>Ga0307379_10004010_pt1 | contig 21151 bp, 18 predicted proteins | sample UN2MG_FD_202237 | JGI IMG/M metagenome (GOLD analysis project Ga0307379, IMG submission 202237) | Soil microbial communities from Risofladan, Vaasa, Finland - UN-2 | ecosystem: Environmental > Terrestrial > Soil > Coastal area > Acid sulfate soil | place: Finland: Risofladan, Vaasa | collected... | reverse complement strand
AACAACGAGCAAGAAACGCTGGGGCTGGTCCTGCACAAGTAGTATTCACAGGTCATTTATCCGACAAGAAACTTATGCTGGCTTATCAGGCTGCCGATCTGTTTGTTTTGCCGACCGTAGAATTGGAATGCTTCGGGCTGATTATTCTTGAAGCTCTCGCTATGGGCTGTCCGATAGTTGCTACCAACGTTGCAGCAATATCGGAAATCCTCGAACCGATACTGCCGGATTTTATCGTTCCTGCAAACAACGTAACGGCCATGAGAACAAAACTGCAGGATTATTTGGAAGGAAAACTTGTAGTTCCAGAACAGGCAACTTTGATTGAATATGTACAGTGTAGATATGCAAAAAAAGTCGTTTCTCAAAAAATGATGGATTTAGTGACCAAACTCACGGGCAAACATGACTGCCTATAAAGAATACTGTCATATCAAATGAAAATGAAGCGACCGTAAGATAATATATACTATTAGACTGTATTGATAATAAAATGCATTCTTGAAATCACGTTTGAATCGGCCATGAATGCTTGCAGAGGATTTTTCACTGAGACAAATCCTTCTCTGGAGAGTTAGTGAAATATATGGTTTGGCGAAAACCTCTCTGTAATCAGAAATCACCTTATGAAGAACTTTTAAGAAGGCAGAGACAATGAGAATAGCTGTTCTTAATATAACTGGAGGGGGAATGAGCGGGGGATATCGGAAGTATTTGCATAATATTATCCCCAGAATGGCCGGGCATCCTGATGTTGAAGCCATTCTTTGTACTTTCCCTAAATCATTTAATGGTCAGGATTTGTTCGACAACCTTACGAACGTTGAATTTGCTACTTCTTCAGTATTTCAACCATTACGTAATGGCATTAATTATAAATTAAAACAAGCTCTGAGAAGGTTTTGCCCCGACGTGTTATTTATACCAACAGCTCAATATGTGAAGTTCGGAGACATAGCTGTAGTCAATATGGTTCGAAACATGGAGCCCTTTGCTTATTCCGGCTGGAAAAATCCTTTTTCAGAAAAGCTCCGGAATTTTGTTCGCAGAAAGACAGCTTCCAATGCTGTGCGAAGATCGCAACGAGTAATTGCGCTGTCTAACTATGTAAAACAGTTTCTTGTTGATAATTTAAAAATTCCTGAAAACAAAATAAGTGTTGTTTACCATGGCATTCAACATGATATGTCTTTCAATTGTGTCAAGCCATCGGCTGTTCCGGATAGCTGGAAAGGCAATTTCCTGTTTACTGCAGGCTCCATTCGTCCCGCAAGAGGCCTTGAAGATATTCTTTACGCATTGAAGCACCTTGATGCAGAGAAATTTGAAATCAATCTTCTGATCGCAGGCGCTACTGCCCCAAATATGTTACCTTATCTAAACTCACTCAAAGTTAAGATTGCTGAATTTGGATTGCAGAGGAAAATTATTTGGTCTGGCAGTCTAAATCATGAGCAAATGAATTGGTGTCACAAAAACTGTCAACTTTTTGTAATGACCAGCCGAGTGGAGGCTTTTGCAATGATAGCTTGCGAAGCTATCTCGAGAGGCAGCATATGTATAACGGCGGACATCTCCGTTCTACCGGAAGTATTTAGAAATGCCGCCGTTTATTATCCAGCCAAAAACAGCAGACTCCTGGCAAAAACAATTCAAACCACACTGGACTGGAGCGACCGTCAACGAAATGTAATGTATGAATTGATGAGGAAACGTGCTGCAGAGTTTCCTTCCTGGGAGGAAACTGTCGATAAAACTGTTAAAGAACTCAAGTTTGCTGTTGAAAACAATAGTCACAAAGAAACTGGCACCGGTGATTGACTCTCTCGACAATACACACTGCATATCTCAATCACAACACCTTGTAAATAATTAACCTGTATTTTTTCCTCCGCTTATCCAGCCAAAACGACAGCTTTTTTTGCACAGTCCTGCCGACTTCAGGCTCTTCGTTCTCATCCTTCACAAGGCTCACAATATAGTCGATTCCTTCAGAAGCATTCTCATTCTCACTGGTTGATATGTCTCGTTCCGCATAAAAACCTATTCGATGGTCAGGTACAGCAATCAAATCTTCTTTAGCAGTGTTCTCCTTTAGCCACCTCGCAACTTCCCTGTAACCTTTCTTTTCTATACGTAGAGGTCTTACTAATTTAGGCAAACAAATAGTGACACCAACTGCCGCCAGAATAAAACACCATAACTGTGGTTTCGGATTATTCCCTAAACAACCTTTTGAAAACCTGTTGCTGAGCCATTCGGCAAATATTTGTAAACCTACGGGTACATAGAAAATTGAGAACGCAACCAGAGGCAAACAATGTCTTCTGCTTATATATCCCTGGCTATAATGTAGTAGAATCATCATAATTACGTTAAACACTATAAAAACAGGCACAAAAAACCTCTCTACAGCCGTTGCCTTGGATTGTTTACCGAAACGGCAATAAAAACCAATCAACAGTGCCGGTAAAAAAAAGTACATTAAATTGTCACTAATTTCTCCAATGAGTCTGCCAATAGCTTTTATTATGTTGCCGAGTAAGCTCACAATGCTATATATACGGTTGTGACTGTCAATGTTTACTTCTTGTTCCGGTTGTGCCTGGAAAAAAGAAACGGCATTTTCTTTAGAGGAATCGACAAGTTCTCTCAATTTTGGTGGGATGATTCTTCCTGCTTCTATTACATAGGGGGCTACAGGAAGAGCAAATCCAATTAGAAGAATGAATAAAGCACAGAGTAGTTTGGCTCTGCTCATATTATAGTTTGGTTTCAGAAATTTTATACATAGCCACAAAATACTATATAGCACTAACTGAGCACATTCAGGCCGAATAGTAAATCCAAGTCCTGTAACCAGACCGGTTATACCAAAAAACCACCATTTGCCCTGTTCTGCACCCCAAAGCAAAAACAGAAAACCTACAGCCAAAAATAAAATGTGAGGCCAATCTCTCAGCACATCACTCCCGAACCGAGCGGGATAAGGTAATAAGATCAGAATCAGCAAGGCCCAAAAGCTGTTGCGAGGACCAACAAAAAGCTTACCGATAAAATACAAAGGTATAATCGCAAGCAATCTACATAACAAAGTCATACTTTGGGCCGTATATACCCAGGTTTGCGCAGATGGACTGCCATTGAATAAGCCAACAAATTTGAGGGCTATAAAAATAAGAAAAGGGTAGCCCGGAGGGTGTGACATTACAACACTGCTTGGATTACTTGATAACTTCTGGGCCCGCTCAATATAATAAATGCCATCCGGAGCAACAAGGACGGTTGTGACAATTAAGTAAATTCCCAGCAAAAACGCTACGAAAAAAAGAATAATTAAGTTGACTGCATCTTCTTTATGCCTTCTGGGCTCAGCTTCGAATTTGATTGTTATCATATATCATCCGTGACAATTCTAAAACGGCATTTTCAACCAATGCAGATAAGGTCCAATAATCTTAAGGATAACCTAAAACCTTATGACTTGCAATATAATTTAATGGTGGTTACGATTTACGATAAGATGAAGACGATACTTAACATACCTGATGAGGCTATAAAATATATTCTCTTTCAACGAACAAGCTATTTAAAATTCCCACACAACTGGTTCTATCGTAAAATAAAAAAAATAAGCCCGATTTCCTTATATAACACTTTTGTCAACACAGAAGCATATTTTCGCCGTGATGCCATTAAACGACTTTACCGCGAAGATATGTCGATTGAATATGAAACCATTAAGGATCATCTCCCTCAAACCTGTAAAAACATACTAGACATCGGCTGTGGCATGGCTGGCATCGACATCTTTTTGTTCCGACACTACCAATCCGATACAAAGATTGATTATTTTCTTTTTGATAAAACCGAAATCAACCAGAAAGTATTTTATGGCTATAAGGAAAAAAGCGCTTTTTACAACTCATTAATCCTGGCAAAGAGCTTCTTGAGATTAAATGGAATCGACGAATCAAAAATACATCTTATCGAAGTCCCCTCTAATAACAAAATCTCGATCGACTGTTCTTTTGACCTGGTTATTTCACTTATCTCCTGGGGCTTTCACTATCCGCTATCACAATACTTGGATGACGTTTATGAATTGTTAAATGAGAACGGAATACTCATACTGGATCTGCGCATAAAAACCGAAAACCTGGCCATCCTTCAAGACAGATTTTCCAGCGTGAAGCAAATTGCCGAAGGTCAAAAATACTATAGACTGTTAGCAGCCAAATAACTTCTTTTCGATTGATAATGATGCATTCATCTCCTCAATAACAGCTTCATAATTTGAAACGGAAGTGTGCTTTTTTTGTGCACTACCACAATTGCAGGCGTTTTGATCATATTGACGTCATAATTACTGAGGGCTCTGCTGCCTTGATGCTAATAAACTCATTAACTCATAAACTGAGTATATAAATCGGCGTAAGGTCCATCGGTAATATTGTCAGTAAGTTCTATCTTGCTTTCCTTGTCCGACCAATGTATTATCCAACAGCTAAAAAGAGCTGCAGGCTTGTTCGTTACTTTACAATTATATGACAATATCCTTAGACCGCCGGCTCTTTAGGCAAAAAACCCAATTGAATATAGGATCTGAGAGAATTCCTAAAAGAACAATAGCTTGACTTATGAGTATGAAAAGCATCATTAGAACATTGATTAGGCCCGGGAAGTCGTCCCTGAAAATTGATGATCCCTTTCTTTTTCAGAAATTACTTTTCGCCGGGGAAAAGCATTTGGTAGTCTTCGATGTTGGCGCTTACGTTGGCGACATCACAACCGCCTATGCGGAAATATTTCCCCAGGCAACAATCTACTGCTTCGAACCTTTTCCCAATTCCTTTAAAGAACTTAGCCGACTGGCTAAAAGCAAACCCATAAAACCTTATCAAATTGCGCTTTCCAACCAAAAGGGCAAAGCCAAACTCCTGGTCAATACGGACCAAAGCTGCAATTCAATGTTCCCAAGACCAACTACGGGAGCAAAGTATTATTCGGAAAGTTCACAGAACATCGGCCAAATAGAGGTTAAGACACAGGCACTGGACACTTTCTGTGAAACAGAAGTCATCAATGACATTGACATCCTGAAATTGGACGTAGAAGGTGCCGAATTAAAGGTCCTCAAGGGAGCAACTCGAAAACTGACAGAAAAACGAATAAAACTAATCTTCACCGAAGTGATGTTTGTAGCTCATTATGAGGGCGGGTGTCTTTTCCATGAAGTGTCTGATTTTCTCAGTCACTACCACTATACATTGTATAATCTTTACAACTTGAAACGGGCACGCAATGGCCGGCTTAGGTGGGGAAATGCAATTTTCCTGAATCCGCAAATGCAAGCTCGAATCGAATCTTCCTGCTCATAATCCACCGGAAAACCGTGGGCCAAATATTTTGATATCCTGCACACTTTTATACTACTCCTGATTTCCTGCCTGGTACCTGTAGGTCATTCTTCTCGAACGGCGATTTGATTTTTCAGGATGCATTATATTAAATTGTTGATCTCATACTGTTAAAAGGCATAAAAATCAAGATGACGTTACTCTCTTGGCAATTCCTGCTTTTGCCCAGTAAAACAGCGACTTCAGATTCGGACGACGCCGGAAGGATTGCCCGAGCAGTTTAGTTGCCTGGTCATATGATCCCTCCTTAAATGCACAACGTCCTGTCTTAAAACCTCCTTTACTGAGTACCTTCAACGCTATTTTGGGTGGGATCACTTTATTACCACCCCTTTCATAATAAAAACGCTCAAGAACTTTAAACTCAGTAAGGCAGTTTTTAAAAGAAACAATTGAAAGATTGTCAGGATGGCGACGTCTTTTGAAAGTTGGACATGGCAGGGCCACAAATCTATACTTCGTTGAAAGAGAAAGCCAAAGGTCATAATCAGAACATACATTCAATGACGTGTCAAAGTTTACGGCGTCTTTCAACATCTTTCTGGGGAACATAGAGCCACAGGAATGAACAATGATAGTTTGAAATAAGTGATTGGTAATGTTTCCACTGTACAATTTTCTTTTACATTTACCATAGACATTGCCATCCTGGTCAATTCTAACATATGAGCCATAAGCAATAACTTCTTCAGCTTCCGTCTCCACAGTCTTAACCAGTCGTTCGATAGCGTCAGGGAATAACAGATCATCGGAATCTATGAACGAGATATATTTACTGCGTGCAAGTTCTATGAGTTTATTGCGAGCGGCGGCGTCACCACCATTTTCCTGCCAGTGATAAGTAATAGGAACACCAAGCTGTTTAATCATATCCTCGGTGCCATCTGTTGAGCCGTCATCGACCACAATGATTTCATAATCTTTGTAAGTTTGCGCCAGGATGCTCTCGAGTGTTTCTTTGAGATACTTCTTTCGATTGTACGTTGGGACACAAATACTAACTTTAGGTTTCTGCGAGGTAGTAAGAATTTCCCTTCGACTTACGGACCGCTCGACCTCTTTTACCTCATTTACTTTGCCTTGTATACACTCCTTAATCAAACTGCATAATTGTTTGCCGATAACAGTGATATCAAATCTTTGAGCTTGAGCCCCCCCAGCTTCGGACATTTTTTTCCGCAACTCAATGTTGTCAATTAACTCACTGATTCTGTCAATCCACTCCTGAATGTTCAAAGCGTGAAAGCCCGTAACTCCATTACAAACATATTCTGAATTTACGCCCACCGGTGATACGATAACCGGCAAGTTGGCAGCCTGATATTGTAGAATTTTAAAGCCACATTTTCCGCGGGTAAATCGGTTATCCGGCAGCGGGGCCAGGCCAATATGGCTCGTAATTAATTCCTTAACCTGATTTCCTAAAGACCATCTGCGTTTTTCAACTTCCATGTTCTTCAAATTAAAGAAGTTATCACATATTATCCTCAAAACGACATTGTCATAATGCAGACCAATTTGTTCAAGAGCAGGTTTGATTTCTGCAAGATACTGTAAAGTACTCCTGCTGCCGATCCATACAAGACGAATTCTGCCATCATCCTTCACTTCAGTCTCAACTCGATATGCTTTAGTATCCAAACCTGTAGGTAAAACCTTAACCTCAGCATTAAATCTTCGTGCACGTTCAGCCAAATAAGAGTTGCCTGCAATAATAACATCAGCCAGCTTGGCGGTTCTACGAAAGCTGTTGAAATGAGACGGACTATTACGGTTAGGTCGATGAGGATTATACATGATAGCATCGTCATAATCATAGATGATTTTCTTGCTGTTTCGGCGCAGCCACATAGCATCACGAAAATTCAAACCTTTTTTTTGAAGGAAAATACCATCAAAATCTTCTGCCTGCTTGAAGAGCTTTTTTCGTGCGAAAAAACCAGCCGGCAATTTCGCTACATGATAATCTATGCCGTTTGCGCGCAAAATATCAAAGTAAATTTGTATTCGTTGCCTGAAGCTTGCACGTTCCGGATTATTCGTCAAAACAAAAAGTTTCATTACCTTTTCTTTCCAGCTTTAATTAAACAATAGACTATTTTACATAATCCAAGTTCAATCAGCAATAGAGTCTCGGCCATTTAAAATGACGATGTAATCAAGCAAAAAGTCGAAATTAATCAGCCTGCATAAACACTATCTCGATTCCATAGCAGGGAAATATATAGCATAGATGTTGTTCGTAAAACTCCATAAAAGACCTATTGCAATTGATCATAAAACCAAATGCTTTTTTGATTTGTCGAGAGAACCAGAAAGGAGACCGAAACACAAGCCGTTGCGATATTATATTTATCCTTATGTCCGTGTAAAAATTCGGAACTTTTCTTTTCAGTTGATGTTCAATGCCTACGAAATAATAAAAGGTATATAAACCAAAAAACCTTATGTGCGTATAATCCGAGTAATAAAATGGATTGGAAAAATGAGGCACAAAAACATGTGCTTTGCCGCTTTTCTTGAGAACTCTGACTATCTCTCGAATTAAAGCTTCAAAATTTTGTATATGCTCAAGTACACTTCTACAATGAATCTCATCAACTGAATCATCCGGCAAAAAAGGCAAGCCGTTCTCCATATCGGCAACTACGTCAACATTCGGCAAGTCCACTTTATCAACAGTAATTCTGCCTTGCTTTCTTTTCTGACCGCATCCCAATTCAATAATTAACGGGCCGCCATCGCTAATTATTTTCTCTAAATCAATTTTTACAAATGGCTCCATCTCTATTCACTGTTCAAAAAGTATAACATCCAACTGGAATTGGCTACAAAATTTCTGCCCATGTAGTATCATAAGTGTCTGTTTCAATTGTATCAACCATATAGTTAACAATCTTTGTGCAATTTATCCCCCCCATCGATTTTTCTCACTTGTTCGACGCTTTTTTCCTTCACCTCGCAGGTGCTCCCAGAAAACGTGCAGAACAGGTCAAATCTCTTGAAGGTGCAATGAGACCCAACTATAATAGCTTCTCAAACAATATTATAGCATCAATTCTAAACATCAGATATGATTACCATACAAAATTATAGTTTGCAGTTGATTGAAGAATAATGGTCTTTAGTTCGATAATATTCTTGTTCCTTTTTTTCCCCCTTTTTCTTGGTGCGTATTATTTGCTCTTTATGCCGGTGCTTCTTGGTCTTGGACAAAGTTTCTGGCGACATCTGAGTAATTTATTTTTACTGCTATCGAGTTTAGTATTCTACTTCTGGGGCGAGAAGTTTCTTGTTTGGATTGTTGTAACTTCAACGTTTATAGACTATGTATGTGGATTGATAATTTCTGGGGGTATTGCCAGGCGAAAAACTCAAAATCTAAGCTCAGAAAACTCTCGCATGTTCCGGGAAAAATTCGGGCTTGCAGTCTCTATCTGTTCAAATTTGGCCTTTCTGGGAGTTTTCAAATACTTTAACTTTGGCGTTGATAGCTTCAATAGATTAGTCGAAGTGATGGGATTGTCCGGCTTGATGCTAAAAGACACTTTAAGGATAACACTTCCACTCGGAATCAGCTTCTACACATTCCAATCAATGAGCTATACAATTGATGTATACCGTGGCCAGGTACAGGCAACACGAAATCTGATTGACTTCGCCTGTTACGTCACGATGTTTCCTCAACTGGTTGCCGGACCTATCGTCCGCTACCGCGATATTGCTGATCAGCTCGTATCCCGCATGATTACCCGAGAACTTTTCGCATCCGGAGTAAGCCGGTTTATCGTTGGATTGGGCAAGAAGCTGCTTATTGCAAACACGGTCTCTATAGCTGCAGAGAAGATTATTGCGATGCCGACCAGGGAGCTTAGCTGTAGTATCGCATGGCTTGGCATCGTTTGTTATACAATACAAATATACTTCGATTTTTCTGGCTACTCCGATATGGCTATCGGGCTGGGGCGGATGCTTGGCTTCGATTTCAAAGAGAATTTCAATTACCCTTATATTTCAAAATCGGTGCAGGAATTCTGGCGACGATGGCACATCTCACTTTCGACATGGTTTCGCGACTATCTCTACATACCTTTGGGAGGCAGCCGCTGCTCAACAAAAAGAAACTATTTTAATCTTATTGTTGTTTTCTACCTGTGTGGTTTGTGGCATGGCGCAAGCTGGACTTTTGTTGTGTGGGGCTTATATCATGGTTTGTTTCTGATTCTTGAGCGTATGTGGCTTGGGAAATTCTTATCAAGATTGCCTCAGATTGTACGCCATATTTACACACTCCTAATTGTTTTGTGTGGTTGGGTAATCTTTGCCTCCGACACGCTACCTCATGCGTTTGGATTCTTGTCCGCGATGTTCGGACTGGCATCCAATGCCAGCGCAGCGCAGGATGTTAATTGGTTTCTGACACGTGAGATCCGAATCGCACTTGTCATTGGTATAATCTGTTCGATGCCGGTTGTACCGACTCTTGCAGAGCTTCAGGATAAATGGCTGGGCTGGCTCAGGGGTACTCCTCAGACAGCCATGCAAATTACCTTCTGTACCTTTCGTTTTATAGGTCTGTGTGCCCTTTTTGTTATTTGTGCAATGTATCTCTCAGCTGGAACACATAATCCGTTTATATATTTCAGGTTTTAGGGGATTCAATGAAAAAGAATGCAATGATATGCAGCTTTACGGATACAATTTTGGCAATTATATTCGTCTTTACGATATTTCTGCCGCTTATCGGCAGTCTCCTTGGCTGGGATCTGATAGATGACTTGGGCGAAAAGCGCTTGCTGGCAGAGTGTCCCACATTTCTAAAAGACCCTGTTAGAACCATCCCTGACATGTTCGAGGCTTTTTACAAAGACCGCTTTGGATTCAGAAACGGATTAATACAAGGACATAACTGGATTCGTTACAAACTTTGCAAGGGCAGTTCCCTTGGTAAAGTTCTTTTTGGAAAAGATGACTGGTTGTTTTTGACCAAAGCAGGCATTATCACTGACTTTCTTGGACAGAATCCCTTCACCGAGCATGAGCTTGAGTTTTGGAAGGAGGTATTAGAGCAGCGTCAGCAGCGGCTTCAAAAGCACGGGATTCGCTATCTGTTTATAATTGCCCCAAATAAAGCAACGATCTATCCCGAAATGCTTCCTGATCATATCCAAAGAAACAGGGGCCGATCTCGAATGGATCAACTCATGGAGTATCTTAGGGATCACTCAACCGTAGAATTCATTGATCTGCGTGAACCGCTTTGGCGGGCTAAACCAACAGGATTGTTATATCACCAAAAGGATTCACACTGGACTGATCGAGGAGCGTTCCTTGTGTATCAGGAGATCTGCAGGAAGCTAAGTGAATGGTTTCCAGATATACAGCCTTTGCGTGCGGATAATTTCATTATAACCAAAACTAAAGGAGCGGACGATTTGAGTATGATGCTCGGATTGAGTAAGGAATTAGCCAGAGACAGCGAGGGCTGGATTCGCAAGACGCACAGTGTTACATCTCGCAAACAGTTAACCATACCCGAAGGATATGACCGGACAAGGAGCATAGCTCCGGAAGATCTGTTGGTTATGGAGAATGAAAAAGCAAAGCACCGGTTACTTTTATTCCATGATTCGTTTGCGGTTCGTGGTAATTTGCGGGAGCACTTGGGTGAGCTTTTCTTGCTGAGTGCATTCACTCCGATTGAACCTGACGCACGATTTCTCGAACTACTGACTGAACAGGAGCATCCGGATATCGTGATTCACGAAATCGTTGAACGTAAACTCAGAGACTTGCCTTCTTTCTGAATTCCATATACGTCTTGATCCAAATTCTATGCCGTTTCCTTGGCGATATCATAGGGATCATGAATAATTGTTCTGCGGTGTTTATCCTGCCAAAAGGTATCAGGGAAATTCCAGGCATTCTTATAGAGGATAACTCTGGCAAGAGTAGTCATGATATCCTATTTGACTTTAGGCTTGCCGATCATAAAAATACCTGTTGGGGCAAAAACGTGGCGATATCCAGTAAGCCAATTTAATACTCCAACTCGAGACAATATCTTGAGAAACTTAGCGGAAATACCACAAAGTGTGTGACCATTTGCACGATGTTTGGTGAAGCTGAAAGATATCTTACCCAATTCATCATCAAGCTCACGAAAATCATTCCGCTCGGAAGTAGCAGCCAGACTTTGCTCCATGTCAAATTTAATCATGGGAAAAAGCTTTTTTATACCTTCAGGAGTAAAACGCCAATAGTCGCTTGGATAAGCATGAATCTTCCAGGAGAAAGGCGCAGATATGCAAATCTGGCCCTCTGGTTCCAACAAGAAAGTCAAGTTTTCTGCCATTTTAAACGGCTGTTCACAGTGTTCCAGGACACTCAGGCAGAAAATCGTTCCAAAACGTTGGCCGCAAAGTCTTTTATCAATCTGTCCAAAATCTTCCGTAATATCCAAAACAACGTCAACTCCCGGACCATCTTCCATATCAATACCGATGTAATCATCTTTATCGGCAAAAAGAAATCGTAGGTTCTGAGTACTGCCATAATCTTTTGAACCGACTTCGAGGAATGGACCTTTGAACAGTTCTACATACTTGCGGACAAAAATAAGTTGATTTATGTCTCCCATCTCACAATATTTCCAATAATTACTCCTTTTTTTCCAGTGGCAATTAAGCTATATGATTTCCACCCATGGTGGATCATAAGTTCCTGTCTCAATTAGGTCGAGTATACATTTTGCGATTCTTTCGCAATTAAACAGCTTATGAACACGATGCATACCGGCATCAGCTATCTTTCCCCGTTCTGCTTCGTGATTGAGGTACCAATCGACTAAATCGAAAAACTCACCAGTGGTATCAAAGTATCTCAAGTGCACTCCATCTTTAAAAAGCAATTCCGTATCAGGAACTCTCTTTGCCAAAACAAAGGTACCACATGACAGATAATATGTCAGACGATCAGAATGATACAACCGAACTGAATTCACGGCATTTACACTGACTCCAATACGAGCACCGCTTATTGCGTAAAGGTAATTAATTCCGCCGATTTGTGGTCTTCCGAAACAACCATACAGAGTGCAGTTCGACCATTGTGCAAGCCTATTCACAAGTTCTTCTCTAAGAGTCTGGCCGGAACCAGCACGATGTTTTGCTGTGCCGGTCCACAGGATATCTGTTTCCCATTCGGGGCCGACATCGTAGCGGTACTCTACATCGGGATCGCTCATATTCGGCATAAAAACACAGCGATTGACACCGGCTTTGCTGTAGTCCTGAAGAAACTCTCCATCGTTCGTGGCAGTCAAAATATCTAACTTCTTGGCGATTTCTATCTTACCTGGGTGCAGCTTCGGCCACGGGTCGAAATCTGATCCTATGAAAACCGCATTAGGAGCAGCTTCTCGCAGGTGTAAAATTGTCTCTGCATCAAGAGCACCGGCAAAACTTACATACACTATGTCAGGTTCATAATTCTTAACCTGACCGGCCAAAAGTTCATCGACACGGGATTTGAAAAAACGTTTAGCAAAGGTTTTGCTCTTAAATGGACTCACCTCAGAAAGAGCTCCGCAATAACTGAAAAGGCGAACATCATTGCCCAGACGAATGAAACCCTTGGCCAATTTAGGCATTGGGTCCAGAAACATTTTTATGGGCTTATGTTTTATGTCAGCAACGATAAAAATACGCTTTGCTTTTTGCATGTTAATTTCTTGAAATAACACCTGGAAACGACCATTTTTTTACATACAAAATTATTATTTCCCATTTTTCCATCTTGCTACAACCTTTTTCGAACAATATCAAATATCTGCCGAACCCGAGCAGAAAAAGTATGTTGTTTGCGACCTCGCTCATAGCCGGCTCGTGCAATTCGCTCGCGCTGCTCATCATGGTGGACATACCAGAAGAGCTTGTCTCGTAAACCCTGCAAATCGCCAAACTCAAAAGTTATGATCTCCTTGCCAATCTCGAACAGGTCTTCGAGTTCGGGACAATATTCATTTAGTACCATTGCGCCGGCTCCGACAGCTTGAAAGGGACGGGATTTAAGTTGATAGAAAAAGCCGTGCCTATCCAGCGGGTATTCAGGCAAGAAGGCTTTTAGACCTTCCTCCCAATTACCTCTTACTCTATTGAGCCCAAAATGGATTTTACTGCGACCGATGAGGAGAGCCTTTTCCTGCTCGTTTTTCGGATTTTGCCATTGGCAGCGCCAAAATGGAAGACTTTGTAAAAAGTGGCGTCTCTTTTTTGACCTTATGAAGCGTTCGAAAGGCCTCGGCAATAGTGGCAGACCCATCGGTCTGTTAATAGCCAACATTGCTTTCTTGCCATATCGGGCAAGCTCCTTCATATACGGCCAGTACATTTCAGTAACCTTCTTTGGTCCCAACTGGCCAATGTAAGAAACGTCAAAACACGGTTCCAGACCCGCATTGTAGTAAATGCTGTCATCGAAGCCCGGCGGCATATACATCGCCTTTGTCTTCCAGAATGGAACCATATTATTGTCAATCCCAAACCACATATCAAAAGATTTCAATGCTTCAAGCAAATTGGGGCCATCAAGTTCATCGTTTTCGACTATGGAATTGGGCTCTTCCTGATACCAATTTATGGCTGCTACAGGATGATAATCTTCAAGGAATCCTGCTATTTTAACAACCTGTCGACGATGCTGAATAAAACCGAACAGTATTTCCGGCTTGAATCTGTCGATTTCTTGTCGGAATGAATCCAGCGTCGCGATTCCGGTATTCAGGTAACAAACATTCAAACCCATTGACTCCAAAGCATTCGGAATACCAGCAAATACATAAGGGTAAGGACGGTTGCCGTAGTCTGGATCGGCCATATAAACAATCTTAGGCTTTGTTGATAGCTTCACAGGACATTCTCGCCATAATGCTTTTTCCGCCGGGCAAACACGTGACCTTCATACATATTATTGGGCATTTGTGTTATAGAGTCTATCGGTACCATGCCTGCATTCACACAAAACAACTCATAGTTAAGGTCTGTCAGTATTTCGTAGACACCATGGGCCCGGGCCACACCATGTGTTTCACACACAATTATAGGGTGATATTTCCTGAGGGTATCTATTGAACCTGCGAGCACATCCACCTCTGCACCCTCGACGTCGACCTTCAGGAAAGATGGTGAGCGGTTACCTGCTGCGACAAACTCATCTATCGTTGTTGCTGTACAAGTGATTGTCTCCCGAAGAGGATTTTTTTTCTTTGTCTCGGCGGACAAAATTGCCTGGTCGATATCTATATTTCGAATTAGGGACAATGTTCCACTTTCTCGCGATACAACTTTATTGACTACGACAACATTGTGTAGATTATTGATCTGGGCATTACGGGTTAGAACTTCACAAACTTCCGGGATAGGCTCGAATGCATAAACCAACCCACCATTATCAACGCTATGCGCCATAATAAGGGTATGATAACCGATATTAGCACCGATATCATAACAAACCGCATCCTCCGGAACAGTCTTTTGCAGAAAACAGCAGAAATTCTCTTCGTATGTGCCACTCCAAAAATCTTTGGAGTAAAAGACCCGTTTCCCCGCAATAAACCACAATCCCTTAATTGGCCCGGCAGTAATTCTACGTTTGACATAGCCAAGACCTAATGCCTTGATATATCTGGATTTAACTATTCGATAACCTTTTCGAAGCAACATTTTCTTAACTATTTCCCCGCAAATTGCTCACTAAAAAATGTATCTTGGAAATACTCGATCATCTCCTCTAAACCTTCATCCAATGTGATTTGCGGAGTAAATCCATGCGTAACCTCTCTAAGTTTCGTGACATCAGCGGATTTCCTTGTCGCGCCTTCCGGCTTGCTGGTGTCGAATACCAATTTTATATCCTTGCCGGTAATCTCCAGAATACGCTCGGCTAATTCCCGAATCGTAGTTTCGCGGCCGTGTCCTACATTGACCGGATCAGCGACAGCATAATGCTCCGTGATAAGTTTAAGACCCAAAGCAGCGTCTTTACCATGTACAAAGCTGCGGGTTTGGTTTCCACTTCCCCACACAGTAATCGGATCGTCCCCACTCAAAACTCTTTGGATTAATGCGGGCATTACATGAGCTTTGCAAATTTCAAATGGTTCCCTTGGCCCATACGCGTTAAATGGACGTGCGATTGCAACTTCCATGTTATATTCTTGCGCATAATACTGGCCCTGCAGTTCCACCATACGCTTCCCCCATCCATATCCCACGTTGACGGTCTCGGGTGTGCCTCGATAACCCTCGCCTTCCTTAGTGGGCACACCAGCATCATCAGGATATACACATGAGCTGCTGACAACAAGAAAACTTCGAACTTTCTGCCTCCTTGCACCCTCAAGAAGATTAAAACCTATCGTTGTGACTTCCGTTAACATTTCCCCATGATGGGTCATACTGTATTCGATACCAAAAGCAGGTGCAGCTAAGTTCATTACAACGTCTTGGCCGGAGCAAACCTCCTCGCATTTATCTAAGACTCGCAAATCTACATTATGAAATGAGATTTGATCTATAATCCCGGATAGATTCTCCATGCGTCCTCTGGAAAGGTTATCTGCCACAGTTACCTTTGCACCCTCAGCAAGGAGCAGCTCAGCCAGATAGGAGCCGATAAAGCCGGCACCACCGGCAACAAGCACTTTTTTATCATTCCAGTATGCTTTTGTCATCTATTACCTTCTTCTAATTACCCTGTGAGCCGGTTTGTCCATGGCTTATTAATAACTTTGCGAAATTATAGCGTGTTGTGTCCCCACGATAAAAAACACTTTTCCGGCTTAAGCATTTTAATTTTCTTAAAATATTCCTCTTGTAACTAACACTCTTAGATAATGTTTTTCTTACGAAGACGTCGATAGGCTTTGCCTAAATTTTTCCTGAATATGTTCCTGTCCCCAATTCGTTTTCGTGCCCACCTCGGTAATTGCTGAATCTTGGATTCTTTATAGGAAATTTTCTGCCAGGGCAGTTCGCAAAGGCCCCTGAGAAAAACAGTACCGTCATAGCCGCAGAATATATAAGTAAGTGCAGAACGGTCGGTCCAGATTTCCTCAACTGAATTGTCTTCGATTCCGAACAGGTCGAAATATTTCGAATCAACATAAATAGCATTCGATGTTGCGGCTACAAGTTCATAACCTTTCGATTTTGCCAGTCTTGTGATGGATAAAATACTGCTGCCATAAGTTATACTCATATCCCGCGGCTGGACAAAATCCACTTGTGGAGGAATAGTACCATTAAATTCTATTACAACAATCTTGGGTTTGTATTCTTTGACCGCATCCAATATATGGTAGTCATTACCATCAACATCTATTGAGAGTAAGTCAAAGTTCTTTGGTATTCCAGTGTTCTTAAGAATTGTATCAAGGTTATCATCGACGTTAAACCCGACAAAGGAATTAACAGGTGTAACTTTAGGATTGCTCTCGAAGGTTTTCTGCAGGTCCTTGAATCTGTGTTTATCACCTTCTATCAGGACTGCTGAATAATCCTTATTAACGATGAGATTATAAGTATTACTGAGCTTTTTTCCGTCCCAGCTGCCAAACTCAACACACCATTTATCGCTGTCATTTATTACTTCAAGAATCTTTTCAATTATACCGTCTTCGCCGTGCTGTGAGGTAACTTTTTCGGCGCAATCATTTAACCATGTGTTCGAATTAGTGCTGCTATCATGGCCGGCGAAGGAAGTGCCTGCGTGCATAAATATTTTCTCCGATAGTTACAATATTATTCCTTGGTAAACCAGAACATTCCACAAGCATACCTTGAATTTTCTAAGCTGTGAATGTCGATATTTTCTATAAATCGTTTCTTATCATCCGTGCCTGAAAGTTCAACCAGCTTGAGGTCGCCAAAGTAATCAATAATCTGTTTTGGTGAATGAATTCTATGTGCGTTGAAGTAAAGCCTCGGCTTGCCGACAGGTAAGGAAAAAAAAAGGTTGCCGCCTTGTGAAAGACATCGTGAAAGTTCTGACGCGGCTTTCTTCGTGCCAAAAGGATCTAAGACATCACCATATCTGCCAAGTCCGACATGTTCTGCTACATGTAAACATGAAATGGATTTTAGTGAATTACTCTCATAAGGTAGATCCAGGATACTACCCTTTACACTCCGAAGGTTTTTAATGTTCGAAACTTCCAAAGGCCTAATATCAACAAAATGGACATTAGTAATAGCTGTTAAAAAACCAACATAGTTTACATTTGAGCCAATATCAACATGCAGCTCGGTCTTAAGTGAATATATTTTCTTAAAAGCCCAAAGGTCCTGATAGAAATAATGGCTATCAACACGAGTCTTGGACGTTTTGTCAAACAAGCATGGATACGTGTCAACAAGTTTTATCGGCTCGGCACCATCCATTCTGCTGTAACTGAGCATATCACTAAAGTATCCGGGATATTTAGCCAGGCCGGACAGGATTTTTGTCCTGATTAAAGCCCTTTTCCATCTCGTATAAAACTTTGACATGACAGTTTACATACCTCAATACGCTGAATATTATTTACTTTTAATTAATTTAAAATAATCCTGCCCGCAATGGGCACCAGTCGGTTTATTTTTCTCTATCGCATCGATATCAAATCTATAGCCCTGTTTATATTTCTCAGCTAAGACTTCGACAGTATGCTCGGCAGAGCTGTTAGCTTCGTTGTTAGTTGAAGTATTGACCATATTTACCTGTATTGCACTGGCACATAGCTTTTGAAAATAAAGAAATTTTGGTAGCTGCTGACTGTGGTTCTGGCACCAGCGACATGACCACGATTCCAATGTGTTAGGACTAAAAAAATAACCGAAAGACTTTAGAATTGGCCGAGTCGAAATTATCGCTCCCAACACTTTTATGACTTTAGAGCCCGGTGAGAACAGTTTCCTAATCAACGGATTATTATTTGTCACGCTGTTTATTATCTTCTTTATTAAAGCTGTTGGGTAAATAGTAGCACAAAGCTCAAAAGGATAGCTGGTTAAATCGGTTTTGCCATCCTTCCAGTTGAACTTGTAAACCGCTTGTTCCGAAAGAGAAAATTCATGTATATCATCTCTGTCTTTTATGCTTTCTGTGCTGTGTCTTAAAGAAAATCCAAAAATGTCGCCGGGGAATTGATTAAAGCACGCTTCGATTATATCAAAACTGACAGGATCTAAATATACAACGTCATCAATACCAAAGAGAATATATTTGGTATCGATTTGGCTTAAGAGTTTCAAAAAATCGCTGTGAAAGTCGTTTTCCCTTATCACTATGCAATTTGAATATTTCCTGAAACACTGCTCGTACTCCGCGTCAAATAATTGGGGCTTATAAAGGATATATGTCTGGAACAGCTCTTCTGAGAAATGTTTAAATAGACTCCCCAGGTAACCTTCCAGCTGTAAAGGCCGATTCTTTGTAAACACAATATTACTTACAAGCCTATTCATATCGACAGATTATCTAATCACAAGGGAATAAACCACCAAAAAGAACCTTAGGTCTTGAACAATACATTGATCTGATCAGTCGCCTTTCTAATATCAATCCGGTGTCTGCCACAAATTGAATATGTTCTGTATCCGAAGTCTGACATAAATTCCACAAGCTCATACACCTCTCTGTCCATACGTCCGAATGCTTCGGGAGTAACTTCCACAATAACCGGAGGAAGACAGTCTCTATTTTCGTCGAAAAAACGTGAAGCCCCCAGAAGAACAGGCAGTTCGAAGCCTTCCGTGTCAATCTTTATTAGTGATATATTCGACAGCTTCATTTTCTGTACGTACTCGTCCAGCCTTCTAACTTCGACAGTGAAAATCTCCTTGGTGTCTTCGGGCAGGATAAATCCCGGCACCAACGAACTGCCCCCGATATTGCGCAGATGGTTGGCAATAGAAGCAATGCCGTTTGTTTCTCCCAAAGCAACATTATTCACTGTCATCTTATAGTCGGGATTTAGCTTTGCCGCTTTTAGCGCATAGCGAAAATATATCGGAACAGGCTCAAAACTATGCACTTGACCTCCCCTTCCAACAAAACCAGCTGCAATCGCCGAAAGATAACCGATATTCGCTCCCACATCAATAAACACACCTCCCGGCCTCAAATATTTCTTCAGTAGGCGCCTTATTTCGAAGTCATAGCACCCAAAGAACATACTTTTAACCATTTTCCCAAGGGCAAAATCATACAGGAATCTTACGCCATTGCTTTCTTCTATTACAATGCCTTCGGGAGGCGTCGCATACTTGCATTTGTGATGAAGCCATTTGTTTTTGCAGTGTAATATCGGGTGTTTTAGCAACGGCAACCGAGGCATTTAACTCTTCCGAATAATTATTAAACATATTTTCAAAAATATCACTCGAAACAATATATCCGGCCCAATTTATTCGTCAAGAGAATAATCTCCCAGGATACCCTTGATGATTTCTGATGACATTACTTTGTTAATATATCGATGGCATTTACTCACAGTTTTTCTTCGAAGAGTAAATTCCTGTGGATTGACCACCTGGGTGGCGTGAGCAAGATGGTAAATAAATCGGCCCATTACAGATGGCGATAACTCAACGGTCTTATAGCCGCGGTCAACGAGTTCAAAATACAGCTTTTTACCACCCGTCAAACCCTTGTCTCTGTCCATAAGAAACGAAAGTCGCTCCCGGCGCAAAATATCTGTCCGGTACAGAGAGCATATTGTGCGATTGTAATAGCGAAACTTACCAAAAGGGTCCTGTTCTCGAAGAACCTTGCGCCTTAATGTTCTAAAATCGGTTGCTTTTTTGAGCAGGATTCGCCATTTCGGTATCAATTCGATTTTGCCGGAACCAACACAGACTATACTTTCATCGCGACCGAAATAGTAAATCAGGTCTTTGAGCCAGTTGTTTTTCCGGACAAAAGTATCCGAGTGCATCGAAACAAAAAATTCTGTATTACAGTTCTCCAGGCCAAGGTCAAGACCGGCACCGTGGGCATAACCTCCGCCAGCTTCATTCGCTCCGGCACGACGCTCGATTAGCCGAATCCAGTTGAGAGATTTAAGGTATTTCAAAGACTCATCTTGTGAATCGTTATCAACAACGATGACTTCATAGGGATATTTAGTAAATTTGCGTATGCTGCGCAGACATAGTCGGGTAAAGTCCAGAGTTTTATAATTCACTATACATATAGTTGCTTTGCCTTTAATAAGGTTTGACATTAATTAAGACTTCCCCCTTGCCTCAGCGGTTTCCGTACATCGAATCGTAATACTTCTGGTAGTCACCGGAGACAACGTTACCGAGCCATTGCTTGTTGTGAAGATACCAGTCTATGGTTTTATTCATACCCTCTTCAAAACTCACGGACGGCCGCCAGTTAAGCTCGCTAATTATCTTACTTGCATCGATGGCATATCGCCGGTCGTGTCCGGGCCTGTCGGTTACATGCTTAATAAGTGATTTTGGCTTGCCAAGACGGCCTAATATTACATCAATTACTTCCAGATTCGCCTTCTCATTACAGCCCCCAATATTATAAATCTCACCGGACGGAGCTTTTTGAAGAACCTGCCATATAGCTGTACAATGATCATATACATACAGCCAATCCCGAACATATAAGCCATCACCATAAACGGGCAATGCTTTATCATTGAGGGCATTGTTAATCATCAATGGAATCAT
>Ga0307379_10004009_pt1 | contig 21154 bp, 17 predicted proteins | sample UN2MG_FD_202237 | JGI IMG/M metagenome (GOLD analysis project Ga0307379, IMG submission 202237) | Soil microbial communities from Risofladan, Vaasa, Finland - UN-2 | ecosystem: Environmental > Terrestrial > Soil > Coastal area > Acid sulfate soil | place: Finland: Risofladan, Vaasa | collected... | reverse complement strand
CGGGACGTCCTCTTTGCAAAGCAAAATCCTTATGATCCGCTGATACCTATGAGGATCTTAGATTTTCCGGCGATTTACTTCAACACCTTTAGCGAACGCCTAGCATCCCTGTTGGGAGGCTTTTTTGCGCATTGGAAGTGACGGACCCTGGAGCCACAGGACGTGGCGGAAGGGAGGCACTCAAGTGACGCTCACAGTTTAGGAAGGAGGACTGGCAGATTCTAGATCGCTTGCTCTGGAGTGCCCGTATTGCCAATCACCTGTGAAAGTGATTGCCGTGATCACCAAACCGAGGAGGTGCTGAAGATTCTTCATCACCTGGTTAAGATCGGCCCGGGGCGCGCAGCCGGCCGCCTCGAGGCTGGGCACCCCCAGCTGATCCGGCTTCGTTGAATTAGCAATCTGTCTCCCTGGCTGCTCCGGGGGTTCGCTCTATCCCCGCTGTCTCTCCGACCCTTCAGAGTGTCCGTTTTTCTCATTTCCCGTCGTCGGCGAAACACTCTGGACGGGCGGTTGCCATCCGATTTCTTCCGCTCACCAGAGGCTACGCAGCGTAAGTGCCTCGATCGTCCCGACGGTCGCCAATTTCGGGACGTTGCCTTCTCAGCTCCCATTATAGAAATTACTGTCACTATCGCTCAATCAGAAGATTCTTATTGGCGATCAATCACCTGCGCCAATTCTCGCGCACCTCGTTCAGAAGGACCCTCTCCTGCTCCATCTGTTCCGCAGTCAGGCTACCCTTCAACCGTTCAATGGTCTCCTGCCCGTCCCTGATCTGTCTGCTGAAAATAGACGAAGGTCTTCGACAATAAGGGGAGAAAAGCCACGCAGATTGCGAGAAGCTGTTTCTTCGACTAGCTTCTGTCGCAATTCAGAAGGAATATCCACCGTCGTTCCCATCGTCTGACAATAAGAGCATGCACGTGCATATAAAGTGTATTTTCACTGGCGGCGCTTCGGATACAGCGATCGACTCTGGCAAGAGCTGCAGCGGCCGGCGTATACTAAACCGAACGCAACGGCCTATACCGTACCGGCCGTTTCCATTCACGGCAGCGGGGAGAGGCAGGAAGATGAGCGAGAAACAGCTGACACAGCGGGCGGATTGCACTGGTCACTGGAGCCTCGAGGAGCTACGGCGCGGGCATCGCCCAGGCGCAGGCCGCCGAAGGGACCATGGTCTGGCTAACGGCGCGCAGCGACAAGGAACTGGCCGTGGTTGCCGAAGCTGTTGAAGGCCACCCGGTGGTAGCCGATGTCACCAGCGGCGCCGACCGGGACCGGGTGTTCCAAACCGTTCAGGCGGAAAGCGGCCGATTGGACATCCTGGTGAACAACGCCGGCGCGGTCTTCGGTGTTGGTCCGTTGGCCCAGACATCCGACGCCCAGATCGAGCGTAACCTCACCGTCAATCTGACAGGAACCATCTTGGGATGCAGTCGGGCGGCGAAGCTCATGACCGCCCAGAAGAGCGGTACAATCGTCAACGTGGCCTCAGTCTGCCGGTGCAGGTTTGGCCGGGCTGGAGTGTGTACTCCGCGGCCAAGGCAGGGATTCTGCAGTTGACCCGCTGCCTATACACCGAGCTTCTGTCCCATGGAGCCCGCGCTGCCTGCCTGGTGCCCTCCTGAGGGGTCACCGATTTCTCCAGGGCTCCAGGGCTGCCGGAGTTCGATGAGGATACGGCACAGAAATGCATTCAGCCTCTGGAGCTCGGTCAGGTGGTTGTCGACATCTGCGTCCCGCCGCTGCATCTGACGGTGCAGGAGCTGATCTTCTGGCCCCTCGTGCAGCAGGTGGAGCCACTGTAGCAGGGACTTGCGGGCACCTCCTCAGGGGCCCGATCGACTCAGCCCATCATCAGGGACCGGGTCATCTCCACCCACCGCCTGAGGCGGGGGCGATCGCCGCTTATCGTGTAGATGTCGCGGTAGCAGATCTCCAGATTGCAGCCTTTGGCTGCAGCCAACGTGTCCCGGACGTCTTTCTCCAGCAGATCCCAGTAGGGGCTGGGTCCGCTGATATAGGCAGGTGTCGGCTTGCGGGAGTAGACGTATTTCTTGCCGAGCATCTCCCCCATCTTGAACAGGTCGCTCCACCCCGATACAGATACAACTCGCAGGTTGGGGATCGCGTCGCGAACGTACTCGAAGCGGTCGTCTAGTCCCTCGCAGCACCCGTAATAGGTCATGCCGAAGGGCCGGGTCACCTCGGCGATATAGGGTAGAAAGAACTCGTTGAACATTGTCGGGGAGATCGGCTCGCTCTCCTGAGATTCGGTCCAGCACCAACAGTCTTTCAGGCGTACTGTCTGGCCGTCCTCACCGCAAGGCGGCAAATCGGAGACGAAGCCGTAACTGCCGTTGCAGGGCATCCAGGTATCGATGTTCTGATACAGCAGGCCCTCCTGCTCCAAGAAGCGGAAATGTGCCTGGCGGTCATCGCGGATTAAAACCATCAGTTCGTGAATCAGCTCCGGTTTGTCGTAGACCCACAGCAACAGATTGTCATTTCCGATCAGCTTGAAAAGGTCCATAGTCAAGCCGCCGAACAGGTTGCCCAGCCAGGGGCGGTAACCGGGGTCCGGATCGAAGGGATCGTAACCGCCTACCTTCACCGGCAGGATGTCGCCGAAGATATCCTCCAGCCGCGCCTTCTGGCGGGCGGTTTCCTCCCGGTTCACCGTGCGAGTACGCAGGTGCAGCTTTTTGAAGTCCTCTTCCGACTGGACGCCGAAGTTGAAGGAATAGCCCACCTCGCTCCCGTCGATCGCCTGCCCGTGGTAGGCGACGATGGGAACGCCGTAGTTGGAAATTTCGATGTCCCAGGGGATACGAAAATACGGTTCGACCACGATATCATCGCCGATCTCATCGGCATGCCGCACGATCTCGAACAGGGATTTCTCGATGTTGCGGAGGTAGGGGTCCTGGCACACCAGCTCATCCGGGCCGATGTAATCGGGCAGCATACAGGTCTCCACCAGGATCATGGGCCGCTCGGCCTGCAGGTCCTTGACGGCCTGCCACTGCCGACGCCTCTCCTTCATGACCGGCTGGCTGGCGTGTTCCAGCCAGCGGGCTGCGAGATTCCGCAGCACCTGTACTTCCTTGTTGCTCACAGTCAAAACGTTTACCTCCTCGGTATCCTAATGTCTTAAACGTCCGGATTGGGCATCATGAAGTCCCGAATCAGGCTGGCCAACTGATGGCTACCGGCTATGAACTGGCGCAACGTCCTGACCGTGGGCCCGAAGCCGTCGAACTCCTCCGGCTTCATCCCATCCTCCTCGTGGGCCCGGCGGAACTCCGTGAACTTCTTGGACAGCTCCGCCACGATCTTCGGATCCACTGGATCGTCGATGCGGTTGCACACCTCCACATCCGATGCGTTGTAGCGCAGCTGCCACTTGTAGGGCGGAGAGATCACCACATCTCCGCCGATGAACTCGCTCCAGTGCATGTGGTTGCGGAAGGCCGCCGACAGCAGCCGGAGGCGGTATCCTTTCTCTTTGAAGAGCTTGTAGGTCCTCTTGAAGATGGCCACGCCGGCCCACTCCAGGTAGCCCGGATCGGTGATGATGTTCTCCTTGTTCATCACGACCTTCAGCCAGTCGTCGATCCGGCCCACCATGATGGTGCACACAGGACCCATCGCGGAGATGTCCTTGCCCTCTTTCTCCCGCCGCTTCAAGCCCCGCTCCACCGCCTCGGCCACGGCGATGCACTGGGGAGTGGTGAAGCAGACCGTGGCGTTGATGCTCACCCCGCGGTAGGTGGCCTCCTCGATGGCTGCTATCCCCGCCTGGGTCACCGGAATCTTCACGATCATGTTGGGGGCAAGGTTGGAGAAGTGCACCGCCTGCTCCACGATGGCTTCGGTATTGCGGTAGAAACGGGGATCGGTCTGAATCGACAGCCTGCCGTTTTTGCCCTTGTGCTTGTCGAAGATGGGTTTGAGCAGTTCCGCGCCCTTGATCGAGATCTCTTCGACCAGACGCCAGCCGATCTCATCCTCTGTAGCTGTCGGCATCTCTTCGATCAGCTGATAGATGCGGTCCTTCCACAGGTGCATCTCCTTGTCCAGAACGTTCAAGACGATCATGGGATTGCACGTGGCTCCTACGGCTCCGTGCTCGATCGCGTAGCTCAGCTCCTGCACCGAGGCACTGTCGTTCCACAGGCAGGTCGGTGTAGTCTGGGTCATCTGGTGCAGGGGGCTTTTGTAGGCTGCCTGAACATGTGCTTCAGCACTTTTCACTTTTTTCTCCTTTTATCTTTTTTTACCGGCAGCCGGCGGTCGCCCTCACCCATCGGGGCGGCTTTATTCTGCCCGCATTCAGGCCTTCCCGACCGACGCTCAGGCACCAACCTTGTCGGTGAAGTAGTCTCCCGAATAGCCAATGGATTTCGATACCCTTAGGGCACACTCCAGGACAAGCTGCTGAAAGGTAGCGCGCTGCCTCGGCTTTATCAGGCTGGCTATGGCGGTGATGCCCAGGCCCGCGACGACCTCGCCCTGCACGTCGAACACAGGGGATCCGATGCAAACGATGCCGCTGGTGTACTCCTCGTTGTCGTATGCCAGGCCGGTGCGCCGGATTTCCTCCAGCTGCTGGAGCAGCTCCCGCAGCAATGTGACGGTATGAGGCGTCAAGGCGGGCAACTTGGACGGCAGGATCGCCTTGACCTCCTCCTCAGTCATGAAGGCCAACATCGCCTTACCGAAGGCGTTCGGATGGTAGAATACATGGCTGCCGGGGACCACCCGCAGGTAGAAGGAGACCTCGGGGCTCACGGTATCCAGCACGAGCACCTTTGCCCCATGGGGGATTTGCAGCTGCACCGTCTCTTCGGTCTCCCGGCACAACCACTCCAGGTGTAGCCGGGCCCGCTGTCGCAGCTCGAAGCGCGTATACAAGCTCATGCCCAGCGAGAATACGCGGGTACTCAGCTGGTAACCGCCGGAGATCGGGTCCTGGACTGCGTAGTCCCGCTCGGTCAGGCGTTTGAGGATGCGGAATACCGAGTTCAGCGGGATGTCCAGGATGCGTGACAGCTCCGTCGCGCCGAAAGGCCGGGGATGGTCGGCCATGTATTCGAGGATGTCCAGGGCTCGATCCACCGCCGGGGCGGTGTAGGTGCGGACGAGCTTTTTACCATTTGTCGTTTGCGTGGTCATCAATATATTCTCACTATCTCCAATTCTACAGGATCAGCAATGCAAGGAATTCGCCCGAATATACCAATCTCACTAATTGAAGTACAAGCCTCCGTTGAGGTTGATCACATCTCCGGTAATAAAACCAGCCATGGGGCTGGCCAGGAAGAGCACCACGTGGGCAAACTCTTCCGGTTCGCAGAAGCGCCCCACGGGGATCTTCGTCAGTATTGCCTGTCGCTCACCCTCGGTCAGCTGCTCGGTGACCATGGGCGTTTTCACGTACGCCGGGGCGATGGCATTGGCTGTGATACCATACGGCGCGGTTTCCGCGGCCAGGGATCGGGTCAAGGCGATCACGCCCCCCTTGGAGGCGGCGTAGGCCGTACCCGCGGTCAAGCCACCGGTTTGGGCGGCCAGTGACGAGACGTTGACGATCCGGCCCCAACCTTTCGCCTGCATGCCGGGGATGACTGCCCGGGATAGGTAGAACATGCCGTTCAGGTTGATCTCGACCACCCTGCGCCACTCCTCCGGGGTAGTCGCCTGCGACTTGTTTTTGGACAGGATCCCGGCGTTATTCACCAGGATGTCGACGCTGCCCACAGAATCCCGCAGTCGCTCCAGTTCCCGCTCGATGGCCTGGGGATCGGTGACATCGAGAAACACCGGCACCGCCTTTTCCCCGAAGGCGGAGGCCATCTCTTGTAACCGCTTCTGAGCCACGTCGGCCATGACCACAGTGGCTCCCTCCTGAAGAAACGCGCGGGCAACCGCCAAACCCATGGTACCGGCCGCGCCGGTTACCAGCGCCGTCTTGCCCTCAATAGAGTTTGGCATTGACGCCTCCGTCGATGATCAGGGTTTCCCCGTGGATCATGCCGGCTCCCTCCGAGACAAGGAAGAAAACCGCCGCGGTGATTTCCTTCGGCAAAGCGAAGCGCCCCAGCGGGATCTTGGCCTTGACCGGGTCCGCTTTCTTTGGGTCACCCCAGACCTGCGTGCCCATGGGGGTGAGAACCACCGTGGGAGCAATGGCGTTTACGCGAATTCCAAGGGGCCCCAGTTCTACGGCCATGACTTTGGTCAAACCATCCAGTCCAAACTTGCTAGCGCAGTAAGCTGCGTGTTCCTCGATCCCCGCCACGGAGGCGTTGCTGGAGACGTTGACGATCGCCCCATGTCCCTGGGCGATCATCTTCGGGGCAATCACCTTGGTGATAAGGGCCGGGGCTCGAAGATTGACGGCCAGGGTCATATCCCAGTGTCCAACATCCAGATCGACCAGTTTTTCCGGAAAGCTCAAACCCGCATCGTTCACCAGGATGTCGATCACAGGGAACAACGATGCGAAGTGCTCGGCCATAGCCATGCATTCATCTGCTACAGAGAGGTCCGCCTTGCGGATTTCGCAGCGCACACCCGCGGTACGGGCCTCGGCAGCAACTTCCCCTAAATCCTTCTCGTTGCGGCCCGTGATGCCCAGGGCGCAGCCGGCCCGGGCGAAGCTCAAAGCGACGTCTCGGCCTATCCCCTTGGTAGCCCCTGTAACGATCGCGGTCTTTCCCTTGAAATCGTAGATGGTGTCGCCCATGCTATCCCCCTCATTTCAAAAACGTGGCTCTGTCCGGCCAGTACAGGCCGTTCACCGCGCCTGTCATCGTGACTTTCAGAACGCCTTGCGGATGATCGCGATCAGGTCCTCCCGCGACGGCGTGGCCGGATCGTTGGTGATCGAACCCCCCATGTAGCGGATCACTCCATCAGCCGCCCTCTCGATGTCCTTTTCCTTCAGCCCCTGCTGGGACAACGGCGCGCCCAGCCCGATGTCGCGGATCAGGGTCTCCACCTCCTTGATGCTATCCTCCAGTGTGTACTGCTCGGGTAGCCCGCACTCGTCGCGCAGGAACATGGCTACTTTTCGGTACTTGTCCGGGAAAGCCTTCATGGAAAAGCGCATGGTGTGCGGGGTCATGGCCGCGAGGGTCTCGCCGTGGGTCGACCCCGAAAGACCGCCGATCGAATGCGCCAAGCCATGGCAAACGGTCACGATACCCACCGAGATGGCGATGCCTGATAAAGAGTTGGCATAAGCCATACCGTTACGGGCCTCCCGGTCCTCACCGTTCTTCACCGCACGGCGCAGGTAGCGGCCTACCAGGCGGATCGCCTGCTCGCAGCCCATGTCCGTGATGGGCGTGGCCAACTCAGCAGTGTAAGCTTCGATGGCGTGCGCCAGAACGTCGAAACCGGTGGACGCCGTGATCTTTGGGGGCATGGAGACCATGAGCTCGGGATCCACGATCGCCACCTTGGCGAAGGTGTAGTCGGAGCCGATACCTGGTTTCTCTTCGGTGTCGGGATTGGTGATCACCGACCACTGGGTGCATTCGCTGCCCGTTCCGGAGGTGGTGGTTATGGCGATGATCGGGTATGTTTTTTCTGTGATGGGTGCGGCATCAGATCCCATGCAGAAATCCCAGACCGGGCGATTGTGACCCAGCACGATGGCGATTCCCTTGGCCGCATCGATGGCGCTGCCGCCCCCCAGACCGATCACCAGTTCGCAGCCCTTGGCTCGGGCGGTCTCGGCACCCTTGTCGATCTGGGTATTCAGTGGGTTGGCGTTGACATCGGGGTAGTAGATCGAGTCCACCCCGCTACCTTTCAGGATCTTCTGCAGGCGATCCACCAGCCCGCTTTCCTTGAACAGCGTGCCGGTAGTCACGATGATCGCTTTCTTGCCGTACATCTTGGCCCACGTACCCGCTTCCTTCAGCTTGCCTTCCCCAAACACCAGCTTGACTGGGTTGTAGTAGATAAAGTCCTTGATCATTTTTATTCCTCTCCCTTCATTTTCGTATGTGTCTTTTTCTATGTGTTTTGTCCGTTGAACTCTTTAATCGCGTCGAGCATGGCGATCACGTTTTCAACCGGCGTGTTTGCCTGGATGTTGTGGATGGTATTGAAGACAAAGCCGCCGCCGGGAGCGAAGACTTCGCAGGCCTTCAACACCTCCTCCCGCACCTGTTTCGGTGTGCCGAACGGCAGGGTCTTTTGGGTGTCCACCCCGCCACCCCAGAAGACGATGCGCTTCCCGAATCGCTCTTTGAGCACCTTCATGTCCATGTTCGCTGCGGTCCATTGAACCGGGTTGATGATGTCAAAACCCGAAGTGATGAGCCCCTCCATGAGGGTGGTGATAGAGCCGCAGCAGTGCTTGAAGGTTTTCCAATTGGTGTGCCTGTGGATCCAGTTGTTGACCTTCAGGTAGTACGGCTGGTATAGGTCGGTGTAGGTCTCGGGGGAACAGAAGGTGGAGTTCTGGGTTCCGAAGTCCGTGCCGCAGACCCAGGCCACATCCATGTCCTCGCCGATCGCCTTGTGGATCTTCTCGAGATTGCGGAGAACGATGTCCGTCTGGCGGTCGAACAGTTGGTGCAGGAACTCCCGACGGGTGGCAGTGGAGATGTACCACTCGGTGATATCACGGATTCCCCCGGGGTGCTTCATCCAGGGCGCCGGAACGCAGGCAATATCGCCCAGCCCCGCCCCGGGCACGACCCCAAAAAGAGCGCGCTGGCTCCGGCGGTTGGCGGGCAGCTGGGAGACCATAAACTCCAGCTCTTTCTGAGGGATTTCGGTGAACTCCTCCAGATTGTCCTCCAACTTCAGGTCGGCATCACTGGCCGGCAGGGGATCCTGGCGGATGATGGCGTCGAAGTAGTAGCCTCCCTTGGGCATGACCCCGCTGGGGGGTACGGAGGTATCACCTTCCGGGTAGGCGTAGATCTTGCCGTCCCGGTCGCGGGTGACGTTAAACTCCTCGGGCACGAGTACCTGAAGGCCGTCCTCCATGGTGTAGTCTTTCCAGGCGTCCCGGGTCACCCCGAAAAAGGTGTACAGACCCAGGAGGGCGTCTATATCCACTTCCATCGCCACCTTCAGGTCCTCGTCGAGGCGACCCATCATCGTGTAGGGCTCCTCCACCTTCACGGGCCGCTTTTCCAGACCGAAGTAGTCCCGCAGCTCCGCGATCACCCCCACGTGCACGGTGGTCTGATTGCAGCCACCGAAATCGAGCGGCACCCGATCGGGCTCTTTATGAGCCAGAGCTGTTTGTATGCGTTCTCTTCCGGTCATTTATGTCACCTCTTTAGTCTCTCGCCCTCCAGGGCGAAAAGGACCTCTAACATTTCACCTTTTCTCTCACAAGCACATGGTTGAGCACAACGGCGAACAGAAGAACACTGCCTTTAGCAACGGTCTGCCAGAATGCCGGTATGACGGTCATCAGACCAGTGGTCACGCACATGATGATAAGTGCGCCGACGATCGTCTTCGGAACCGATCCTTCTCCTCCGGAAAAAGCTGTCCCCCCCAACAACACGGCAATGATGTTGTCGAGCTCCATGCCGTCACCCGAGAGCGGATCCCCCAGGGACATGTAGCTGGCTCGTGCCATCCCCGCTGCCGCGGCGAAAAAACCCACGATTACATACAAGATCCATGCCATCTTTACCACGTTGATCCCGGAGAGCTCCGCCGCCGTGCGGTTGCCGCCGATCGCGGCGGCGTATTTCCCCAGGATCGTCTTTCTCTGCACGATGATCAGAACCGCGATCACGGCCAGGGCTACATAGAACGCCCACGGCAGACCCAGAAAGACATCCTGACGGGCGTAATCGTTGATCCACGCCGGCATCTGCTTTTCCGCGCTGCTTTTGATGGCCGACAGCCCGGCCGGCACGATGAGCAGTGCGATGCCTTTGAAGAGGTTCAACGTAACGAGCGTCCCGATCACGGGCGTGATCCGCATTTTCACGACCAGAAAGCCGTTGAGAAACCCCATCGCCATTCCCATGATCAGGGTGATGATCAGGGCGGGCAAGAATGGGAAGCCGTTGAGGATCATCAGCGCAAACACCACGGCGTTCAAGCTCATCGCGCTGCCGACGGACAGATCAATATTGCCGGAGATCATCAAGAGGGTAAACGCTCCACTCAACGTAATTATGGGTACGGCGGCCCGCAACAGAACGATGATGCTGTCGGGGCTCAAGAAATGACCCCGGCCGAACATCTCAACCTGCCCCAGCTTCACCACGCTGAAGATGATCACGATAACGACCAGCACCACGTAGATGTAGAACTTCTTGATGTTCGACCTGAAAGCACTCGATCGATCCATCGGCGATTGTATTAAGCCTTCTCCTCCAGTTTTCATTTCCACTTACTCCAATTCAAGTATCCCCGTCCGGTTTCGTTCGGGCAGCACGGCATTGCCGCGAAGCCAACCCTATCCCTTCCTCTTGTCCAGAGCAAAACGCTGGGTGAGAATCGCGATCAACGTGGCCACACCCTTGAGGGTGAATTGCCAGTTTGGCGACAGAAGAAGTCCGGTGGCCGATGATGTAATGACCGAAAGAATTACCGCTCCGGCAAACATCCCCAGGACCGAACCAAAACCCCCTGCGATGCTCACCCCCCCCAGAAGGGAGATCACCAGCGCGTCGAACTCGTATCCGAGCGCGCGGCTCGATACCCCCGCCTTGAACTCGGAGGCGAGGAGGATTCCCGTGATGCCTGCCAGCAGAGCGCTGGTCAGGTACAGAAAGGTGAGGTGCTTTACCACATTGATTCCTGAGAGTCTGGCTGCCTCGGGATTGGCGCCGATGAGGTACGTTCGCCGACCAGGTACCGTCATCCGTTCGAAGATGTACGCCGCGATGACCAGGCCAACCATGATCACCACGGATACCTTGATAGGCGTACCTTTGATGGACATGCTGCCCACGACACCAAACACGTCCGGCAGGCTTGTGTTCCGCTGCGCACCCTGGGTAACGATCTGAGCGATGCCGCGGGCGAGCATCATCGTGCCCAGGGTCACAATAATGGAAGGAACTTTCAATTTGGCGACGAAAAACGCGTTGATCGCCCCGATGCTCATGGCGCACAGCAGGGCCAGTAAAACAGCCAGGCCGTAGGGCAAACCGAGGCCGTTGGCCAGCACATTCTGCGATACATTGGCCGCTTGGCAGAAATAGACGGAAAACACGCCCGTCATAGCGATGTTCCCGCCTACCGACAGGTCGAAGTTGCCCGTGATCAGGAGAAAGGAGACTCCGATCCCTACGATAATGAGATACCAGTTGTTCGTGAGGAGGTTGAGCATGTTCCGGGGCAGATAAAAATTGGGCACCGCTGCGCAGGCGATGCCGAACAACACAAAAAGGACTCCCACCATGATCAAGGTGATGAAGGATTCGTTGCTCATCCTGCTTCCGATCAACGGCTTGCCAACCTGGTTCGTTTCCACGTTCATTCTCCCCCCGTGACGATATGGATGATCTTCTCGCTGTCTATATCGGGGCCGTTCTTCATCATGGTTTTCATGTTCCCGTCAAACAGAAGGTAGATAGTGTCGCAGATGTTGACGACCTCCGGCAGCTCCGAGGAGAAGATCATGATGGATTTCCCCTCCTCCGAGAGCCGGCGGATGATGCCGTAGATTTCGCTTTTCGCACCCACGTCGATTCCTCGGGTCGGTTCGTCGAGCATGAGCAGGTCCGCATCCGCGAAAAGGCACTTGGAGAAGACCACCTTCTGCTGGTTGCCTCCGGACAGCTTCGCCGCTTCCTTTTCGGTACTGTTGGTAGCGATCCTCAGCTTGTCGATGTATTCAAGAGTGACTTTCCTCTCCTGTGTCGAGTTGATGAATCCGTTCCTGGATATTTTCTCCATGTTCATGACCGGAACATTGCCACGAATGGTCAGCACGGTGAACAGCCCCTGGGTTCTCCTTTCCTCCGGCACCAGGGCGATTCCCGCTGCGATCACTTTATCGGGAGTCGCCGGTAGCTTTTTCCCTTTGAAGGTAATTTCCCCCCGGTACTCGTCGACACCATAAATAGCACGGGCAAGCTCCGTTTTTCCGGCGCCCACCAGGCCGTAGAAACCCACGATCTCCCCTTTGTGAATCTCAAAGGAAATGCCGTTGAGCTTGTGGTTGCAGAGATCTTTCACTTGAAGGATAGTTTCCTGGCTGCCCCCCTCTTTCGGCGTGTACTCTTCGAAGACCGTCTTGCCGATCATCATCCTGATCAGTTCCGATCGGTCCTTGACCTCCGCTACTGGCTCGGTGCCGATGTGCTTCCCGTCCCGCATGACCGTCACGTAGTCTCCGAGCTCAAAAACCTCGTCCAGCCTGTGGGAGATGTAGATAACGGTGACGTTTTTCTCCCGCAAACTCTTGACGATCTTGAACAAGCGTGCAATTTCGCTTTCGGAGATCGAAGCGGTCGGTTCATCCATGATGATGATATCAGCCTCCGTGGCAACCGCCTTTGCGATCTCCACGATCTGCTTTTTGGCCACACTCAAGGTCGAGACCAGCTGTCGCGGGGTGATGGATGGCTCGAGGCTTTTCATCACGTTAACCATCTTGTTTATCTTGTCCGTCTTCCTTAAGAAACCAAACCTCGTATCCTCCATCCCCAACGTAAGGTTTTCTTCGACGGTCAGTTGATCAACCACATTGAGTTCCTGAAACAACGTGCTGATTCCTCTTTGCTTGGCATCTCGCGGGCTGTGGGGATTGTACTCTTCTCCGTTCAGCAGTACCGTGCCGCTTGTCCTCATATACGCGCCGGTAAGGATCTTGATCAGAGTGGACTTTCCTGCGCCGTTTTCTCCGACAAGGCAGTGGACGGTGTTCCGCTTGATGTCGAAACTGACGTTATTCACCGCCCGCACGCTGGGGAATTCTTTTACGAGGTCCTGGATCTCCAATACATTCTCTATCAGTTTCATGCCTCCACTCCGTCCCGTTCCATCTAAAATACGGGAGGAAAGCGAAAGCCTTCCTCCCGTCGTGTTGTTTCCTACACGCCTTCTTGATCGGCTATTTCAGGTTAGTCCCGAACTGGTCATTCAGCCAAGCCACCGCATCGGCTCGGTCCATCGTCCAGTAGGATACGTTGTAAGTCTTGTAGAAAAACACTTTTCCAGGCTGCGAAGTCATGTCCACCTTGCCGCTCTTGACGTCCATGATCAGGTCTATCCGGCCGCGGGCGGTCTCCTTGGGCGGCAGACCCATGGACAGCTTCAGCGAGCTGCTGGGATCGTACACGCTCTTCAGCTCCACCTCGTCGAAGTCGACGCTGCAGACGATCTCCGTCAGCGGCTTACCGTTGTCCATCTTGCCCCGGCCGGCCTGCACTAGGGCGGCCATGGTGCCGACGGTCAGGTTGGAGGCCTCGGAGTAAATGAGATTGACATCCGGACGCTGGGTGACCAGGTCCAGAATGATCTGTTTGGCCGCATCAGGTCCCTTGCTGGCATCCTGGCAGCCGAGGTCGGTTGCCGAAGGATCCACGGATAGAACGCCCTTCACGAAGGGATCGGTGCGTCCGGACTTCACTTCCGTGTGGTTCGGCCAGCCAAGCTGCACCATCACGATGGGCTTGTTAGGATAGGCGGCCTTCCACTGCTTGGCCATCTCCGCGCCCATGGCGAAGGAAGTGCCGGCTTCGTCGCTGCGGTCGGTCGGGATGCCGGTGTCGGCACAGGGGCTGAAGAAGGACGTCATTATGATGCCCTTCTTGAGGGCGGCGAGCACGCCGGGCTTCGCAGCCTCCTGGTCCCAGATGTGCAGGGTGGCCGCATCCATACCTTGAGCCACGACCTGGTCGATGTTCTGGGTCATGACAGCCGAATCCGATTTGCCGTCAAACGCAAACACTTCGACGCCGTACTTATCCATGGCGTATTTTTTTGCCTCGGCGAACTGCGCTTGATGGAAGACGTTGGACAGGTCCGAAATAAAGAACGCGATCTTCATGGGCTTTTCTTTCGGCTCGCCGCGTCCGCCGGCAAAGGCCAACGGGGCGATCAAAGCCAAAACCATCATCCACAAAACTACCTTTTTCATTTTTCTCCTCCTCGTTTTAAGGTGTTTTTTTTAACTCTCCGTCAACTTTTTAAATATCCTCTTTTTATAAAACCTCCGTTTCCGGTATCACCTCCTTCTCTCATTCCGTTCCTGACGGAACTATGAAGCCATTCTACATCATACGTCTCTATTTGTCAAGTAAAATATGATTTTAAATAACGAAACATTTAAACTATTGATTTATAACGAATTACTAATATTTTTCATAGAAACGTACCCATATTTTACAGAAAAAATGGTATTTTCTTCCTCTCAATCTACCCCCTCTCCGACAATCTTGAGGTGCTGGTCCGGGGGAAACGAGTAAAATTTGCAGTCGTTAATGTAGGTTCGCTCCGGCAGTGCAATCAGGCAGTTAACGACATCTGTTTGGAGTGCGTACGGGGCATGATGCCACACGCCCGGCCGCAAGCAACACAGGATCCCCTCCGGCACCAGGAAAACCTCCGCCTGGTCGAAGGGAAACTCCTTCTCCGGAACGGCGGGCGCCACGTGCATAAGTACGTCCCCGTCCAGGGGCATAACGACCTCGCAGCAGGTGTCGTGATACTCCGAAATGTCCATCACGAACGGCCTCTTCACCACGCGGCAGACCCCAAAGGAAACTATCGGAGACTGGCCCAGCTGGGACTGCACCATGTCCCGGTAAAACTCGATGGGCTCCGCACCGATCCTCGGCGCCGATGGATTGATCATGTTCGCGTAGCTGCCGTACTTGGCGAAACTCTCGGGGCTGAGCTTTTTCACGGCGATCTCCCTCATACCCGCAACCTTCTGTTTCAACGACTCGTCCATGCATAACCTCCCTCAAATTAGTTTGTGATTTCTCAATCTACATTTGAAATGGTATTATGACATATCAAATGGATGTTGTCAAACCTTGATTTCAAATTTTTGGTTTCGAATATTCAATGCGGAACACCTCGGCAAGATGGCATTACACCGGCTGTAGCACTACGTATCTTTTATCGTGATGAATGTGATCGAGAAAGTGCAGCCGCAAACGGCTTTAGAGTGTCGGTTGGAAACGGCTGGAGAAGGTTGCCTTCAGGCTTTGGAGGAAACGGGCCGCTTCGGCGCCATCGATCGCGCGATGGTCGCAGGCCAGGGTCAAGGTCATAACGCGGTGAACGCCGAGCAGTCCATTCACCGCCACCGGTCGGGGCTCCGCCACGCCTACTCCCAGGATGGCCGCCTCGGGCGGGTTGATGATGGGCAGGAAGCACTGCGTACCGTACATGCCCAGCGAGGTAATTGTGAAGCTGCTCTTCACGTCTGGATCCAGCCGCCCCTGCCGGGCTTCCGTGGTTCTGGCTTTGATCTCCGTCGAAAGCGTCAGCTCGTCTTTGGTATCCGCATCTGGGATCACCGGCACCAGCAGTCCCTCTTCGGCAGCGGTAGCCACTCCGATGTTGACCTGCGCTTTGACCACCAGTCGATCCTTTTCTACGTGGGCGTTCAGGTGGGGGAACTCCCGCAGGGTCAACGCCACGGCCAGCACGACCATATCCGTGACGGTAAAATGAGTCTTGTTCAGTCGGTTGTACTGTTCCCGCCACTGTAACGCGTTCTCCATGTCGATGTCCTGAACGATGTAGAAGTGTGGGATCGTCGTTTTGCTCAAAGTGAGGCGCTCAGCGATGGCTTGACGCATCCGGGTGAAAGGGATGACCGTGTCCTCGGCGATGCGTTCAGCGGGGGGTGCGTCGGCGGAGGGCGCAGCCGCTGAGACGCTGTCGAGACCTAGCTTTTTGGCTGCAGCCAGTACGTCGTTTTTCACGATTCGGCTCCCTGGCCCGCTGCCCTTCAAGCCACCCAAGTCCACCCCCAGGTTCTGTGCCGTGCGGCGTGCGGAGGGCGAAACAAACACCTTGCCTCCGTGGCTCGGTTCGATATGCCTCGTCGGAGCGGTGGGTTTCGGAGCAGCAGCTGTTTGCGGAGTGGAGGAGGAATCCTCAACCGGGATTTCCCCCGGTTGGCCAATATAACCTATCGGCTCCAGCACGTTGCCCTCATCGCCCTGCGCCACGATGATCTGCAGCAGTACGCCGGATGCATCGGCCTCGATGTCGAAAGCAGCCTTGTCACCTTCCACCGTGGCAATCACTTCTCCACTCTGTACCGGGTCGCCGACCTGCTTGTACCAGCTGGTTATGACGCCGGTTGCTACATCCTGTCCGATCTGCGGCATGATCACGGGTATCATGGCTCACTCCCCTCTAGCAGGTGCTTGACCGCGACGACGATGCTCTCCTCCTGGGGCACGCAATGCTTTTCCAGGTTGAGGTTAAACGGTATGGGAGTATTAAGTCCGGCGAGGATGCGTACTGGGGCGTCCAGGTAGTCGAAAGCTTCCTCCATGATAATCGAGCAGATATCGGAGGCCACACCGCCTCGACGAACCGCCTCCTGCACGATGAGCACGTGCTCGGTCTTCCGCACCGACTCCAGGATCAGCTCCTTGTCCAGGGGCACCAGCGAGCGCGGGTCTACGACCTCCACTTCGATCCCTTCCTGCGCCAGCTTGTCGGCCGCTGCCAGCGCGCGCGGGACCATGTTCGACCAGGCGATCACCGTGGCGTTATGTCCCGACCGCTTGATGTCACCCTTGCCAAGAGGTATGAGATATTCCGTCTCAGGCACTTCGCCCTTGGTCATATACAGCTGCTTGTGCTCAATGAAGATCACCGGGTCATCATCCCGAATGGCACTTTTGAGCAGACCTTTGGCGTCGTAGGGCGTTGCGGGCATGACCAGCTTCAGACCGGGCGTGTGGTAGAACAGGGCCTCGAGACTCTGGGAGTGCTGTGCAGCCAGTCCGTTGCCGCACCCGCCCGGGGTGCGCAGCACCATGGGTACCTTCCCGTGGCCGCCGGTCATGAATTCGTACTTGGCCGCCTGGTTGATGATCTGGTCGAGGATAAGCATGCTGAAATCCAGGAACATGATTTCCACCACCGGGCGCATGCCGGTGATGGCGGCACCCACACCCACACCGGTGAAGCTGGCCTCGGCGATCGGGGTATCCAGAATCCGCTTGGGCCCGAACTCCTCCAGGATGTCTTTGGTTACCTTATGCGATCCACCCCGTGCCGCGACTTGGAGGCCAAGGACGAAGACGGTCGGATCGCGACGCATCTCCTCTTTGAGCGCTTCGTTCAACGCCTCTCGGTACATGATGGTCCGGGCATTGACGGCTGTGGTTGTGCTCATCCGATTCTCCTCGGGTTCGGCTGTGCTTTAGTTATACTTGCGAACGACATCGGCTAAAAACTCCTGCACATCGGGTTCCGGGCTGGCCTCTGCAAATGCTACGGCCTCCTCGATTTCCTTCAGCACCGATTCTTCGATCGCTTTAACCTTCGCTTCTTCGGTTTTTTCTAGAAGGTATCTGCGGGCGATGTCCAGCGGATCATGCTGCTTCTTGTAGTACTCCAGCTTTTCGCTGGGCATGTATTCACCGGGATCGTTTACGTGATGCCCCTGGTGGCGGTAGGTCTTGCATTCAATTACTACAGGACCTTTTCCAGCCCGGCATTGGCTGACCGTTTTTTCGGCTTCCTCGTAAACGACCAATACATCGTTGCCGTCAACCTGCGTGGCGGTTACGCAGTAGGCGGCAGCGCGCTTGTACAGGTCGCAATCGCGGGTTGATATTTCGAGAGGAGTAGAAGCCGCATAATCGTTGTTCTCGATGACGAAGATCACGGGCAGGTTCCAGATCGCCGCCAGGTTGAGGCTTTCGCCGAAAACGCCATTGTTCGTCGCACCATCCGAGAAGAAGATCGCGGTAACCCTGTCCTCGCCTCGGATGCTGGCTCCGAGGGCCGATCCTACACCCATCGCGATACCGCCGCCCACGATACCATTGGCTCCCAAATTGCCGGTCGCGACATCGGCGATGTGCATCGACCCGCCCAGGCCGCGGCAGTAGCCGGTCTCCTTGCCCAATAACTCGGCAACCATGCGGTCCACCGAAGCGCCCTTGGCGATACAGTGGCCGTGCCCGCGGTGGGTGCTGACGATATAGTCCTCTTTGCGCAGGGCGGCGCACAGGCCTACCGCGATTGCTTCCTCACCAAGATAGGGATGGAAGTAACCCCGGATCGCGCCGCTCCTGTACAGCTTGATGCACCGCGTCTCAAAAGTACGGATCATGAATATCTGTCGGTACATCATCGCCAGTAGCTCTTTGGATATCATTGGTAACCTCCTGCAGCAGGTTGCGCATTGTCTGCATGGTTGCTGAGGCGTTGATCCCGCCCACGATACTGGCTTTCCCGGGCACTGTCAACGGTTCGCTTTGAAAGACTGTTGACGGTAGCACCAGACGCTTGGTTTTTCAGTTTCCTTTTTCTCCACTTCGACTGGCACCGAGGGGGCCAGTGCTGTATGATCCAGTAGTACACCACCCACGAGAGGAGAGACTCATGAGAATCAAAGAGCCGGCTATGAACTACAATACCCTGAATCTCCCGTACCAGAACGTCTCCCCATGAAGGCGGCCAGCTATCTGCTCGGGATCGACAACGGCGGCACTGTAACCAAGGCCGCGGTTTATGATACCGCCGGCAACGAGAAGACGGTGGCCGGGGTCAAAAGTGAGATAGTGTTTCCGCAGCCGGAGTATGCCGAAAAGGACACCGAGGCTCTCTGGGCCGCCAACGTGCATGTGATCCGTGAGGTCTTGGAGAAAGCCGGGATCGATGCCGCTCAAGTCGCCGGCATCGCGGTGACAGGCCACGGCAATGGGATGTACCTGGTCGACGCGGAGGGCCGGCCCGCCTACAACGGCATCAATTCCGCTGACACCCGTGCGAGGGATTACGTGCAGAGGTGGTACGCTGACGGGACGCACGACCGCTTGCTGCCCCGGATCTGCCAGTCTATCTGGCCCGCTCAGCCGGTTGCCCTGCTGGCCTGGTTTCAGGATCGATTGCCGGAGGTATTGGAGCGAACGCGGTGGGTATTCATGTGCAAGGACTACATCCGCTACCGGCTCACCGGGGAAGCGTATGCAGAGCTTACCGACTACTCAGGCACCAGCCTGCTGAACGTCCGCACCCTCGACTACGATCCCGAATTGCTGGAAAGCTTCGGCATCACCTCGTGCCGGGACAAGCTCCCATCGCTCCGCCGCTCGGAGGAGATCTGCGGCTACGTGTGCCGGAAGGCGGCAGAGGAGACCGGCCTTCGAGAGGGAACTCCGGTGGCCGGCGGACTGTTCGATATCAGCGCCTGCGCCATCGCCTTGGGCATTATCGACCCAGCCCAGCTGTGCCTGATCGCCGGCTCCTGGAGCATCAATGAGTACATCAGCACGTCTCCGGTGGAGGCGAAGGAGCTGTTCATGACCTCCGCCTACTGCCTGCCCGGCTGCTGGTTGACCATGGAAGGCAGTGCCACCTCGGCAAGCAATCTTGAATGGGTGGTATCCGAGCTGATGGGCGGTGAAGCGCTCAAGGCAAACGGCCAATCCATCTACAACATCTGCGGTGAGCTGGCGGCTTCCGTGAGCCCGGCGGATTCTGACATCGTATTTTTACCGTTCCTCTATGGTAGCAATGTCGGGCCGAAGGCCTCCTCCTGCTTCCTGGGCCTGCACGGCTGGCACCGTAAGGGGCATCTGCTGCGCGCTGTGTTCGAAGGGGTGGTGTTCTCCCACAAGACCCATGTCGATCGACTCCTGACCTATCGGGATGCTCCAAAGGTGGCGCGGATGGCAGGAGGCGCAGCGAAATCACCGATCTGGGTGCAGATGTTCGCCGATGTGCTGGGAATCCCCATAGAGCTCACCTCGAACGAAGAACTGGGCGCGATGGGGGCTGCGATCTGTGCCGGGACCGGGGTCGGTCTGTTCGCCTCTTTCGAAGAAGCCGTTGCCCAAATGGTTCATGTGTCCCGTACCGTCGAACCGCGGCCGGACCACACCGAATTGTATGCCCGCAAGTACTCGAGATATCAAAGATTCGTGAGAGCGCTTGCGGACGCATGGGAATGAAATGATGCCGGTTCTTCGAGAACCCGTTCAACCAATGGCGTGTATAACAGAGATTCAAGGTTTTTGATATTTGAAATGAAATTTTACTTGACAAATACAACCCTCTGACTTAGAATGCAATTCCCCTGGAGGACACCGTGCCGTCAGGTGATTGCCTAACAATCGATATGTTGGTATTTGTACAGATTCAGCGGACTGCCGGGGAGGATTTCACATGAAAGGGTACAGCGGAAAGATCCTGCACGTCGACCTGTCCAAGAAGGGGTTCAGCGTAGAGACACCGCCTGAGTCATTCTATCGCCAGTACGTGGGTGGTGCCTGTATGGGCAACTACTACGTGTTCAAGGGTATGAAAGCGGGTGGCGATCCCCTCGGCCCGGAAAACGTCTTAGTGTTTGCTATCTCGGCGGTGGTTGGTGCGCCCATCAGCGGCAACGCACGGCATAGCGTGAGTGCCAAGAGCCCCCTCACCGGCACGATTGGTTCCAGCGAAGGCGGTGGTTATTGGGGGCCGGAACTGCGCTTCGCCGGCTTCGACGCGGTGGTGATCACGGGCAAGAGCTCAAAACCCGTTTACCTCTGGATCCACGACGGGCAGTACGAGCTGAGGGAGGCTTCGCATCTCTGGGGCCGGCTCACGGGGGAGGTGCAGGACACTATTCGAAAGGAGCTGGGCGACGATCGCGTCCGGGTGGCCCAGATCGGACCCGCCGGGGAGAAAGGCGTGTTGTTCGCCAACATCACCAACGAGCTTAAGCACTTCAATGGTCGCTGCGGTTTCGGCGCGGTAATGGGCTCCAAGAACCTGCGGGCGATCGCTGTACGTGGCACAATGAAGCCGGATTACACCGACCTGGAGAGAATCAAAGAGATGGCCCGGAAAGGTGCGGCCAAGGTGATGGCTGACGACTTCTATAAGGATTGGAAGCGGCTGGGCACGAATATGAATGTGACATGGAACACGGACATCGGCGGATTGCCCACCCGAAACTGGACCATGGGGATCTTTCCGGACTGGGAGAAGGTGAGTGAGC
>Ga0307379_10004008_pt1 | contig 21157 bp, 15 predicted proteins | sample UN2MG_FD_202237 | JGI IMG/M metagenome (GOLD analysis project Ga0307379, IMG submission 202237) | Soil microbial communities from Risofladan, Vaasa, Finland - UN-2 | ecosystem: Environmental > Terrestrial > Soil > Coastal area > Acid sulfate soil | place: Finland: Risofladan, Vaasa | collected... | reverse complement strand
TTTCTCTTCTCTCCTGCTCTCCCGCTCTAGTGCTCCGTCAGCCCCGGCGGGCCGGGGCTGACGGAGCACTGGGAGGGCGCGGGGGTTTTTGCGAATCAGGAAGTTTTTCAGCAACTTTTTCGGCCGGCATGAGTTTAACGTACTGAATGGCCGGGGTGAACCGCCCCTTCTTACAATCCCGGTCATTTGCGGCCCGCGGGACCGCCGCTCGGTGGTCCCTCCCGGACCGTCCTTTGGCCCTAGGGCGTCGCTGCCTTCCCCATGGTGGCGACGCCCACCTTTTTGCGCCGGGCGTCCCCGGGGGCCCGCCCCCAAAGGGGTCCAAAGGGAACATGGACACAGGCGGGTAAAAGCGTCCCGGGGATTCGGCCCCTGCGGGGCCTCATCCCCGGGCGTTATGGCGTGCGGCCGGCGCTACTTTTTCAGTTCGGCCTGGATCTTCAGCATGTCGTCGTAGACTTTCTGGCGGGCGTCCTTGGTGTAGTTCCGCAGGAGATAGGCGGGGTGGAAGGTGGGCATCAGGAGCGTGCTGCAGGAGCGTCTGGGCCGCCACGCCGCCCAGCGCGCAGAGGATTTTCGGGCGGAGGATCTCCAGTTGGCGCATGAGGTACGGCAAACAGTTGGCGATTTCGTCGGGGGCGGGGGTGCGGTTGCCGGGAGGCCGGCACTTCAGGATGTTCGCGATGAAGACCTGGTCGCGCGTCAGGTTGATGGACTCGATCATTTTCGTCAGGAGTTGTCCGGCGCGTCCGACGAAGGCGAGTCCCTGGCGGTCTTCGTCGGCCCCGGGCCCTTCGCCGACAAAGACCAGGCGGGCGTTCGGGTCGCCCTGGCCTGGGACCGTCAGGGTTCGCGAGTCGGCGAGTTCTTTGCAGAGGGTGCACTGGGCGACTTCGTCGACGATGCGTTTGAGGGCATCCTCGCGGCCGACGCCGCCTTCGAGGTCGGGGGAGCCGAAGTCGAAGAGGTCCTGACCCTCGGTGTGCTGGGCGGCCGTGGCGAGTTCTTTGCGGAGGGCGTCGGCGGCGCGAACTTCAGGCTTCGGCTCGGGTTGTTGTGAGGGGCGTGCCGGCCGCTCCCCTTCAGAAGGCTCAGGGCGGCGCCTGTCGGTCGGGGCCCGGCCGACCTGGGGTGTGGGGCGTGGGACGGCGACGCGTCCTGCGCGGCCATCGTCCTCGAGGCGGAGGCGGAGGCTCCGCGCAAGGCGTTCGACGGTTTCCTCGGGCGTGCGGTCGGAGGTCATGGGCGGCCTAGTCGTCTTCGCGGTGTTGGAAATCCTCGATGATCCGGACGCCGGCGCTCGTACCGATGCGGGAAGCGCCCGCGCGGACCATTTCCGTGACGTCGTGGAAGGTGCGGATGCCACCGGCGGCCTTGACGCCGGCGCGGTTGCCGACCGTCTGGCGAAGGAGATGGACGTCGTGCGTCGTCGCGCCGCCGGGGCCGAAGCCGGTCGAGGTCTTGACGAAGTCGGCCTGAGCCTCGAGCGCGAGTTCGCAGGCCCTGGCCTTTTCCTCGTCCGAGAGGTAGCAGCATTCGAGGATGACCTTGAGGCAGCAGCCGGTGGTGATTTTGCGGACGGCGGCGATTTCGTCGCGGACGTCGGCATAGCGTCCACTCTTCATGGCGACGAGATTGATGACCATGTCGACTTCGCCGGCGCCGGACTCGACCGAGACGCGGGCCTCCTCGCGCTTGACCTCGGGGCCGGAGTAGCCGAAGGGGATTCCCACCGTGCCGCCTGCCAGGACGTCCGTCCCGTGAAGCAGTTTCACGACGCGCTCGACGTCGTAGGGGGCGACCGAGACGGTGTGAAAGCCGTAGCCGATCGCCTCTTCGCAGACGCGTTCGACGTCCTCGACGGTGTGGTCGGGCGCCAGGAGCGTGTGGTCGATGAGGCGAGCCAAGGTCTCGACCGTCAGGCCGCGAATTATCTCCTCGGTCGGCATAGGCCCTTGACCCTAGCGGCATAGATGGAAAGGTTCAAGGCAAAAGTCGCCAGCCCGGAGCCGCCGCGAAGCCCAGGGATTCAAATCCCTGGGCTTCTTCGCATTATTTAAGCGCGATGCCGCCGGGACCGCGAGCGTCTCGACCGTCAGGCCGCGGGTTGTCTCCTCCCCCTTTCTCCTTACGCAGGCGTGGCCGCCGAAAGCCTTGCCAAGGCCTCAGCGGCCGCACGGCGCACCACGGGATGCGCGTCCTTGAGTGATTGGCGTACGATCCCGATGGCCGAGGGTTCGCGCAAGTAGCCAAGCGCCTCTATCGCACGGGCGCGCACCAGCCAGAATTCGGGATCCATCTGTGCCGCGCGCAATAAGGGAGCGATCGCCGGCTTGCCGATGCGAACCAGCGCCCGTGCGGCCTCGAAGTCCGGATCTTCCACCCCTCTGACGCCACTATACTCCTCACCCCACTCCTCAGCAGCCCAAGGGCATTCATGGTCACAATCTATCTTAAGAGGTTTGAACCAGGCGAAATCGGCCTTAGATCCCAAATCAACATTTTCTTGGGTCTCGAAACCGATCCTCAGACGCTGGCACTCCACAAGCAGGCCCATCAGCCAGGGAATCGCGGGTGCCGCATCTTCGCCCCTGCTACCCAAGTCCTCCGCCATAACGGACATCAGGATTACGACCACCCATTGGTCAGAACCTGCGGCCTTGTAATCCGACATCGCGCGACATAGAGATTCTATGAGCTGGCGGACCTCCGGCGTCGCCTCGGCAGGGATCTCGCTCGTGGGCGGCAGGCCCTCGCGCCAGGAAGGCGCTGCGGTCGGCGTGGCGGTGCACGATACCTGCAGCAGCACACAGGCCATCAGTGCCAACGAAGTGTAAAAATGCGTTCTTGAAAGCATGTTTGCGTCCTGGCAATAGTATACGCGCTCGTCGCCGGAATTGGAATCTGGAATTCCGTCGGCGAAGCCCAGGGATTGGAATCCCTGGGCTTGGGGCTTCACTTGAGCGCGATGCCGCCGGGGCCGCGGACGATGCGGCCGAGGCGGTAGACGGTTTCGCCGTCCGTCTCGAGCATATCGGCGACGTGGTCGGCGTAGTAGGGGCTGACGACGAGGACGAAGCCGATGCCCATGTTGAAGACGCGCCACATTTCTTTGGCGGGGACGTTGCCGGTCTTCTGGAGCCAGCCGAAAATGGGCGGGACGGTCCAGGCCTTTCGGCTGATTTCTGCGCGGAGTCCGGCGGGGATGGCGCGCGGGACGTTGCCGGCGATGCCGCCGCCCGTGATGTGGGCCAGGCCGTGGACGACGCGCTTCCGCTGGTAATGGTTGAGGACGCGCAGCACCGGCCGCGCGTACAGGCGGGTGGGCTTCAGGAGTTCGTCGGCGACGGAGATGCCGAGGCCGGGGATCTCGTCGTTCACCTTGAGGCCGGCCGCTTCGAAGACGATCTTTCGGACGAGGCTGAAGCCGTTGGAGTGGATGCCGGAGGAGGCAAGTCCGAGGACGGTGTCGCCTTCCTTGATGCGTGAGCCGTCGATGAGGCGGCTCTTTTCGACGACGCCGACGGCGAAGCCGGCGAGGTCGAGGTCGCCCTTGGCGTAGAATCCGGGCATTTCGGCGGTTTCGCCGCCCAACAGGGCGCAGTCGCAGTCGGCGCAGGCGTTGGCGACGCCGATGACGGTTTGGGCGAGAGCGGCCGGTTCGACGTGCCCCGTGCCGAGATAGTCGAGGAAGAACAGGGGCTCGGCGCCGAGGCAGAGGATGTCGTTGACGCACATGGCGACGCAGTCCTGTCCGATGGTGTCGAATCGGTTGGCGTCGATGGCGACGCGGAGTTTGGTGCCGACGCCGTCGGTCCCGGCCACGAGGAGCGGCCGCTTGTAGTTCCGCCGGAGGATCCGCTCGGGAAAGTCGAGGGCGAAGACGCCCGCAAAGTGGCCGTAAAGGTCCACGACGCGGGTGCTGTGGGTGCGCGAGACGGCCGTCCGAATCAGGTCGACGACTTTGTCACCGGCGTCCATGTCGACGCCGGCGTCCTTGTAGGTGAGGCGTTGCGGCATAGGGCGTCTCTCCGCGCTCGAGCCGGGAACCATGCTATCAGGCCGGCGGGCGGGGAGCCACGATTTTCCGGCAAGTGAGGTGCAGCGCCGTTCGAGCCGGGCGCAAAGAGGCGCAGCCGGGTCAAGCCCTTGAAATTCGGTTGAGTTTGGAGGGTTGTCCCGGTAAAATCGAAATTCCGTTCCCCTCGCGAGGGCCGTTCCGATGGCCGGCCGAAAGGACAAGCCGAGATGGATCTGGACCGCCCGCGGCCAGCACGCGGTGGACGCGTATCTGCGTGCGCGGCGGTCGTTCCGCCTGCGTTCGCGGCCGGTCGAGGCGCGGCTGGAAGTGACAGCGTTCAGCGAATACGTCCTTTACGTGAACGGTCGGCAGGTCGGGCGCGGGCCGGCGCCGTCGGGATTCGCGTCGCCGCAGACGGACGTGTACACGGAAACGGACCTTCCTCTTCGGCGCGGGCGGAACGTTGTGGCCGTGCTCGCACACAATTATCACGTGGGCCTGGCGCGGTTGCCGAGGACGCCGGCGGGCCTGTGGCTTCGGCTCCAGGTCACGTGTGCGACCGGCACGCGGGTGACGGTGGCGACGGATCGGCGGTGGCGCGTCGAGCCGGCGGAGGACTTCAACTCGCGGGCCCCGCGGGTGCACTGGACGACGGGTTTTGCGGAGGTGCGTGACACGCGGCTCGAGCCGGCGGGGTGGACGGAGGCGGCGTTCGACGACCGGCGTTGGCGGCGGGCGGACGAGGTGCGGATGCGATTGGCGGGGTCGGGGCGTCCCGCGCCGGTCGAGCGGCGGGCGCCGCGGCTCTTCGAGGAGGAAGTCCGGCCGGCGCGGGTCCAGTCGGTGGGGTGGCTGCGGATGAAGCCCGGCGTGACGGCGATACCGTTTGAGTTCAACATTCTGACGGGGGCGGCGGGCGAGTTCTACGCGGCGACGTTCGTGTACTCGGCCGGGCGGAAGCGGGCGCGCCTGCTGTTCGACTGCGACGAGGCCGCCGCCGTCTATGTGAACAACCGGCAAGCGCTGCGGCAGGGATACGACGAGGCGTTCGTCCACTGGCTGGGCGAAGAGGAACACGACGAGTTTCCGGGGACGGGCATCCATCGGGGCCAGGGGCGCCGCGTGCGGCCGGTCGAGGTGGACCTGGAGGCGGGGTGGAACTCGCTGGGCGTGGTGCTGTACGGTCCGGAGTCGGCGTGGGGGTTCGCGTTGGGGTTTGAGAATCCGCGGACGGGCCGGCCGATGAAGGTGGAGTTTTCGCCGGACCGCCGGCGGGGCGACCGGTCGCACTGGTTCATCGTGACGGAGGAGTTGTGCCCGTGCTCGCGGAACGGGATTCCGGAGACGCTGGCGCCGAACGCGCGGACGTTTCCGGATCCGGCGTTTCTCGTGGCGCTGGAGAAGCGGTCTCCGAGCCGCAAGGCCGCCAGGCAGGCCCGTGCGATTCTGGCGCGGCCGAAGGGCAAGGGGCCGCTCGTCCTGCCGGACGGGTCGTACGTGCGATACGATTTCGGGCGGGAGGTCGTCGGCCATGTCGCGATGGAGGTTCGCGGCCAGGCGGGGGCGATCCTGGACTTGGCGTGGTCCGAAGGCGTCGGCGGGACGGACGTGGCGGCGGGGGGGATGCGGCGCGCGGACCGGCTGGTTCTGCGCGGCAGGTGGCAGGAGGTGCGTTTCGTCAACCGGCGGGCGCTGCGGTGCCTGGAACTCGTGTGCCGGAGCGGCGATGCCCCCATCGAGGTGCGGCGCCTTGCGGTGGAGGCGACGACGGCCCTCGAGGCCGAGCCGGTGATTCTGAAGACGACCGACCGCCGGCTCGAGCGGGTGTGGGCGCTTTGCCGGCGGACGGCGCGGGCGTGTTTCCAGCAGACGCTCGAGGGGTCGCCGGGGCGCGAGGCGGAGCAGAGCGTCGCGTCGGCGTACCTGTTGGGCGAGATCGAGCGGATCGCCCTGGGGCGGGCGGACCGCAGCGAGGCGGCGCTGCGGGCGTTCGCCGCCGACCAGGACGAGGACGGGTTCTTCCGCGCGCTCGTGCCGGCGGGGACGCGGCACGCGATGCCCGATTGGAACCTCCTGTGGGTCGTCTGGCTGGCGGACGAGGTCGCGTGGACGGGAGACCGACGGCTGGCGGAAGAACTCCTGCCGGCGGCGGAGCGGTGCCTGGACTGGATCGCCTCGTTCCGAGGACCGTCGGGGCTCCTGGAGAACAAACCGGACCGCGAGGGGTGGTGGCTGATGCTGGACCTTTCGCCGATGGACAAGCGCGGGGAGGTGACGGCGTGGCAGGCGCTGTACGTGCGGGCGCTGGAGGCGGCGGCGGGCGTGGCGCGCTGGCTGGGGCGCGAGGCGGTGGCCGCGAGGTTCGGCGACGAGGCCGAAATGATGCGCGAGACGGCGCGCGACCGGCTCTGGAACGGCAGGGCGGGCCGATTCGTGGACGCGAGGCTGTTTGAAAATCTCTCCGAGTCCGCGGGACCGGCGACCAACTACTACGCGCTCTGGGGCCGCCTGTCGACCAGCAGGCAGGCGAATCGGATTCTCCGGAATCTGTGGAGCGGCGAGACGGAGGCAGCCGACTGGGGCGCGTTTGAGAACCCCTACGTGAAACGGTTCGCGCTTGAGGCGTTGCTTGAGCGTGGCGAGGTGGATCGGGCGCTGGCGATGGTCCGGAATTACTGGGGCGCGGTGGCCGAGGCGCGTCTGGCGGCCGTGCCGGAAATGTTTCGGGCGGGCGCGCCGCGCGCGGGGGAGGCGACGGCGGAGGGCGACTTCGGGCCGCACGGTCGTCGGCTCGCGCCGGCCGGTTGCCACGGCTGGGGCGCGTATCCGGAGGCGCTCCTGGCCCGATGGATTCTGGGCGTGCATCCGGAGGAACCCGGTTTCGAGCCCGCGCGGCTGGCGCCGATGCCGGGCGGCCTCGTGAGGGTAAGCGGGAGCGTGTGGACGCCGAAGGGGCGGGTGCGGGTGGCGATCGGGGCATCGCGCGGGCGGCGGCGGGTCCGGGTGGAGGTGCCGGAAGGGATGCGGTACCGGTTGGACCGTCGGCACCTGGAGAAGAGCGACGAGGTCCAGATCGTCGGCGGCGAAGCGGTGAAGTGAGCGGGCGATTATTTGCTTGAATCGCGGGGGCGCGCGATTAGCATGTAGCGTCCCCGGCCGGAGCCGGGAGCGAAGGGAATCGAGCGGAAGGAGGCGCAAGCGATGTCGAAGCGGGTGCTGAAGGTGGGGCTGGTCGGCGGCGGGGGCGGAGCGTTCATCGTCAATCCGCACCAGAAGGCGATCCATTTCGACGGGACGCGGCGGGTGGTGTGCGCGGCCCTGCACCAGGATCCGAAGGTGGCAATGGCGGAGGCGGCCAAGTGGGCGTATCCGATCCGGGGCTACCCGACGTACGACGCGATGATCGAGGACCAGGCGCGGCTGCCGACGGGTGAGCGGATCGACTACGCCGTGATCGTGACGCCGAACTTCGTCCATTTCGATCCGGCGATGAAACTGGTGAAGGTGGGGATTCCCGTCTTCTGCGAGAAGCCACTCACGGTGACGGCCCAGCAGGCGCTGGCGCTCGAGAAGGCCGTCAAGAAGCACAAGGTGCCGTTCGGCGTGGCGCACACGTACCTGGGGCACTGGTCGAGTTGGTTCTCGCGGTGGATCGTGACGAGCGGGAAGTTGGGCGCGGTGCGATGGGCGGACGCGTACTATCTGCAAGGCTGGCTGGCGACGCGGTTGGAGACGACGGGCCTGATGCAGGCGGCGTGGCGGACGAACCCGAAGATGGCGGGGGCGAGTTGCTGCGGCGGCGACATCGGCAGCCACGCCTTCATGCAACTGCGGTTCGTGACGGGCCTGGAGGTGATGCGCGTCCGCGGGATGATCGAGACGTTCCTCAAAGGGCGGCAACTGGACGACCACTTCACGACGTACTGCGAACTGTCGAACGGGGGGCGGGCGCTCGTGCGGGCCAGCCAGATCGCCATCGGCCACAAGAACGACCTCGGGATCGAAGTGAACTGTGAAAAGGGAAGCCTCGTCTGGCGCCAGGAGGACGCCGAGCGGGTGACCATCCGCCTGCCGGGCGAACCGGACCGCGATTACTGGCGCGGGGAGGTGAAGGGGAGCGACTCGTTCCTCGGCAAGTTGCCGGAGTGGGTCGGCACGGAGCCGACCATCCCCTCGGGGCACGTCGAGGCGTTCCACGACGCGTACGCGCGGCTGCATCGGAGTTTCGAGGCGGACGTCCGGCTGTACAACGAGGGCAAGGCGTTCTCCTCGGACGGGTCGAAGTACGCGAACGTGCACGACGGCGTGATGCACATGAAGTTCATCGAGGCGGCCGTGAAAAGCGCGAAGGCGGGCAGCCGACTGGTCAAACTGTAGGCGGCGCCGAGCGGTTCCGAGCACGGGGTAACGTCAAGCGAAAAGGAGATCGGTATGAAACTCGGTGTGTTTATGGCGCTGTTCGGCGGGCAGCCGCTGGAGAAGGCCCTGGACTACGTCCGCAAGAGCGGTCTGGAGACGGTGGAGATCGGCGTCGGCAATTATCCCGGGAGCCCCCATTGCCCGGTCGATGACCTGCTGGCGTCGAAAGACAAGGCCGCCGAGTGGAAGAAGAAGATCACCGGCAGGGGCCTGGAGATCTCGGCCCTCTCCTGCCACGGGAACCCGCTGCACCCGGACCCGGACTTCGCCAGGAAGGACATCGAGGTGATGCACAAGGCGTTCCGGTTGGCCGAGGTCCTGGGCGTGAAGACGGTCATCGGCTTCTCGGGCTGCCCGGGCGGCGGGCCGAAAGACGCCGTGCCGAACTGGATCACCTGCCCCTGGCCGCCGGACTTCTCCGACGCCGTCAAGTGGCAGTGGGAAGAGAAACTCATCCCCTTCTGGAAGAAGGAAGCGGCGCTGGCCAAGAACCACGGCGTCCGCATCGCCTTCGAGATGCACCCCGGCTTCTGCGTGTACAACACCGAGTCGATGCTGCGGATCCGCAAGGAGTGCGGCCCGAACATCGGCGCCAACTTCGACCCCAGCCACCTCTTTTGGCAGGGGATGGACCCGCTCGTGAGCCTCAAGGCCATCGGCAAGGGCGTCTTCCACGTCCACATGAAGGACTGCCGCGTCGACGGGCCGAACACGGCCTTCAAGGGCGTCCTGGACACGATGCACTATGGCAACGAGAACGAGCGGTCGTGGATTTTCCGGACGGTCGGTTACGGCCACGGCGAGACGTTCTGGCGCGACTTCGTCTCGACGCTGCGCGTCATCGGCTACGACGGGGCACTCTCCATCGAGCACGAGGACAGCCTGATGAGCGTCAACGAGGGGTTCCAGAAAGCCGTCGCGTTCCTCAAGAACATCATCCTCACGGAAAAGACGGGCGGGATGTGGTGGGCGTAGTCGGCAGGCGCATTTGAGAAAAAAAAGAAGGGCCGGCGCGGAAAAGCGTCGGCCCTTCTCGTTTTTGGCGGCGCGACAGGTCGGACGCCCGCCGCGCGGCGGTTACGGCGCCGCCGGTTCCGGTTCCGCCTGGTAGCGTCGGCGGGCGAACGAGACGATCGCCAGGACGATCATCGCCCCGGCCAGGAGGATGAGGACGATGTCGGTGACCATGAGGGTCCAATTCTGTTTCGGAAGATAGTCGGTATAGAAGAGGTACACCAGGGCGCCGAGCGTGGTGACGGTCATGAAGGCGGCGGGCAGAAGCGTGAACCACGCCTGCCGGCGGCGCGCGAGGAGCCACATCGACACCACCAAGAGGGCCATGGCGGCCAGAAGTTGGTTCCCGGAACCGAAGATCGGCCAGATCTTCTGGAACGCATTGAACCAGCACATGAGGAACATGAGGATGACCGCGAGGGCGGAGTTGAAGAGACTGTAGCGCATAAAGCCGGGCGTCCGCCCCCCCAGGAGCGTCGTCCAGAGTTCCTCGAAGAGGTACCGCGTGAGGCGGACGCTGGAGTCGAGGGTCGTGACGACGAACCCCTCGACCATCAGGATGCCGAAGACGCTCCCCAAGCCGACGGGGATGCCGAGGCCGGCGTAAAAGAGTTTCCCCGCGCCGACGGCGAAGGCAAGGACGGGGTTTCCGCCGCCGCCTTTGGGCCAGACGATGTCGCGGTAGTCGGCGAAGGAAAGTCCCCAGACGACGGTCGCCAGAACGCACGCCGCCAGCAGCGATTCCAGGAGCATCCCGCCGAACGCGATGGGCCGCGAGTGCTTGATCATCCAGCACTGCTTGGCCGTCGTGCCGGTCGAGACGAGGCTGTGGAAGCCGGAGATCGCGCCGCAGGCCACGAGGACGAAGAGCATCGGCCAGGGGCTGCCGGCCGCCGCGCGTCCTTCGTCCAGTTGTTCGGCGCTGAAGGCGGGGCGGTCGAACGCGGCGCCGCCGACGCCGGCCGCGACGATGGCCACCAGCAACAGCGCGATGCCCGCGTAAAGGATCTGGACGTTCGTGAAGTCGCGCGGCTGGAGGATGATCCAGACGGGGATCGAGGAGGCGATCCAGACGTAAACCGTCAGGAGAATCATCCAGGTCTTCTCGCCGACCGAGACGGGGTAGCGGAACCCGATGACGATGCTGGCGACGGCGATGGCGCCGGTCAGGAGGAACGCGAGCCAACTGGCCAGGTTCTTCTTATAAATAAGGAAGCCGACGAGCGGCGAAAAGGCGGTGATGATGATGACGCTGGTGGAAGCGATGCCGCCGATCTGGCCCATCACGACGCCGCTCGAGTCCGTGAACGTGTCGAGGAAGGTCTCCTGGGCCGTGACGCCGAGTTTCGCCAGCGGATAGGCGCTCGTGAGGCTCTTGGCGGCCGCGTTGAGGAACGCCGCCGTCACCAGGACGAGCATGATGATCGTGAAGAGGACGAAGAGGAGGAACCCCGGCTTGCCGAGCGTCTTGCGGGCGACCTCGGCCATGCTGCGTCCCTGTTCGCGGAGGCTGACGGCGAGGGCGGCATAATCGTGGACCGCGCCGAAAAGGATTCCGCCCAGGAGAATCCAGAGCCACACCGGCCCGTAGCCGTAGCACGCCGCCATCGTCGGCCCGAGGATGGGCCCCGCGCCGGCGATGGTGGCGAAATGGTGGCCGAAGAGGACGCTCGGCCGCGTCGGCACAAAGTCCTTGTCGTCCTTGAAGAGGACCGCGGGCGTCGGGCAGGAACGGTCTTCGCCGAGCCACCGGGCGACTGCCCTTCCGTAGAAGCGATAGGCCAGGGCGAGGGCGGGAACCGTAATGAGGACGACCCAGGCGATGTTCATCTCACGCCTCCGTGCTTGACGGGCCGCACTTTTCCTGCGAGGATGCCGTACTATCGCGCGCCGGAGCGCGGACCGCAAGAATTTGTCCGCCGCGGCGCGGCGCCGGCGCTCGCCGCGGCGAGCGAACCGAAAGGACCGCAGATGACGAAGAAGCGACTGGTCTGGACGATGGGCGCCGGAGCGGCGGTCCTCGCGATCCTCGTCGTCGCCTACGCGAGGTTTCCGATTCAGGCCTCCTGGAAGGTGAACCGCGTCCTGCACCACGGGCTGCAGGCGGCGGGGGGCGTCGCGGCGCTGGCGGCCGTGGCGTGGGCGCTTTGGCCGAGGCATCAGGCGCGCCGCCGGGACGTGGCACGCGAGGAGGCGCACCGTCGCCTCATCGCCATCGCGGTGCTGATTGTCGCGGCGGTCGCGTGGGTCGCCATGGCGGAGGTCTGGCGGGACCGCGTTACGCGCCGCTTCCTCGAACCGGCGCGGGAAGACCTCGCCGCGGTCGCGAAAGCCCTGGCGGCCTATGCGGCCGACCATCCAGGCGCCCGGCCGGACTCGATCGACACGCTCGTGCCGGTCTACCTGGAGCGCAGCCGTCTCTATTACGTCTATCGCGACGGGGCCGCCAAGTCCGGTCCGCCGGCGGAGGGCGGAGAGCCCTCCTATGCCCTCGTCAAGCCGAAGATCCAGAAGCCGGGACAGTCGCGCCCGACCGAGTTTCCGTTCGTGGCCTATCTGAAACCGGGAAACGCGTGGGCGGCTCTGACGGTTGTTTCGGACAAGGCCGGGCGGACGCACGTCGTGGATGACGACCGGGTGCCTCGGCCCGAGGCTGCGGAATAGACCGGCCGGCTCTCCTTCGGCCGGAAATGGACAAAAAGAAACCGGAGCCGCATCCCTCCTTCACGGCCCCGGTTCGCGGTCGCCTCCCCCGGACTTCTTCGGAAGCGCCCGACCAACCGCCGTCAGACGCCCCCTCAAGCGCTGCCACAACCCCTTCGCGCTATGGTCACACTTCAATGGGGCGCAGTCGGAATCCGCGGACTAAGAAAGGACGGATGCCAACCGCTCCTTCACACACACAGGGATAGTATACACCAAAAACGCCGCTTGTCAAGTCGGGCGGCCGAAAATTGCCCGGAAATTTATTCCCCCAAACCATCCCGATTGGTACGCCGTTTGGGCCTCCCCGCGGGCCCCCGGAAACATCAGGGTAGGTTTTCCTGTATCGGGCGGGGGCCCTTTCCGGCCCTCCCAGCCACCCCGCGAGTCCACCGGCAACCCCTCCTCGGTCCGGGTACCCTAGGATGCCTCGGGCGTTTCCGTGCGGCGAAGCGCCCGCAAGGCCACGAGTCCCAGCCCCACCACCGCCAGGCCGAGCGCGACGTACAGAACCCACTGGTTGCGCTCGATCCACGGATGGGGGGCCGGGGTCTCGCGCGTGGCGATGAAACGCGGGTTGTGCCGGACGCCGCCCAGACGGGCCTCGACGGCCGCGCCGCGATCGATATGTGCGAAGACCTGAACGTAATCGTACCGCGTCTCGCGCGCGCCGCGGTTGCCGTATAAAAGCCGGTATTGCCGGCCGGCCTCGAACGGGAAGAAGACGTACCGCGGTCGGCCCTGGACGGCGAGGCGCGTGATCGCCAGGGGCGGGTCGTCGCCGTTGAGGATGCGCAGGCGGACGTACCGGCCGAAGTGCTCGGGGAACTCGACCTCGAGATGCTCCTTCCGGTATCGGTCGGTCCGCACCCGAAAGAGGACGCCGCCGCCCGCATCGGACCGCGTTTTCTGGTCGTTGGAGACGCTTACGCGGACGTCGCGGACAAAATTCTCGTCGGGCGTTTCGAGGACGACCTTCGAAACCGGAAGGTTGCGCGACCCGAGGTCGAGCGTGAGCAGGGTCGCGCCGACCTCCTGCGTCTCGATGCGTTTCGAGACGGTGCGGTCCACGAGCATCGGCAGCGCGGGCTTCTCGGCGGGCCATTCCTGAAAGACGGTCGCGCCCCCGAGGTCGATCGGTTCGCCGCCCGCCGGCGCCGAAACCACCACCCGCAGGTACCGGTAGCGCGAGTCGGGGAACGAGACGGTCGTGAAGCGGGCGTGCCGGTCGCCGCTGAAGTCGAGGATGGCCGCATCGTCGCGGAGGGTCTTCCACTGCTTTGCGTCGTCGGAACCTTCGACGGCCACCGCGCAGCGGAAATTGGAGGCGGGCGTCTCGATCCGCACGCGGTTTGTGGTCGGCGGATTCTCAGCCAGGTCGAGCGAGAGTTCCGACGCCTCGCGCCCGCGCTTGGCCCTGTTGAAGATGCGGCCCGAGCGCTCCTCGATGCGGGCCGGCGTCTTCTCGGGCACCCAGACGGCGAAACCGATCTCGTCCACCTCGCCGCGGATGATCCGCAGGTCCCGGAGCGAGGGGGCCGCGCTCGTGTTCCAGACGTCGTCGTCGAGCGCGACACAGGCGTTGTCGCCTTTGGCCCCTTCGGCAACGGCGATCTCGCGGAAGGTTCGCCACGCCTCGGGATCGAATTCCCCTCGCGCGGCCGTCGCGAGCGCCAGCGCCGCCACGAACCCCGCCGCTGCGAGCATCCCTTTACGCCTGGTCATCGGACGCCTCCTTCTTCGCCGGCTCTTCGGCCGGATTGCCGAACAGCACCCGCCGATACTTGTGATAGAGGAACGACCCGGCCAGCAACAGAAGGCCCAGGCCGAGGAAAGACAGGATCCGCCAGATCGCCTCGACCTTCGACAGGTCGTACACGAACACCTTGACGATCGTGCCGACGAGAATCCCGAGCGCCAGCCACCTCAGGAGCGCCCGCCGGCGCACCATCCCGACCGCCAGCAGCGCCAGCGCATACAGCGCGTAGCCGACCGAAAGCGTCGCCTGCCGCGCGTACCAGGCGTCCATTTCGGCGCCGGGGAACCACCGCTCGGCCCGGACCTCCCAGAAATCCTGCGCCTCGAGCGTGAAACACCCCAGCACGACCAGGTGCAGGAGGACCGCGAGGATGGAGCCGACGACGAGGCGCTCGCGGGATGCCTTCGGCAGGCGCCGGCCGTAGGCCAGGACGCCGATCGCGAGCGACGCTGCGAGCAGCAGCATCGCGACGCCTCGCGGCTGCCAGAGGACCGTGTCGTAGGTCGTGCGCGCCTCGGTGGCGACGCCGAAGAAGATGAGCCCGGCCACGCCGACGCACGCGAGGCCGGCGACGCGGTGCGCGAGGCTCCGAATCCAGAGACCGCGCGCCAGAAGGAGTCCCGCATAGATGGCAAACCCCGCCGCCATCAACGAAAACCACGATGATTCCGGGAGGCTTTCGCCGAGCGCGCTCATGTGGTCCGCGGAGCGGAACACTTCTGTCGCGTACAGCCAGAGGACAACGCCCAGAGCCAGCAGTTCGTAGGAGACGGCCATCGGTCGGCCGGAGCGCATCCGGCCCGTGGCGTAGTATGCCACAATCGCCGCCAGGGCCAGCCAACCCGCCACGCTCGCGAACGCCGCCCCGACCTCGTTCCATCCCGCGACAAATTTCAATTCGGGCATGTGTTCCATGCTCGAGGCGAGGACGACGAAGGCCGCGACGAAGGCCACCAGCGCCATCGCGTGGTGGAAGGCGCGCCGGAGCACGGCTACGAGGCCCACGGCCACGCAGCCGTAGCCCGCCAGCAGGATGGCCGAGACCGCATCGCGGATCCACCGCAGGTGCTCGGAGCGGACCCACCAGTCGGCGTCGGTCGGCCGGAGGGCGGCTTCGGCGTCCGTGAACCAGCGGTGGGTTTCAACGAGGATAAGGATCATCAGGATCGCGTGGGCCGCGCCCGCCGCGAGCGTCATGAACACCGTCTCGACCGCCGGGCGGCGCTCCAGACGCCTGTGCAACCAAGCCGACAGCGCGAGCGCCAAGCCGACCGCCGCGAACGTCGCCGTGCGGGCATTGAGGACCAGCATGCCCTTGGTGTCCCACGCCTCGTCGGCAAACCAGGCCAGGGCGACGATTGAGGCCGCGTGGACCATGAGGCCGACGGCCCGGACCTTCCAATCCTTCAGCCGGCAGCCGAGCCACACCAGGATCGTCGCCTCGGCCGCCCACGCCATCGGAATCCAGATGCCTTCCAACTGGATGGGGATCGCGAGCGTCAGCAGGCCGAGCGCCTGGGCCACTTGAAGGAGCACGAGCCGTGCGTCCTTCGGGGCCCATCGGCGGATCGCCAGGCCCTGCGCCAGGTACACCGCGCCGAGGATGGCGGCGGCGGGCCCCAGCCAGTAGTGATAGTCCGCCCGCAAGAGCGCGTACAGGATGCTGAAGTACCAGACGATGTTGATCATCGTCACGGGCAGGTCCAGGCGCGAGGGGTCGCGCCGGCCCAAGAGATGGTACACGATGCCCAGGAGAAAATAGACGAACCAGAAAATCGTCAAGTACGCGACGATGAAGGGGAGTTTCTCGACCGCCGTTTCGCCGTGCCAGTAGTGCTTCGTCAGCCAGAACGAGAGGTTCGCAATCGTGCCCACGAGTGCGAGCACGTTCAGCACGCGCCACTTTTTCCAGTAGGCGAGGGCCAGGACGCCGGCATTGACGCCCAACATATAAAGGAAGAGCGTGTGGCCGGGGTCGCGGGCCGGGCTGATGAGGACGGGCGCCACGAGGCCGCCCACGAGGGAGAAGAGGGCGATCGTCAGGCTCGCGTAGCGGACGGAAAGGAGGATGGCGGCAACCGTGATGACGGCCATGAAAGCCCAGGCGACGGGCTCGGAGATGAGGGGCTGCTCGAAGCGCGCCCAGGCCGTGAACGCCGCCCAGTACAGCGCTGCCACGCCGCCGCCCGTGCACACCCGCGCGAGCGTCCGATAGGCCTTGCGCTGGAAGATCTCCCCGGCCGTCAGCAGCCCGAGGCCGAACACGATCGGGATGACGACGCGGATCCACGGGTGCCGGCCGAACCAGCCCTGCTCGTAGGCATACTTGACGAAGAGGCCCGCCCCGGCCAGGATCGCGATGACGCCGACCCACGCGAACAGTTTCAGACCGATGACCTCTTCCAGGCGGAACGGTTTCTTCGGGGGCCGCGGCGCTTCGGCAACCGCAGGTGGCGGCGGTGCGGCCCTCGGAGGCGCCCCGGCCGGAGGAGGCGCGCGAAGGGCCTCCGGCGGTTTCGTTGGTGCGGGCGCGGGCGGCGCAGCAACCGCTCCAGGCGCCGGGGCGCGGCCAGGCTCCGCCTCGGGCTTCTCGCCCAGCGTTCTCCGAATGTCCCGCAGCCGGCGCCCGGCGCGCACCGCCGTCACCAGCGCGATGATCGAGAACACCAGCGATAGGATAACACCGAGGACGCCGGCGCAAGGCCAAAGGAACTCTTCCGGAGAAAGTCCGTAACCGAGGAGAGATAGTTCCATGACCATAGCCCTCCGGTCCGAGGTTGACGGGCTTATGCCGACCATCGTATCTGCGGTCCGGGGGGACGCAACGGTTTTCCGCGCCCACCCGCGCCTTGACGGCGGCGCGCGGCGGCGATAGGTTGACCTCGGTGTTCCCGGAGGCCGGCACGGTGGCCGACACGCGAAGCGATTTCCTGCGAGACGAAATCCGCCGGGAAATTCTTTCAGGCCGCCTCGAGCCCGGCGCCCGCCTGCCGACGGAACGCGACTTGGCGGCCCGGCACAAAGTTTCCCTGACGACGATCAACAAGGTGATGGCGGGATTGGAACTGGAGGGCTTGGTGGAGCGCGGCCGGGGGCGCGGGACATTCGTCCGGCCGGAGCTTGGGCGGCGATCGGCCGCGGTGGTGCTCGGGCCGCCGCACGCCCCGCCGGGCCCGCGGTGGCGGGCGCATCTGGCGAGGCTGGCGCTGGAGTCGGCCGGCCGGATGCCGGGTGGTGCGCGGGCGTACCTTGCGGCGGGGACGGCGGCGTCGGACGAGACGGCGCTCGCGCGCGACGCCAGGGCGGGCCGGATCTGGGGCGCGCTCGGCGTCGGGGCAGGCGTGGCCGCGGCCGCGGTGCTCCAGAAGGCGGGCATTCCGTTCGTCGAACTCGCGGCTTGCCCCGAGCGAAGTCGAGGGGGCGATGGTCCGGCCGTCCGCATCGCCTGGGGCGAGGCGGTCGGCGACCTGGCGGCCGAGATGATCCGGCGAGGCGCGGCGCCGCTGGCGATTCAGTTGCCGCCCGGCGCGCCTGGCGAAGCGATGGCGAAGGCGTATCGCAAGAGCGTGAGGGGCGCGCGGCTCCGGGTGGAAGAAACCCTCATCGGCCCCGCGGAGCAGGCGGACGGACCGGCCGGTTGGCGGTGGGTGGAATCGCTTCTGGCGGACGGGAGCGTCCGCGGCTTCATCCTGGCCGGCGCGGAGCCGGAGGGAGCGCTCGCCGCCTTGGCGCAGCATGCAGCGCGCATTCCCGACGAGGTGGCGGTGGCGGTGTGGGCGGCGCCGGGCGCGGCGCCGGCCTTCGTGCGGGAACCGGCGCGTCTGGAACTCGACGCGCGGGAAATTGTTCAGGCGGGCTCGGAGATGCTTTCGGCACTCGCGCGCGGCGAATCGGCGGCGGACGTGACGGTCCGGCCCCGGTTCGTCCCGGGCGAAACGCTCCCGTCCGGGAAGGTCTCTTCGAAAAGATAAGTCCCGAGCCTTTTCAGGCCGGGACTTACCTTGCGGCATAGTGCCGCCGGGTCGGGAGAGGGATGGGACCCTCGAGACGCCTCCGTCGGGCCGCTCGCGGCCATGGGCCGGGGGCGGCGCGGGACCGGTTCGCGGTCCCGAAGCCCGGCCGACGCGCGGGGCGGAGGCTGTCGTCAGCCGGTCGGCTCCGGGGTCAGGGCCCGGGCCGTCCAACCTCGCGCGGGGCCGGCAACGGGTACGGTCCCTATTCAGTTGTCCTTCAAGGCCCCCCTGAGGGCCGTTGTTCTCGCTGGTGCACTGGGCGCTTCTTCAAGCGGTCGCATCCCGGCGGCATACCGGACGACCCGCAGCCACCCGTGCACCGGGGGAAGCGGGCTTTTTCAGCCACGATTAAATATACGCGCGGGGGCGCGGGAGTCAAATCGCGGGGCGATTGAGGTCGAGGACGATGCCGGGGTCCGGCTCTAAGTGCCTGTTCTTGCGATGTTTATGGCGATGGCCGGCCCTGCGATTTTGTGGCCGGCGGAACGGCTTTCTGCGGAAGCGCGCTCGAAAGGCGCGCGGAAAATAGTTTGGTCCCCCTCTCGGAAACGAGGAAAATGGAACCAACGCTTCCCGGCGCCCGTCCAAGAGGGCCGAGGGGCGAGGCGCGTCAGGCAAGGCTCATCGAATGCGAAGGGAACCAGGTAAGGAGACGGTCATGCGTGCGAAACGGTATGGGTGGGTGGTGGCGGCGCTGGCGGTGGCGGTGCTGGCCCAGTCGGCCGACGCGCGGATCAAACTGGCGACGCTGCCGGTGCGGTCGCGCGTCGAAATCCAACTGGACAACGCGAGCGCCACGCTCGTGGAAGAGGAGCGGGTGGTGACACTGCTGAAAGGGACGAACCAGATCGACTTCTCGTGGTCGAACACGCAGATTGATAAGTACACGATCCTGTTTCGGCCGCTGGAGGTGGGCGACACGGTGCGCGTCATCCACGTGGCGTATCCTCCGGGGGAGAACGCGCTCGTGTGGCAGGTGTTCGCCGACAAGGCGGGCCCCGTGCGCGTGCGGATCTCGTACCTCATCGGGAACTTGAACCGCACGTTCAGTTACCGTGCGACGGCGGAGTTCGACGAATCGAGCCTGACGCTGCGCAACTACATCCGGGTCTGGAACTTCTCGGGCGAGGAGTTCGGGCCGTCCGGCGTGTGGGCGGGCATCGGCCAGTACTTCCGCAAGGAAATGGGCCTCCAGGAATCCAAGGAAATGCTCCTCGAGAAGTTCCTGAAAGTGCCCATCAAGAAACAGTTCATCTTCAACTGGCGCACCGGCCAGCCCGTCCCCGAAGAGCCTTTCCAGAAGTACGTCACGATGCACTACGTTCTGAAGAACGACGAGGCGAACCAGTTGGGCAAGTTCCCGCTGCCGTACGGCAAGGTGCGCATCTTCCAGAAGGACGGGCACGGGGGCGAGGCCTTCACCGGCGAGGACTGGGGCAAGTTCACCCCGATCGACGACGAAATGAAACTGTACCTGGGCCTGGCGCGCGACGTGAAGGTCGAACGCACCGTCAAACGCAACAAGAACCACTCCGTCCACGGCAACCTGTATCACCAGGAAGTGATCGTCCAGTACAAGGTGCAGAACTTCAAGAAGGATGCGGCCGTGCTGGACATCGAAGAGGACATGAACGTGCTGCGCGACGAGTTCTGCGGCGGCAAGAAGGACCGCGACGCCCAGTGGGAACTCGCGGGCGAGACGACCGACAAGGGCAAGGTCGAACGCAAGAGCGCCCAGAAGGTCGAGATCCACATCCCCCTGCCGGCCGCCCCGAAGGAGGCCGACAAGAAGCCCGACGAGGTCGTGTTCCTCCTGCACCTGTTCTTCCGGAACGAATGGTAACCCTCTCTCGCGAAAGGAGCGAGCCATGAAACGCGCACTACTGACGGCGACGGCGCTCGTGCTCCTCGCGGGGAGCGCGGGGCTGGCCAGGAACATCGACCTGGTGACCCTGCCGCCGCGGGACACGGTCCAACTGACGATCTACAACTCCGAGGACCTGACCCTGGTGAAGGAGACGCGGTCCATCACCTTTAAGAAAGGCTCGAACCGCCTCCAGTTCTCCTGGGCGGGGACGCTCATCGACCCGACGAGCGTGTACTTCCGGCCGCTGGAGCACGAGGGCGAGATCGAGGTCCTCGACACCACCTTCCCGGCGGACCGTCCGCAGGTTCTCATCTGGGAAGTGGACTCGAAGTTCGAGGGCCAGGCGAAGGTGGAGGTGTCGTACTTCACAAGCGGCATCTCGTGGAGCGCCGATTATGTAATGATCACGAACCCGGAAGAGACGCAAATGGCGTGCGACGGGTACGTGACGGTGGTGAACAACTCGGGCGAGGATTACGAGGGGGCCCAGGTGCGGCTTGTCGTCGGCGTCGTGAACCTGGTGGAAAGAATTGCGCAACTTGCGCAGGGCGGTCCGCCGCCCGCGCCGGGGGTGCCTCCGCCGCCTGAGTTGCGCGCGAGGGCCATGAAGATGGCGGTGGCCCAGGCCGAGGCGAGGCCGAGCGAAGCGGCGCAGGCCGCTCCTCGGATCGTCAAGGAAGGCCTCTCCGAGTACTTCATCTTCACGGTCGAAGGGGAGCAGACCGTGAAGAACGGCTGGGCGCAGCGGATGGTGTCCTTCAAGGCCCGCGAGGTTCCGTTCGAGATCCTCTACCGCCTGCGGGAGCACCAGTACGGCCCGCGCCCCGTGCGGTTCTTCCTCCTGGCGAACGATGAGGAACACAAGATGGGCGAATCGCCCTTGCCGGACGGCGTCATCCGCGTGTTCCGCGACAACGGCAAGGACGGCTTGGCGTATTACACGACGCAGTCCACGAAGTACATCCCCATCAAGGAGAAGGTGGAACTGAACGTCGGCACCGATGACGAACTCGTGTACGAGCGGGTGGTGCTGGACCTGGCGCGAGACGGCTTCATCTTCGACCACTCGCCGCCCGTGGTCGTGGGTTGGAACGAGATGCGCAAATGGCAGGAAGAGATCCGGAACTACCGGGCGAAGGCCATCAAGATGGAGATTCGCCACGTCCTTCCGGGGCACGTCGAGTTTGCGATGGAGGATTCGCCGAAACTCTTCGACTACCACACGGTGGAGTACGTGGTCGAGGTCCCCGTGCGCCAGAAGCAGAAGTGGACGAGTGAGGGTCTGTTCCATCTGGGCCGGAACCAGAAGCAGAACCGGGTCGAGTTAAAGAAGGATTAGAGCCCATGAGGCGCCTCGTGTT
>Ga0307379_10004007_pt1 | contig 21158 bp, 17 predicted proteins | sample UN2MG_FD_202237 | JGI IMG/M metagenome (GOLD analysis project Ga0307379, IMG submission 202237) | Soil microbial communities from Risofladan, Vaasa, Finland - UN-2 | ecosystem: Environmental > Terrestrial > Soil > Coastal area > Acid sulfate soil | place: Finland: Risofladan, Vaasa | collected... | reverse complement strand
GGGGCAGGACAGGTAGGCATTGATCTGCCACTGATGGTACGGGCCTTCCAACAGTCTCATGTCTGTACTCCTTTCTTCTCATTGGCCGACTGCAAAGTTTGCAGTCGGAATGAAACCAACTAAATCTATCCGACCAATTCAATGGTATACAGTATATCGTATCTTGTCAAGAAGAAAATCCTAAAATCCGGATATTTCGCTTTCCTCCGCTAACAGCTCCAGATATGTGTTCGAAGTGAGGTCAGCGAATGGGAGTCTCACGCACGACGACACGCGAGGTGTTTGGCAACAATCTCAAGCGCATGCGCGCCCGAGCGGGTCTGAGACAGAAGGATGTGGCAAAGCTGTGCGGCTGCGCTCAGAGCTATATTAGCAGCTTGGAGGGCGGCGATTTCGCGCCATCCATAAGCACACTCGAGAGGTTGGCCGCAGCGCTTGGTGTCTCCCCTGCCGAGCTGCTGATGGCCGATGAGGATGCATCAGGGCCTGGATCTGTTGCCGAGGGCATAGCCATAGTCAACGACAAATCCCCCCTGGAGCTTCCCTCCCCGAGGATCGAGGGCAACAAGGCTGTAGGTGACTCGAGCCGCGTATTCTGTGCACCGGGCCTGCGGCCAAGCGATGCCTTCGCGGCCTATCTGCCAGATGATTCCATGGCCCCGAGTTTCGAGAGAGGCGACCTCATTGTCCTCTCCCTCACTCGCAAGCCGGCTGATGGGGACGCCTGCCTGGTCGACATGGGCAAGGGGCACGTGTTCTTCAGGACGGTCTTGAGCCTGGGCGGTGGGCGGTGGAGGCTCCAGCCGGCGAATGCAGAGTTTGCACCCGAGGTGATAAGGGCGACTCGCGGGGTTCGGATGTGGCCGGCCATCGGCCGGTGGCAGGTTCTTCCCTATCGCCGAAGGGGGTAGTCTTCGGCTCGCCCGTCTGAACCCCAAGCTCGCATTCCGGATCATCCTCGTCGCCCAGGGGCCTTCGGCGGCTCGCGGCCTGAGCGGGCCACAGTGCCAACAACATGCCGCGAATCCCTTTGACAGGCATACGTTCAGGGCTGTAAGATCGGATTCTGTTAGGGTCCACTCAACGGCCCGCGGTGGGTCGGGAAGCGTGGATGCGTGCTTTTGGAGATGGAGCAATGATCAGTCAGAAGCAGTTGGAAGCCAACAAGAGGAACGCGCTCAAGGGCACGGGGCCCAGGACCCCCGAGGGCAAGGCCATCGTCGCCCGTAACCCGATCAAGCACGGCCTGCTGTCGCGGCTCGACGTTCTCCCTGGCTTTGAGAACAGGGAGGATTGGGAGCGGCACATGGAGGAGACGGTTGCCAGTCTTGCTCCCGAGGGCTACATCGAGGAGGAGTTGGCCGAGCGCGTCGCGCTCGTCCTCTGGCGCCTTGGCCGCACAGCGCGGTATGAGCGGGAGGCCATGGCGACGGGGCTGGAGAATGCCGAATCGGATATGGCTCATGATGAGATGACGCATGCATTCAGCAATGACAAGAGGAAATGGCCTTTCACTGTCGCTGTGGCATGGCTTCGCAGGTGCCGCGAGATGCTGGACATACTTGGCCAACTCATCGAATTGCCGGACCAGAAGGAACTCGCAGAGGGCCGATCGATCCTGTGGAGGGCCGCGGAGATCGCCAAGGTGGATTTGTACAAGGGTGATTCCCATGTGGCGCTGTCAGACTGGCCGGAGAACGTTGATCTCGAAAATGTCCGCTGGACGGCGATGACGATCCTCCGCTCCCTCCGGACGATCGCGAAAGCCGGCGGGATCACCTTCGACTCGCTGCTCGAGGCAATGACGAACGATGCACGGGCGGATCTGGACTGGGCTGAACAGGAGTACAACCGCCTGGTGGGGCTGCTCTCTCAGTACCGTCGGGCACGGCTCCTGCCAGGCGATGCGGAGTCCGAGAAGGTTCGGCGTTATGAGGCCCACCTGGAGCGTTCGCTCTACAAGGCCCTGCACGAGCTGCAGCGTCTCCAGGCGGCGCGGCGGGGCGTACCTACTCCCCTGCCGCTGGCGCTGGATGTGAACGTCAGCTCCGCAGGCTCGGACAATTGACCTGGCCTGACGGCTGAGGTCCGCGCCGCTGATCGAGCGGAGGGCCGCGCCCTCGGGTGAGACTTGCGGTATCGGAGTACTTATACACCGCCCAGATACTGCAAGTCCTTATGGCACAAAGACTTATAGTTAGGCCGGGCCTGTTCTTGTCTTCTCACACACAAAACTGCGAAACAAACCCATTTTCGGGCGCTGCCGCTCGCGGCCCGAGGAGCTGACGATCTGGCGGAAGGCGGCAACGGGGCTATGCGCCACGCCGATCCGGTGTACAATCGTCAGATGAGGCGCCGGCGCGCAAGGGCTGCGGATGCCGGGCCATCGGCAGGAGAGGCGTTCGGGAGTGGAGAAGCTGAAGATCGTCAACGTGGCGGGGGCCCGCCCCAACTTCATGAAGATCGCGCCTCTCATGGAGGCGTATCGGGAGTTCCCAGCCATCGAGCCGGTCCTGGTCCACACCGGCCAGCACTACGACGAGCGCATGAGCGAGTTGTTCTTCCGGCAGCTCGGCATTCCCGAGCCGGACGTCAACCTTGGTGTGGGCTCCGGCTCGCACGGCGTGCAGACCGGCCGCATCATGGCGGCGTTCGAACCGGTGCTCGTCGAGATGCGGCCGCATGCCGTCGTCGTGGTGGGCGACGTGAACAGCACGATCGCGTGCGGGCTGGTGGCGGTGAAGCTCGGGGTCAAGCTCGCCCACGTGGAGGCGGGTCTGCGAAGCGGCGACCGCAGCATGCCGGAGGAGATCAACCGGATCCTGACGGATGCCATCGGCGACCTGCTGTTCTGCAGCGAGCAGAGCGGCGTGGACAACCTCCGCCGCGAAGGCGTGCCGGCCGAGAGGATCTTCCTCGTCGGCAACGTCATGATCGACACCCTCCTGAAGAACCGGGCGAAGGCGATGGCCTCGACGATCCTGGAGGACCTGGACTTGCAGGCGGGGCAGTTCGCCGCCCTGACTCTGCATCGGCCGTCCAACGTGGACGACCCAAAGGTCCTCGGGCGAATCCTGGACGCCCTGGAGGTCATCCAGCGCGAGCTGCCGATCATCTGTCCCATCCATCCACGGACGCGGAGAAACCTCGATGGGTCGGCGATAGGACAGCGCGTCCTGGCTATGCCGAAGCTGAGGCTGATAGAGCCGGCGAGCTATCTGGACTTCCTCAAGCTGATGGCCTCGGCGAAGCTGGTGCTGACGGACTCCGGCGGCATTCAGGAGGAGACCACAATCCTGGGTGTGCCCTGCCTGACGCTGCGGGACACGACGGAGCGTCCGATCACCGTCCAGGTTGGGACCAACACAGTCGTCGGGACGGACCCGGAGCGGATCATCGCGGCCTATCGCGAGGCGGTCGGCGGCCGGCGCGGGCATACTGGAACGCCGCCACTGTGGGATGGCAAAGCCGCGCACAGGATCGCCGAGATCCTGGCGGACAAACTCGCCGCAGGGAACTGACAGGGCGCACCGAGACTGATTCTCACGCGAGGTGCTGCCGGCGCCCCGGCGACTGCCAGCCGTGCGGGCGCGGGATGTTAACTTCATATGGTCTTGCAATTTACGGCTGAATGAGCGATCATTTGGCCGTTGGGGCTCGTATGAAGTCTCGTTGCTGAGTGATGCGATCAGCAGGCCGAGCGGGGCAGGGAGGGTCCGTCGGCAGGGCAAGTCTGTGCCGTGCAGGCCGCGGCACGCGTTCGAACACGGACTCGAAACGCGACATGGAAAGCCAAGGGCATGTACAGGGCAGCCGCCGCCTGCGGGCGGTGCTATTGGTGCTGCTGGCGGCCGGGATCATCGCGGCCTTCGCTCCGTACTTCGCTGAGATGTGGTCGCGCTGGTTCCCGATGTGGCGCTACAAGGACCTGAGCCTGTACGATCGCATTGTCGAGGGTGAGAGTTACTACACACACGGCCCGCTCATCCCCGTGGTCAGCCTGTTCATCATCTGGATGCTGATCCGTCACACGAAGGTCCCCGTCCGTCCCAATCGCCGGCTTGGCTTGGCCGTTCTGTTGGCCGGCCTGTTCCTTCATCTGATGGCGTGCTTTGCCAGGGTAAACTTCGCCCAGGGCTTCGCGTTCGTCGCTATCGTGCCGGGGTTGGTGCTGCTGCTGTGGGGCTGGCCGGCCCTGAGACGACTGTGGTTTCCGATCGCGTTCCTGGTGTTCATGATACCGTTGCCCGAGGTGACGATTTACGACCTGAACTTCCGCCTGAAGATGTTCGCCACCGACCTGGGGGTCTGGCTCGCCAATATGGTCGGCGTGATCGCCAGCCATTCCGGCAACCGCGTGTTTCTCACAGGTGACAAGAGCCTGGTGATCGCAAACGTCTGCAACGGGCTGCGCACGCTGATCAGCCTTCTGGCCTTCGGGGCACTGTACGCCTATGTCTGCCGGCTCAGAGGCCTGTGGCGGCTGGGCCTGTTCCTGATGACGATCCCAGTGGCGGTGGTGAGCAATGCGATACGCGTCGTCCTGTTGATCGCGGTGGCGGACATATGGGACGTCAAGGCCGCGACGGGCTGGGTCCACGACAGTTCCGGCGTGCTGATCTACGTGCTGGCGTTTCTGTTCATGTTCGGCCTGGAGCGCCTGATCCTGTGGGCGCGGAGGGTGTTGAGCAGGCCGGCCGTGGTCATTCCTCTGTTTGACGACGTGCGGCGAGGCCCGGAGGACGAAGGCCAATGGGGCCGGATGGTCTTGGCCGTCGGCGGCCGCGCCAGTTGGATTGGAGTGGCCGTGCTCCTGCTGACGGCGGGCGGGGTGTACTACCTGGGTCGTTCTGTTCCATCGCTCTGGACTGAGAAGGTTGCCGAGAGCGCTCTGCCGAGCGAGTTGGTGGTGAACGGGCAACGGCTGTGGGGGCACAGGCGGGTTATGGACAAGAAGGTTCTCGGCATATTGGAGACGGAGGACTACTTCTACAGCGTGTACGATGGCCCGGGAGTGGCCCCCGTTGATTTCTGCGTGATCTTCAGCCAGGACAACCGCAAGGGCACCCATCCGCCGGACCAGTGCCTGGAGGGAAGCGGCGAAGGGATCATCCAAAAGGGCAGTGTTGTCGTCGACCAGGTGGATGGCCGCGGCCGGGTTCCTTGTCGGGAGCTCATGGTTCAGACGAAGACGGGCAGGCAGTACTTCCTCTACACATACAAGTGCGGGGAGAGCTACACCGCCAGCTTCTGGCGACAGCAGTTGACGATCTTCGGCAATGGTCTGCTGAGTCGCGATGCAAGCGGGGCGTTGATCCGGCTGTCTGTGCCGCTTGTGTCCAACGTGGAGCAATCGCGGCAATGGTGCACGGAGTTCATGCGGGTTGCGATACCGCATCTCGACAGGTCTCTGCGTGCGCAGAGGAGTAAGCAATGAGAAAGCGAATCATCCTGATCCTGGTTGTTCTGGGCGTGGTTGCGGGTCTGACCGGGGGGATCTGGTGGTATGTCCGCCGAAGCACGGGCTGGCGTCTGTTGGCGCGGGCCCAGGTGGCGATGCAAGCCGGCAACTCCAAGGAGGCGGCGGAACTCGCGGGGCGGTACATCTCGAAGTATCCGAGCGACTGGCAGGGGTATCACTGGCAGGCCAGAGCGTACACGAGACTTGGGCGATATCCGGAAGCCAGGGAGAGGCTCAATAAGGTTCTCGCCGAGGCCGCGGCCGGCCGCATGAAGGTCGATGAGGTCGACTGCCGGCTTCTCCTCGCGAGCACGTACGCGGACGCCGCGAGGCGAGCCCTATCCGCCCCGGATGCGTACAAGCAGCCAGCCGTTCTGAAGTCTGCCATCGAGCAATTCGGAATGGCAAACCAGGAGCTGGAGAAGATCAAGGTCGAAGATGCGACACGCGCCCTGGACGTCCACGAGCCGGCAGGCCGAAACTGGATTGACATCGGCAACGCTCGCCGTCAGCTGGCCGAGCTCCACGGACAGTCCGCAAAAACCGCACAGGCCGCAGGTGACATGTCGAAGCACGATGCGGAGAAGGCCGCCGGCAAGACAGAACTGGCCGAGGCGGAGAAGGCCTTTGATAAGGCAACCGCGGAACTTATGACGGTCGTCATGAAGGCGCCCTCGCGCGGAACGGCGGCCAATCCGCTGGTACAGCTTTGCATGGACCGCAACGACACGAAGTCCCTGGCGGTCGCCCGCGAAGCGATCATGTCCCTGGAAGACCCGCCGCCCCTTGCTGCTATGCTGTTGGCCACGGAAGAACTGGGTGAGACAGCGCGTAGCGAGGATCCAACTGGGAATCGAGAGAAGCTCCAGAAGGCATGCCGAGTTCTCGATGACATCATCAAGCGGCATCCGGACGTGAATCAGGTAAAGGTGGCTCGTGCGAGGTTGGCCTTGGTGCAGGGCGATGACCCGCACGCCGAGCGTCTGTGCAAGGAGGTGCTGGAGAAGGACCCCCGCAACGGGCTGGCAAGACTTATACGCGCTGAGTTGATGAGCAGGCGGGGCGATCTGGCAGGTGCGGAGGGCGAGCTGTTCGCGCTGAAGCCTGACTTCCCTCGATGGGCCGAGGCCCATGCTGCGTATGCCCGAGCGGCGTTGGCGTCCGGCAAACAGGAATTGGCGCGGACGGCCTGGCGCGATGTTACCAAGATCGACCCGAACCATCCGGTCGCCCGCAGGTACCTGGCCGAGTCACTGCTGAAGGACGGATTACCCGAGGAGGCATTCAAGGACGCCAAGGTGTACTACGAGGCCTGGCCGGGTGATCCTGCGGCTATCAGGTTGTACGTGGTGCTGGCGAAGCGCACCGATCAGCCGACCCTCGCAACGGACGCGCTAGAGAAGGCGTTGAAGGATTACCGGGATCGCCCCGACGTGCTGATGGCCGTCGCAGAGGGCTACGCGGTGCTCGGCGACAATGAGAAAGCCGCAAAGGCGCTTCGAGATGCCTCCGATGTCAAGCCCACCACAACCAAGGCACGATTGGCCGTTGCGCGCGCCCTGATGTTGACAGACCGAGTCGCCGAAGCGGAGAGGATACTCGACGCCCAGTTGGCAGAGAAGCCCGGCCTGCCGCAGCCGGAGGTTTGCTTCGAGCTTGGCAGGCTGTATGCAAGAACCGGCAGGACGCTTCAGGCCGTCGAGAAGTACCGGACAGCGGTCCAGCAAGATTCAGCGAATCCGGCATACAAGCTCGCGTTGGCGCGGGCCCTCTTCGAGAGCGGCGAGCTGGAGGAATGCTCGAGCACTCTTGAGGGCCTTTCTCCCTCTGACCCGGAAGTGGGCTACCTGCGGCTTCAGCTCCAACTGGCCCGGGGAGAGGCCCCCGGCGGAGAAGAGATCCTCGGTCAGATAGCCGCGGCGGGCCGTTCGGGATTACCCGTGGCCGTGGCGTATATGAGAAGCGGCCGGCCCGGGCAATGCGTCGACATCTGCCTCGCTGAGCTGAAGAAGACGCCTGAGCAATCCCAACTCAGAGCGCTGTTGGGGCAGGCCTACCTGGCCCTCGGGCAGCGTGCCAAAGGCATAGAGCAGTTGAAGCTTGCGTTGAAATCCGCCCCGGCTCAGCCTTCAGTCTATCGCGATCTCGCGCAGGTACTGGCCCCTGGCGCAGACATCGAGAAGGTCGCGAAGGAGCTCCACGCGGTGCCCAACGCCCGTGCGGAGATGGTCGGCATGGCATGCGGCTGGCTACTGGAACGCCAGCGGAAGTTCCCGGAGGCCGCCGATGTCTATGGCAAACTGGCCGAGCATGGCAGCACGCCGGAGCCCAGCCGCAATCGCGCAAGGCTGTACCGGGCCCGGTCACTTGCCTCTGCGGGGCAGGTGGACCAGGCCCTGGCGGAACTGGACCGGCTCGCCGGAGACGAGGCCTTGCGCAAAGAGGTCGAACGCCATAGGGCCGAGCTGCTGATAGGTACGAAGCGCTTCCCGGAGGCCCAAGCGGCGCTGGCCAAGATGCGCGCCGACGCCGTGAAACAGAAGGACGCCGACGTCCTGGGCAGGGTGATCCCGCTGTACGCGAGGATGGAGCGTTTTGACGATGCGCTGGGGGGCTGCGACGACCTGGAGAAACTGCGCCCCAACGACCCACGGACATTCCTGCTGAGGGGTTCGGTGCTCCTGGCATACGGCAAGACGGATGAAGCGGTCAATGCCTATGGGAAGGCCGTCGAGAAACAGCCCGGGAACATCATGCTCTATCTCCGTCTGGCGGGTGTGTTGGATGCGGCGCAAAGGCCCTCGGAGGCCCTTCAGGCCTTGGACCGCCTGGCAGCGCTCGGCAAGACGGGCGAGGCAGTGGCGTTGTTTCACCGTGGCGGCATGCTGGCCCGCTGGGGCCTGCAGTCGCAGGCCGTCAAGTGCCTGGAGCAGTTGGCGGGCCTCGGATACTCAACGAGTCCCCGGTTCCGGCTACAGCTTGGCCGGTCCCTGGCGCGCCTGGGGCAGAAGGACCGTGCCGCCGGCGTGTTGGAGGAGATTCCCCTGCACGCTGCGGAGTACGTCGCCTCCAGGCAGATCCTGGCGAACATGGCTCAGGACACCGATGCCAAGTTGAGCATCCTCCGTGACCTTGACGTAGCCCGCCCCGGGCGTGCCGGCGTTCTAACGCAGCAGTTGGCCGTCCTGCTCGAAGCGAATCGCCCGTCCGATGCCGTGAAGCTCTTCCAGGATTTCGCAGAGAAGCTGGGGAAGGACCGCCCGCTGCCTCTGACGGCCTCGCATCTGGCCGTGCGGACAATGCTGGATGTTGGAGAGCACAAGGCAGCCGAAGAATTGGCGCTGCGCATCCATACACAGACCCGGCATCCCTTATGGCGGAAGCTGGCCGCACTCGTCATCCTCGACGAGAAGCCCAAGGACGCCGAGGCCCTGCTGCCGGATGCGGCTCAGGCCGACCTCCAGGACGCACTGGTAGGCCTGTGTGCCGCCGTTCGGGCGGGAGATGCCCAAGCCGTCAAGAAATGGGGCACCCGACTTGAGCAGATCGACGAGCAGGGGAAGAGAGCCGATCCGCCTCGACCCGTTGCCGCTGCATACAAGGTCCTGGTGGCCTTGGCGAGGGGTGATGCCGAGAAAGCCCGCCTGGCGCTTGCGGAACTGAAGGCCGCCGGAGGCATGGACGGGATCGTTGCAGCCGAGTTGGTCTCCTCCGCCGAGGGCAATCCAAAGACGGCGGAGGAGGCGATCACGTTGCTGAAGGCCAGCGTCGCAGGTGAGGTCGGTCTGGCGTCGGCTGGCGCGAGCTGGGCGCTTGACCTGCTTAAGTCGCGGCCCACGTGTCAATGGGCCGCGGCCGTGGTGATGAGCGCCAGGCCCGACGCAGGCACATGGCGGAATATAGGCAAGACTCTGGAACCGAAGGATTGCGCTCTCCACAAGGCCGTCGACGCTCTCGTCCTGGTAACCGAAGGGCAGCATGAGCAGGCGGCCAAGCTTCTTGCCGAGGCCGCCCAGGCCGGCCTGACCGGGCCAACGCTCATCCTCCAGCGGGCCAATGCATTGGAGCAGGCGGGCCGACTGCCCGAGGCCCTCAAGCTCTATCGCCAGTCGTGGGACTCGTCAAAGAACCCCTATGCCGGCAACAATGCGGCCTACTTGATGACCAGGCTGTACCCCGAGGACCCTGCAAAGCTTGGCGACGCGCAGGCGATCATGGAAGGCGCCTTGAAGAATGTCCCGGGCGCGCCTGCGTTCAGAGACACGCTCGGATGGATTCTGCACCTACGGGGCGACAAGGGCGGGGCCTGCGTCGAGCTTCGCCGAGCGGTGAAGGGCCTGCCGGATTCTCCGGAGGTGCACTGCCATCTCGGGCTGGCCGAGGTGGCCGCCGGCAACCGAGCTATGGGCGCGTGGCACCTGGAAGCCGCAGTCCATCTCGGCGAACGGCTCAAGGCCGAAGGGAAGAACACCAAGGCGCACGATGAGGCAGTCGCGCGGGCCCGGGAGGCCCTGAAACAGGTGGGACAGGCAAGTTCGTGACCCCGCGACCGGACAGGGCCGCTGAGCTGGCCGAGATGGCGACAGGCCGCACCCACTTGTTGAGCTTCGACGTGGAGGAGTACTTCCAGGTTGAGGCCGCTGCCAGTCGCATAGGCCCTGGAGATTGGGATTCCTACCCCAGGCGACTGGCCCCGTGCGTCGACCGAATCCTGGAGCTGCTCGCCGAGCATCATGCCCGCGCCACGTTCTTCGTGTTGGGCTGGGTGGCACGGCATGAGCCGGAGGTGGTTCGCCGAATCGCCGGCTCGGGCCACGAGATCGCCTCCCATGGGATGTCGCATCGGATGATCTGCCGCCTCACGCGAGCCGAACTCCGCCGCGAACTCGTGGAGAGCCGCGAATTGCTGGAGGACATCTCCGGGCGGCCTGTTGTCGGCTACCGGGCGCCAACCTTTTCGATCACGCGGAAGACGGCATGGGCCATCGACGTGCTTGCCGAGTGCGGCTACCAGTACGACACGTCGGTCTTCCCCGTACATCACGACCGGTACGGCGTGCCCGAGGCCCCGAGATGGCCTCACCTGGCCGTCGGCCCCAGCGGAGGGCACATCCTGGAGATCCCGCCACTGACGGTGAGGGTGCTTCGCAGGAACCTGCCCGTCGGCGGCGGCGGATACCTCCGACTCCTTCCCGTCCGCCTGATAGGAAGCGCCCTGAGGGCCGCCGCCCGTCAAGGCGAGCCCGGCATGCTCTTCCTACACCCTTGGGAACTGGACCACGGCCAGCCTGTCCTGCCAATGTCGGGTCTGAGCCGTCGGCGTCATCGCCTTGGCCTGCGCCGCACCGAGGCGAAGCTGACGTGGCTTCTCAGTCGCTTCCGGTTTGTGGCGACCTGTGGCCTTCTGGGCAGTCTCCAGAACAGGGCCCTACCCCGCTATCAGTATGGCTCTGGCCAGGCTGAGCCTCCGTCTTCCTGACTGGTAATCGGGTCGTGACCGTATGAAGGGGGCCGGCGACACATCCGGCGTCGGCAGGTTACTTATCCTGCGCGCGAACGGCGCCCAGTAGCTGCTTGATGAGGGCGGTTCGACCGTTTCGGATAACCTCAATGTCAACGGTCTGACCGGGCCGGCAAGCCTGGACTGCTTCGGTCAGGTCGCCCGGCGCCGGCGTGGGCCGACCGGCGACGGAGATGATGATGTCGCCCACCTTCAGGAACCCCGTCCGCCGGGCTGCCGAGCCGCGCAAGAACCCGTCAATCCTGACTCCTCCCTCGGCAGGCTGCATTCTTATCCCCAGGTGCGCGTGGGGCAGGTTGGCCGGCCGCCAGGGGGGCTTGCGAGCAAGGACCCACGACCGCCATTCGGCCTCAATCCGCTTCAGCGGCCTGCCGAGAGTCTTCTCCAAGGCCATCGCGCCTGTTCGATCCTGATCGTAGCTGGCCTTATATGTCTCGTAGAAGCTCTTCAGCTTGCCCGATTGGTGAAGGTACATCATCAACCAGCGGACCTGCGGATAGCACACCTCCGCGCGATCCGTGAACTGCTTGCGGCCCATCTTCATCAACTGCGACAGGGCGACAACCTTCTTGTCTCGAATGGCCTCCTGCAGCGGCTGAAGCGACCAGTCGGGCAGCGGCGCCAGATTGCCGTCCGCCAGCTTGGCATGCTGAAACAGCATCGCGATGCCCTCGGCGACCCAGACGGCGTGGGTCTGTCCCGCACGGAGCTGATCGTTGTGGTGAAGCGCGTGTGTGAACTCGTGAAGCAGTATGCTGCTGAGGCTGATGCTGACCAGGGCGCGCTTCCTGCGGTCGTATTGGCCCAACGCCTTGGGGTTCGAGACGAGCCTGCGGTAGTCCGCGACCGTGGGAAGGATCACCACTACATTCGACTGAAGGGGCGAGGGAAACAGCATTCGCCTTTGGGCGTCACCGTGAGCGGCCAACAGGCTCATCACCGACCGCAAGGTTCGCTCGTCAAGAGCGGAGACATAGACAAGATGCCGCTTGGCGTCGGACTTCGTCGAGTATCCGTCCCCCAGCAGCTTGAGATACTCCTCTGCGAGTTCCTTCGCCTGGGAGTCCAGCTCGCCCTGTGACGGCTGGGTTGATGGCGGAGGCGTCTTGGGTGGCGGGCCGGCCTGCGCGGCCAGCGTGGCCGCCAGAAGGGCTGCCGCGAAGACCGCCTGTTTGCCACTCTCGCTTACCATTCCTGCTCCCCGTGGAGGCTCCGCATCGCGGGCACGTCAGCTTGCCTCGGCACAGGTTGCCTGACGGCGCAGGCCGGGGAGGGGCGCGGTGACTACCCACGACCCGAGGGCGCCGCCAAGGGCGAAGCTGAACACATCGGTGATCGACGGCACCCGGTTGGGGATAAGAAACTGCCCCCCCTCCAGAACCAGCCCAAGCAGACCTGCCCAGGCGGCAGCCGTGAGCATGCGTCGCACGCGACGACCGCCCACCGCGCCCTGCCGCCCAAGACCGATGGTGTAAGTCAGCCCGGCCACGAGCAGCACGCCTCTTGCGAAAAGCCGGACGTCCTCCGCGCGGGCGCCCATCGCATAATGATACAGCGGAAGCCACTCCGCGCCGGACGGAATCTTGCCTCGCATCAATGCCGCGTCGCACGTGACAACGAATGGCTCCCACTCCATGTAGACGATGTAGGCCGCCAGGAGCCCCGTGGCCAGAAGGATTTTGCCGCGGGCGCTGAGCCGCCCCCCCATGACCCAGCCGCCCAGCGCGCCGAGGATCGCGCCGGCAGCGCTCATCACAACGCTGGCGACGTTCGCCGACCGACTCACGATGAATGGCTTGGCGATCTCCATCGCCGCCGCAAGGGCTATGGTGGCGGCCGCGCCTCGCAGCCACTTCTGAGGCGAGCGACGGGTGCTCGACCCGCCCAGCAGGAGCACAAGCACGGCATAGACGCCGACCCGCCGCACCATCCAGTGGTGCCACGGATGCTCCGCCAGGCCCGCCAGAAGCGACAGGTGCGAGGCCTTCAGGTTGCGCTTGACCTGCGAGACCTCCAGCGTGGGCAGGAATGGGAACACCGCATCGGCGGCGAGAAGGACCAGCAGTATTGCGGCCACCAAGGCAATCGGCCGCCGGGCCAGATACCGGCCGGCGCCGCGGACCAGCGCGTTCCACATCCTCCGGCCGTACGCTGCACCGGCCACTCCGCCGACGACCCCGCCCAGGGAGTTCATCACCCAGTCCTGCGCACTGGCGACCCGTGCCAGCGAGAGCAACTGCGCGGCCTCGACGAGCAGGCTTGTAGCCGACGCGGCGAGGATCGCTCCCAGAGCGGCAAGTATGCGCGGCGCCCGCCGGCCCGGGCTCCAGCGCGCGGCAAGGAGCAGTCCCAGGGGAACGTACAGCAGGAAGTTGCTCAAAAGGTCGGACCGGCTGGTGTGAACCACATCGCCGAACGGCCAGGTCCTCAAGGCACGGTCCAGGCGCACGCTTGCCCGCGACCAGTCGGCCTCGAGGTCAAACGGCATCAGGCTGGCATACACAAGGAGCAGGAAATAGACGGCGCAAAGAGCGCCGAGAAGCCGCAGGCCCATGTTATTCCGTTCGGTGTCTGGCAACAGGGCTACATGATAGCCGGGCGGGACTTGCCCGCGAAAGTGGGCGCCCTGAGGTGGCACATCAGCGCGGCGGCGGCGCGGGACGTCTTAGAACGTGTATCAAGACCGGCGCCGCTCGTAGCACGGGCATCTTGCCGGTGAGTAGCAGGGGCGTCCCGCCCCTGTGTTCTTGACCCCTTTGGCACGGGCGGGACGCCCGTGGTACACACGGCCGAGACGGCCGTGCTACTCTTTCCACGGGCAACTACCGGATTCCGCCCTCGCCCAGCAGGACGTTCAGTAGCGTGCGCTGGAAGTGCAGGCGGTTGGCGGCCTGCTGGAGGATGGTGTCTGCGTGGGCCTCGAAGCACTCGTCGGTGATCTCGGAGCCGCGATACGCCGGCAGGCAGTGCAGCACGATCGCGCGGTCCGGCGCAGCCGCCAGCAGGGCGTCGTTTATCTGATATCCGGCGAAGGCCTTGCGGCGTTTGGCCTGCTCGGGCTCCTTGCCCATGGAGACCCACGTGTCTGTGTAGATCACGTCGGCGTCGCCGACCGCGGCAGCCGGCTCCCGCGCCGTGCTGAAGCAGTCCTCCGGCCCCAGCGTTCGCACGCTCTTGACGAACTTGTCCTCCAGCTCGTAGCCCTTCGGACACGACAGCACAAACTTCATCCCCAGCTTTGCACAGGCGACGGCCAGGCTCCGCGCGACGTTGTTGCCGTCGCCTATGAAGGCCAGCCTTCGCCGGGTGAGCTCCCCGAAGTGCTCCCGCACGGTCATCAGGTCGGCCATCGCCTGGCAGGGATGCGAGTGGTCGGTCAGGGCGTTCACGACCGGGCGGGGGCAGTGCTTGGCGAGCTGCTCGACGAACTCGTGGCTGAAGGTTCGGGCGACGATGCCGTCGCACATCCGCCCGAGCACGCGGGCGATATCCTGCACGGGCTCGCGCTTGTGCAGCCCGATATCGGCCTGCGTGAGGTAGATCGCGTGGCCGCCCAGGTGCGTCATCGCCGTCTCGAAGCTGACGCGGGTCCGCAGCGACGGCTTCTCGAAGATCATCGCCAGCGTCTTGCGGGCGAGCGTCGCCGGCAGCTTGCCCGCCAGGAACTTGGCCTTGTCCTCGATGGCACGCTCGAGGAGTTCGCCGAGCTGCTCGCCGCTGAGGTCCGATATGTTGACGAAGTCCTTGATCACGCCGGTCACCGCTCGTTGGCGCCTGGTCCCTGGTCCCCGGTCCCTGGTCCCTGCTTCTGAATAAGCGTGCCCACGCCGCGATGGGAGAATATCTCGAGCAGCAGCGCGTGCGGTATGTGGCCGTCGATGATATGCGCGCGGTTGACGCCGGCTTCCAGCGCCCGCAGGCAGGCTTCCACCTTCGGCATCATTCCGCCGCTGATCACGCCGTCGGCCACCAGCTTCCGGATCTCCTCCTCGCCGACCCGGTCGATGAGGCTGTCGGGGTCATCGGGGTCGCGGCGGACGCCGTGCGTGTCGGAGACCACCACGAACTTCTCCGCCCTCAGGGCGGCGGCCACCTCACCGGCGGCCGTGTCCGCGTTGCAGTTGAGCCTCGTGCCCGTCTTGTCACGCGCCAGGGGCGCGAGAACCGGAACCGTGTCCGCCTGACACAGCAGCTCAACAAGCCTGGCGTTGACGCTGGTTATGCGCCCCACCAGGCCGAGGTCGATCTTGCGGCCGTCCTCTTCGAGAAACAGCCTCTCGCCGAACAGCACGCAACTGCTCAGCGTGTGCAGGCCCATCGCGCTGGACCCAAGCGTCTCTATGGTCGCCACAATCGCGCGGTTGACCTCGTTACACAGCACGTGCTCAACCACGTTCAGCGTGCGCTGGTCGGTGTAGCGCCGGCCCTGGACGAACTGCACCTTCAGCCCGCGCTTCTCCATTGCGTTTGTGATGGCCTTGCCCCCGCCGTGGACGATTACCGGGCGCATGCCGACCGTGTTCATGAACACCACGTCGGACAGAAGATCCGTGAAGGCCTGCTCGTTGTCCATCAGCGAGCCGCCGACCTTGACCACTACGATCCGGTCGGCGAACCGCTGAATGTAGCCCAGGGCCTCGATCAGCGTATTCGCCTTGGCTATGGCCTCTTGCACGTTCGTCTCCCGCGGAAGCCGAGAACGCTACCGCGCCCGGCATATGCTGTCAATCATCGCAGCGCGGGCGATTCGACCAGCGCGGCGACGGCGACGCCGCTCTCGCCGGCCACGCTGTAGAGCAAGTACGTCCGCCCATCCTCTTCGTGGATCGCCGGGTCGCGAAGCTGTCGCACCGGGCCCCCTGCCAACCCGCCGACAGAGGACTCGATCGGCCGATCCGCGCCCTCGTAAGGCTCGGCCGGTTCGAGGACCGTCACCGGCGGCGAGGCCGTCCATCGGTGCCAGTCCGCCGCAAGGCCGATCTCCGACAGCAGGATGCGCTCCGGTGCGTCGCCGATCCGCGAGTAGAACACCCGCAGCGCATCGTCGCGCACCTGAACAGCCGCATGCCGAAGGACAATGCCTTCCTCGAACCGGAACGGATTCGGCCCCTGCTCGAAGGCCGTCAGGCCGTCCCGGGAGCACAGGAACTGCCCTCCGCGGCAGAGGGCATGGTGCCGGCCGCCCCACTCGAGCACGCGGAAGTACGACGGTCCCAGCGCCTCCGTGCAGACCTTGAAGCTCAGTCCGTCCTGCGAGCGGGCCGCGAAGGTGAACTGCCCGGTGATCTCCCCGGCGTCGTTGCGGACCGGCCCGTGAAAGTACATGCGCACCTCGCGAGCGTCGTTCAGCACGTGCACGTCGGGCGATGCGACGTGACCCCAACAGGGCGTGTCCTCCAGCCGCAGCGTGCCCGGCCCGTGCACCCGCCACGGCCCGGCCAGATCGTCCGCGATGGCCAAGCGAATGTACTTACCGGCGTGATGGGCGAAGTAGAGGTAATATCGCCCCAGCCGGCCCGGTAGCCAGTCCGGCGCGGAGATCAGCGACGGGCCGTTGATGTTGGCCCCGTCGTCGCCCTGGAGCATCTCCGGGCAGATGATCGGGTTGGCTTCGAGTCGAACGGCGCGCATCACTCCATCCGCCGCAGCGCAAATCGCCGGCGTCGCTCTGCGAGCACCTCGATGTCGATCTGCCATCGCGGACTCGGCAGCGCGCCGGCCGCCCGCTCGGCCCACTCGATCAAGACCACGCCGCGGGCGAGCATCTCATCGAGGCCCAGGTCGCGCAGCTCCGCCGACGGCTCGCTCAGGCGGTAGAGATCAACGTGGTAGATCGGCAGGCGGGCGGCGTACTCATGAACCAGCACGAACGTCGGACTGGAGACGAGGCGCGTGTCGCCCACGCCCAGGCCCCCGGCGATGCCGCGAACCAGGACCGTCTTGCCGGACCCTAGCTCGCCGATCAGCGCCACGCAGTCGCCCGCGCGAAGGCGCGCCGCGAGCTTCCGCCCAAGCGACAGCGTGCCCCTTACGCTCCTGGTCTCGAAGGTCTCCATATGATCCGGAACCGACGGATCGCTATCCGTCGGCGTTTGAACGATCAGGTCACGTTCTGTGCTCCCACCCCTTCGAGCGAAGGTGTCTTGGCTTCCCCCCCGGCGCAACGAGGACCAATCCTCGCGTCTCCGTAATCGTGCCGATGCGCGTGACGGGCACGCCCAGTCGCAGCGACTTGAGCCTCTTGACCTGCCGCGCCGGCAGCGCAAACAGCAGCTCGTAGTCCTCTCCGTCGCCGAGGGCCTGCTCCAGCGTCGCGCCGCGGGCAACCGGAATGTCGGACGCGACCAGCTCCGCCCCAACTTTGGATTCGGCGCAGACGTGACCCAGATCGACGCTCAGTCCGTCGGAGATGTCGATCATGGCGTGCAGTTTGCAGCTGGCGGCGATGGCCTGCGCCTCGCGTATCCGTGGGGCAAACGTAAGATGCCGCCGCGTCCGCCACGCCCCGCCGAGGCGACCCGTCACGCAGATCGCGTCGCCCGGCCTGGCGCCCGTCCGCAGGACGGGCCCGCCGGCTGCCGCTCGCGCGAGGATCGTCACCGTTATCGCCAGCTTGCCGGCCCAGCATCCCACGTCGCCGCCGACGATCGGGCAGCCAAACCGCCGCCCCAGCGACTCCATGCCGCGGTAGATCGCCTTGGCGGCCGACATCGCCATGCCCCTGGGCAGGGCGACGGTCGCGACGGCCGCCAGCGGCACGCCCGCCACCGCCGCCACGTCGGAGAGGTTGCGGGCCATCGCCTTGCGCCCCGCCGCCGCCGGGCCGTGCTCGCGAAGCACAAAATGCACGCCGTCCAGGACCTGATCGGTGGTTATCAGGAGCTTCTTGCCGCCGCAGCGGACAACAGCGCAGTCGTCGCCGGGCCCGACAGGCACGGCGGCCTGCGAGACTCGGCCCTGGCGGCGAATCCAATCTATGAGCTGCCCTTCGCGCATCTACCTGTAGAGCTCCTCGAATGTGTCCAGCGTCATTCCTGCGGCCTTGATGATCTGACCGAGCGTGCCCTTCTTAACCACGCGATGCCGTGGTACGGTGACGATGCCCGGGATGTCCTCATTGGTGAGGACGTGATGACGGCTGCCCTTGCCGGTCTTTCTGGGAACCCATCCCGCCCGCTTCAGGGCGGCCAGCACCCGGCCAGTCGGCCTGGAGGTCAGCTTGCCCACGATCTGCCCCTCTCAGGCCGAGGCCTTCTTCCGGGCGGATCTCCTTACCGGCACACGGATCCCCCGTCTGGCCATGTCCTTCTGGGCGCCCAGCCAGCACTTGATCGCATCAGATGCGTTGTCCAGCACCTCCTCCAGCGTGTCGCCCTGTGTGATGCAGCCTCGCAAGCCCGCGACCGTCGCGGTGTATCCGCCGCATTCCTCGTCGGGTTCGACCACCACTTGGTAGGTCTCTTCTCCGACGGCCACGTCCACCGTTCGCCTGGCGGACAATCGAACGACCTTGCCGCGCAGCTCCCTGTCCATAGCGTCAATGCTGAGATGAACCGAGGCCCGCTGACCGGGACGCCGCACGGTGTCCAGCAGCGTCTGCTCGTCCTCCACAAGGAAGACGCTCTCCCCGGCCACCACGAGGTGGCAGTAGGTCAGCGGGTGTGAGACATCGGGCAGGTGCCCGCGCAGGTAGCGCACGCACTTGCCGACCTTCTGGAGGCTGACTCCCTGCTCGCGCAGGCTCCGCACGGTCATGAGCGCCAACAGGTCCGTGTACGAGTAGAGTCGTCTCGAGCCTCTGCCCATTGCAGAGGCCATCGAGGGCTTGACCAGATCTTGACGGTCCCAGTAGTCCACTCGCCGAGGACTCAAGCCCACCAGGACACAGGCCTGCTTGGAGTTGAAGGCTTCCTTGGTTACATCAATCTGATGCATTCCTTTGTCCTTAAGACTACGCATATGTAATTATAACACACTCCTCGGAGTCAGCCAGGCATTTTCGTCCCTATTTGCCCAGGGCCTTCCGCCAGAAGGTCAGTTGGCGGCGGAGTTGCTTGGGCCCGCCGGCGCCTTCGGAGCAGTAGCGCTTCACCACGTTGGCCGCGCCGAGGTGGGCCTTCACGTCCGGGCCGACGGCCTCGCAGGCCGCGCGGAGCGTCGCCAGTGGCAGCTTCCCCAGCGCCAAGCCGGTCTTGGCCGCCTTGGCGACCAGCCGGCCGACGATCTGGTGCGCCCGGCGGAACGGCACCCCCTTGACCACCAGGTACTCCGCCAGCGAGGTCGCGTCGAGGTAGCCTTCGTCGATCCGCTCGGCGACGGCCTTCGCCCGCAGCCGCGCCGTGGTGACGATTTCCGCGGCGACGTCGAGCGACAGCCTCATCGCCTCGACGGCCGGGAAGACCAGCCGCTTGTCGTCCTGAAGGTCGCGGTTGTACGCCAGCGGCAGGCCCTTCAGCAGGGCCAGCATCCCGGCAAGGCTCCCGATCGCCGTCGCCGACTTGGCGCGGATCAGCTCCAGCGCGTCGGGGTTTTTCTTCTGCGGCATCATGGAGCTTGACGTGCAGACCGCGTCCGCCAACTCGATCATCGCGAACTCCGTGGTCGCGTATATGATCCAGTCCTCGGCCCATCGCGACAGGTGCACGCCGAGCATCGCGCAGGCGAACAGCAGCTCGGCGAGGAAGTCGCGGTCGGCAGTAGCGTCGATGCTGTTTCTGGCGATCCGGTCGAAGCCGAGCAGCTCTGCCGTCCGCGCGCGGTCGATGGGCAGGCTGGTGCCGGCGACCGCCCCGGCGCCGAGCGGGCATACGTTGACGCGCGTCCGCGCGTCGGCGAGCCGCTCGGCGTCTCGCTGGAGCATCTCAACGTAGGCCAGCATGGCGTGGCCGGCCAGCACCGGCTGGGCGCGCTGGAGGTGCGTGTAGGCGGGGACGACCACGAGGCCGTGCTTCTCTGCGAGCTTCACGAATACCCGCTGGAGGCGCACGATGCCGTCGGTCAGGTTGTCGATCGCATCCCGCGCCCAGAGGCGCAGGTCCAGGGCGACCTGGTCGTTGCGGCTTCGGCCGGTGTGGAGCTTCAGCCCGGCCTGCCCGACTCGCCGGACAAGCGCCGCCTCGATGACCATGTGGATGTCCTCGAGTTCGGCAGGCAACTCGAGCCGGCCAGCCTCAAGGTCCTTCGCAATGCGCAGCAGGCCCTTCTTGATGCGGGCGTGCTCGGCTCGGGATATCAGCCCGACTTCGCTGAGCATCCGGGCGTGCGCGACGGAGCCGGCGATATCGTATCGCCAGAGCGCCACGTCCACGTCGAGGCTGGCCAGCAGCTCAGCCGTCGCCGCGTCCGGCTCGGCGCCCAGCCGCGAGGACCAGGACTTACGAGCGGTTGCCTTCTTCTTTCCCGGGGCCATGCACGATCTCCTTCAGCAACGCCCACCGTGTGGTACTCGATCCGCTGCGCGCCTTTTCTTCTCGTCGCGCAAGCACGTACAGCACGACCAACACGACGAATACGAGGTTGCACGCGCCCTTCCAGACTATCAGCCACCACGGGTCCCACCACGCGCCCGTTTGCATTTCCACGAAGTCCGAGCACCCGAATGCCACCAGCGCCGCCGCCCCGATCAGCCGGCCCAGCCGGTGGCGACACCAGATCGCCGACAGGGCAAACCCCGCACCCATGGCGATCCAGAAGACACCCTCGATCAGGTTGCCGTAGTAAGCCACGCTCTCGACCTTGGCCATGGCCACGCTCCAACTCCAGGCGATGGTATGACAGCGGGGAGGACGTGTCAATTTCGCCAGACGCCAGATGGGCGCAGGCGATGACCGGCTTGCGTCGCCTGCGCCAGGTGGCCGCGGGTTTCAAGGCGGTCGGTTGGCTGGGGCGACGGAGGCCGCACGCCGCTTCTCCCACCATCCAGCGGCGGCACTCTCGGCCCGACAGGCGTGACAGGAATGCCTTCAGTACAGGGAAGCTACTTATCTTCTTTCTTGCCGTAGTTGTGGTCGAAGAAGAAACACTCCGGGCAGCTATTGCCCGGCTCGTGCGCAATCCACCCTGCCATCGCGATCCGCGGGACGTTCCTGAAGTTGTTCTTGACTATGATGACCTTCCCCGGCGAGGTCATGATCCCGATGATGGGCAGGTCGCTCGCAAAGCGGTCCGTGATGGCCT
>Ga0307379_10004006_pt1 | contig 21158 bp, 19 predicted proteins | sample UN2MG_FD_202237 | JGI IMG/M metagenome (GOLD analysis project Ga0307379, IMG submission 202237) | Soil microbial communities from Risofladan, Vaasa, Finland - UN-2 | ecosystem: Environmental > Terrestrial > Soil > Coastal area > Acid sulfate soil | place: Finland: Risofladan, Vaasa | collected... | reverse complement strand
CAGCGAGGCAGACCGCGTGTCTCACGAGACCATCTATCGAGGCCTCTATGTGCAGGCCCGCGGCGCTCTGAAGAAGGAATTGATCCAGTATTTGCGCTCCCGTCGGCAGTTGCGCCGCTCCGCCTCGGCGTCGAGCATCGCGTTCAGCGCTTCCTCGACCGTCCCGCGCACCATCTCGCCCAGGTGATCCCGGATGGGGCATGTCCAAGTGGCAAGAAAGATCGCTTCGCGGACCTTGGGCTGGCCATTCGGACAAAAAATATCAACAAGAAACCGCAGGAACGGATCTGCAGCCAGTTTTCCCGAGCCAAGCGCAACATAGAAATGATTAGTGTCAAGGAGGCGAGGCTGGATCGTGCCCTCAAAAACGCAACAATGGTGTCCTGCAGAGTGCGGGAATGCCAGGATGGTAGCAATTGCCGTCGGCGGCGACATGCCGCTTTATGTCGAAGTTGTGGTCGGCGCGGCCCAATCGAGCTTTGCTCGCTTGGAAGTGGAGAGTTTCCGCCGGAGCCGCGCCCGATTCAACGCCTCGGACCCGGCAATCACGTCCAGCAACTCGTTGGTAATCTCGGATTGGCGAGCCGCCCGGTGAGCGGCCCGCAGTTCCGTTAGACGGTCATCGATGGCGCGCTCGGCTTGCTGCATCAGCGCAAGCCGCGCAGCGTTTTCCGCCGCCATTGCCTCCGCCGCCGCGCGGAACAGGCTGGCGAACAGGTGGTGGCGGATTAGCGCGCCGAACAGCGCGTCCGGTGCCATTCTAAAGGTTGGCAGGCAGCGCGAGGACCAGGGCCGCACCCGCAATTCGTCCAGAAACTCCGACGCCACGGGTAGAAGTTGACTGCGTTCCGGTGCGTGTGCGCCACTCGCCCCGCGTCTCATGTGCACTGTCGCAACTGCGATGTCCCCGCCCGCCATCTGCGCCCGCGCCTCGTCCAACGCAATCAGCACCTCGCCTGCTAGCCGGCCCACCCCGTCGGCGGAGGCAGGCGGTGTGAACTGTTGCGCCACAATGACGCCGAGGCCCTCAAGGGTCGCTGCCATGCGCGCGCCGACAGCGAAGAATGTTACGCCGCGAAGGCTCGTGTCCGCCAGCGCCGCCGCGGCAACCGCCTCGTTATAGCCGCCGCACAGCCCGTGATCGGAGCCGAACACCAGCGCGATCTGCAGCGCGGCAGCCGTTTCGCCCGGGCGCCGCGGCGCGTCGATGCTGCGTAAGACTATCTGCAAGCCCCGCAGAACTGTCTCGTGGAACCGGTCGATCGAGGCCGCCGCACTTTCATAGGGCGCCGCATTGACGGCCGAGAGCGTCTTCATGGTGCGCACGACACTGTGGATGCTCTCCAGCGTCGACATGCGCCGAGAAAGCGCCTCAAGCGTCTGCATCGACACCGGCCTCCGTCAATGTCCGTGACGCAAGGTCTAGGATCGCTGCACGGTCGCCCTCCTCCAGTGGTGCGCCGGTCACAATCCGCTCGGCGACCGCGCCAAGGCCGCTGCGCGCCGCACTGCGCAATGCCGCCATCGTTGTTGGCATCTGCGCTGCGGGAACCTCGTCCAGGTGCCCGTTCATTGCCGCCAGCAGCACGGTTAGCTGCTCGGGCGCCGGGATTGGATCGCGTTCAGGCTGCAACAGCGCCGCCCGCACTGCTGCACCCCGCGCCAGCCGAGCCCGCGTTTCGTCGTCCAGCCGGGTGCCAAAGCGCGCGAAACTTTCAAGCTCCTCGAACTGTGACAGGGTGATCCGCACATCGCCAGCGATTGCGCGAAAAGCTGGCGACTGCGCCTTTCCGCCGACACGAGAGACCGACTTGCCAAGATCGACCGCAGGGAACTGACCCTTCCGCACCAGGCGTGGCGAGAGATAGATCTGCCCATCGGTGATCGAGATCAGGTTGGTTGGAATGTAGGCCGATAGGTTCTCCGCTTGCGTTTCCACAACCGGCAGCGCTGTGATCGAGCCGCCGCCCTGTTCCTCCGAAAGCTGCGCCGATCGCTCCAGCAATCGCGCGTGGGTGTAAAATATGTCGCCCGGGTAGGCCTCGCGTCCGGGCGGGTGGCGCAGCAGCAGCGACAGCTCGCGGCAGGTGCGGGCATGGCGGGTCAGGTCGTCATAGATGATCAGCACGTCCTGGCCGCTGTGGGCGAAATACTCCGCCACCGCCGTCGCCGCGTAGGGTGCGATGAAACTGAGGCCCGGCCCTTCTTCACCACCGGCGACCATAACGATGGACTGGTCCATCATCCCGCCTTCCCGCAACGCTGCAACGACCCGTGCCACCGCATCGCCCCGTTGCCCAATCGCGCAATAGACGCAGATCACGCCGGTGTCCTTCTGGTTCAGCATGGCGTCGATGGCGATCGACGTCTTGCCGGTCTGACGGTCACCAATGATCAACTCCCGCTGGCCGCGCCCGATGGGCACGGCCGCATCGATCGCCTTGATCCCGGTCGCCAGCGGTCGCTTGACCGGCGCGCGGTCGAGGATGCGCGGCGCGTCGGCCTCGATTGGGGCGGTCTTTGTCGCGGTAACCTTGCCACCGCCGTCGCGCGGCCGGCCAAGCGCGTCTACGACGCGGCCGAGCAATGCCTCCCCGACCGGAACGCTGACGACACTACGACTGCGCCGCACGTCGTCACCCACGGCTATCCGTTCCGCATTGCCGAGCAGGATAACGCCCAGCCGACTGACCTCCAGATCCGAAACGACACCGGTTTCGCCGGAGGCGAAGATCACCAACTCGTCAGCCAGTGCGCGACCTAGGCCAGTGACAAAGGCGACACCGTCACCCACCTCTTCGACCGTGCCAATCTCCTCCACGCGCGGTTCAGGTCCGGGCGCCGCGACGATCTCCGCCAACAGCGCCACTGCAGCGTCAGCCGCGCCGGCCAGGGTCAATATCCGTCTCACGCCGCCGCTCCGGAAGCTGTCTCTGATGCGTCCAACCGCGCGTTCATCGCCACTTCCAGGTCGTCGAGGTAGCTCTCCACGGTCCAGCCGAGCCGTAGCCCGTCCATCCGGATCGTCAACCCGAGCGGCCCGTGCGGGTCAGTTCGGAAGGTTAGTTTTGCGCCGTCAACTGCCTGCGAGAATGCGAGCCGCAGGCTGTCACGCCGTGCCTTGCTCAGGGGAAAGCTGCTTATGGCCACAGCCCCACCTGCGGTCTGCGCCACCTGCCGGAGGTCGGGGCCAAGTGTGCTCAGGCGGGATTCGAGTTGCCCCGCGATCTGGTCCTCCAACCCCACATCGGCTAGATCCTTCAGCGCCTTGGCTGTCAGTGAAAAGATCGCCTGCGCCCCAGCGGCGCGCAACTTCGCCAGGTAGGCGGCACGCTCATTCTCAATCTGCTGGCGCCACTGCGCTTGCTCGCTCTCCAGCACAGCGTGTTTTTCCAGCCGCAAAGCGGATTCCTCAGCCGCCGCCTCAGCGCGTGCTGCCTCAAGGATATCGGCCTTCTCGCCGTCCAGCACGGCCAGTGCCGCCCGGTGTTCGCCTGTCGCAGCCTCGGCATCCATCCGCGCCGCTTCGGCGTCCTCAATGCGCGCCGCGATATCAGCCTCGCGACGATCAATGCCATCGAGGATCGGGCGGTACAGGAACCGCTTAAGCAGCCAGATCAGCACCAGGAAGTTGGCGATCTGCGCCGCAACGGTGAACCAATCGATGAACATGGGTTTAACCGCCCGCTCCGGCGGCAGCCGCTGTCGCCTCTGTTGCCCAGCTCCAGAACGGGTTGGCGAAGATCAGAATCATCGAGACAACGAAACAGTAGATTGCTGTCGACTCGATCATTGCGAGGCTGACAAACAGAGTACGCGAAATCGCTCCCGATGCGTCCGGTTGCTGAGCGATGGACGCGAGCGCCTGCGCCGCCGCCCGCGCTTCACCCAGGGCTGGGCCAATGGCGCCAAAAGCGACGGTCAGCCCAGCGGTGAAAATCGAGATTGCGGCGATCAATCCAATGTCAGTCATTATTTCTCTCCATCTAGGGCGCCAACATCTGTGGCGGCGCGTTCACGGCTCGAAGGGCTTGGATTAGCTCTGGGCACCGGGCCGGTTGCGGCGGCGATATAAACCATTGCCAGGACCGCGAAGATGTACGCCTGGATCAGCCCGGTCAGCAGCCCGAGCATGTCCATCACTACGGGGAAGAAGAACGGGGCGACGCCGAGCAGGATACCGGCGATCACCGCCCCGCTCATGATGTTGCCGTAAAGCCGGACCGCCAGTGCCAGCCCGCGCGTGACCTCGCTGATAATGTTGAATGGCAGCATCAGAATGGTGGGTTGCAGATAGGTTCGCAGGTAGCCGCCGAGTCCCCGGCTGGCTATCCCGAATGCGGGCACCGCGACCAGAACCGTCAGCGCCAGTGCAGTAGTGGTAGAAAGCGAGGCCGTGGGTGGGGCGAAGCCCGGCACGACCAGCAGCAGGTTCGATACCGCGATGAACAGGAACAGCGTGCCGATGAAGGGGATAAAACGGGTCGAGGGTTGGCGCGTGACTTCGGCGATTTGCGCCTCGATGGCGGTGACGATCACCTCCAGCGCCGTGCGCCAGCGGCTGGCTGGAACATCCGGTTGCAGCCGCCACGTGATCAGCGCTGAGCCAATCGTCAACAACGCCATTACGATCCACGTATTGAAGATGGTCGCATTCACGGGCAGGCCCGCGACCTCGAACAGGATCCTAGCGTCGGGGGTAATTTCCATTCACCCAACCCCCCGCGCCAGCACCAGGGCAGTCGAGCGGGCGGCCAAAAAACCCGCTGCAAAGGCCACGCCGCTCATGGCCCCGATTTGCGCCGCACCCCATCCGGCCAACAGCAGCAGCCCGATCCGCACTGTTGCCCCCCCCAGCAGAAGTGCGCCGGGCTGGCGTGCGCGGCACGCAGCCCGCACGTTCAGCGCCAGCGCGCCAAAGAACAGGCCCCCCGCGGCCACGCCCAGGCTCGCGCCCATCGCTAAATCGATCCAGCCCATTGAACGCCTCCTTTCATCTCAATCCGGGTCACGCTCACGCCAGACCCAGCGCCAGGCGATTGCCGCGCCGAGGAGCACGCCGGCAGTCAGAAGTGCTACCGTCCAGGAGAACGCTTGCGGTGCGACCCGGTCGAGCCACAGACCCAGAAAAATTCCGCCCAATGTCGGCACGGCAATCGACCAGCCGACCATCCCAAAAGTCCCGAGGCCGCTCATCGGACTGGGCGGTGGCGACTCCCGGGACTTTCGCATTCGCTCGGCGCCGCGCTCGATCTCCTCGGCAGCCTTGTCCGGTTTGTCTGGCGAAGGGGGGATCACGGCGCGCTCCGTAATTCGGCAAACCGGCGCACCATGTTTGCCTCCAGCCGCGCCAGCGCCGTGCGCGCTGTGCGTTCATGGTCGTCCAGTTCAACGAAGGCTTTCAGCACGGTTGCAGTTAGCTTCGCCAGATCCTCGCCCTCAACCGCGCGGCGCACGCAAATGTCTATCTTGCTGCCCTGCTTGACAAAAACCCCCTCATCGACCCCGAAGAAACGCTCGCGCCCACTAGGTTCGACCAGCGTAAGTACGCCGGGGACCAGCGCCGCGACGAAGTCGATGTGGTTGGGCAGAACGCCGAAATTGCCATTCTCAGCCTTCGCGGTCAGCCGCTCCACTGCGCCCTGGTGAATTGTTCTTGCGGGCACGCGCAGGTTTACGGTCATCTCAGTACTACCGATCATGCCTTTGCCTCGTCTATGGCGCCAATCATGTAGTAGGCGCTTTCAGGCAAATCGAACTTGATCTGGCTCAACAGCCGCTCGCACCCGTCCAGTGTCTGCTCCAGGGGCACAAGCCGCCCGTTAGCGCCGGTGAAGGCTCCGGTGGTGAAGAATGGCTGGGTCAGAAATCGCTCCAACCGACGCGCCCGTGCGACGGTGGTCCGGTCGGCCTGCGACAACTCCTCCAGCCCCAGCATGGCAATGATGTCGCGCAGTTCCTCGTATTCTGCCAACGTCCGGCGCACTGCCCGGGCGATATCGTAGTGGCGCTGGCCCACCACGCCGGGACTGAGCATCACCGAGGTCGAGGTCAGCGGGTCGATGGCTGGGTAGAGCCCCTCGCTGGCTCGCTTGCGCGACAATACGACCGAGGCCGAGAGATGAGAGAACACATGCGTCACAGCCGGATCAGTAAAGTCGTCGGCGGGCACGTACACTGCCTGAATCGAAGTGATCGCCCCCGAGCGGGTCGAGGCGATCCGTTCCTCCAGAGCAGCGATCTCGGTGGCGAGTGTCGGCTGATACCCCACTCGCGACGGCATCCGACCCAACAGGCCCGAGACCTCCGAGCCAGCCTGCACGAAGCGGAAGATGTTATCGATCATCAGCAGGACGTCCTGGCGCTTTTCATCCCGGAAATACTCGGCGATGGTCAGCGCGGCGTTGCCGATCAGAAACCGCACACCGGGCGGCTCGTTCATCTGCCCGAACAGCAGGACGGCCTGGCCCAGCACGCCCGCCTCGCGCATCTCACGATAAAGTTCCTCGGCCTCGCGCGAGCGTTCGCCGATACCGCAGAACAGGCTGACGCCCTTGTGGTGGCTGGCGGTGTTGTGGATCAGCTCGGTGATCAGCACCGTCTTGCCGACACCGGCGCCGCCGAACAACCCGGTCTTGCCGCCGCGCTCGATCGGACACAGCAGGTCGACAGCCTTGATACCGGTTTCGAAAATTTCGGCGTGCACCACCCTCTCGGTCAATCGTGGCGGCGGCCGATGTACCGGACGGCGCTCCGCCGTCTCCAGCCGCCCGAGTCCGTCGATGGGATCACCGAAGACGTTCAGCATCCGGCCCAGCACGCCGTCGCCCACCGGTGCCTGGATCGGCGCTCCGGTTGCCTCCACCCGCATCCCCAGACCTAGGCCCCGCACCGAACCGAGCGCCAAACCCCGAACCACGCCATCTCCGACCAGCGCGGCGACTTCAATGGAAATGTCACCCACGCGCAACAGATCGTGGATGCGTGGCGGCTCGCCGCGAAAAAAGATGTCCAGCACGCCACCGCGAATGGCAACAATTTCGCCCGTAGTCGCTATCAAGTCGGCCTCGACGGTCACTCCAGGTCTCCCGGCGCGGTATCGATGTTTAAGGATTGAGCCGCCATCACGAGATCACCGTGCCGGCCTTACGCTCGATGATCTTCAAGGCATCCGCCAGTGTGCCGATGCCAGCCATACCGCCCGTTGCCGTCACGAAGTCGCAGGCGGCCTCGACCTTGGGCCGCATTGATCCCTCCGCCAGCGTCAAGCTGCTCATCTCCTGCGGCGAGGCGCGTTTGATCGCGTGTTGTGCCGGCGTGCCCCAATCGGCGTAGACCGCATCGACATCGGTCAGCATCAACAATGCTTCCGCCCCGAGGTTCTTTGCCAGCAGGGCGCTGGCGCGATCCTTGTCGATAACGGCCTCGACACCGATCAGGCTTCCGTCGTTCCGGCGAACGACGGGAATGCCACCACCGCCGGCACAGATCACGATCACCCCATGCTGCAACAGAATTCTGATGACCCCGATATCGGGGATCGAAACCGGCAGGGGAGAAGGAACCACCCGTCGATAATTCTTGCCATCGGGGGCAATCATCCAGTTTCTCGCGGCGGCAACCGCTTGCGCTTCCTCCTTGCTGTAGACCGGCCCGACCGGCTTCGACGGCGCGGTAAAGGCCGGGTCCTTCGGGTCCACCTCAATCTGGGTCAGAAGCGTTGCGACCTGATGTTCGCCCGGCAGGGCGTTCTCAAGCTCCTGTTCGATCAGGTAGCCGATCATCCCCTCGGTCTCGGCCCCCAGGATGTCGAGCGGATAGGCTTCGTCGGGTTTGTAAGCCGCACCCTGAAGCGCCAGCAGGCCAACTTGCGGGCCATTGCCATGCGTGACGATGACCTGGTGGCCCGCCGATATGACCTCCGCGATCGACCGCGCCGCCGTCTTCACATTTGCGCGCTGGTTCTCGGCCGTCAGCGGCTCACCGCGCCGCAGCAGCGCGTTGCCGCCCAGGGCAATGACAACCAGCATCTCAGCCCCCCAGAGTGGCGACCAGAACCGCCTTGATCGTATGCATCCGGTTCTCGGCCTGGTCGAAGACAATCGAAGCCGGGCTTTCGAAAACCTCGTCCGTGACCTCCATCGCCGAGATGCCGAATTTCGCTTCGATGTCCTTGCCGACGGCGGTCTCGGTGTTGTGGAAGGCCGGCAGGCAATGCATGAACCGCACGCGGGGATTTCCGGTCTTTTTCATGACCTCGGCGTTGACCTGGTAGGGCATCATCAAATCGATCCGCTCCGCCCATTTCTCCTTGGCTTCGCCCATCGACAACCAGACATCGGTGTAGACAAAATCAACACCCTTTACCGCCACATCCAGATCATCAGTGATGGTGATCCGGGCGCCAGTTTCGGCTGCGATGGCCTGGGCATCAGCTTGAATTTCCTGATCCGGCCAGCACGCCTTTGGGCCGCAAAGCCGCACATCCATGCCCATCTTTGCGCCGCCAATCAGCAAGCTGTCGCCCATGTTGTTTGCCGCATCTCCCAGAAACACATAGGCAATCTCGCGCAGCGGCTTGTCGCTGTGCTCAGTCATTGTCAGAAAATCGGCGAGGATCTGGGTGGGATGAAATTCGTCGGTCAGTCCATTGTAAACCGGCACACCCGAAAACTCCGCCAGCTCTTCGACAATCCTATGTCCAAAGCCGCGATATTCGATCGCATCGTAAACCCGGCCCAAAACACGCGCGGTGTCCTTCACGCTTTCCTTATGGCCAATATGCGTGCCCGAGGGCCCGAGATAGGTCACGGTGGCACCCTGATCATGCGCTGCCACTTCGAACCCGACCCTTGTGCGGGTGGAATCCTTTTCAAAGATCAAGGCGATCTCTTTGCCCTTCAGCATCGGCCGCTCAGTGCTAGCATATTTGGCGGCTTTGAGGTCGGCTGACAGTTTGAGCAGGAAGCCGATTTCGGACGGGGTGAAGTCGCGCAGCGTCAGAAAATTGCGGTTCTTCAGATTGAAGCTCATGGCGTCGTCCTCTTTCGCACTACGGATCAGTTAGGATCGCGAATTGTCGGGCAGCTCATGCAATGCCCGCCGCCGCGGCCGCGACCCAGTTCGGCACCGGGTATTGCCAGCACCTCGATCCCGGCTGCTTTCAGGGCGGCATTGGTGTCGTCGTTGCGGTCATATCCGACAACCACGCCGGGACGCAGCGCCAGCACGTTGTTCCCGTCGTTCCATTGCTCGCGCGCGCGTTCTTCCTCGGTGGCGCCGCCGGTGGGTACGATTTGCAGCTTCTTGTAGCCAAGGATTTCGGCCACAATTTTGAATATCGGACGGGGGTCATGCCGGAATGAAAGCGGCGCACGGCCTTCACCGGGCCGGATATCATAGCAAACCATCTCGTCCGCGACCTCCTTGAAGGTTGTCACAACGTCGCCGCCACACAGGGTAAAGACCGTATCAAGGTGCATCGCCGCGCGCGATTTCGGGATTCTGAAGACCACGACACGATCGACGACACCCTTGTCGAACAGCGCCTCGGCCAGTTGACCGATCCCTTGCGGCGATGACCGTTCGCCCATGCCCGCCAGCACAGTGCGGTTGCCGACCGGCATCACATCGCCGCCTTCCAGAGTTGCAAGCCCATGCTCTTTCGCCGGATCGCCCCAATGGATTGTCACCTTGCCCGCAAATTTCCGGTGGTATTTGTAGATCGCGGTGTTGAGCAGCGTCTCGGGTCGCCGCGCGGGCCAATACATCGGGTTCACAGTGACGCCGCCATAGATCCAGGCAGAGTTATCGCGCGTGAACAGCGCATTCGGCAGCGGCGGCAGGATGAAACCGTGATGCCCAAGATAGCTGCCGAAAAGACCCGTCGGCTTGAACGGAAGATCGTCAACGGCCATCCCGCCAAGCAGATATTCGGCCAGCTTAGCGGCGGGTAATTCCGTCATCCAGGCGCGCAGTTCGGACATCATGCCAACGCCAACCTGATCGGGTATGATCCGCTGATCGAGCACCCAGGCGCGCCCTTCTGCCGTCTCCAGCGTTTCGGCCAAAAGCACATTCACATCCAGCACTTCAACGCCTTCGTCGCGCATCAGGCCGGAAAAGACATCATGGTCTTTCTGCGCCTGCTTGACCCAGAACACATCGTCAAACAGCAGATCCTCGCAATTCGAGGGCGTAAGGCGGCGATGCGCGAGGCCGGGGCGGCAGACGATCACCTGTCTGAGCTTCCCGGCCTCGGAGTGAACGCCTAATTGTTCGGCCATCGTGGTCTCCTGCGGTGGATTGGATAGGCGTTTGCGTTACAGCATCGTCCCGATGCTGAGGGCTGCCATGACGATAACCGTCAGGATCACCAGTAGTGGCCAGATGAAGCGCAGCCATTTGTCGTAGGACACCCGACCCAGAGCCAATCCACCAACCACGACCGCCGATGTCGGCGTGATGAGATTGACGATGCCAGCGGCCGATTGATAGGCGGTCACAACCAGATCCCGGCCGACGCCTGAGAAGTCACCGAGCGGCGCTAGGATCGGCATGCTCAACACCGCAAGGCCGGATGTGGAGGGCACGAAAAACGACATCAGAACCTCGATCCAGTACATCGCGTTGATGAACGCGACGGCCGAATAGCCCTGAACCGCGTTAGCGGACCAGTTCAGGATCGTGTCGGTGATGTGCCCGGCATCCATGACGACGACGATGCCACGGGCAGTGCCGATGATCAGGGCGACCCCCAGAAGATCCCGGGCACCGTTGACGAAGGCTTCGGAGAAGTTTTTCTCGCCAACCCAGCCGATGACACCGATGACGATGGCCGCGCCGAGGAACAGGACCGACATCTCGGCCATCCACCAGCCTTGCGAGGACACGCCCCAGATCATGACCGCGAACGTGGCGGCAAACACCACCAGATTGATCATCTGCGAAGTGGTCAGACGGGCGTCCGAGGACGCCGCATGTTTGGTGATGAATGCCTCGTTCGAGGCCTTCTGTGGCGCGACAATCGACTTGGCCGGATCTTTGCGCACGCGCTCAGCGTACCACATCACATACCCGGTGCAGGTAAGCCAACCGACGGCGAGAATGGCCAATCTGAGATACATTCCGCTGGTGAACGGAATCCCGGCGGCATTCGATGCAATCGTGGTGGCAAACGGATTAATCGTCGAGCCTAGAACTCCGATCCCGGCCCCCAGCAGGATGATCGCAACGCCCGTCAGAGCATCGTACCCAGCGACAATCATCACCGGGATGATCAGCATGTAGAAGGCGAGCGTCTCCTCCGCCATGCCATAGGTTGTCCCGCCGGCGGCGAACAGCAGCATCAGGATCGGAATCATCCATTTCTCGCGACCCTTCATCGCCGCCATCGCCCGCGCAATCCCGGTGTTGATCGCTCCGGTCGAGTTAACAACACCGAGGAAGCCGCCAATTATCAGGACGAACAACGAAACATCGATCGCATTGGCAGTGCCAGCGGCAGGGTCATAGAAACCCTGGATCGGGGCCATCAGAACATCGTACCAGCTCTGCGGATTGGCATCGACCAGATGATAAGTGCCGGGGACCGGCACATCCCTGCCGATCGCTTCGTTCGCGACCCGATCATAGAGCCCAGCCGGGATGAACCAGGTCAGCGCGGCGACAAAGGCAATCAGGCCGAAAAGGATCGTGTAGGCTGTAGGAAATTTCGCCGTTAGCGCCCCAATGGAACCGTCATCGCCAGGCGGGTTGTCGCCATGATTCTTGGCATTCTCAGCGTTGTCCATCTCTTGATTCCTCTGAAGTCGCCTGAATTTCGCATCAGCGCGACGATCGACCATGTTTTCGATCTTTCTCGGGTATGAACGCCGCCGCCATGATTTAGATCATGCCGGTCCGGACGTCTTTCGGGCGAGCTGCGTCGAGAGGAATATCGCTGTGGCGGATTCTCACCGTCAGAGATCGTCTAATGTTGCACTAACGCGCCGCCGACATCGTCGTGCGAAACCGGACCAACGCAAAGGCGAAGAATGCCAGACCGATCACTGTGATCGCCAGTAGCTGCGGCCAGACAACCGACAGGTCGGCGCCGCGGTAAAGCACGGCCTGAGCAAACTTTGTGAAATGGGTGGCCGGGGATGCCTGCATGATCGTCTGCAGTGTCTCGGGCATGCTCTCGAGCGGTGTCATGCCACCGGACAGCAAATTCAGCACCACGAAGACTGGAATCGACAACAGACCAAACTGTGGCATCGTCGTCGCGATCGTCGACAGCAAGATGCCGAGCGATGTCACCGAAAACAGATAGATCGCAGTGCCGAGGGCGAAGAGCGTGATTGACCCGGCTATGGGAACGCCTAGAAGACCCTGCACCACAAGATAGAGCGAGAGAACTGCCGCCAACACGATTACCAGGCCATTGGCCCAAACCTTCGCCAGCATGATCTCCGCTGGCGTCACCGGCATGACCAGCAGGTGCTCGATCGTCCCATGCTCACGCTCGCGGATCACGGCGGCGCCAGCCAAGACGATCGCCAGGATCGTCACGTTGTTGATGATCTGCATCACTGCCATGAACCAGCTCGATTCGAGGTTGGGATTGTACTTCGCCCGCACTTGGAGCGTTACTGGTAGGTCGATTTCTGTGGGCGAGCGGTTCAGGAACTTGATCAGTTCGGCCTGAACGATGTTCTGAATGTAGGCGGCACCGTTACCCGCGAGCGTCATCGCCGTCGCATCGACGTTCAGCTGCATCACCGGATGACGCCCCGCCAGAACATCGGCTTCCAAGCCCGGCGGGATGTCGAGCACGAAGGAGAAGATGCCTCCATCCATCGCCGCGTCGATCTCGTCGAGGCCGATCAGCGCGGCCGGCTGGAAGTATGGTTCGAGAAAGGCGCCGCGGATACGCTCGGACAGGACCGATCGATCCTCGTCGGCGACGGCAATTGCCGCATTCCGTACCTCGGTCTGCACGCCATTTGCGACGGTGTAGATCGCAATCGTGAAGGTGTAGACGATCAGCCCCATCAGCACCGGGTCGCGCAGAAGACTGTAAATCTCCTTGATCCCGAGGCGGAGAATATTGGTGGCCGACCGCATCATTCATGCCTCCTGTTTCTTTAGCAACAGGGTCGCGATGTTCCAGAACACGACGCAAAACCCGGCGAGCGCAATGTGGTTCCAGTAGAGGTCGGTCCAGGCCAACCCCTTGTTGAACACGCCTGTACTGATCCTCTGAAAATAAAGCGCTGGGAATGATTGGCCGAGAATTCGGGAACTGCCTTCGAGGGTCGCCACTGGATACAGCATCCCGGAGAAATTGATCGTCGGGATCATCACAATGATCGAAGTCGCAAAGACAGCGGCGATCTGGGAACTGACGAAGGTCGAGATCACAAGACCGAAGGCCGTCGCCGCGGTCGTGTAGAGGATCGCGCCGATCACAAGTGCCAACAAACTGCCCTCAATATGCAGGCCAAATGCCGTCAGCATCAGGGCGACGAGGCTGATGAAACTGAGGAGCGCGACACCGATATAGGGGAGCTGCTTACCGAGCAGGAATTCGATCTTGCGTGCAGGTGCGGCATAGAGATTGGTGATCGACCCCATCTCCTTTTCCCGCACGACGCCAAGTGCTGTCAGCATCGCCGGGATCATGATCAATTGCATCATCAGGATGCCCGGCGGAATTGCGAACCCAGACTTGAACGACTGGTTATAGCGAAACCGGGTCTCGATCTCCGCTGGGTAGAGCGTAGGGATGCCACCGGTTTCTGTTGTCGACAGCTCGTTGAGGAAGGCGAGAAAGGCGCCCTGGACATAGCTGCGCGCCGTCTCCGCCCGCGTTGAGTTCGATCCGTCGAGCCAGGCCGCAATCTCGGGTTGGTGACCGGCTACCAGGTCGCGGCCAAAATCTGGCGGGATCACGACCGCCAGGCCGATCTCGCCTTTGGTCATCCGGCTGTCCAATGCCGCCAAGCTGTCCAATCGAGGTCGCTCGGCGAAATAGCGGGAACTAGACAGCTGTTGCAGGAACATTCTGCTTTCGCGTGACTGGTCCCGGTCGAGGGCGGCATAGCTTAGGTTCTCGACATCAAAAGATATCCCGAAACCCATCGCCAACATCAGCACTATCGGCCCGAGAAGCGCAAAAACCAGCCGGATCGGATCACGCGTAAGCTCGATCGCCTCACGCCGGGCGAAGGCCCAGACCCGGCTCGGCGAGAGCAGGGAGAGACCGCCGGGTGAATTGCTCGTCTCCACTGCCCGGGCCACCGATATCTCCGTCGCAGGTGCCTCAGCGCCCGGCTCGACCGCTTCCTCGAGATAGGCGATGAACGCATCCTCGAGCGTCGCGGCGCCGCGTGTCGCCTGCAATTCCGCCGGAGCACCGATCGCAAGAACCTTGCCCGCATGCATCAGCGAGATGCGGTCACAGCGTTCGGCTTCATTCATGAAATGGGTCGAGATGAAGATCGTGACCCCGTCATTTCGCGACAGTTCGATCAACAACTCCCAGAACCTGTCCCGCGCGACCGGATCGACTCCGCTGGTCGGTTCGTCGAGAATCAGCATCTCTGGCTCATGCAGCACCGCCACGGCGAGTTGCAGCTGCTGGCGCACACCAAGCGGTAGCCCGGCCGGGCGGGTGTCCGCGACGTCGCCCAACTCGAACCGTGACATCAGCGACATGATCCTCTCGACTCGCTTAGCCCGAGGTGCCTGGAACAGGTCGGCGTGCAGATCGAGGTTCTGGCGCACCGTCAACTCGGAATAGAGCGAGAAGGATTGGGACATGTAGCCAACCCGTCGCCGGATCGCGAGATCGCCGCTCTCGACCGTTTTCCCAAACAGCTTGGCGCTGCCCTCAGAAGGCTTCAGCAAGCCGGTCAACATCTTCATTGTCGTCGTCTTGCCGCAGCCGTTCGAGCCGAGAAACCCGAAGATCTCGCCCCGTTCGATGCGAAAGTTCACATTGTCGACGGCGGTGAAGTCGCCGAAGCGCATGCTCAGCCCATCGGTCTCGATTGCCGGTGGCCCATCCGTTGCTTGCCGCGCTGGCACGGTGACCTGTCGGTGCCCGTCCCGTTTCTCACCGGGCAGCATGGCCACGAACGCGTCCTCCAGCGTCGCCTCTCCGGTGCGCGCTTTCAACTCGTCGGGCGATCCGGTTGCGAGAATTTTGCCGTCGTCGATTGCCACCAGGTGCTCAAATTCGTCGGCCTCAGACATGTAAGCGGTCGCGGTGACAACTGTCATTCCGGGGCGGCGTTGCCGAATACGCCCAATCAGTTCCCAGAATTGCCTGCGCGACAATGGATCGACGCCGGTCGTCGGTTCATCCAGGATCAGCAGATCCGGCTCATGGATCAGCGAACAACAAAGCGAGAGCTTCTGTTTCATACCCCCGGACAGCTTTCCCGCCTGTCTGTCGGGAAACGGATCAAGCCCCGTGCTTTTCAATAGCTCGGCAATCCGCCAAGCTCGTTCTTCGGCGGGCTGCCCGAAAAGGCGTCCAAAAAAGTCAATATTCTCATAGACCGAGAGGGTGGGGTAGAGGTTCCGCCCTAATCCCTGCGGCATGTACGCGATGCGAGCGCAGACTTTCTCCCGGTGCGCGGCATCGTGCATGTCGCCGCCAAGTACGTTTACACTACCGGACTGGATCCGACGCACGCCGGCGATAAGCCCAAGCAGTGTGGACTTTCCCACTCCGTCCGGACCGATCAGGCCAATCATCCGGCCGGCTGCGATTGATATCGATATGTCGTCCAACGCCGTGGTTGCACCATATCGGTGCGAGACACCGACAAGCCCGGCCGCGAGTGCACCATCAGTTCCCATCGGGCAGACGCACTGCGAGTTCAGCGGGCCACTCGACCGCCGGATCGACCTTCACATATGCCATGCCCGGGACACCGGTTTTCACGATCTTCTGATAATCTTTCAAGACCGCTTCCGGAATCGAGACCTTTACCCGAAACATCAGCTTCTCGCGTTCGCTCTCGGTCTCGACATATTTTGGCGTGAACTGCGCTTCGCTGGCGACGAAAATCACCGACGCGGGGATGACATACTGCGGCGCCGCGTCGAAGATGAGCCGCGCGTCGGCACCGTAGCGCAGGCGACCTGCCGCGCTGGTGGGCAGGTAGATCGTCATGTACACATCGGTAAGATCCAGCAGCGTGACGACGCGCCCGCCAGCGGCCAGCACCTCCCCCGGCTCGACCAACCGATATTGGACCCGCCCGCCGTTTGGTGCTTTCAACTCGTATTCGCGGAGGTCGGCCATGATCCGATCGACGGTCGCTTGCGCTGCGCCGATGGACGCTTCTGCACGAGCGATCCCGGCCTCCGCTGATGCAACCGCCGCGACCGCGGTTGATCGCTGCAATCTCCTGAGATCAACGGTTTCGCCGGTGGCGTGGCCGCGCTCCAACAGTGTTTCGGATCGCGCAAGTTCCTGCTCGGCGAAGGTTAGCTCCGCCTTGCGCTGCGACAGCTTCGCCCGAGCCTCCAGCAATCCCTGCTCGGTTTGCCGGACACGGGCCTCGGCTTCCCGGCGCTGAGCCTCGATCTCGGTCGATTCCATGCGGGCGATGATCTGACCGGCCTCGACCATGTCACCCTCCGAGACCAGGACCTCCTTCAGGCGGCCCGAGAATTTGGTCGCGATATCGACCCGTTCGGCTTCGGTTCGTCCGTTTGAACGAACGAAGCCTTCGGGCACGCCGTCGGTCTGGCCATAGAACCAGTACGATCCTGCCCCAATCGCCGCCACAAGCACGGCCCCGATCAACCATATTCGCGTTGGCATGGTCACTCCTTGTCTCAGTCTGTCAGGCCGGGCGGCAGAAATCGGCTTTCAGCAGCGCGCGGAATTGTGCGTCGCACAAAGACATTCATCCGCGGAATGACTGCCTGTCCCGTGAGCATTCCCGAATTAACATAAAGGCTTTGCGATGCCGCGATATTGCGCTGCATCAATTCTCTCCCCGTCTCGATGAGGTAGGTTCGCAGCGAATTGACAGGCGGAGACACCGAATGAGAATGCAAGAAACGAGCAAAACCAATCAACGCAAGTCCCGCGACTTGGCAACCGTTCCAAGAAGCGTCCTCACGCGCCACGAAGACATAACGGCGCCCCCCCCACCGGCCGAAGACCTGGGAGATTCCTTCTCGTCCACGGCGATGCGCGATGTTCTCGATCATTCCACCCGCGCAATGATTGCCCGGATGACCGGCGGTCTCGCGCCCGCGGCGCTGGGGGCGATGTGGGCGGATTGGGCCGTGCATCTGGCCTCGTCGCCCGGCAAGCAGGGGCAGCTTTTTGAAAAGGCCGTGAAAAAGAGCACGCGCTTTCGCCAATACGCGCTGAATTGCGCTATGACCGGCGGCGCTGGGCCTTGCTGCATCGAGCCGCTGGCGCAGGACCGCCGGTTCCGCCACGAGGCTTGGCAGCAACCCCCCTTCAACCTGATGCATCAGGCGTTCTTGCTGAACCAGCAATGGTGGCATAACGCGACAACGGACGTTCGCGGGGTGACGAAGGCGCATGAACGCGCGGCTGAATTCACTTCCCGTCAGGTGCTCGATGTTTTCTCGCCTTCAAACTTTCCACTGACCAATCCGGAAGTCCTCGCCAAAACGCGCGACGAATTGGGCCAGAACCTGGTGCGTGGCGCGCAAAACCTCTGGGAGGACTTGGAGCGCACGATCACATCGAAACCGCCCTCGGGCATGGAGGCATTCAAGGTCGGCGAGACATTGGCCACGTCACCCGGCAAGGTGGTCTACAGAAACCGCCTCATCGAGCTGATCCAGTATCAGCCGACCACCGCCAAGGTCCGACCCGAGCCGATCCTGATCACGCCGGCCTGGATCATGAAATACTATATCCTCGATCTCAGCCCGGAGAATTCACTGGTTCGGTATCTCACGGCGCAGGGCTTCAAGGTATTCATGATCTCTTGGAAGAACCCCGGCCCTGAGGACCGCGAACTGGGTATGGACGACTACCGGTGCCTGGGCCCGATGGCGGCGCTCGACGAAATCGAGAAGGTAACCGGCAGCGCGAAAATCCACGCCGTCGGTTACTGCCTCGGCGGCACGCTTCTGTCGATCGTTGCAGCCGCCATGGCGCGCGATGGTGACAACCGTTTGGTGAGCATCACCTACTTCGCCGCCCAGAGCGATTTCACCGAGGCGGGCGAGCTGATGATCTTCATCAACGAGAGCGAGGTCTCCTTCCTCGAGGACATGATGTGGGAGCAGGGTTTTCTCGACGCCAAGCAGATGGCTGGCGCATTCCAGCTTTTGCGCTCGAACGATCTGATCTGGTCGCGGATGCTGCGGACCTATCTGCTGGGCGAGCGCGACACCGTGAACGACCTGATGGCCTGGAACGCCGATTCCACCCGTCTGCCCTACCGGATGCATTCGGAATACCTTCGCAAGCTCTTTCTCAACAACGAGCTTTCGACGGGTCGGTACGCGGTTGACGGGCACCCCGTCGCGCTCAGCGACATCCGGGTACCGATTTTCGCCGTGGGGACTGAGACGGACCACGTCGCGCCGTGGCGCTCGGCCTACAAGGTGCATATGCAGACCGACACCGACGTGACCTTCGTGCTGACCAAAGGCGGCCACAACGCCGGGGTCGTCTCGGAGCCGGGGCATCCACGCCGCCACTTCCGGGTACACACCAGCCACCACGGCGACAGCTATCTGCCGCCGGACGAGTGGGTCGCGAAGGCCGATCTGAAGGATGGCTCCTGGTGGCCGGAATGGACCACGTGGCTCGCCAACCACTCCGGCAAATCCGTTGCCCCGCCGCCTATCGGCGCGCCCGGCAACGGGCAAGCTCTGCCCGATGCGCCCGGCAGTTACGTGATGATGGAGTGAGCCAGTTCATCGCTTTTGGTCGGTCGTTCAGAGCGTTGCATTTTCTGTACTCAGAGAGTCACCGCGGAAGCGACAATAGTATGAGGGGATAATGATTCAGTGCGGGAAGGGTCTGACAAAGGCGTCGGCAATCAGTGGTCGGCACATTATCTCCGATTGGGTCGGAGAGATGCCTCCCCATGGAAGCTCTCATGCGCGACGGTAGTGACATCGGTTAGTGCGAGAAAAAGCCCATCTACTACCTGCCCGCGTGCGCGACCCTGTTCAGACCAGTCGTGAATGCAGTCAACAACATCAAGGCCGATGAATGATCCGATCGGGATTCACTTGTGAAGCGCCCGTTTGATGCGACAATGCGCCATAATCGGCTAAGTCCCGATGTTCCGAGCGGCGCAGCTCGATCCAGCCAGGGCGCCTCGTCACCATAGGAAGGTTTTCGTCATGCGCAGAACATCTATCGCTTTCCGGAGACGCGGATGAGCAATGACCCATATGCCGCCCTCGGCCTCACAAAGACGGCCACGGCGGACGAGATCAAGAAAGCCTACCGAAAGCTGGCGCGGGCCAGCCATCCCGATCTGCACCCCGATGATCCGACCGCCGAGGCGCGGTTCAAGACGGTATCCGCAGCCTACGACCTGCTAAAAGATCCTGAAACCCGCGCCCGTTTTGACAATGGCGAGATCGACGCCACCGGGGCGGAGCGGCAGGAGCGGAAATTCTACCGCGATTATGCCGAGGCGCCCGGAAATGCCTATCGGTCGCGCCGGGGCTATGAGGATTTTGGCGATGCCTCCGACATCTTCGCCGAAATCCTGCGTCAACGGACGAGAGGCGGAGCCGGCGGGCACGATCCGCGGGCGCAGGGGTTCAGCATCCCCGGGCCCGACATGCGCTATGCACTGGAGGTTGAGTTTGTTGAGGCCGTCACAGGTGCCAAGAAGCGCATCACACTTCCTGACGGTGAGACCCTTGATGTTCAGATCCCGCAAGGTACTGCCAATGGCCAGACCATCCGGCTGCGCGGCAAAGGTGGGCCTGGGTATGGCGGCGGGCCACAGGGTGATGCGCTGGTGATGATATCGGTCCGGTCGCATCCTGTGTTTCGCCGCGACGGTGATGACATCGTGATCACGCTGCCGATCTCGATCGACGAAGCCGTGCTGGGCGCAAAGGTCAAAACGCCGACCATCGACGGCACCGTCAACCTGACCATCCCGAGGGGCGCCAGCAGCGGTCAGGTTCTGCGCCTGCGAGGGCGCGGAGTGAAGCCTGCGGGCGGGCAACCGCGCGGCGATCAGTGTGTGGAGCTACGTATCATCGCGCCGCCGAAGATCGATGAAGCGTTGCAGGTGTTCATGGAGGACTGGCGCAAGACGAACGCCTATGATCCGCGCAAGGGGATGACATCATGACTGACCGTTACTCCGAAGACGAAGCCATCGCCGCCGTTGCGCGCCTAACCCGGACCCAGTTAATTGCCTTTGTCGAGGCCGAGATCGTGTCACCGCATCGTGCCGAAACCGGGTTGATCTTCCGTCAGATCGATCTCGCGCGGATGGAGCTGCTGTGCGAATTGTCCGAGCAGTTCGATCTTGGCGAAGATGCTCTGGGGATCGTTATCTCTCTGATCGACCAGCTCCACGGCGTGCGCGGCGAGCTTCACGCCATCGCCAAAGCGATCGAAGGCGAGCCTCAGGAGGTGCGCCAGAGGATCAGTGCTGCCTTGCGCCGCGCTCATGAAGTTTAGGTGACACGAAGAGAAGCAGAGATAGCCCTGTTCGAATACATCAACGGCTTTTACTATCCCCGCAGACGGCACTCAGCACTCAACGGGAAAAGCCCGCTGAGATTTGCGCGAAGGGCGGCCTGAATGAGATCTGTGACTAGAACTCTTCCGCGACAGGTCCAATCCGATGTCGAACGGTCGCTCGATCGACGAGTTCTACCGACTCGTTCGGGCTCTCCAGACCTCAGATGCGAACAAGTGTACGAAGCCAGAAAGATGGCAACCTGGTGATCCGGTCGTCGTGCCACCGCCAGCCACCGCCGATGCCGCGGAGCGGCGCTTCGGTGAACCGGCCAATCAAACCCTACCTTTCACGCAGTGGCTCAGCCGCGAGGCCAAAGGGGCTAACACGATCAAGCGCGACATGCCCATCATGTGCGTGATTGGGAATCCGCCTTATTCTGGAGAAAGTAAAAACAAAGGGGAGTGGATCACTCGCCTTATGGATGATTATAAA
>Ga0307379_10004005_pt1 | contig 21158 bp, 9 predicted proteins | sample UN2MG_FD_202237 | JGI IMG/M metagenome (GOLD analysis project Ga0307379, IMG submission 202237) | Soil microbial communities from Risofladan, Vaasa, Finland - UN-2 | ecosystem: Environmental > Terrestrial > Soil > Coastal area > Acid sulfate soil | place: Finland: Risofladan, Vaasa | collected... | reverse complement strand
AGCTGCCCTGGCTGTCGATCCAGGGCGCAGCGCCCCAGGCTGGTGACTTGATCGGTATTGACTGTTACTACAATGACGACGACGACGGCGGTGATTCGCGTGAAGGTAAGATGCTCACATTTTCCACAGTAGAAGGCTGGAATGATGCCTCTCAGTGGGGTACGGCCATATTGGCAGCCATTCCCGAGACGGAACCGGTTGATCCCGGCAGTGACGGTCTCGTAGCTTACTATGCACTTGATAACGATACGACGGATAGTTCCGGCAACGGTCTCGATGGAGTTGTTGTTGGCGATCCGAATTTTGTCGATGGTGTGGAAGGCATGGCATTGGATTTCAACGGCGATGACTATGTGGACTGCAACGGTGTTGCGGAATTCAGCTTTACCGAGTCAATGACCGTCTCGGCATGGGTAAACATCAGGTCAGTCACAACTGCGTGGATGGCCATGGTCGCCAAGGGCGAAAATGCCTGGAGGCTTGGTGTCAACAACCTGACTACAGGCATTCACTATGGGTTCACGGGTGGTACCCGTAATTGGCAGGCAGCAAACTCTGCTACTGAGCTGCCCTTCGATGAATGGCATCATGTCGCTGCAACTTATGATACTAATGTGGGCGCACTCGTCTATATCGACGGAGTGCTGGATGCTTCCAATCCAGACCTCGGTGGAGTTGCTACTAATGAAATGCCTCTTCTCTTAGGCGAGAACCCGGAAGCAGCCGGTCGTTTATTTGACGGCATGCTTGATGAGATCACGATTTACAACAGGGCTTTGTCTGAGTATGAGATTCTTTACCTTGCCGGTGAGCGGGCAGCCCCGGTTGATCCCGGCAGTGACGGTATGGTAGCGTACTACGCACTGGAGAACGATGCGAATGATAGTTCCGGCAACGGTCTCGATGGTACTATTGTTGGCGACCCGAATTTTGTCGAAGGTGCGGTTGGTATGGGCCTGCAGCTCGATGGCGTGGATGACTATGTTGATTTAGGCAATGATCCGCTCTTTGACCTCACTGAGCAGGTTACGCTTGCAGCATGGGTGAACGTAAATGATATTGGCAACGGTGAGAATGACCCATGGGTTGGCAAAGGCGACACCTCTTATATGCTTAAGGGTCACAGGGATGGTAATCAGATCGAGTTCTTCATTTATGATGGTGGCTGGGTAACGGTTCATGCTGACGTTGGCGCAGAGTTTAATGGTGAATGGCACCATGCGGCAGGAACCTTTGATGGAGAAAAGCTTATTATTTATGTCGACGGTGAAGTAGGCGTTTCTGTAGCCTATGAGGGTATTGGCATAGTGCCCAATACTTACAATGTCGCAATAGGATCAAACACCCAGGCAAGCGGTCGTTTCTCCGAGGGTATTCACGATGAAGTCATGATCTACAACAAGGCTTTGTCTCAAGGTGAGATTCGTTACCTCGCCGGTTTTAGAAGTAACTTAGTGCAAAATCCAAGTTTTGAAGAGGATGAGGCTGTCTTAGATGATCCGGACTGGGAAAATTGGTGTACCTGGAATCCGGCAGAGGGTGCCGGCAGTAACGCCACCATCGTCGATACTGATTCCGTTGATGGCGCAAGAAGCCTTAAGATTGAACCGGTAGGAGCTGAGAACTGGTATTTCATTGTACTGAGTCTGCCCATACCGGTCGATATGGACAAAGTCTACACTACCAGCTTCTGGGCCAAAGCGGAAGAACCACGTCCCCTGACGGTACAGATGAAAGCAGCGGATAACTCTATTTCTGAATGGAATTCAACGACCTTTGATTTGACGACCGAGTGGGCTGAGTATAGCTATACTTCGGAAGTCTTGATCGAAAGTATAAAACTTGAGATATTGTGTGCCGGCTCTGAAGTTCCATTCCTGTTGGATTCTTTTTCTGTCGTAAAGTCGGGTAATGTTCCACCTGCCCCGCCTGCCCCGCCACTAGTCCCAGGCGAAAATATACTGGTAAACGGCGGCTTTGAGGACGGCGTTATGGATCCGTGGAGCACATATGGTAATGTTACCACGGAAGTGGTCAGCGAACTGGCGGATGCAAATGTTCCCGAAGCTCCGATTGAGGGAGCCTATTGTCTGCATGTTGTGGTTCCGGAAGCAGGAGCAAATTCATGGGATGCCGGTCTGCAGAACGCAGGACATGTTTTTGAAGCAGGCAAGCAATACACTCTTTCTGCCAATGTCAAGAGCAAGGCTGGTACGCTGGATATCCATTTCAAGCCGGAACGTGCAGCAGATCCGTGGGAAGGATATAATGACACGACCTTCACCATGACCGAAGAATGGACAGAATTTAGCGTAGAAACTGGTGTTATTCCTGCAGACGTGGATCCAGCGAGTATAACGTTCCACATAGGTTTTGCACCCGGTGATTTCTGGATAGATGACGTAAAATTCTCCGAACTCTTACCAGAATAGCACTGCCTGAGAATTTGATGCGATGCTGAATATATTCTCACTTTCGTGGGAATTGAGTTAAGTGTTGTGTTAGTTCGGGGCCTATGCTGTATGATTAAGCATAGGCCCCGTTTAATTGATTACGAAGGAATAAAATGCGTTATTGATCCGCAGGCTCATTGGGGGGAAATAAGGATTTCTTTCAGTTCTTTTCCGCTTTTGTGTGGACCGCATACATAATCTCACGGATTTTCTTCTTGACAAAAATCCGACTAATCTGGTATAAGGGAACCGTAAGCATTTGTGGATTTCCAGCCTCCCGGCAGGTGAAATTTCTACAGCTTATTTCAGATTTTGGTTTTTTCAATCAGCAGCACAAATTTGGCTTATTGAAGAAAGGAGGTGCCAGGCAAGTCGTTAAGAGTCATTCTCGGCAGATAAAGACAAATTTATCGAACGTCAAATTAGCATCCACCGTGTTTATCCTGGCTTTTATGAAGGAGGATTATCATGTGTAAGCAATTGATTTATCTAATTTCTGTTGTTTTGGTGCTGGGTTCTGTCAGTAATGCTGCGGAAATCTTTTGGAGCGATGGTGCCGCTGACCACAACCACCTCTGGACCGATCCGGACAACTGGCTCGGGGGACGCGTCCCGGGGCCGGCAGACGAGGTCCAGATTCTTTCACCTCAGGCAGATGCGGGACACGGCCCGATCATTCAGGATGGGATGGATATCAAGCTTGTAGGGATAAAGAATGAATTGGCAGGCCGCCCCGGGAAGCCCGAGCTGACGATGACGGGTGGAAACCTTGAGCTAACAGACTTTGTATGGTGGGGCGACTACGATAATATCGAGGCCTTTTGGTACCACCGCGGCGGCAACGTAACTGTTGCCAACGAATTCGAGCTTGGATGGGGACCCGGCACCGGCGGTGCAGGTACTTTGGATATGACCGGCGGTACGATCAGCGCCGGGGAGTTAGTGATTCCTACAGGTAGTGGAGCATACGGGGAATTTTATCTTCGTGGAGGCACCTTTGAGGTCCGTGACTCGGGCGGCCTCGAGATCAACACCAAAGGCCTGATAGATGTCAGTGGAGGTACGTTAGTGTTAGAAGGTGATGACACGGCACAAATCGAGGGCTTCATTGCCGCCGGCCAGATTACTTTTTACGGCGGGGCCGGCCTGGTCGTACTGGACTATGATGACAGAAATCCCGGTAAGACCACGCTGTCAGCGAGATGGACGGGAAAGGCTTACAATCCCAGTCCGGCTGATGGTGTTTATCTTGAGGATACCTGGGTGAGTATGGGCTGGTTGCCGGATGATGCTGCGGCCTCGCACGATGTTTATCTCGGCAACGATTTTGACAGCGTAAATGACGGCACGGGTGATAGGTTCCGAGCCAACCAGACCGGTTTGTTTTTTGCTGCCGGCTTTCCGGGATACCCTTATCCGGACGGCCTTATCCCCGGCACGACTTACTACTGGCGGATCGACGAGGTTGAGGCCGACGGCGTAACAAAACACAAGGGCGATATCTGGAGCTTTACGGTCCCGCCTAAGACCGCCTATAATCCCATTCCGGCCGACGGCGCAGAATTTGTTGACCCGAATGCGATGCTAAGCTGGTCGGCGGGATTCGGCGGAAAATTGCACACGGTATATATTGGTACCGATTTTGACGATGTGAACGATGTAACCGATGGTACTTCGCAAGGGCCTATGACCTATAACCCCGGCCCGCTCGAATCAGAGAAGGTTTACTACTGGCGCGTCGATGAGTTCGATGGAGATGCCACGTATAAAGGCGATGTCTGGAGCTTTACGACACCGGGCGCCGTCGGTAATCCGGTGCCGGCTAACGGCGCTATTGATGTGAAGATGACGGCAACTCTTAGCTGGACTCCGTCAGATAATGCCGCTTCGCACGAGGTATACTTCGGCAAAGATAAAGACGCTGTACACAACGCCGATAAGAATTCGCCTCAATACAAAGGCCCCAGGGCCCTGGGCGCCGAGAGCTACGACCCCGGTAAACTCGCCTGGTATGCCACGTATTACTGGCGGGTGGATGAAGTCGATAGTCTCGGTAATTCCTCGAAAGGTCCGCTCTGGAGCTTTACTACGGCCGACTTCATTTCAGTGGACGATTTCGAGGATTATGATGCCGGCGACAACCAGATCTGGTACGCGTGGCGTGACGGCCTCGGCTACGGCACGCCGGAGATGCCACCTTACTCTGCCGGCAACGGCACGGGTTCGGCCGTGGGTGACGAGACGACAGCTTCTTATTGTGAAGAAAAAATCGTCCACGGCGGAGGAAAGTCGATGCCGGTTTCTTACGATAACAATAAGCAGGGCTACGCATACTATTCAGAGGTAGCCAAGACGTTGAGCACTACGCGAGACTGGACCGAGGAAGGTGTCGGCGTACTATCGATTTGGTTCAGAGGCAAGTCGAATAACGGTGCCGAGCCGTTATATGTCGCTATAGCTAATATCGGCGGCTCACCCGTGGTAGTGACCCACGACGATCCGGCCGCGGCACAGGTTGACGTCTGGACGAAGTGGGAAATCCCGCTCCAGACTTTTGCCGATCAGGGCATCGTTTTGACCGATGTCGACAGAATCGCGGTCGGCCTGGGCACCCGGGGCAATCTAACGACGCCGGGAGGTGCAGGAAAGATGTATTTCGATGACATTCGGCTTGATCGGCCGAATCCGGAACCGGAGCCACAACCCTAATCCGGAGTTTAGATTGTCATCGCCTTTAACGAGGCAGAATGATAACGGACAATAGATTGCAGTCAAAACAGGGCCTATACCGACTTGATTCGGTATGGGCTCCGGTGAATTTGCCCCAATGCGTAATTAACTGATTTTCCTTGACGGGAAGACCACAAATCTGGTATAAGTAAAATTGTTAGCATCTGTGGGCTTTTAGTCTTGTAGTGGATGTAATCTCTGGTGTTTATTTTAGGTTTTCACTGTAGTTAATCGCCCATATTGGAATTTGAAGGAAGGAGGTAATTGCAAGTCGTCAGTAATTTCCGGGGCAGACATAAATTCAAGATGTATCGAGACTAAAAATCATGACGGTATTTTATTACTTTGTTAACACTCTTGATATAAAGGAAGATCATTATGTATAGAAAATTAATGTGTTCAGTTTCTCTCGTTTTAGTGCTGGGCTTGGTCAGCACAAATGTGGCATTCGGCGGCAAGGTATGGGAGACCAGGGTCAGCAGCGGTAATGATGATGCTGAACAAGATGTCAGCGGCGGCGGTATGGACATAAGCAGCAGCGACCTGGAGATTTTTGATGACGGCGGTTTGCAGGTAATAGGTCTGCGCTTCGTAAATATCCCCATTCCGAAGGGCGCCATCGTGGATAACGCATTTGTTGAGCTCACTTGCGATGAGACAAAAGGCGGCACACAACCTGTTAATGTTCTTATCGAGGGCCAAGTGAATCCTAATCCCCCTACGTTTGCCGATGTCACTAATAATATCACAAATCGGCCGACAACGACAGCGAAGGTGGCGTGGAGTCCGGAAAATTGGACGGAAGAAGGTCAAAAGGACCGGAGCTCGGATATTACCTCTATCATCCAGGAGATAATTGACCAGGCCGATTGGGCCTTCGGTAATGCCCTGGTGCTAATCCTCAGAGACAACCCGGATAAACCCTCCACAGGCGTTCGATGTGCCGAGTCTGCCAGTGACATAACCAATGCACCATTGTTGCATATAGAATTCAGGGGTAAATTTGCTGTGGAACCCATCCCGGCTGACGGTGGCCTATATGATGACACATTGGCAGTCCTTAATTGGTTGCCGGGACTCAATGCGGTTTCACACGATGTATATTTCGGCTACAATTTTGCCGATGTGAACGATGGCACCGGCGACACATTCCAGGGCAACCAGGTTGAGGTGTTTTTTACTGTTGGTATTCCCGGAACTCCTGTTTCGGACGGTCTCGTGCCGGGCACGACCTACTACTGGCGAATTGACGAGGTTGAGGCCAACGGTACGAAAAACAAAGGCGATGTCTGGAGCTTTACAGTTCCATCCAAGAAGGCCTATCAACACAACCTGCCTGATGGCGCCTGCTTTATAGATCCTTATACAGACCTAAGCTGGACGGCAGGCTCCGGGGCGAAAATTCATACCGTTTTTTTCGGCGACAATTTTGATGATGTAAACAATGCCGTTGAGGGCCACTCCCAGGCAGGCACAACTTATGATCCCGGTCCGCTCGAATCAGATAAAACTTACTACTGGCGGGTCGATGAGTACGATGGCGTCGAAACGCATAAGGGCGATGCCTTGAGCTTTACGACTATAGCCACCAAAGGCACAGGTTTGCGAGGAGACTATTATACAGGCGAGAACTTCGACAAACTCGTGCTGACCCGAATAGATCCTCAGATTGACTTTGCCTGGGGTGACACTGCGCCGGATAGTGCTGTCGGCGCCAATAACTTCTCAGTCAGGTGGACCGGTGACGTGTCGGCGCAGTTTACAGAGACCTATAACTTCTATACTATTACCGACGACGGCCTGCGTCTATGGGTGGATGGCAAACTGATTATTGAGAACTGGACACTACACGGAGACACCGAGGACTCAGGAACTATCGACCTTGTTGCCGGTCGGTCTTACAGCATTTTATTGGAATACTTTGAAAACACCAGTGGTGCGACGGCACATCTCGGCTGGGAAAGCCCCCACACAGCAAAACAGATTATTCCGACATACCTGCTATGGCCGCCTGTAAAGGCCAGGAATCCGAAGCCGCTTAACGGCGCCATCGGTGTACGGCTCACAGATGTTCTTACGTGGGAACCGGGAGATGCTGCTGCTTCGCATGAGGTGTATTTCGGCACTGATGAAGATGCGGTGAGAAATGCCACCAAGGCTTCGCCCGAGTACAAAGGCAGTAAGGTGCTTGGTGACGAGAGCTATGATCCCGGCAAACTTGCCTGGGACACTACGTACTACTGGCGCGTCGATGAAGCCGACGACACCAATCCCGATAGTCCATGGGTCGGCAACATATGGAGCTTTGCTACAGGTGACTTCCTTGTAGTGGACGATTTTGAGTCCTACGATGTTGGCAACAATGAGATATGGTGGGCGTGGAAAGATGGGCTTGGCTATGTTGCGCATGGTACTGAACCGGCCTACCTCGGCAACGGGACCGGGTCCGCTGTCGGCGACGAAACCACCGCTTCCTATACTGAGCAGACCATCGTCCATGGTGGCCGTCAATCGATGCCCTTGTCCTACGACAACAATAAGGAAGGATACTCGAACTACTCAGAGGTTGAACTGACCCTGATTCATCCGCGTGACTGGACCGAGGAAGGCGTTGGCACATTGACGATTTGGTTCAGGGGCCAGTCGAATAACGGTGCCGAGCCGTTATATGTCGCTATAGCTAATATCGGCGGCTCACCCGTGGTAGTGACCCACGACGATCCGGCCGCGGCACAGGTTGACGTCTGGACGAAGTGGGAAATCCCGCTCCAGACTTTTGCCGATCAGGGCATCGTTTTGACCGACGTCGACAGAATCGCGGTCGGCCTGGGCACCCGGGGCAATCTAACGACGCCGGGCGGAGCAGGAAAGATGTTCTTTGATGACATTAGGCTCTACCGGTCGAGAGATGTTGCCGAGTAGTGTGCCTCATCTCCGCTCGGCATGAAGGCATTCTTCACCCTGAGCGAAGCCGAAGGGCGGGGCTTATACCATTCGTTTTGGTATAGGCCCCTTTTCTATTGACTCATCCGGTATATAATGGATATCTTAATCAGAAATGTCGAATAAAACTCCAAAATATTCCACACCCTCCAGTGCCGGCCGATTTGCGACCACACACTGGAGCGTAATTCTGGCAGCCGGAGACAGTGCATCCACACAGCATGAACCGGCCCTCGATACGCTGTGTCAAACGTACTGGTTTCCGCTTTATGCTTATTTACGGCGGCGCGGCTATGATACCCACGAGGCTGAGGATTATACCCAGGGATTCTTTGCCGGAATATTAGAGAGGAAGGGCCTGCAGCGGGCCGACCCGAAATATGGAAAGTTCCGCTCATTTTTGCTCGCTTCGCTGAAGAACTTCCTGGCCGATGAGTGGGACCGTGCCCGGGCTCAGAAACGCGGTGGAGACAAAAAAGTTCTTTCTTTGGATTTTGATACTGCCGCAAGCCGTTATGATCGGGAGCCTGTTCACGCCTTGTCGCCTGAGAAACTTTTCGAGAGATCATGGGCTCTGACCGTGTTGACGAAGGCGATGGATCGGTTGAAGGCTGAATCCGCCGCTTCGGATAAACAACAGCTCTTTGACTGTTTGAAAGTTTACCTGGCGGCTGAAAGAGACGCTGATTCTTACCGAGAAGTCGCCGCGAAGCTGGACATGACCGAAGGAGCTGTGAAAGTTGCCGTGCATCGGCTTCGCCGGCGTTATCGCGAGCTGGTGCGGGATGAAATTGCCCAGACGGTTACTACCGAGGCTCAGGTTGATGAAGAAATCCGGGACCTGTTTGCCGCCCTGGCCTGATGCACAGTTCATTAATTTTGCATTTTGCACTTTGATTTTACATTTTCTTACTGATTCTCTGTAACCTTTCGGCAGATTTGCCTTATTAAAGTCCGGAAGCAGCAATTTCAGAGAAAGGAGTAATTATTATGGCCCAGGAAAATCATTGCCCTCAATGCGGCACGAACTTGCCCCCGGATGCCCCGGAAGGGCTTTGTCCCAAATGTCTTATGAAGGCAGTCCAGCCGAGCGATGTCAATGCCACCCTGGAGGAATCTCATCTAATCGAAGGGCCCGGCACGAAAATCGGCCGCTACGAGCTTTTGTCTCTTATTGGCGAAGGCGGCATGGGGCTGGTCTATCTGGCCGAGCAGAAAGAGCCGGTCAAACGCAAAGTCGCATTCAAGATCGTCAAACTCGGAATGGACACAAGACAGGTTGTTGCCCGTTTCGAAGCCGAACGTCAGACTTTGGCCCTGCTGGAACACCCCAATATTGCTCACGTATTCGACGCAGGAACAACTGACGCCGGTCGACCCTACTTTGTTATGGAATACGTAGAGGGCAAGTCAATCACGGCATATTGCGATGAGCATAAGCTCAATATCGAACAGAGACTGCGCTTATATGAGCAGGTCTGCCAAGGAATCCATCACGCTCATCAGAAAGGAATCATACACCGTGACATCAAGCCGTCGAATATCCTGGTATCCGTTCGCGGGCAAAGAGCCGTTCCCAAGATTATCGATTTCGGGATAGCCAAAGCCATCACGGAGCCACTGATTGAGAAAACATCGTACACTGAGCAGGGCCAGTTGCTCGGCACACCCGAGTATATGAGCCCTGAACAGGCCGAGATGGCCTACCAGGATGTCGATACCCGCTCGGACATATACTCGTTAGGAGTACTACTTTATGAGCTACTGGCTGGCGTACCGCCGTTTGATGCCACGGAACTACGTGAAGGTGGGATTGACCGCATTCAACAGATAATCTGCAAAGAAGAGCCAAAAACACCAAGTGCCCGTCTGACGAGCTTAGGCGATAAGGCCAAGGCAGTAGCGGAGAGACGTAGAACACAGATCATCACTTTAACCAGACGTCTTCATAGAGAATTGGAGTGGATACCCATGAAAGCAATGCGAAAAGATCGAACGAGAAGATACCGGTCAGCTTCCGAGCTGGCCGACGACATTCATAACTATCTTACCGGCACTCCTCTGATTGCCGGGCCTGAGTCCACTGTATACCGGGCCAGGAAGTTCGTGCGAAAACACGCTGGGTCAGTAGCGACCGCAGCGCTCTTGCTGGTGGTGATCGTTTTGGGTCTGGTGGCAAGTATACTGATGGGCTGTAGAGCAGAACGGGCACGCCAACAGGAAGCCGCCGCCCGCAAGCAAGTTGAACAGGCGCTGGCGCGTGCTGAGAACGCCGAAAAGGTCGCAGAACAACAGCGCAAGCTTGCTGAAGAACGAGCCGAAGAATATCGACGTTCTCTGTATTGCAATCGCATTGCCTTGGCCGATGTCGCATATCGCGATTGTGACATAGGCCGTCTTCGTGAACTATTGGACGCATGCCCTGTTGACCTTCGCGGATGGGAATGGGATCATCTCAACCATATTTCAGACCAAGCCTTCATGACGTTGCACGGACATACTGATAGGGTGTATAGTGTGGCAATCAGTCCAGATGGCAAGCGGATCTTCTCGGGCAGTAAAGATGATACGATCAAAGTATGGGACGCGGCAACGGGTAACGAATTGATGACCTTCCGCGGGCATAAGTCTTCAGTCAATTCAATAACGTTCAGCCCAGATGCTAAGCGTATAGTCTCAGGTAGTACGGATAAGACAATCAGAATCTGGGACGTGGCAACGGGTGATGAACTAACGATGCTCCAAGATGAGGCAATTGTCACAAACGTAGCCTTCAGCCCCGACGGTAAACGCCTTGTCTCAGGCAACTGGAACAAGACGATCAAGCTATGGGACGTAACCAGCGGTACCGAAATAGCTACGTTTCAGGGTCACGAGCAGAAGATAAGTACTGCTTCATTTGTCTCAGATGGGACACGTGTCATATCAAGTAGTTACGACAAAACGATCAGGATTTGGGATGTAAATACAGGAAGCCAGTTGATGGTTCTCAAAGGACACGAGGGGGCAGTCGGCGGTCTTTCAATAAGCCCAGATGGAAAGCGCATTGTCTCTGTCAGTGAAGACAGAACGGCTAAAATATGGGATTTGACAACTGGAGCTGAACTGATGACGCTGCGCGGGCATGATAAAGGGGTCTTGTCAGTGGCGTTTAGCCCAGACGGATCACAAATCGTCACGGCCGGTCAGACTATCAAAGTATGGGATGTTGCCAGCGGTACCCAACTAACGAGCTTTATTGGGCATCAGGACATGGTCTCAGGTGTGGCCTTCAGCCTGGATGGCAAGTGTATTGTCTCAGGCAGTTATGACGGGACAATTAAAATGTGGGAGCCCGGAGTTGACCATACGGCTCCTTTGATACTGGAAGGGCGTCACAGTGACATGGGATTTAGTCCGGATGGCAAGTTTATTGTTACCGGAGGCAAAAAAATCGGAATATGGGATACTGTCACTGGCAATGAAGTAATGAAAATCGACGAGGCTGCCGGGTCTGTTTCATTCAGTCCTGACGCCAAACGCATCATTTCGGCCAATGGCAACAACATCAATGTCTGGGATGCCTCAAGCGGCAAGAAACTTATGACACTCTCTGGCCATGATGCCACAATCTGGTCGATGTCTTATAGCCCGGACGGTACAAGGATTGCATCTGGAGGTAATGACAAGACGGTCAGAGTGTGGAACGCCGTTACGGGAGTTGAGATCATGACACTACGTGGTCACGGTGACTATCCAGATTATCCTGAAACAAGTCCAGTCTCCTCAGTAGCTTTCAGCCCGGACGGAGAACTCATTATCTCGGGCAGTTATGATTACACGGTTAAGATCTGGAATGCTGGAACAGGTGCCGAAGTGATGACCATGCGGGAGCATTCCTACCTGGTGAACGATGTAGCTTTCGGTCCGGATGGAAAGCGCTTCGCATCGGCAAGCTCAGACGGGACGGTTCGGGTTTGTGATGTGGCAACTGGTGGCGAATTACAGGTCCTTCGGGGACACGAAGGAGAGGTGTTGAGTGTCGCTTTCAGCCCGGATGGCAAGCGCATCGTCTCAGGATCAAAGGATGAGACCGTCAGAATTTGGGATGCAGCAACGGGGCTCGAAATAACGATACTCAGAATAGGCGGCAAGGTCTGGAGTCTTTCTTTCAGTCCAGACGGCAAAACCATTGCGACCGCCAGTGAAATTGTCAGAAGGACCGGCAATACGGTCACACTATGGAAATCTGCTGCGCCTGCCGGGCCCCGGCGGACTCACGCAGACGCCGGCATACTTGTGGACGAGCTATATGAGGAACATGGCTCCTACTCCCAAGTGATAGACAAGCTCAAGGCGGACAAGACTCTTGATGAGTCCGTCCGCAAGGTAGCCCTACAGATTGCCAATACCCGCATCCGGGAGTACGCAGAGAAGCTGTTAGATGAAACCGTGCTGGTGCTTATCTCGCCTGGTCGTGACATTGACGAATACCGAGTCGCACTGGAGAAAGTTGAAAAGGCAAAAGAGTTGACACCAAATAATCCGATCATTCATATCGCACTGGGCATAGCCCAGTATCGTGTTGGAGCTTATGAGGACGCCCTTGAGACACTCAAACGCTGTGGGAAGACAAGTATAGACGATCTAGACCGCGCTACTGCGGTGTTCACTGCGATGGCGCTCTATCAACTCGGCCAGCAAGAGGAAGCAAAAGCTTCTCTCGAGCATCTGAGAGATTTGTACAAGGACCAAGAAGCACAAATCTTCTTGAGCGAAGCGGAGAGACTCATTGTCGGCGAAAATGGGGGGAGAAAGTAGAAAGCTTGGAGACCTGGTTGCAAAGTAGGGTAAGGTAATGAGTAAGTGCCTTTTGTTGATTTCTGAACGTGCGAAAATTGAGGAACTGGGATTTGACTTTTCCTACCCGGATGTATGGGACTTGTTACCTGTCGCCATTCTTTGTGGAATTTCGATTCTGTTTACTGTATTGTGGCTGCTGGCCGTATGGGAGTATATGTGGCTAAAGGACAGACGACGACATACAACCAACGAGCTTGCAGAAACTCATGTCTCTGATACGAACTGTGGTGTTCGGTCCTGACCGGCAAGGATTAATGCGCAAATCAATTTGGTGGGAAAAAAAGCCCAATAGAATAGGCTTGGGGGCCTTACGGGGGAAGGATTTTTCTGTATTGCCATTTCTTATGATTGCCGCTACAATGCTTGGTGGCGAGGCCGTCCCGGCCTTGTTTCCCGCTGGCATCTTGCCAGCGGAAAGGAACAAGGGCAAGATGCCCTCGCCACAGGAAACAAGGGCAAGATGCCCTCGCCACAATAGACAATTTGTTTTTTGGAGTTACAAGATGATTAAGGTTCTTATCACAGACAAACTTGCACAGGAAGGTATCGATTTACTGAATTCCCAGGACGGCGTCGAAGCTGTCGTTAAGACCGGTATAAGTGAGGATGAGCTGGCTCAGATTATCGGCGAACATGACGGCCTGATCATCCGAAGCGCCACGAAAGTGACCGCTAAGGTCTTGGCCAATCCCGGCAAACTCAAGGGTATCGCCAGGGCGGGAGTCGGCGTCGATAATATCGACATCCCGGAAGCGACGCGAAAGGGAATCCTGGTAATGAATACCCCCGGCGGAAATACTCTCAGCGCCGCCGAGCACACCATGGCGCTGATTCTTGCGATGAGCCGTAACGTCGTACCCGCCTGCAGCAGCCTCAAAGGCGGCGCATGGGACAGAAAAAAATATATGGGTAACCAGTTGAATAACAAAGTCCTCGGTCTGATCGGTCTGGGCAGAATCGGGATGGCCGTGGCACAGATGGCCAAAGGTTTCAATATGAAAATCTTAGGCTATGACCCGCTTGCCGCTCCGCCCGATGCGGAAAAGATGGGCGTCCAGATATGCAAAAATCTGGAAGACATATTCAAACAGGCCGACTATATCAGCGTCCATGTCCCGAGAAACGAGCAGACGTTGAATATGATCGGTGCCGAGCAGATCGAAATGATGAAGCCAACCGTGCGGCTGGTAAACTGCGCCCGCGGCGGGATTATCAACGAGGATGCGCTTTACGATGCGCTTGCCGCAAAACGTATCGCCGGCGCCGCTCTGGATGTCTTTCCGAAAGAGCCGCCGGAGAACACGCGTTTCAGCGAGTGCGAGAATTGTATTGTCACGCCGCACTTAGGCGCAAGCACCGAGGAGGCCCAGATCGAGGTTGCCGTCGAAGCGGCACAAATCCTTGTCGATGCGATCAAGGGCGGTCCGGTTCGCAATGCCCTGAACGCTCCGTCCACGGCGGGTGCCGCCCCGGCGATTGTTACTCAATATGCCAGGCTCGCTCGTCGAATCGGCGCCGTTCTCAGCACTATTGCACCGGGCCAGATCAAAAAGGTTCAGGTCCAGTATCGCGGCTCGATTGCCGAGCAAGCCGTCGAGTCGGTGACACTCGGTTTTTCGATGGGCCTGCTCCAGAAGCATTTCGAGATGCCGCTGAATATGGTCAATACGCCGGTTCTTGCAAAGGAACGCGGAATCAGTATCGACGAGACCAAAAACGCCGATGTCAAGGACGTCGCTTCGAGTTTCAGCGCCAAGGTCGTGACCGACAAGGTGACGCGAACGGTGACAGGCTCGGTCTTCGGCGGGACACTGCTGCGGATCATAGAAATCGACGGCTTCAATATCGAAGTGACGCCGCAGGGCAGCGTGCTGGTCATTTTCAACGACGACAAGCCCGGAGTAATCGGGTCGGTAGGCACCGTCTGCGGCAGGCATAACATCAATATCTGCACGATGGGCGTCGGACAAAAACCGGCCGAGCAGAAGGCGATGCTGGCCGTCAGTCTGGACCAGGCACCCGATGATAAAGCGGTTGAAGAGCTTGGTAAGCTCGATTTCGTAAACGAAATCTACGTCTGCAAGCTGGATTGATGCTCGATACTCGAACGGGGCTTTTGCTATGGCTGAGCAGCTAATCATAAGTGTCAGCGGGATGCGAGGTATCATCGGGGAGAATCTCACTGCATCGATTGCCGTCGAGTATGGTTCCGCGTTCGGCACATATTTGAGAAACAGACTTCAACGCGATACGGAGCGTGCGGTACACGACACGATATCGGTTTGCATCGGCATGGACTCCCGGCCAAGCGGCGAAATGCTCAAATCGGCCGTGACAGCGGGACTTTGTGCCGCCGGAGTTGACGTTATCGACCTGGGCATTGTCTCCACACCCGGCGTCGGCGTGATGGTCAGGAAGCTTGCATGTGCGGGCGGCGTCGTTATTACCGCTTCGCATAATCCGATTGCCTATAACGGCATAAAACTATTGCTCGATAATGGTGTTGCTCCACCGGCCCCGGAAGCAGAAAAAATAAAGCGATATTTTCTCGAAAAGAACCTTTACCTTGCGGATTCGGCGCATTGCGGCCGGGTGACCTCCAGCGATCAAACCGATGCGACGCACATCGCCAAAGTTCTGGCGATAGTTGACAAAGACGCGATTGCCGCAAAGGGATTCAAAGTCGTTCTGGATAGTGTCAACGGTGCCGGGGGACGTGTCACGAAGAAGCTGCTGGCTGAGTTTGGCTGTGAAGTTACAGCTATCAACGCCGAGCCTACCGGATTGTTCGCTCACGGTCCCGAGCCGACTGCTGCGAACCTGACGGGCCTTTGTGACGCGGTAAAAGCTGAAGTTGCCGAAATCGGCTTTGCGCAGGATCCCGACGCAGACAGGTTGGCGATTGTTGACGAAAACGGTACGTACATCGGCGAGGAATATACTCTTGCTCTGGCGGCAAAATACATCTTCAGCCAAAGAACCGGCAAGGCGGCGACAAATCTATCGACTTCGCGAATGATTGACGACGTGGCCGGGAAGGCGGGAGGTCAGGTTATCCGCACGGCTGTCGGCGAGGCGAACGTCGCCGCAGCGATGCTCGAACACGACTGCATCATCGGCGGAGAAGGCAACGGCGGCGTGATTGATTTGCGGGTCGGGCCCGTCCGCGACAGCCTCGTCGGGATCGCTCTTGTTATGCAGCTTATGGCTGAAACGGGAAAAACGATTAGCCAGTTGGCCGGCGAAATCGGCGGCTATTATATGAGCAAAGATAAATTTCCCGCCGGGCAGGACCAGGCGCAGCAAATCCTCGAATCGGCAAAACAAACTTTTGCCGGGGCAAAGCTGGAAACCACCGACGGCTGCCGGTTCGATTTCCACGATGGCTGGCTGCACTTAAGGGCCAGTAATACCGAACCTGTCATGCGGATTATTGTTGAGGCAAAAGACCGGCCGACCGCTCAAAAATATATCGATCAGGTGGCAAAAATTCGGGCTAAAATATTGGCGCACTGATGGAAAATAACAAACAAGCAATAGTAGCCAGACAAATAAAGTCTATCACATACCTTGGTATGGCGATGAATATTGTTCTGTCGGTTATTAAGGTCGCCATCGGTTTGTTGGCCGCTTCGCTGGCACTGGTAGCCGACGGGATCCATTCGCTTTCCGATGTCGCCACCGACGTGGCTGTGCTGTTAGGCCTGCGTATCGGTTCGAAAGAGCCCGACCAGAGTCACCCCTACGGCCACGGGCGAGCGGAAACTTTCTCGGCCGGCCTGGTTGCGCTGGTCTTGATTGTTGTCGGCGGAGCGATGATTTACTACGCCACCTTTGCCATCGCCAGAGACGAAATGACCATTCCCCGGTTCGGAGTTCTCATCGCCGCCGTTATTTCGATTGCGGCTAAAGAGTGGCTCTATAAAGCAACACAAAAAGTCGCGATTCAATCTCACAGCCCCGCACTTTACGCTAACGCCTGGCATCATCGCAGTGACGCTCTCAGTTCGGTCGCGGTTGTGATAGGATTTATATCGCTGGAATTCGGCTTCGGTCATGGCGACCAGGTCGCTGCGATTGCCGTCGGCTTGATGATTATCTGGGTTGGAGTCAGGGTCATCGGCGATGCGCTGCGTGAGCTGACGGAAGCCGCCGTCGATCCGGATACGATCGAGCATATTAAAAATATCATCAACTCCGACTCTTCTATCCGGCAGTGGCACAAGCTGCGGACCCGCACGGTCGGCAGAGAAGTCTTTCTCGATTTGCACATACTCGTTGACCCGGAATTGAAAATCACCGCCGCCCACGAAATCACTGAAAGACTGGAAAAGACCCTGGATGAACAGATCACGCGCCCGATTAACATCACCGTTCACATCGAGCCTGACACACCGGAATTGAGAAAGTGACATCTGATTTTCAAGCCATGCCCGGCGTAAAAAAGTATAAGAGTTTGTATTAGACACTGCCGGATTTCTACGCATGTTGAATCTGCCGGAATATTTTTGAAATTGAGATGAGGATTTGTTATTATCAGGCTTGAATTGTACATGAGTGCTTGAAAAACAGTGTCAAAGAGTGCAAGACACCGTTTATGAGCTTAAATGAGGAATCTCGATATAATCATCTTCACACAGTCGTCGCTGTGAGCGCATGGCACGATGTCCCCTGGTCCAAAGGAAAGGAGTTACGATGAACTCACTACCAGGCTCTTCAAACCTACACTTCTCACGTCGCACGTTCCTTCAGGCGGCGAGTGGTACGGCCGCCGGCCTTTCGCTCAGTTCACGTCACTGGCTTGGCTCTCTGGCTATAGCTCAGCCGGCCGGCCAACCGAAGCGACCCGCAGTTGTCCGAGCCGCCTTCATTTATCCGCCGACGGAGTCGTTGCGCAAGGTTGGCTACTATAGCTGGCCCGGCTCCACGTTCGATGCCGAAGGCCGCCAGAGACAGTATACTCTCGGTTTGCAGGCCATCGAGCGGAAGCTGGGTATGCGCATCTCCGTTGAGCCGAAGGCGCTGGATGAGAACGAGAGCGTCGCGCGTTTCATAAACGAGATCAAGACGAATCCCCCCGACGGTCTCTTGCTGGTGCCCTTTAAGAAGGGACACTTCCCGCACGTCACGCGCATCGTGCAGGAGACTAAAGTCCCCACGGTTGTGCTCGCCACCTTAGGTGTGCTTTTAGTCGGGCACGTTCGCGAGCTTTACCGAAAGCCGGGCGTGTACATGATCAACTCGCTGGACAATCTTGATGCTGTCGGGCAGGGCATGAGCATGGTACGCGCGGCATCCTGGATGAAACAAAGCTGCATCCTGAATATCGCCAAAACGGCCGCCGCCGACCGAGCGGTTCCGCATCTGGGGACGAAGGTTCGTACCGTGGCAAACACGGGCTTCATCGAAGAATTCCAGCAGACACAGGCCACGGCCGAAGTCAAACGGCTTGCCGCTGCGTACCGCGACAACGCCACCAAAGTAGTCCAGCCCAACAAGGAGGACATCCTCGACGCGGCCCGAGCTTACTTCGCGCTGAAACGTGTTGTCGATGCCGAGAAAGCCGACGCTGTAATGATGGATTGCCTTCCCGGGCTCAAACACCCGCATCAGCACGTTCCGCCCTGTATGGGTTTCATGAGTCTGCGCGACGAGGGCATTCCGGCCGGCTGCGAATCCGATCTCGACGCCACACTAACGATGATGCTCTATCAATATCTTTTCGACAGGCCGGGCTTCCAGCACAATCCGACCGTCGAGACGGAGAAAAACCACTACTTTTGCGCGCATTGCACGAGCGCATCGAGAATGAACGGCCCGGGCAGCAAGCAGGAACCCTACGTACTGATGAACCATGCCGAAGCCGGCTGGGGCTGCGTGCCCAGGGTACTGTTCACACCCGGCCGGCAGGTGACTATCGCAAAATACCTTTCCGTACGCTCCGATTCCGAAACGTCGCAGATGCTGGTATACTCGGGCGAGTTGGTGGGCTGTCCCGGTATTCCGACGGCGGGCGGCTGTCGCACAAACGCCGAGACGACGATTAACGAACTTCACGACGTCGCCGACCTCAAAGGACACCATCTTGTGATGGCATACGGCGAGCATGCAACATCTTTACGCCGGTTCTGCCGGCTCTACGGCATCGAGGCGGTTGCCTAAGTCGTTGTCGCATCTGTTCGCACAAACCGACCCGCTGGTTCTTATGCTTGTCCCGGTCAGCGTGTCGGTATCACCGAGGAAATACTAGCGACAAGGGGGGTGTGGCTAATTTTTCTGGCACTACATAAGCTTGTCTTGTGTAAAGGATTGTGTTCTTTGTCATTGCGAGCGAAGCGAAGCAATCTCGACCGTTCGAAGGATAGAGATTGCCACGGCCACATGCTGTGGCCTCGCAATGACGACAGGGGAAATTTCCAGCTTTGAGAGCAAGCATTTAAGAATGAAAAATCGCCTGCCAGAATATCTGGTCGCACCCGACAAGGGACAGTCACTATTTCTTTCTTGACACGCATTGACTTTTGGGATAATCAGAAATGTTTATCGAATGACGGTTCGTTAAGCGGCATGATTGATTCTCCATTGTGCTCTTGTCGTTTTCAATGACGGATGGCGAATTCACGTGGTAAGTGCAGCAGACGAATAGGAAAGACATCGCATGCCGAATCCGGTAGCCTGGAGTTGTATAAAGACTTCAGACTACGGAGTACTCACGATGTCTTACAGCCATCTTACCATGAACGAACGATCTTTTTTATTTAAGATCTTGCCAAATCCACGGATTTTACTCCTGAATGTTTATCTTGAAGACCACGGCCAGATCATTCACTTTGCTCTCGGGCGCAGTAAGAATCAGACCTCGTTCATCCCGTGAAGCAGCGATTTTTTCGCCCGTCTCCAGTACGGACACATCGGCGACGCCGATGGTGGTTGGGAGTTTGTCCGCTGCGAAGCTGGTTAAAACCATCTCTCTGGAGGCATCCGGTCGGCCTAAGGCGATGGCATAAATCGTCTTTCCATCTTTGCTTTGTGTATAACGAATATCCTCGGATGAGTAGCCGCCCCTGGGATCGGCCACGCCGCCGAATTGACCTTTGGGCAGGTCCTTGCCGGTAGGGCCTTCGCCCATGGTATACCAGGTGCGTGTGTTGTAGATGGCCTGGCCGTTAACCGCCAGCCACTGTCCCATTTCAGTGAGGACCTTGCGTTGCTCTTCCGGAATGGTGCCGTCTGCCTTTGGACTGATATTCAGCAGGAGCACACCGTTCTTGCTGACAATGTCGATCAGGGAGTGCAGGACACGTTTGGTGGATTTGATACGCAGGTCCCGGGTGTAGCACCAACTGCCCAGGCTGATAGTGTCGTCCGTGAGCCAGTAGAAATCGGTTTTTTTGTCCATCCGGCCCTTTTCCAGGTCCAGCACGCCAACATTAGAGGGCAGGTCTTGTTGTTTGTACGTGACTACAACTTCCTTATTCAACTTTTTGGCCTGATTGAAGTAGTAGGCCAGGTACTCCATCTTGACCTTCTCCGGGATCTCATCGAGCCATGAATCGAACCACATCAGGTCCGGCTGGTAGTTGTCAACAACTTCGATAAGTTTGCCTTTCCAGAGCTGGAGGAATTCATCGCGCGGCAAATAACCATATAAAATGGCGTTTTCCTTGTTTTCGAGCAGAGATGGGAAGTCTTTTTTAACGTACTCATAATGCCCGGTCCAGTTTTTGCCTCCGCGGCCTTCCTTTTCATAGAGATTGTTCCGGGCATGGTGAAAGGAGGTCACGAATTTCATGCCGCGTTTGCGTACGGCCCGGGATATCTCGCCGGCAATATCACGCCGGGGGCCTTTGTCTTTTGCGTTCCACGGCGTAAGCTTGCTGGCCCACATGGAAAATCCGTCATGGTGCTCGGCTACCGGCCCGGCAAAACGGGCGCCCGCTTTAGCAAAGAGATCGGCCCATTGTTCGGCATCGAATTTCTCCGCCTTGAACTGTGGTACAAAGTCGTGGTAGCCGAACTGAGTAGGTTCGCCGTAGGTTTCCACGTGATGTTTATATTCGCGATTCTTTTTAATATGCATGTTACGAGGATACCACTCGCTGCCGAAGGCAGGCACCGAATAAACGCCCCAGTGGAAGTAAATGCCGAACTTGGCGTCCTTAAACCATTCCGGGGCTGATTCATGCCGGC
>Ga0307379_10004004_pt1 | contig 21164 bp, 12 predicted proteins | sample UN2MG_FD_202237 | JGI IMG/M metagenome (GOLD analysis project Ga0307379, IMG submission 202237) | Soil microbial communities from Risofladan, Vaasa, Finland - UN-2 | ecosystem: Environmental > Terrestrial > Soil > Coastal area > Acid sulfate soil | place: Finland: Risofladan, Vaasa | collected... | reverse complement strand
GCGACGGCCTCGCCGGTGGACCGTTCCATCGGAGTCAGGTTGAAAAGCGTCAAATCTTCGTGCTTCAACGGAGCACGTTGCGGATTCCACGCCGAGAGCCGAACGCCCACGATCACCAGGCATTTCCGTAGCGTCTGGGCCGCCCGGTCAAGTCATCCCCGAACCGTCCGCCTTCGCCATCTGGTCCCTGCTCGGCGTATCCTGCATCACCATCGGCTGGCGGCGACGCAAGACCACGCCCCACGTCACCGCCTCGCCTCGCGGACGAGGTGGCCCAACTCGGGGAGGATGAGCTTTTCCATCGCCAGGCGGACCGCCGCCCGGGAGCCGGGCATGGTCACGAGGACGGTCCGCCCGATCAGGCCGCCGACGGCCCGGCTGAGCATCGCCGCCGAGCCGATCTCCTCGTAGCTGAGCATCCGAAACAGCTCCCCGTAGCCCGGCAGGGTCTTGTCCAGCATGCCCGTCACGGTCTCGAAGGTCTGGTCGCGGCTTCCGATGCCCGTTCCGCCGGTCATCAGAACCGCGTCCACGTCGGCCCGATCCCTGAGGCTCGCCAAGAGCTTCCGCATCGGTTCCGGTTCATCGGGGAGGATGTGGCGGTCGACGACCTGGTGGCCGGCCCCGATGACGAGATCCCTGATGGTCTGCCCGCCGGTGTCGGTCTTGAGGGTCCGCGTATCACTGACGGTGACCACGGCGCACCGCACAATCGGGGGGGCCTCGGCACGATGCTGGTCGGGTACTTGGCTCATTCAGAATCGCCCATGCGCAGGTCGTGATGCCCGGCAGGGGCCCTCCTATTGGGGGGTTATTACTTGGCGGATCGGGCGATTACTTCGTATACTAGAAAAGACGGGGGGCACCGGCAATCGGGGGTGGTCCGGCCGGATCGTACCGGCCGGCCAATGTTGCGTGTGGGGCGTGTACGGCGCTGGTGGTCTGTCCATCTCGACTTTGGAGGTGGGGTGCCACTGCTGGCTTGTCCAGCAGTGCCGGAAGCACGGTTGGACAAGCCAACCGTGGCACCCGCAGACTCAGCGCCTGGACGGACCACTGGACGGACGCGCGGAGAATCACGTCTCGACGTCCCAAGGGAGAAAAGGCCGTGAGCCGGAACTTCGCAGGTCTGACGGTTCTGGTCGCGCTCTGCACGGCGTTGTGTGGTGTGGCCGTGGGCGACGTGTTCCTCCTCACCGGCGGCGGCCGCGTGGTCGGCGAGCTGTTGAACCCGGATCAAACGCCGCGCGAAACCTACACGATCGAGACCGAGAGCGGCGGCCAGATCACGCTCTTGCGATCGCAAGTCGACGAGTGGCTCCGCCCACGGCCCGCGGCGGTCGAGTACGAGAAGATCCGGCCCCGCCACCCGGACACGGTCGAGGGCCAGTGGGCGTTGGCCGAGTGGTGTCGCGAGCACACCTTGCTCGCCGAGCGCGAAGTCCACCTGGAGCGAATCCTGGAGCTGGCCCCGGACCACGAGAAAGCGCGCCGCGCGCTGGGGTACTTCAAGCGGGACGGGAAATGGACCACGGAGGAGCAAATCCGCAAGAAGGACGGCTTCGTTCGGCAGGGAGGTCGATGGGTGCTCCCGCAGGAAGTCGACATCAAAGAAGAGCGAAAGGAGGTCAAGCTCGCCCGGGGAGAGTGGATGAAGAAGCTCGGCCAGTGGAGGGATTGGATCGGCACGAACCGGACGATGCAGGCTTACCAGAACATCCAGCAGATCAATGATCCGTACGCCGTCCCGGCGCTGGCTTCCGCACTCCAAGAGGACCCCGACGATCAGACCCGGCTTCTGTGCATCGAGGCATTGGCGCGGATCGGAACTCCTCCGGCGAAGGAAGCCCTGGCCGTCACCGCGCTTGCCGACCCGATCCCGGAGGTGCGGCTGACGTGCCTCGACTTTCTGAAAGAGGGCAAGAGCGCCGAGGTCGCCGGGTACTTCATCGACCGGCTGCGGAGCAAGAACAACGACGAGGTCAACCTCGCGGCGGTCGCTTTGCGCCGGCTGGGGGACCCCACGGCCATCGGGCCGCTGATCGACGCGCTGGTGACCGTGCACAAGTTCAAGGTCTCCAGCGGGAATCCGGGGCAGATCTCCACGACGTTCGGCACGGGCGGGGGCGGGTCGCCGGGTGGTCTTTCCGTGGGCGGGGGGCCGAAGATCGTCGCCCAACCTTTCCGCAATCAAGCGGTGCTCGACGCCTTGGGATCGCTCACGGGCGTCAACTACGGCTTCGACGTCGGCCGGTGGAAGGCCTGGTACGCCGCCCAGCAACGGTCGCTCCAGATCGATGCGCGGCGGGACTGAGCGGGTCGACGGAGACGGAAGTCGGGGAGAACCCGATCTTTCCGCCTGTTTGCGCTTTCGCGCCTTGGCCGAAGCCTCCCGTCCGGTGAAGCGGGCAACTTCGCCCCAACCAATCCACACCTCTATTTACGCCTCGCCCTCCACGCTCCTCTCCGCCAGGGGGGCCAGTCTCCGACGCGCCAGGGGACCCGGCCGGCGGTCGGCCAGGAGGCCCAGCCTTCGGTGACGGCGGTCACGGCCAGCCGATCTTCCAGGTTGGGGCGAAAGATGGTCAACACCAACAGCGGCAGGTACCAGGCCATGTACAGGCCGCCCTGAAACGGGTGCCAGAATTGGGCCCCCAGCATCGCCGCGGCCGAGCAGCTCAGGAGCGTGCCGAGGTTCTTCTGGGCGGGCCACAACGCCAGGCTCCCGCAGAGGACGCTGTACGCGGCGATCACCGGGATGCGAAACGCCTCGCCGTGGTCCCGCCAAAAACCGTCCGGCTGGACCAGGGAGAGCCGCGCCCAACCGAACAGCTCCCGCAACCGGACGGCGAACGACCCCACGTCACCGGACCCCGACAGGGTCAAGAAGATCATCACTACCACCAGCAGCGCGACCAGAAGCACCAGTCCCGCGACCACCCCGATGAGGAAGCGGATCAGCCCCCGCCGCCAATAGAAGCTGCACCAGAGCGGCAACAGGAACAGGGGGTACCCGATCAGGCCGGCCGCCGCCCCGATCAACGCCCCGGCCGGCCCGGGCCGCCGGTACAGCGCGACCGCCCAAACCAGAAGGGCCGCAGGGACCACGTGATCCACGCGCGGGGCCATTTGGGCCGTATAGGGCAAAAGCAGATAGAGGGACGCCATCGCCACGCCGGTGTGGAGGTTGCCGAAGTGGCGGTAGCCGACCAGCGCGATGCCGATCACCAACGCCAGATGCGCCGACACGGCCATCGCCCGCACCATCACCACTCGGGCCGGCGCCTGCCGAGCCCGTTCCGGTTCGATCGCCTCTTCGGGAGTTGCCGCCGCTTCCTCCCGCGAGAGATCCGCGATCACGTAGAACAACGGATACGTGGACGCCTGCACCTCGGGATTGGCTGAGATCGGCCGCTTCGCAGCGGGGAACATGTTCCCCGTGACGACGTTCGACATCAGAAACACGAACAGGGCGATGCCGGAAAAGGCAAGCCCGCTGGCGTTGAGGTTCGGCTCCAGCAACGGACGGCGGACCATCAACGGGTCGAGCAGCAGCCGGACGAGAAAGAAACTGCCCACGGTAAACAGCCAAATGTGACCGCCGGGCCCAACGCGCTGGACCACCCACAACAGTCCGGGGGCCAACCCGATCAAAGCGATCAGGTCCAGATTCCGCACGCACCAGAAGCGGTTGAACTTGAAGAAGACCCCGATCGTCAAGAACGACGAGAGGTAAACCCACGTCGCGGGGTCCAGCTCGTATCCCGGTAGGTAGCCTTGCATCGCCTTCCGCGCACCTGAGGCCGTCGTCGCGCGCCCCCCTGACGCGCACGTTGCCGCCTATTCTTCCGGCGAGATGTTTTCCCTGCCCCAGCCCACAAGCGGCGACTTCCCGATTTCCCTATCGCTTCCAACATACTAGGCCGGTGCCCAGATGCAAGCCCCCCTCGTCCGTGCAAGGAGGCGCACCCGGAATCCTGACGGCTCGTGGGGCCCACGTCCGGCGATCGCTACTCGGGCAGTCTGCCGGCCAGGCGGCTGCGGGCCTGATCCGCCCAAGGGCTGTCGGGAGCCAAGTCGAGGAAGGCCCGCCAATGCGTTTCCGCCTCGTCGCTGCGGGCCAGCTCGTCGAGAGTCCGGGCGAGATGGTAGTGGACGTCGGCGTAGTCGGCGTGATAGGCCAACGCCCCCTGAAAGGCAGCCACCGCCAGTTCTCGCTGGCCCGTCTCGGCCAGCACACAGCCCAGGTTCGCCCGGGCCTCCACGTAGTCTTCGTCCAGCTCGATCGTCGTGAAGTAGCGTTCCCGTGCGCCGCCCAGATCGCCCAATCGATATAACAGCTCGGCCACTTGAAAGCAGATTTCCGGCACGGGGCCCGCGGCGGCCATCGCGGCGCGGTACGTCTCCACGGCCGCCTCGAGTTGCCCCTCGTCCTCCAATCGGGCGGCCATCCGGCACATCTCGTCCGGCGAGGTTGGCGTAAGGTCGCCATCGTGCCGCGTGGCCAGGGAGAGCACGCCGTGCGCATCGCAGGGCGCTTCGCTCAAAACCTCCTGCTGCTCGGCGGCCTCGAAGTCGAACCGCAACTGCCCGCCCGGCTCGATCAGCCCGTCCCCCTGCCGAAGCAAAATCTCCTTGCCCTCGATGATCACCGAAAGCTGGGCCAGCGGGCGCTTCACGCCGGGCAGATACCGGGCCAGCGACTCCAGCTTCTTCTCGATCGCCCCCGGCGACATCCCCGCCGCCAGCAGCTCGGCCAGCCGCCGGGCCGCGGCCACCTCCTGAAAGTCGAAGTAGGGGAGCCTCCGCACCTCGCGAACCGGCACGATCAGACCGCGACGGTGCCAGCGGCGGATCACCGCGACGGGCACGCCCAACAGCTCGGCCAGCATCGCCGGGGTGTAGAGCCGGCGCACCTCCTGCTCCGCCTCGACCAGCCCGAGCCGCTGCCAAAGCTCCGTCTCCGCAATCACCCGCAACGACCCCTGCTCCGCGGCCTCCCGGGTCTCGGCATCAAACAGCTCGTCCGGGTCCCCGGCGTCGCCCAGCGGCAATCCCTCTTCGCCCACCACCACCAGGTGGACCGACGCGTCCGGCCGCTCGACGACCACCGCCCCCTGCTCGCGCACGAGCCGGGCCGCCTCCCGCTTCGACATGCTCGCCAGCTTGCCGACAAAGGCGATGCGGGTGCCTTGAAGCGTTTTTCCGGCTTCGTCGTTCGTTTTCGCGGTTTCGTCGTTCGAGTCGAGAGACATTGTTTTTCGCCCCAGGTCCCCTTGCCGTCTGACCGAGGGACAGAGTGAGGGTTTCTCTAGGATCAGCCGAAGCTCGCGGAGTAGTAGGCACACGCCGTGTGCCGTAACCGGCGGACGGCACACGCCGTGTGCCTGCTACGGAAGTCGCGAAGCTCCCTTTCGGCCGATCCTTCGTATGGACCGGCGGCACTCGTTGCAGTCTTTCCAGGACGGGCCAGGCTTCAATGTCGCCGAGCGGCCCGACGCTGTCAATGCGGCGGTGCAAGGGTGCCGGACCAAGGCAGATTACCCGGCCGCAGAGCGCACGAAAACGGGGCACCGACTCGTTGTCCGGCGCCCCGGTCGTTGACCCGCTCGACACGGGCTCGAAGAGCGGCGATCACGGACTCGGCTCGCTCCTGCGGCCGTAGACGTCCGAGGGGGACGTTGACGGCTGGGGCTGGCCGGGTTGCCCCGCGCCCTCGCTCGTGCCGCCGGGAGCCGGTTGCTCTTCCGCGTCGACCGGCTCCGGCATCGCGTCCGGCGAGAGGGTCGGGCGCACGTCGCCCGGGTCGACGGGGCTCGGCGCACGCTCCGTCGCGTACGTCGTCGAGCCGGTCGAAACGTCGGACGACACGGCGCACTCCGACGACACGACACAGGAAGCGACCGGCACCAGACACGAATCCAAAGGCACCCGGCAGCAGACGGTCCGCGGCACGTATCGCGTGTAAGTCACGGGCACCCGCTTCTGGACGCACCGCGGCACTCGGACGGTCTCCTCAAAGGGCATCATCCGGCAGACGCGAACCGGCTCCTGCTCGACGCGCTCCTCACACACCGTCCGATACGTCGTCACCGGCACCTTGCGGACGTGCTCTTCGGTGACCATCCGGCAGACCCGCTCCGGCACCTGCTGTTCCACCCGCTCGACGATCGGGCGGCAGACCGTGTACGGCACCTTGCGGACGTGCTCTTCGGTGACCATCCGGCGGACCTGGTACGGCACCATCCGGCAGACCTGCTCCTGCTGGTAGCTGGTCACCTGCACGGGGACCTGATGGGTTACCACCCTGGGCATCAGCGTGGTTTGTGCCACCTGAACCGGCACCAGGCTCGACTGCCACGTGCGTTGGACCTCGTAGCGGCCCCGGGGCGTCTGTTCCCAGTGCAATCCTATTCGCCGCCAATCCACTTCGCCGGTGGCCGGATTGGTGACCCAGCCGGGCTGCTGCCACGTGAGCCGAGTCTTCGGCCATCCCGGCTTGAGCACCGTCTGGTCGGCGTAGCATCCCTGGTCGCGATATTCGGTCCGATAGGTCGTCACCGGCTCGGTCACCGTGCAGGACTCGTTGCGGTAAACCGTCTGCTGAACGGGCCGCAGCACCGTCTGACACTCCTGGCGCTCGCGCGTCTCCGAAACGGGCCGACATACGGTGTACCGCTCTTCTCGCTCGCAGGTTTCCTGCACGTAGCGGATCCGGTTGTAGCTGCAATCGCGCGTCTGGGTTTCCCACACCGGCCGGCACACCGTGTAGCGTTCTTCGCGCTCGCTCGTCTCCGCGACCGGACGAAGCACCCGATAGCGCCGCTCGCGCGTCTGCGTTTCCCACACCGGCCGATAGGTGGTCACCTTGCGCTCTTCGCAGACCGTCTCATACTCGATCCGATACGCGGTCACCTGCTCTTGGTCGTACACCGTCTGAGAGACGATCCGATACACCTGGCCGTCCGCGCACGGCATACATGCCGACGTGGGACAGCAGACCTGTGCTCCGGCCGGGCCGACCCAGAGCAAACCGCAGAGCAGCGCCAAGGAGATTCGCACTTGTGTCGTCATGCCTGATTCACCTCGCCGGCCTCCGAAGCCGGCCGCTCGTTGTCACGGGGAGCCTCGAGGTGCCGCTTCAAGCGCAGACCTTGCGCGAGAAGTTCACGATACACCTCTCCAAATGAGTGTGGCGAATAAAAGCCGAATGGGCAAACGGAAAAGTCTAACAGGCAGAGGTCAAAACGCCCTTACTGTAGACCGGGTAAGGGGTTAAAAAAACCAAAAAACTCTGAAGTCGCGAGTCCCTCTCTCCGAAGCCCCGTTGGTCCCCGATCGCGTAACCTTTACGAAGGCAACCACTTATCACGCGATCTCTTACAACCGTTACAACCGGCCAGGTCGTTTTGGCGGCATCGGTGCCAACCGGACACTTCCCGTCGTCACGGCAAAGCTTGTCGACCGTCGACGTCCACTTTCGGCCCGCGCCCTCGGAGCCGATGCAAAATCTCGACGGCCTGAGCTCGGACCGCGCCGTCCACCTCCGCCCCCGCCAACCGTTCGATCGCTCGCTCGAGCCGGCTCCAATCCGCGCTCGGGTTCGCCGCGGCCAACTGGCCGGCCGCCCGCAGGGCATTGACCAGGATCACCGCCCGTTTGAAATCCCGAGCGGGCTCCTGCTTCTCCACGTCGACGCCCGCCGTCTCGTTCGGATCGAGCATCTCCAGGAGCACGTCGACCGCCTTCGCGTTGCCGTGCCGCGCCAGTCCGGTGGCCGCGTTGTAGCGGACGTCCGGGTAGGCGTCGGCGAGAAGCGCCGCCAGCTCGGTCTCGGCCTCCGGTCCCCCAATCACCCCTAGCGTGAAGGCGGCGGCCGAACGGAGCGGCGGACGCGCGTCTTCGGCCGCCCCCCTGAGAGCGGAAATCAGCTCGGCGCGCGATCGCAGCCGGCTCGGGCCAACGTTCGACGCGAGCACGGCGATCGCCTCGATCGCCGACCGGCGCACGTCGACTTCCCGCGGATCGCGCTCGGTCGTCGCCGCCTCGATGAGCGCCGGCAGCGGCTCGACGAGGTGGAACTCGCCCAGCGCCCGGCACAGATACATCCGCAGCGTGATCTCGTCCTCGCGCGTGCCGCCCGACTCGATCTCCCGCTCGAGGATCTCCATCAGCCGGGCGGCCAGCACGGGGTCACGCTTCAGCCCGGCCCCGCCAGGCTCCCGGAGCACGCCCGCCAGGTTCACGGCCGCCCGCCACCGCCGGTTGCCCCCCTTTTCCAGCGCATCGACCATCGAATCGACGTCGCCGGGCGAGAGCGTCAGCCAGCCGATGACCACGACCGTCAGCACCAGGGACACCACCACCAGCGCGGGAAGCAGGATCAGCTTGCCCGGCATCCCGAGAGGAGGGGACTCAACGGGTGGATCGTCGCGGTTTGGCAGGCTCTCGCAGGACGGGGACATGCGCGCAGGGTGCTTGTGGCTGGCGAGCGGTTCGTCTCCGAATCAAGTCTAAGGCCGCCGGCCGGTCCGTCAAGCAAAGGCGTTCGGCCGAAGAGGGCTACCGCGGCAGGCTATCGGCATGTCACAATGGCCTCGATGCGATACTTGGATCTGACGCTCCCGATCCCGCCGGAGAACCTCGCCCTGGACGAGGCCCTGCTGGAAGAAGCCGAGCGGGCCGGACGTCCCACGGAAACGCTGCGACTCTGGGAGCCGGCCGAGCCGATGGTCGTGGTGGGCCGATCGTCGCGGATCGACGCGGAAGTGGATCGCGAGGCGTGCCGGCAGCGGGGCATCCCCATCCTGCGTCGCCCAAGCGGCGGGGCCGCGGTGGTGACCGGCCCGGGGTGCCTGATGTACGCCCTGGTGCTCAGCTACGAGCGGCGACCCGAGCTGCGCATGATCGACCACGCCCATCGGTTCGTGCTCGGCCGGATCGCCTCGGCCCTGCGACCGCTCGTGCCGGAGGTGAGATGTCGAGGAATCAGTGACCTCGCCATCGGCCAAACAAAGTTCTCCGGCAACAGCGTCCGCTCGAAGCGGGACCACCTCCTCTACCACGGCACGCTGCTGTACGACTTCCCGCTCGAGCTGATCGCCCAGTGCCTGAAGCTCCCGCCCCGCCAGCCCGACTACCGCGAAGGCCGGGCGCACCGCGAGTTCGTGGCCAACCTGCCCGTCACGGCCGCGGAGATCCGGCGCGCCTTGGTCGCGGCCTGGGACGCCAAACAGATACACGGCGAATGGCCTCGCGCGGAGACGGCACGCCTGGTGGCCGAGCGCTACGGCCGGCGGGAGTGGAATGACAGACACTGAGAGGCGGCACCGAGCCGCGGGAACGCCGCCGCCGCTCGGCCGAGTCAGCAAGTTGGCCCTGGGAGGAATCGGAAACAACGCGTGATATCCGGTCGCGAATCTCGCTGCTGCAATGGGAGAAGCGCGTACCAAGATCAAAGCCGAGGCAGCACTCGCGCCTTGCCGCGCCGATAGCTTCCCGCGGCCTCGCCCCGGGAGAGGATTTCCGATGCCCCCCTGGTCAGAGCGTTCTTCTACGCGCAAGCCGTCGTTTTCCTTGCCCTCCTGGCTTGTGTGGGTGCGTTGCTCGGGGTGGTTGGACGCATCGTGATTGTGCGCAAGGCCCCATCGAGCTGGAAAGTGCCGGTCGTTCTGGGCACTCTGCTCGGCGTCGTGCTGCCCTGGCCAATTGTGAAGCTCTTGCTCGCTGCAGATATTGTCCAGCTTGGCCCAGGCGGCCAGTCCGGCGTGGCACTCGTGTTGCTCGACCTGCTGCTCACACCCATCGTCGCGTGCGTCGCGGCCTTCCTCGTCACTCGGCCCAAAGGCCATCCTCGGTGCCAGTTCAGCCTTGGGACGTTCCTGGTGTGGGTGCTCATCGTGGGGGCTACGCTCGGATGGTACGGCCGTCGATTCCTTGAGGCCCGAAAGGTCAGGCAACCGCCCGAAATCGTGCTGAGGCTCTCCCAACTGGGAGGTTCCGGAAGTCCGCGCTCGAGCCACCCTTTCCACAATCTCTTCCTTCGCCTGGACCGGGCTACGAGCCCGGAGGAGACTCAGGAGCTTCGTGAGATCCTCACGGAAGGGTCGATCGGTCGTCCAATGAGCAGTCGACCGCGTAACATTCTGTCTCCTTGACGGCGATGCCGATCGACGCTCTTCGCACGATTTCCGCCGCTCAAATTACCCCGAACGGGTGGGGCGGATTCGTGTGGCACTCCGCTCCGATTCGGGAATTCCTCTTGACTGGGCGTCCTGCCGTGATAAGATGGAAATGCGAGTTAGAGTCGGTTTGGCCTGGGGGTGGTGTCTGCCCGGGCGGTGTTGCGGGTCTCGTCTCGTTGCCGGCAACACCCGACCAAGGGCGAGTTTCGTGACGCTTCCTTTCGGCCTTCGAAAACCGTAGGGGGAGTGCATCATGAGGCTTGCCCGCTCCGGTCCGTTCTGATTGGGTACCTGGCTCGCCTGCCGGGTACTCTTTCCCATCGCCGCTGGTTGCCGGAGCATGCGCGCGCAGCCGGTCGGCGAGCTCAAATCCGGCGCCGCCGGTGGCTGGAAAGGAGGTGCGGCTGATCACCGGGCCGAACAACCGGCTTTCCCCGACCGTTTGTCTCTAAGCTTGGGAGTGAACTTCAACATCGTTTTCGCGACTGATTCTCAGGCGCGTTTGCCGCTTCGGAATAGGCTGCCATAATCGTGGGCCGTGCCCTCTTTGGGTGGCACGTCCCTAAGAAAACGTGTCAGATCACGTGGCCCTGTTCCGAGTGACAAGCGCGCCTTGTTCGTTTGGTTTCCACGCGCCGCGTGCCCGGCGACCTCGTTCGATCCCTGCCGGTGTGGTCGCACCCCTGCCGAGTTGATTGACCACGCGCCGATGCTCGGTTCGAATCGAGGCCGAGGCGGTGCCGGAAAGGCTTGGGGTCGGCCGAAAAACCACTTGGGGACTGTAACGGACTTCGCGCAGCGAAAAAGGGAACGTCCCCTTCGGAAACGCGGAAGTTATTCTTCGGCCAATCCTTATCGGCCATCGGCCGACTCGCCACGAGCCCCCCTTCAGACCGCCCCGGCCAATGCCATCTTCTTGCGTTCGGCGATCACTTCTTCGGCGAGGCTGCGGGGCAGGCGTTTGTAGCGGGCGAACTCCATGGTGAACGTGCCTTGGCCTTGCGTCATGCTGCGCAGATCGGTGGAATAGCCGAAAGTCTCGGCCAGGGGGACCTCGCCTTCGATCAGGGCGGACGGGCCGAGCATTCTGGCGCCCAGGACGATGCCGCGCCGGGCCGTCAGGTTGCCGACCACCGTGCCCTGGGCCCAGCCGGGACACTCGATCTCGATCTTCATCGCCGGCTCCAGCAACACCGGCATGGTGCTGGCAAACGTCTCGCGCATCGCCGTCAGAGCGCACGTCCGGAACGCCATCTCCGAGCTGTCGACCTCGTGATACGAGCCGTCGGCCAGCGTCACGCGCAGTCCGACGACCGGGTAGCCGGCCACCGGCCCCTTGAGAATCCCGTGGCGAAATCCCTTCTCGACCGCCGGGATGTACTCCTTGGGAATCCGCCCGCCGGTGACGCGATCCTCGAACAGAAACGTCTCCTCGGCGTCCTCGGGCAACACGTCCAGCGTGCCGATGACGTGGGCGTACTGGCCCGAGCCGCCGGTCTGCTTCCGGTGCCGCACGTTGAATTCGGCCGCCCGCGTGGGCGCCTCGCGGTAGTTGACCTTCGGGCGCCCGACCTCCACCTCGACGCCGAACTCGCGGCGGATCCGCTGCACGTAGATGTCCAGGTGCAATTCACCCATTCCGGCGATCAGCGTTTCGCCCGCCTCGGCGTCCTTGGTGACGCGGAAGGTGGGGTCCTCGCGGCGGAAGCGCCGCAGGGCTTTGGCGAGCCGGTCCGCCCCGTCGCGGCCCAGGGGGGCGATGGCCATCGAGATCACCGGCTCCGGCACGTACATGCTTTCGAGCGTGCAGTAGGGGTATTCCGAGGCGTAGGTGTCGCCGCTGGCACAATCGACGCCCAGCACGGCCACGATGTCGCCGGCCGTTGCCTCGTCAACGTCTTCGCGCTGATTGGCGTGCATCCGTACGATGCGGCTGAACCGCGCCTTGCGGCCGGTCCGCTGGTTGAAGTAGGTGCCACCCTTCGTGAACGTGCCCTGATAGAGCCGCATGAAGGTCAACGCCCCGAACGGGTCCTCGGCAATCTTGAACGCCATGGCCACCGTCGGCTTGCTCGGATCGGAACGCAGCGAGATCTGGCCCCCGGGGTCTTTCTGCGCGAAAGCCGTTGCCCGGGCTTGAAGCGGCGAGGGCAGGTAGCGCACCACGGCGTCCAAAAGCGGCTGAACCCCCTTGTTGCGAAAAGCCGAGCCGAGGAAGACGGGCATGAGCTTCAACTCGACGACCGCCGCGGCGATCACCTCGTGGATGAGCGTCTCCGGCACCACTGCTTCCGAGAGCAGAAGCTGCGCCAGCTCGTCGCTGTACATCGACAGGGCTTCGAACATTCGGAAGCGGGCCGCGGCGGCCTCGCCGGCCATCTCGGCGGGAATCGGCTCGCGGCGAACCTGCTCGCCGTAGAGGCCGTCGAAATAGAGGGCCTTCCGCGAGATCAGGTCCACGACCCCGCGGAAGCCCGCCTCGCGGCCGATCGGGATCTGCATCATCACGGCGTCGCAGCCGAGCTTCTCGCGCAACTGCTCGGTCACCCCGCAGGGATCGGCGCCGACGCGGTCCATCTTGTTGATGAAGGCCACCCGAGGAACACGGTAGCGCTGCATCTGGCGATGGATCGTCAGCGACTGGGCCTGGACGCCTCCGACGGCACAGAGGACGAGGACCGCGCCGTCGAGCACGCGGAGGCTCCGCTCCACCTCGACGGTGAAGTCGACGTGGCCCGGCGTATCGATCAGATTGATCGTCGTCACGTCCCACTTGACGGAAGTGGCGGCGCTGGTGATCGTGATGCCCCGTTCCCGCTCCAGGTCCATGTAGTCCATGGTCGCGCCCTGGCCACGGACCTCCTGCATGCAGTGGATCCGCCCGGCGTAGAACAGAATCCGCTCGCTGAGCGTCGTCTTGCCCGAGTCGATGTGGGCCGAAATTCCGATGTTTCGTAGGTTGCTTTGGTCCATTGGTGCTCGATGGCTGTCCAAACGGGTGGGTACCTGCCCCACTGTACGGATGGTACGGTGTCCCGGACCTCAACGACGCCACGTGCCGCGAGGTCAAGGATGGATCGGGGGTGAGGTGCGTCAACAGGCTTGCCTGGCTCCTCCGGCAAACCTGTGATCCTGCGATGGGATGCCCGTGGGAGCCTCTACGCGGGAAAGAGGAAGCGGTAGGTTGGAGACGAAGCACCTCGACGGCGAATCTTGAAGTATATCATCGACCCGGGGCAGGGACAAGGCCCAGGAATTGCGGGTAGTGGTGCAGAAACCCGCGGCGCCAAGGAAAAAACTGGGACGACGCCTTGGTTGACCGCTACTGCGGCCCACGGCAGACTGCTGGAGTAGGCTGTCACCCCTCTCTTGGGTGAAGGTGCCGCGAGGGTGCCGCAATGACGATCGCCGCATGTTACGTATCTTCTGAAGGGGTTGTGCCGGGAACGGACAGTACCTCGACGATGCGAGTTCCCGGCATGTCTGATCAGCATTTTGACTACGAACAGAAGTTGTTTGAGCTTGGTGAGAACAGTACGCTTGCGATAGCAGCTTACATCAAAGGCATTTGTCGAAAGTATCGAAAAGATCGCCCCGGTGTGGAAAGGTGGACATTGCCGCAAGTTGCGGCGCGCGAAGAATGCAGGGAAACCGGCGGCGACCGCCTCACCGTCCCTCGCTCAAGCTCCCGACCGCCATGCACCAGACCGACCGGCCGGGAGAGCAATTCGCGGAAAGTACAGGACAGATGTTGGGAAAGGAGGTTCCAGATATCCGCATTCTTCTCTACGTACTTGGACCAACGGAGCCATTCGTAGCCGGGGTAGCCGCTGAACTCGCAGCGGCGGACGGTCACCAAGTCGGCGGCACCGGCCAGGATACCGCGATGAACCCCAAGGAAGTGGCAGTCCTCTACCGTGATGTGATGTGCGTCGTCATCGAGTCGGATTCCCAGCTCGGGCGCGAGCCGAAAGCGGATGCCTTGCACGACCACGCATTTGCCGTTGATCCTCAAGCCCACGCCACCGGCGCGGCCGACATCGCGCCAGAAATCGGCTTGCCCCATCTCGGCCTCGTTGCCCACATATGCCCGATGGCTCTCCACGGTCGCCGTGTTGGGATCTTGAGAGTTGGCCAAGCGCAGATAGAGAAAGCCGTCTTCCCAGGCGAATCCTTCCGGTGGGCCGCCAAGCGATCGGGCCGAGTCGCGGAACTGTGTCAGGTCGCCGAGTGTCTCGTAAGCGACCAGGTTTCGATCATCGACCAGGACCCAGCGAACGCGATGACCGACCCGCGAGCGATAGAGATCGTCCGAGACATGAGTGAAGACGAGCGTTTCGGTCGGCGTGCCGCTGAGCACGACGGTGCCCGGTTTTCGGGCGCGGAGGATGATCGGCGCATCGAGTGTGCCGCTCTTGTCAAGGACCACGTTTTGGCGATAGGTTCTCGGCGCGAGTTCGAAACTATCGTCGGGCCCGGCGACATCCAAGGCCGGGCTGACGTCGTCCGAGGAAGTGAGTTGAATAGTCGCGGCGGAAGCAAATCGAACAATCGAGCACGCAAGAATCGCGAGCAGCAACGCTCGATGCGCGAGGCGGAACGTGGTACGTGAAGGCCGGCAAGTGTGATCTGATGCGATACTATCTGCTTGGCGTCGTTTCCGAGCACAAGCACAACTGGATGCGTATGGAATCGTAGTGATGATTGCGAGCAAAGTGGGTACACGTCTCATGTTAGCCTCTCTAAACGAACACCGCTGCGTCACGGCGCGGCCGACTGGCGAATTGTGAACGCACCGGCAGGTACCGACATCCTGCCATTGCCGTCCACCGCGGCGATGCGTCGGTCATTGGTCGGGTCACGATCCTGGTCGGTCTCGTAGACAATGCCGCCAGCCAAGTAGCCGTCGCCGAACTCGACGGCCGTTGGCTGGCTAACGGTCAGGCGAGCCTCCGCCTCTGTCAGGATGGCGGTCACCGCCTGATCGGCTGTGAGCGCAAACGTCTCGGCTTCGAGCGTTCGGGCCGACTTCACGAAGACGGCGCGTGGTGTCCGCCGGAACGCGGCAAGTCGAGCATCCGTCTTCATCGGCCCGTGTTGCCACTCGCCAGGCGATGTTGCCCAGACCACCGTATCGTCGCCCACGTCGCACCCGACAAGATCATCCGTTCGGATCGGCGATACCCGCGGCAACGTGTGCTGCCGCGAAGTGGGGTACAGCAACGCGAGGAACCTGACTTCCCGCCGCCTAATCCGCGGGGTCACTCTGAGAAACCGATGTCCGTTCTTCTCGACGGGCTCCATTTGTCTGTCCTCGGGCGAGAAGAGCCGCACCTCAAGCGACGCCTTCGGTGCCTTGAACGTAGCGCCGCCGGAATCGCGAACCTGGATCTCGGTGGTTGGTGGCACAACTTGCGAGTGCAGCAGCCACTGGTACTCGTGCGGCGCGTCGTCTTTCCTCACTTCGTCGGCGACGATGAAATATCCGGGTCGCATGAAGACGACATGGCGTTTCACGAACTCGGCTGGCGCATAGGCGACCGTGCTGTCCGCCTCGAAATAGTCCATCGCGTTGGTGTGGAGGAAGTCCCGAACCGCGCCGAGCATTCCGCTGCTGCGCTGCCCCTTGCCGTCAATGAGCACGACGCTGTGTGATTCGGACTCAGCCTCCCACCCACCGTAACCCGTGTCGTCGACGAGGTGCTCGCCGTAGGCCGTGAGTACGAAGCCACCTTGATCGGCATGGCCGTGCGACCCGTACTCTCCGCATTCCATCGCGAGAAGGACGCCGTTGGGGTCGTTCCAACCGGTGCGGAGAGACACGCGTCCGTCCTCGGGCCAGTGACCGGTCAACGCAAGTCGGGCTGAGGTGTCGGGGTCTTCGGTCGGCACGTCGTCGTCGTACCAGACAACGCTGTCAGGATGCCCGTGCTGGTAGTTCCAGACGGGAAACCCTCGCCCCGGACCATACATATTTTCGAACAGCCAGCGGATCAGGCCGTCGTTGTGGATCGCGGCAATTCGCGCGAAGCAGGCACCCGCGGGATGGAGTGCTTCCGGCGGCCGGCCGGCGAGGCGCCGACCGTCGTTGAACGGTGCGAAGTGGTCGCGAGTCGGTTCCATCATGTACAGGTTGTAGAGGCACGACTTGCGCAGCAGTTGGTCACGATACTCAAACAGGTTTTCACCGTCCGCTCGCAGCAACGCCGAGGCGAACGTGGTGAGGTATTCCATGGCGTACTTGTGGTACATCGGGCTCTCGAAGTAAGCGCCGTTTGCATCGAACCCGCCGTCCATCAGCATCTTGACTTGGGCGACGGCTTCCTCGAGCCACGATTCGGCGTGACTGTCCTCGCCCATCAGCGCCAACGCCGCCATGCCCAATCCGGCCGCCGCCACGGCCTGCCAGTTGTTTCCATGGTCCGACGCCCACCAGCCATGAATTGTGTCCCTGCACGGCGTGCGCGCGGCAACCCAAATCCATTGCGCCTCCAGGTCAAGGCGACGGCGGACGGCCTTGCGCTGCTGGTCCGTCAGATGCTGGCAGAGCGCGTCGTATCCCCACGCCATGCAGTCGAGATACTCCCCATTTCCCAGGACACTCGTCGGGTCGCGGCCGAAATCGCGCTCCGACAAGCGAGACAGGTAGTCGACCCCGCGGTCGCCATACGCCTTCTCCCCGGTCAGCGCGTATGCGACGGCCACCTCGTTGAGCGCCTGGGCCGAACCGCGCGGAATCTTCAGCGGCGATGGTGATGCGATCTGCCTGTCGGCCGCCGCGAGCAAGCCATCGTAGTAGTAGCGGACGGGATGGTTCGCTTTGCCGCTGATCTTGTCGTTGGCCGCCTCGACTTCCACTCGCGAGAACTGCAGCCGCGGGTGTTCACCCGGCCGGAAGTTCTCCCACGGATCACCGCGCGGCGCGGACAGCCGGGCGCCGGCGACGTAGAACGGTCCGCCGCGCGTCTTCGCGATGCGGAATCGCGTGTTTCCCTGGGGCAACGATACCATGCAGTGGTACTGGCCCGACCGCGCAAGCGTGCCGTAAGCCTTCCAGGCGCCTTCGAGTTCGACGCTGAGTTCGCCGACGCGCTCTTGCTCGATTCGCGCGATGTTGACGCCGATCGTGAGCACGTATTCGCCGGCGCGGGGCGCCGCGAAGGACCATTCGATGACTTGGTTCCGCCCCGTCGATACATGCCCTGGCTCCATGCCCTCCTTGCCAAGCTTTGCTTCCCCCTCGTGCGCTCTGAACTCGTCGAGGTAGTCTTCGCCGAAACGAACTACGTCGACCTGACGTCCGACCTGGGTGAAATCGACTTCTCCGACCTTCGAGGCGGCAATCTCTTCCGCCAAACGCCGCTTCGCGTGGGCCGCCTCACGAGCCTTCCGCACGATGACCTCGACCCGCCGATTTCCAGCGTAAGGCTGGAACAGATCGGCGTCGGTCGGGGGCTTCTGCTTCCCCGACGGCTGGAGCTTGCCGCGGTAGAGCAGGAAGCAATCGAACGTGGCATTGCCATTGCGGGGCTCGACCTCCAGTTCGAACGTGTGCTCCCCGGCAGCGAGATCCACGACTCCATATCTCGACCACCCGGCCGCTCGGTTACTTGCCAGGACCGTGCTGTCCTCGAAGGGAACCTCCTTCCCCGCGTCGCGCCAAGTCTGCTGGTCGAAGCGCCACCGGTTGGCCAGCGCCAGCGTGCGTGGCCACTCCCGCGCCCAAAGGTGGTACTTCGACGACTCCGGCACGCGGACCCGATACCGCGCGAAATATCGCCCCTCTTCCGGCGGCGTTTGATCGACCTTGTGCATCAGCGTCAGCCAGTCACCTCCCGATAGCCCGTCGCGCGCCGTCCCGCCCATCTCCAGCCACGAGTGTTCGCGGAAGTTGGTGTCGACGACGTCTTCGGCTTCCCACCAGATGATCTCGGCGCAGGTGCCTCCGCTGGCCAACATCGGCCCGATCATGGACAGCAGGATGAGGACAGGTCTCATTTGTTCTTCCTTCACGATCCAAGCGGACTGATAACGATCAAAGATGACCGAGCGTCGATTCGCTACCGTGCCCCCAAGTCTATAGTGACAGGGGCCGAAGCTCAACAACTGCCCGCATTGTCCAGCGCGTTTGATCGCGGTTTCGCAGGTCTGGCCGCCTTGGTCGAAGCCGCTACGGATGGCGTCGAGCGACGTCCGTTCACGTCAATCGGCGAAGTGTTGGAGAATGGGTGACAGAAGGATGCAGAATATGTAATCTATCGATGGTCTGGCGAGACCAGACGATTCCGGGTGCTTGAAGTAACTGACCACCTGGCAAGCGGGTAAGTTGCCGCGAGTCTTGTCTTCTCAGCCGCGGGACGGAAGGCCTCGGACGCCCAGCTCACGAAACGGAGGACCCCGGGAGACGGTGATGATTGGAACAATAAGTAGAATCGCACTCATCGTGTCCTGCTACCCAAAAGCTGATCCGGATGTTGTGAGAGTATCCAGAGCCCCGGAGGGGCGGAAGGAGACTCTCGATGAGGAAGAAGCACGAGAAGCGACACACGCCAGAGCAGATCATCCGGAAGCTTCGCGAAGCGGACGGGATGCTCACGGCGGGGCCACGTGGGAGCCGGCGGTGCGATTGACCGATGCTCCGAATTTGTCCCGCCGGCCGATGATTGCCGCCGCCGGCATCGAGCTGCATATCGTCTGGTTTGACAATCGAGACGGGAACCTGGAGGTCTATTACAAGGACTCACAAGACGGTGGTGACACTTGTTCCGAGGACGCGCGACTGACCCACGCGGACGGAGAATCGCGACACGCGGCGATCGCCGTCTCGCGCAAATCCGTTCACGTGATCTGGTCTGATGACCGTGACGGCAACACGGAAATCTTCTACAAGCGGAGACCAAGGTAGTCTCGATACGCCTGAATCGCCTCCTCGCCCCAGACGGCGTCGTCGAGTCGACCGGCCAGTTCGCGGCTGGTCGCCCCGGTATTGAAGACGACGACGGTTGCACCGAAGTCAAAATGCCGACTCAGATATTTACCCATCGAGACACCTCCAAGCCCTAACCCTCGCGGAGAGGCCTCCGTGCTTGCCCAGGGCGGATTGCCGTGTGCGGCCAGTTCTTCGTAAAGAACCCGGAAGTCGTCTCGAAGGGGGCCTACCGGGTAGGTGGTCCAGCCCGGCCGACAGGAGTCGACCAGCGCGATCGAGATGGGTGCATTCGTGTACTGTACGCCCGGCGAACCGATCAGGCCGGCACCGGCCGCCACGTGGGTATACATTTTCTCCGCGGGAATGCCTCCCTCGGCCAGCTCCGTGGCCCAATAGGAAATGTAATCCTGATTGACTTTGGCCAGTGCCGCGGCAAAATCCTCCGGCGGATCGGCTTGGCTGTAGCCGAGGTTGGTCAGCGCGTTGTAGCCCAATCGGCTCCGAGGCACGCCGTCGCGATCCATCATCCGGGCAATCCGAGGGTTGAACTTGTCGATGCCCTCGTAATTGGGAAGTACCGGCTCGGCCCCCACCGTGACGCCGGCAAACAGATGTGCCTTGCCGGCTTCCGCAAGTCGGTCCAATCCTGCCGCGATCGACGGGGCAATCACGGCTCTGGCTATCCGGGACACCTCTTTGAGCACCTCCGGACTGTTGTAGCAGATCACCGGCGGCATTTGCTCCGGCGTTCCCCAGTCGCGATAGCGATGCGGATGGGGCGTACGGTCCCAGTCCATCCATTCCACGTTCCGCACGTTGTCCGGATCGTATCCCGGCTTCTCTCGGTCAGCGTAATTCCAAAGGTCGGGCCTGTTGGTCCATTCGAGGTTCTCCACGGTGAAATAGACGGCCGTCTCATGCCGCAAGGCCACGTCGAAGGCCGCTTTCACCCCCCGAGCCAACGTCTGGGGATCGGCCTGTTCCTTGAAGAAGTGATCGGGGTCCAGTCGCCACGCCGGGATAATCAGATGAAATCCCCAGTTGCGTTTAGCAGGATCGGAAACGGGACCAAGCCGTCGCTTCATCTCTTCAACGGCTTCTTCAAGCTCGGCCACCCTGCCGCCGTAGAGATGTCCGACCTCCTTGAGAGGCAAAACCAGGTATTGGGTCTCGTCAACTTCCCGACGGAATCGATCTAGATGCTCCATGTTGGCTGGGTCGCCGGGCCCCACTTCGAGTATGCCGAGAGCACGGTCGAGGAGCGCTTCGGCGCGGGCGAACTGGCCTTGCTCCACCAACGGTTGGAAATCTTTCATGATGCCGCCGATGCGCTGCCACTTTTCCGCGCGTCGGTGGAATCGCTGCATCTTCTCCTCCAGCGAGCGCGGCGGACGCGTCGGCTCGTCTTGAGCGAGCAGCGATGCTCCCCCAATCAGGAGAAACACGAGAGCCAGCATCGTGGACATCCACCTGGTTGTGCCGCAAAGCGTCATGTTCTTCTCCTCAGCCCTCAGCCTGGAATGTTCTGGATTTCCGTCTTCTACAATGGACTGCTAGCCCGCCTGGGGCAGATACAAAGGCATCGTCCACAGTAGGGCGTCAGTCCGTTATATCGTTTCACTCTCTCCTGCCAGGGGTCCATTTCCGCCTTGTAGCGCAAGAGTTCCTCGGCGGTGGGCTCGGTTTTCGGCATCGGAATATCCTTGTAGCCGCCGGTGCACTTCAGCATCCCGCTGCACCCCCAACGGCATTTCCAGCCCGCCAGCCTGGCATACTCCACGGCCTTGCCGCCGATTTGAATGCTCACCTTCTGATCGGACCTTCCGGGTATTGCCCCCGTCGGGCATGCCCGGGCACATTGGAATCCACACGCCTCGGGATCGCAAAGCCGTTCGTCTTGGATCGGGTCGGGATGAAGTGGGGCGTCGGTGACGATGCTGGTCAGCTTCTGTCGGGTGCCGAACTCGGGCGTCATCAGCATCGTGTGCCAGCCGATTTGGCCCAGCCCGCAGGCCACGGCGACGTGTGTGTGCGAGACGTCTCCAGGACCA
>Ga0307379_10004001_pt1 | contig 21174 bp, 15 predicted proteins | sample UN2MG_FD_202237 | JGI IMG/M metagenome (GOLD analysis project Ga0307379, IMG submission 202237) | Soil microbial communities from Risofladan, Vaasa, Finland - UN-2 | ecosystem: Environmental > Terrestrial > Soil > Coastal area > Acid sulfate soil | place: Finland: Risofladan, Vaasa | collected... | reverse complement strand
TACACGTGCTATGCCTGCGCCATTCTGCCGGACCACGTTCACCTCGTGATCCGCAAGCACCGGGACAAGGCCGAGGATATGATCGAAGCGCTCCAGGCCGCAAGCGGAAGGCATGGCTGGGCGGAAGGCATGGCTAAGCCGCAAGCGGACGGCGCGGCTGTGCGGAAGCCGCTTGCGGCTTAGCAATCAGCATCGCGTTCCGCGTTGCCGTTGAGGGCCGCGGCCAGCGCGAACGGGTCGCTCGAGACGACGCTTGAGGTGTAAAGTTCCATCGCCCCGACGTCCACGGTCTTGGCCTCCGGCGAGCCGCGGTCCACCAGGTGTACCAGCACCGGGAAACCTTCCCACGCGGGGTCGGTGGGTCCGAGCGGCGGCATGTAAACCGCCAGGTTGTAACTGGTTACGTCGAGCGCGGCATAGACCTTCAGGGCCCGATGAATCCCCGCCGCAAGGTCCGCCTCGTCAAACCGGTCGGCCACGAGGACGAGTTCCTTTTCCTTGATGGGCGTCAGGTGCGCCAAGGCCGTTACGTTCCCCCACCGTGCCGCGAGGCCCAGGGTGTCGTGCACCCGCACGAGGTCCTCAAAGTAATTGCTCTTGTGCGCTTTGCGATAGGCGAGGGCATCGCGGCGGAGGCGTTCGATTTTCGCGTAGGGGAACTCGCGGGCGACGACCATCTGCGCGTGGCCGTGGATGATGCTTGCCGCCGCTTTCCACAGGCAGTTCCACATGAGGAAGAAGTAGCGGGCCTCGCGGTCCTCGCCGTAAACCTTCTCGGCCCAGGTGCGGGCGGTGGCGAGGAGGTCGGCCACCTCGGCGACGGTGAAAGCGTCGGTGCGAAAATGCAGGGGCGAATGTTCCTCGAAGATCACCAGACCGTGCCAACCGTCGTACGCGGCCACATTCGCACACGTCTTTTGGCCGATCCGGCCGAAGGTGTTCTCCGGCGTCAGTTCCATCGGCCGACAGAACGCGCACTTTCCGCGCGCGGCCTCGATTTCCTTGACCAGGTCCGAATCGCTTTTGGCCTCGATGGGCCTGAGGGCCCGGACGGCGTTGAAGAGCGTCCCCTGGCCGGTGACCTGGTTGACGACGTGGACGATTTTCTGTCGGCGGATGGCCGAGAGGACCTGCTCGCGCGTCGGAGCCAGGTAGGCGAACGCCTTGGCGATCCAGTCCTCCATCGCCTTGGGAGGGAGAATGCGCGCCTCGCCGGCCGTGAAGCGGTAGAGGCGGTCGAAGCGTCGTCGGTCGTCGGCGTCAAGCCCTGAGACGAGCGTTTCGAGGTCGGTGATGGATTTCGGCATACGGTGTTCCTTCGCGGGTGCGGAGCGCGTCGGGCTCGCTATTTCACAACGTCATCGAGGGCCGGCATGAGATAGTCGCGGACGACGACGTCCCAGGACATCTGGCGTGCCAGGTCGTAGCCGCTCGCAAGAAACGCCTCGCGGGCCTTTCGGTCGGCCGGCAGGCGCGCCAGGATCTCGTCGGCGACGCGGTCGGCTTCCTTCTCTTCGACGGCGTCGCGCTCCTTCGGGCCGATGGACAGCACGTTGTGCAGCCCGCCGTCCTTCTCCAGATGCGTGTAGTCGGCGACGAGGACGTTCGGCACGGGCTTGTCGCCCGCCACCTTCTCGACGAACCCCGCGCAGCCGCAGATGTTTGTGACGACGCACAGGCCGCCGAACGAGAGCGGCTCCAGTTGGGCGATGCCGAACGGCTCGTAGACGGACTGGCCGAACTCGATGTCCGTCCCCTTGCGGATGTCCAGAAAGTCCATGTCCTCGGGCATTTTCAGGCCGCACAACGCCCGGTTCCAGCCGAACTGATTGACCAGGATGACCTTGATCTGGCGGGCGCAGGCGTTGAACTTCTGCATGTGGACGTAGAAGTCGGCCTCGCCGCCCGACAGGTCGGGTTGCCCCTCGCGGTGGCCGACCGGCCAGGAATAGCGGGCCTCCATGTCGAGGATTTCGTGGCTCTTGCGCGGGGCGCCCAGTTGGCTGGACAATAGATACAGGACGCCCGTCCGTCCCGTCTCGCGGAACTTGCGTTCCAGGTGCCAGAGGACCTTCAGGTCCCTCCACATGCCCTTCGACAGGGCCATGCGCGTCACGTGCGAGAAGACGAAGTCCGGCCGGAACTCCAGGATCGTCTCGGTGTACTTCTGGAGGCGGGCCTTCGATTGCTCGACGTCCTCGACGGAGACCTCATAGGCGGGGACGCCGTTATAGACGAGGCGGATGTTCTTGGCGGCGAAGTCCGGGCCGAGGAACTTCATCTCCGCCAGGACGTGGTCGCCGACGCACAGGATGGCGTCGCAGAACCGCGAGGCCGAAACCAGGGCGTGCTTGAAGAACGGCGCCTGCAGGCCGAAGACGTCCTCCACGAACTTGCCCTTGGCCATCGCCTCGGAAAGGACGTTGTAGAACATCGTATCGTGTCCGGGATGGCCCTCGACGATCCGCCGCATCGTCGCCACCTCGTGGGCATAGAAGGCGGTGCGGTAGGTGCGAGAGTCGCGAGCGATGGCCGCCAGCGCGAGCGGCATGCCCATGAACTCGTGGGCCAGGATGACGGCCGGACCGTCCCCCGACGCCCCCAGCGCGTCCAGCGCCTCCAGTCCCGGCATGGCGAGGCGCACGTACTGCTCGTATTCCCACTCGCGATAGAGGTCGCTCCGGATGCCGAATCGGTCGAAGAGGAGCCGTTTGAACTCCCCCAGGCGGTCCAGGTTCGGCGCGCCGACGCCCACCAGCACGACCTCGGGGCTGGACTCGACGCCCGTCGTCTTGTCGCGGAAGACGCGCCGGCCGTACACGATCCCCACCCCGTAGCGCTGCTGGATGGGGCGGAAGCGTCCAGCCCATCCGCCCTCGTCCGTGCCGGTGAGGCTCGAGTACAGGACCTTGCCGTTCTTCGACAGCAACGCCTCATCGTCCGCCCCGCCGAGGGGCCCGACGAGGATGGAACGCTTGACGCGCTCGTTATAGGTCTTGGCGGTGAAGAAGCCCTGGAGGACGGCCCCGATGCCGCCCACCTTCTGGATCGCTTCGTGCGTAACATGAACGACCGTGCTCATGCCTTTCCTCCGTGGATGACCCGCTTAGGCAAGCATTCGCGGCAAGAAGCCGTTGTGCCCTCTTGCCGCGTCGCCCGCTTTCGCGCCGTTCGGTTACCCGCCTTCTTATCGGAAAAAAGCGTGCAGGACTTTCCTAATTCACGCCGCCGCCGTCCACTCGGGTATCCGCCTTTTCCCCGTCCGTCGCCAGCAATTCCCGTCCGCCGGCGGCGAGCAACTCCTCCGCCAGGCCGACGCCGATGGCCGCCGCCTCGCCGGCCGAGCCTTCCGCCCGCCGACGCACGCTCCGCTCGCCCGACGCCGACAGGAGCCATGCTTCCAGCGCCAACCTGCCGGCATCGTCCACGGTCCCGAGGACGCCCAGGGGCGTCCGGCACCCGGCTCCGAGCCGGCGCACCACCGCCCGTTCCGCCGCCACCGCCTGCCGCGACGCCGAGTGGTCCAGCGGCGCCACGAGGCTGCGGACGTCCTCATCATCCGCCCGGAACTCAAGGGCCAGCGCCCCCTGACCCGCCGCCGGAAGCATCGCCGACGGCTCCAGCACGCATGCTCGCGCGTCCAGCAGGTCCAGGCGCGCGAGGCCCGCCCGGGCCAGAAGAGCCGCGTCGCACGCGCCCGCCTCCAACTTCCGGAGGCGCGTTTCCACGTTGCCCTGCAGGTTAGCGAAAACAATGTCCGGCCGCAAGCGCCGCAGCATCGCCCGGCGCCGCGGGCTCGACGTCCCCACCCGTGCCCCCGGCCGCAGGTCCGCCAGGCCCGCCCCCTCGCGCAAGACCAGGCAATCCCGCGGGTCCGCCCGCAGCGGAACGGCCGCCTCCGCCTCCAGGGCGTCCGGCCCGCGTGTCGGCACATCCTTCATCGAGTGGACCGCTAGGTCCGCCCGCCCCGCCAGGAGCGCTTCCTGGATTTCCTTGACGAAGAATCCGACGCCGACCGGACCGCCCGCCGCGCGGTCGCCCGTCGTCCGGATCGTCTCGACGCGGACCTCCAGGTCCGGCCACGCCCGGCGGAGTGCGGCCACGACCGATTCGGTCTGGGCGAGCGCAAGCCCGCTCGCCCGCGAACCCACTCGAAGCAGGCGCCCCATGGAACCTCCCGGCCGGGCACCATAGGGAAACCGTCCCCCCCATGCAAGCACAACCGGCGGCGATTCTTTTCGTTGACCTCGCCCGCCCCGCGTGCGACACTCTGAAGCATCCCTGAGCCACTCGAGAACCCGTCCGGGAGGAGAAGCCTATGCTGACTACCATGCTCGCTATTAGTCAGGCCCCGTCTTTGGCGAATGTTATGGACGAGATTCAGCGGCTGGGCAGTCTCGTGACGGTGGTGCTCATTATCCTCGTGTTGGTGGGCATCGCATTGGTCTTGGCCCACCACCGCCTCGCCAAGAACCAGGTCGAACTGGCGGACCTGGTGCGGCAACTGGCGGGCCTGTGCGGAAAGAAGCCGGGCGACCACTGACCGCCAACGGAGCGCGGGTGCCATGCTTTCGCTTGCGAAAGCGTGGCACCCGTCGGTTGATAAGTAACGGGCCACTGGCCGCTCGTCCTGTCCGTGGGGTGCGTCATGCTCGACCCGGCCCTGGTTCGCGCGGAACCGGCGCGCGTGCGCGCGGGCCTCGCGCGCCGCGGGGCCGACCCCGCTGTCCTCGACCGTCTCCTCCAGACCGACGGCCGGTGGGTCGCCAAGACTTCGCTCGCCGACTCTTTGCGCACCCGCCGGCGGCGGGTGAGTGACCAGATCGCGCGGCAGCGCGGCGAAGGCGCCGACACGGCCGACCTGGAGCAGATCGGCCGCGAAGTCGCCGACCAGATGCGCACCGTCGAGCGGGAACTCGCGACCCTCCGGACCGCTCGCCGCGAAGCCCTCCTCCTCCTGCCGAACCTCCCGGCCGCTGACGTCCCGGAGGAAACGACCGTCTTGCAGGAGATGCCTCCACGAGCCCGCTGCGGAAGCGACGGGGCACTCCCCCACTGGGACATAATTAAGATGCTCGACCTCGCCCGCCCGGCCTCCTCGTCCGCCGGGCGGGGCTTTCTTCTCTGGCGGGGAGCGGGCGCACGGCTCCTGCGGGCGCTCGAGGCCTTTATGCTCGACCTGCACACGCGCCAGTTCGCTTGCGCGGAGGTCCGCTGCCCGCCGCTTGCGACGCGCGCCGCGCTCGAAGGCTCCGCGCACCTGCCGGGACTGGAAGAGAAGATGTACGCGGTGGTCGAGCCGGGGACGGACCGCTCCCTGACGGTCGCGGCTCGTCAAAGGCCCGACCTTTTTCTCGTCCCGCGCGCTGAGCCGCACCTGGCGAACCTCTTTCGCGGCGAAGTTCTTGACGCCGGCGCGCTGCCGGCGCGGTTCGTCGCGGCCGGGCCGGCCCTGCGGCGCGAGGCGGACCACGGCGGGGCGGCGGGGCGCGGCCTGCTGAGGCTCCACGAGTTCCCGACCGTCGAAGTCTATGCGTTTTGCCGACCGGAGCAGTCCGAGGCGGAACTGGAGCGGGCGGTCGAGGCCGCAACAGGAATCCTCGCGCGCCTCGATGTGCCGCACCGTCGGCTCCTGCGCGGCGCGCGCCACTTGAGCCGAGCCGCCGCCAAGACGATTGACCTGGAGGTCTGGGCGGCGGGCTTGGAGCAGTGGCTGCCGGTGGCGGCCCTCTCGTCGTTCACCGACTACCAGGCCCGCCGAACGCGGACGCGCTTTCGGGCGGCCGACGGAAAGCCGCGCCTCGTCCACACGGTGGGCGGGGCGGCCGTGGCGATTCCGCACGTGGTGGCGGCAATCCTGGAGAACGGCCAGGAGGGGGACGGGTCTGTGCGCCTGCCGGAGGCGCTTTGGCCGTACATGGACGGCCGGCAGGCGCTTGGCCCGGCGAGCGGCGGATAGGGCGGCGAGAGGGCGAAAACGCCGCGTGCGGGAGTCCCCCCAGGCCCCGCACGCGCGCGATTGCACAGCCCCTGGCCGTTTCTCTCTGCTTCCAGAGGAGTGTGCCACGGGCGCGGAAAAAGAGCAAAGACAAACCGGCGCCCGAGTGACACCTGTATGTCACACCGGACCGGCCCGCAGTGGGCAACGCACGGCCGGGCAAGACCGGCCGTGCCACACGATCCCTAGATGGCACCTTCCCTCAAGTGCCAGAATCCGTAGTGACACGCCCCGGGCGGCGGGGAGGCAAAAGAAAGTTGACACGGACGCCGGGAGGCTGATATCTTCCAGCGTTCCGCGGGTTTTGGCTGAGGCCCGATGGGGAGGTGTCGCGAAGGGCGGAGGCTGGATTGGCAGACCGAACGCGGCCCTGGCACGCGGATGCGCGCGACGCCAGGGCATTGCATTTTGGCCGGTCGGCGAGTCCAATTGCTACTCTGCGACCCTGCTCTGCGTAGCCCGCTACGCAGGGCGAAGCAGAGAGTGGCGAAGCGCCGCTTCGCTACGAAGCACGAGTGCCGCCGCGAGGAAACACGACCATGGCCGATAGCGCCTACAAAAACACGCTCAACCTGCCCGAGACCGATTTCCCCATGAAGGCGAACCTGGTCCAGCGCGAGCCGGACCTCCGCCGACGTTGGGCCGAGATGGACCTTTACGGCTTGATCCGCGCGGCCGAGCATCCGAAAGGGCGGTACGTCCTTCACGACGGTCCGCCGTATGCCAACGGCGACATCCACATCGGGACGGGCATCAACAAGATCCTCAAGGACATCGTCGTCAAGTACCGGACGATGCGCGGCCACGATTCGCCGTACATCCCCGGCTGGGATTGCCATGGCCTGCCGATCGAGCACAAGGTGCGCCAGGAACTCGGGGCCAAGGCCGACGCCTTGAGCGCGACTGAGATCCGCGAGCGGTGCCGCGAGTATGCGCTGCGTTTCGCGCGCGTGCAGAGCGAGCAGTTCCAGTCGCTCGGTGTGCTGGGGCGATTCGAGAAGCCGTATCTGACGCTCGACCCGGCGTATGAGGAAGGGCAGATGGAGGTCCTGGCGTCGCTGGCGGACGAGGGGCTCCTCTACCGCGACCGGCGGGCGATCCACTGGTGCGCCTCCTGCGAGACGGCCCTGGCGGAAGCGGAACTGGAGTACCAGGACGACGAAGGGCCGAGCCTCCATGTCCTCTTTCAGTTAACAGAGGAATCCGTAGCCAAACTGCCGGAGAAACTGCATGGTAAGCCTGTCTACCTGATGATCTGGACCACGACTCCGTGGACCTTGCCGGCTAACTTGGCGGTGGCGGTCCATCCGGACCTCGAATACGAGGCTTTGCCTGTCTTTCATCGCAGTTCAGATTGCTATTTGATTGTCAAAGTGGGCCGCGCCGAAACGCTCGGCTTCCCAATTGGGGAGCTTTCGGAATCTGTAACGCTCACCGGCAAAGACCTCGACGGCCAGACCTATACGCACCCTTTTATGGGACCGCCGGAGGGAGGCGAGGCCCGGCGTGTCGTCGCCGACGCGAGCGTCGTGACGCTCGAAGAGGGCACGGGCCTCGTGCACATCGCTCCCGGTCACGGGCGCGAGGACAACCTGCTGGGTATGAAGTGCGGCCTGCCGGCGTATAGCCCGGTCCTGGGCGATGGGCGGTTTGACGACTCGGTCCCCGACTGGCTGCGCGGCAAGACAGTGTGGGAAGCGAACGCGATTATCCTGAAGCACCTCACTGAGTTGGGGCACCTCGTGGCCGAGGGAGCGACGACCCACCGGTATCCGCACTGTTGGCGGTGCCGGGAGCCGGTCATCTTCCGGGCGACCGAGCAATGGTTCGTCGCGCTGGATTCCGGCGAGACGGGCAAAAGCCTGCGCCAGCGGGCGCTGGAGGCGGTGGGCGGGGTGCAGTGGGTCCCCGCGTGGAACGAGGCGCGGATCCGCGGGACGATTCTGACGCGCCCGGATTGGTGCATCAGTCGGCAGAAACTCTGGGGCGTGCCGATCCCCGCCCTCTATTGCGAGGGGTGCGGCCGGGCGCTCCTGACGGGCGACATGATGCGGGCCGCCGGAAAGTTCTTCGGCCGAAGAGGGAGCACCGCCTGGTACGAGGCGCCGGTCGAAGAGATTTTCGGCTCTCCTCCGGCGTGCCCGGAGTGCGGCGGCAAAGCGTGGCGCAAGGAGACAGACGTCTTCGACGTCTGGCTCGACTCGGGTGCGTCCTGGCGGAGCGTCTGCGAGGCCGAGGGCCTCGGCATGCCGGTCGAACTGTATCTGGAGGGCTCGGACCAGCACCGCGGATGGTTCCAGTCGAGCCTCATGCTGGGCGTGGTGGCGCGCGGCCAGCCGCCGTTCCGCACGTGCGTGACGCACGGCTTCGTCGTGGACGAAGAGGGGCGGAAGATGTCGAAGAGCCTGGGCAACACGGTGAACGTTCTGGAGGAGGTCGGGCGCCTCGGGGCGGACGTGGTGCGCCTCTGGGCCGCCAGCACCGACACCAGTTACGACATCCGCGCCTCCGACGCGCTCATCGCGAACCTGCAGGACGCGTACCGCAAGATCCGCAACACCCTGCGGTTCCTGATGGGGAACACGGGGGAGTTCGACCCGGAGCGGCACGCGGTGAAGCACGCCGACCTGGAGGAGCTGGATCGCTGGCTCTTGGCGCGGGCGCAGAGGCTTGCGGCGGACGTGACGGCCGAGATGGAGGCGTTCCAGTTCCATCGCGTCTTCAACCTGGTCCACGTCTTCTGCGTCACGGACCTGTCGGCGTTCTATCTGGACGTCCAGAAGGACGTCCTGTATTGCGATGCGGCGGATTCGCGGCGGCGCCGGAGCGCCCAGACGGCCATGGCCGAAACGGCCGACGTGCTGGTACGCCTCTTGGCGCCGATCCTGGTGCACACGGCGGAGGAGGCGTGGGAGCGCCTGCCTGGAGCGTCGGCGAACCGGCGCGAGGCGAGCGTTCACCTGGCGCGCTGGCCCGAAGCGGATGCGGACCTGCTGGACGAGGACCTGCTGGCCCATTGGGAGTGGCTGATGGATGTGCGGCGCGACGCGTACGCCCTGCTCGAGGTCTTCCGCAAGAAAGGGCGTTTCGCCAAGCACACGGAGGCGCGGGTGGCCCTGGCGCCGGCGGATGAGAAGGAACGGGCGGCCCTGGCGAAGGTCGGGACGGAGCGGCTGGCGGCGCTCCTTTTGGTGAGCGAACTTGCGCTGGTGTCGCCCGAGCAGGCTGAAACGCTCGAAGGCGAACGGGCGGAGGCCGGCGAAGCGGACCAGAAGCGCTTCGCCTCGGCCGTCCTCCTGCCGCAGAACTATAAGCGATGCGAACGGTGCTGGAACCGGTGGCCGAGCGTCGGCGCGGGCGAGCCGGCGGACCTGTGCGAGCGCTGCCGCCAAGTGCTCGCGTTGCATTGAGCGGTAGTGTGGCACTGGTGGCTTGTCCACCAGTGCTGATTGACCAGATGCAAACGATGCACTGGCGGGCAAGCCGCCAGTGCCACCCGGCCGAAAAACAGGCCGCGACATTCTGTGGGAGCCATTATGAGCACGAAGGAAACCATCGAGCGCTTCAACAAGTACGTCATGGCCAACTACACGCGCCTGCCTCTGGTGGCGGTGCGCGGCGAAGGAGCGTTCATCTGGGACGCCGACGGCAAGCGGTACCTGGACCTTTTCAGCGGGTGGGCGGTGACGGGCGTGGGCCATTGCCATCCGCGCCTGGTCGAGGCCATCGCCAAGCAGGCCGCGCAACTTATCTATATGCCGAACACCTGGTACACCGAGCCTCAGGGCCGGCTGGCCGAGTGGATTTCGACGACGTCGTTCGGCGGCAAATGCTTTTTCTGCAACTCGGGGGCCGAGGCGAACGAGGGGGCGCTGAAACTGGCGCGCCTGGCGACGGCCAAGGAGAAGTACAAGATCATCTCGTTCGAGAACAGTTTCCACGGGCGGACGTTCGCGGCGATCACGGCGACGGCCCAGCCGAAGTACCAGCAGGGCTTTGCACCGCTCGTGCCGGGCTTCTCCTACGCGCCCCTGAACGACCTCGAGGCGGTCGAAAAGTTGGTGGACGACGAAACGGCCGCCATCCTCGTCGAACCGATCCAGGGCGAAGGCGGCGTCAACCTGGCCGCCCCCGAGTTCCTCCGGGCGCTGCGGGACCTGTGCGATGCGCGCGGCATGGTGCTGATTTTCGACGAGGTGCAGACGGGCGTCGGGCGGTGCGGCACGTGGTGGGGCTACCAGGTGCCGGGCGTCGAACCGGACATCATGACGATGGCCAAGCAGTTGGGCGGCGGGACGGCCATCGGGGCCTTCTCAGCCAAGGCCGAGGTGGCCGAGCATCTGAAGCCCGGCACGCACGCCTCGACGTTCGGCGGGAACCCGCTGGCGGCGGCGGCGGGGTGCGCGGTGTTCGAAATCATCCGCGACGAGAACCTCCTCGAGAACGCCCAGAAGATGGGAGCGTATCTGAAGCACCGGATGCTCGAACTGAAGCAGGACACCCCCCTCATCGCCGAAGTGCGCGGCGAGGGGCTGATGATCGGCGTGGAACTGACCGAGAGCGGCACAGGCATCGTGGCGGCGTGCCTGGCCAACGGCCTGCACATCAATTGCACCCACGGGACGGTCCTGCGCATCATGCCGCCCCTGAACATCACGCGGGAGCAACTGGACGAAGGATTGGACGTTCTGGCGAACGTGCTCAGCGCGGAACGCGGAACGCGGAATACGGAATGAACGGCCAACTGAAACAGAGCCGCGAGCGACAGCAAGCGGCAGAGGACTCGATGCCCCGACCCGACGGAAGAAAACCTGATGCGTTGCGGCCGGTGAAGATGGTTCCCGATTTCATCGGCACGGCCGACGGGTCCGTCCTGGTGGAACTCGGCCGGACGCGCGTCGTCTGCACCGCGATGGTCGCCAAAGGCGTCCCGCGCTGGATCGAGGGGCGCGGCGCGGGGTGGGTGACGGCGGAGTACGGCATGTTGCCGGCCTCGTCGCGCCAGCGCATCCGCCGCGACGGACCGGGCGGCGCTAGTTCCCGCGGGACGGAGATTCGTCGGCTCATCGGCCGGGCGCTCCGCGCCGCCGTCAACCTCGAGGCCCTCGGCCCGAACACCATCACCGTGGATTGCGACGTCCTGGAGGCCGACGGCGGGACGCGCACCGCCGCCATCACGGGCGGATGGGTTGCCCTGGCGCGGGCGGCCGAGCGCGCCCGACGCGACGGCCGCCTCCCCCCCGACGCCGACCCCATCGCCAGCCAGGTGACGGCCGTCAGTTGCGGACTGGTGGAGGGCGAGGCGCGGCTCGACCTTTCGTACGAGGAGGATAGCCGGGCCGAGGTGGACGTGAACGTCGCGATGACGCCCGCCGGGCGGCTCATCGAGGTCCAGGCCGCCGCCGAACGGGCCACCTTCACCCAGGCGGACCTGGGCAGGCTTCTCGTGCTCGCGCGGCGCGGATGCCGGGCGCTGGCACGCGTCCAGACCCGCGCCGTCCGGAGCCGATAGCCCTCGCAAAAGGGGATAGGAGCCTTTTCCACGATGGGTGGCACAGGCCCCGGCGCGGCGGGATTCGCCAGTTCCCGAAAAAGGCTCCCGCCCCCGTTTTTTGGGACCTCCTCGCTCGTATAAGAGGAAGGGAACAGGGCGCCGGCCCGGCCCGGCGGGGGTTTTTTGGTTGACAAAAGTGAGCCCCACACCTAGGGTTGCCCCCAATTGGCCAAGCGCGACGCCCCGGTGCCGGTCGCCGGAGCGTTGCGTCCCTGCCGGGATGCCGCGGGCGCAGGTCAACCCGCACAGGAGAGAACCGGAGGTCTTGTGATGGCGAGGCGAATGGTTCGTGCGCGGCGAGCGAGTCCGTACCAGTTGTACCTGCTGATTGCGTTCGTGGTGCTATCGGTCGGCCTGGGCGTCGGGCTGGCATGGACCTGGAGCGTGATGAACCAGCACATGGTGTACACGTTCGGCCCGAGGCGGCTCGAGCGCGCCGCCGACACCAAGCAGGACCTCTGGGCCGATCTCTTGGCCCAGTACGGCGCCCCGGACGCTGCGGTCGAAGACGTGAACGGTGACGGCACGGACTTGGCGGACGCGCTGGAGGCGAAGCAGAACCTGGCGGACGGCTACGCGTTTGAAATCCGCCGGCTGACGGAACGGCTTATGGGGGACCCGTTCAGCACGCAGAAGGCCCAGCAGTTGCGCCAGAGCGTCAGCGACGTCGTCCAGGTTTCCAACGACGTTATCCGCCAGTGCAGCGAGGCACTCGCGAAGAGTTACCAGATGGTCGGCGACCAGGGCCCCGCGGTCGAGTTGACGAGCGCGCAGGCGGCGCTGCGTGCGGCGATGCAGCGCCTGGACGCCCTCGTCCTCCATGTTCAGCAGGACTTCCAGGCGAAGGAGGAACTCACCGGCCAGATCAAGGGGCTCCAGGGCGAACTCGTTGTCGCCAAGGAGCAACACGCCCAACAAGTCGCCCAACTGGAGCAGAACCTCAACGACGAACGCACGCGCCAGATCGAAGCACGCGACAGGGCTGTCCAGCAGTCCGGACAGTTCAATGAGGATGCCCAGCGTGTCCGCGACCAGCTCGTCCAAGAGCGAAAGCAGTGGAAGGCCGACAAGGCCGCCCTCGACCAAGACATGATGGTCCTGAAGAACAACCTCGCGGATTTGCAGGCGATCGTCAACAAGTTCCGCGAGGTTCCCAGCGAGACGACCGTGGACGGCCGCATCGTCCAGGTCGCTGAACTGGGCTCCGTCGTCTATGCCGACATCGGCAAGCAGGACGGCATCCTGCTCGGCTGGTCGTTCTCCATCCTCAGCCCGGCGGAACTCGGAAAGGCCGAGCCCATGCGCAAGGCCGCCGCACGCGTGGTGCGCATCCTGGACGACACCACCGAGTTGCGCGTCGTCAGCGAGAAGGGCGAGCCCATCGTCGTCGGCGACGTCCTCTACAACCCCGTCTATGACCGGCAGCGCCGCCTCCGCTTTATGCTCGTCGGCACGATGGACATGGACGGCGACGGGCAGGACGACTCCGGCAGCCTCCGGGCCATGATCCAGGAACTCGGCGGACGCCCCGAAACCGAACTGTCGGTCCAGACCGATTACCTCGTCCTCGGCGACGAGCCGAAACTCGGACCCGCCCCCGGCCCCGACGCCGGGCCCATGGAACGCCAGATGTACGAGGAGGCCCGCACCGCTTTCATCGCCTACACCGGCGCCGTGGACAAGGCCCAGGGGTTCAGCATCCCCGTCCTCTCGCTGAACCGGTTCCTCGGGCTGATGGGTCTGGCCGGAAAGGACTGAGACCCTTCGCACGCAACTTGCGCGAGGTCGGCGCTCCGCCGGCCTCGCGTTTTTTTGCGCGAGGGCCCCTCTGGAAATCGCCGGGGCGCCCTGTTATCATCCCCCCCGAACGGGAACCTGCTCGGAGGTGAGGCCGTGAAAATCAGCCAACGTGTCCGCGCCATCGAGCCGTCCATGACCCTTGCCGTCAGCGCCAAGGCCAAGGCCCTGAAGGCCCAGGGCGTGGACGTCGTCAGTTTCGGCGCAGGCGAGCCAGACTTCCGCACCCCGGAGCACATCTGCGAGGCCGCCGTCAAGGCCGTCCGCGACGGGCATCACGGCTACGTCGTGCCGGCCTCCGGACTGGCCGAACTGAAGAAGGGCGTCGCCGACTATCTCCGCCGACGCTGCGGCCTGGAGTACGAGCCCGCCCAGGTCATCATCACCTGCGGCGGGAAACACGCCCTTTTCGAAGCGTGTCTGGCGGCCCTCGAGCCTGGCGACGAGGCCGTCCTCCCCGCGCCCTACTGGGTCTCGTACCCCGAGATGATCCGCCTCGCGGGCGCCTCGCCCGTCATCGTCCACGCCGGCGCGGCGGAAGGGTTCAAGATCACGCCCCGGCAACTCTCGGCCGCCCTCACCGACCGCACCCGCGTCGTTATCCTCAACTCGCCCTCGAACCCTACGGGCGTCGTTTACACGCGCAAGGAACTGGCGGCTCTGGCCGAGACAATCGCCGGACGCGACCTCTGGGTCTTCTCCGACGAAATCTACAACGAACTTATCTACGACGGCGTCGAGACCTGCTCCTTTGCCGCCCTCGATCCGGCGCTCCTCGAGCGGACGATCACCTTCGGCGGGGCGTCCAAGTCCTGGGCGATGACCGGCTGGCGCATCGGCTGGGCCGCCGGGCCCGCCGATTTCATCAAGGCCATGGCCAACCTCCAGGACCAGTCCACCTCCAACCCCACGAGCATCAGCCAGTATGCCGCCGTCGCCGCCGTCTCCGGACCCGACGAGCCGCTCCGAAAGATGCACGCCGAGTTCGACCGCCGACGTCGCACCATGGTCGAGCGCCTCGCGAAGATGCCCGGCGTGCGGTGCGTCCGCCCGCAGGGCGCGTTCTACGCCTTCCCCGACGTGAGCGCCTCGTACGATCGGCTCCTCGGCCGAGGTGCTGAGGAGCCCCGCAGCGTCGCCTTCGCCGCCAAGGTCCTCGAAGAGGTCCACGTGGCCCTCGTGCCGGGGGCGGCGTTCGGCGACGATGCCTGCGTCCGCCTCTCCTTCGCCACCAGCATGGAGCAAATCGAAAAGGGCCTCGACCGGCTGGAAAAGTTCCTCAAGGGCTGACGCACTGCCGGGTGGCACTGGTCCCGGCGCGCCGGGACCCGCCAGTGCGGCCGCCTACCCCAGCGTTTCCTCAATCAGGTCGCACACCATCGGCCCGAGGACCGAAAAGTCGAACTCGGCGCTCGCGCGCTCGCGCCCCGCGCGGCCCATCGCGTGCCGCAGAGGAGCGTCCCCCGCCAGGCTCCGCACCGCCTCGACCCATTCTTCGATTCGTTCGGCCCAGAACCCCGTCCGCCCGTCCTGGACGTAGTCGGCGCTCGCGCCCACGGGGCTCGCGATGACCGGCAGGCCCGCCGCCATGTACTGCAGCACCTTGAAGCCGCACTTGCCGCGCGTGTACAGCGTGTCCGGCAGCGGCGCTATCCCGATGTCCGACTCCGCCAGCAGGTGCGCCTCGGTGTCGGAGGCCCACGGCAGGTTCTCGACCGTCAATCCGTCCACCTGGAGCGGCGCGTCGGCGATGATGCGCAAAATCGCGTCGGGTATCGCGCGCCCTACCGCCTCCAGCATCGCCCGGAACGGTTCCAGTTGCTTCAGAGTGCTCCGGCTGCCGATCCACACCAGTCGTAGCGGCCACGCCGTCGCGTAATCGCGTTTCGGCTCGTAGCGGCGCGTGTCGAGGCCCGTCGGGACGATTTCAATCCGGCGCGCTCCCGCCGCCTGCGCCCACCGGGCCAGCGTCGGGTTCCCTGCCAGCACGAGCGCCGCCCGCCGCATCGTCCGCGCGAAGCGGCGCTCCCGCGCCGGATGCGGCCGGTCCGGCCGACGCGCCTGCACCATCACCGCGTCGTCGAAATCGTAGATGAGCGGCCCGCTGCGCCCGAGCGCCGCGGAGTCCCAGGCGGTCAGCGTCTTACGGTGGAGGAGCACGCCGTCCGCCCCGCGCGCCTCGCGCATCCGGGGCCGCCGCTCCCACGGCGACTTGGGCAACTCCACCACCGTGCTCCCCAGGCCGCGCGCCTTAAGGCCGGCAAGGTATGGCTCGATGCGCTGCCGAAACGGCGCACCAGAGCGCCTGCGCGTCAGCACCACGAGCCGTTTCGCTTCGCCCACGTTCAGTCCTTTCCGCCGCGGCGGAGTCGCGTGACCGGCACGCCGATGTCCGCCACCGTGACCTCGCCCGTGTAGTCGGCCGCGCCCGGCCGCTCGAAGCCGACCTTCCTCGCCGCCATCGTGACCGTCCGCGCCGCGCGAATCGTCGGGCCGAGCGGCTCGCCCGTGTCCGGGTCCAGGCCGCTCGGAATGTCAATCGCCAGGACCGGCCGGCCGGCGTCGTTGACGGCGCGGATGACGGAGGCGAACGGCTCGCGGACTTTCCCGCGCGTCCCCGTCCCTAAGAGGCCGTCCACCACGAGGTCCGCTCCCGCCAGCATCGGCCGCAGTTCCCGCAGCATTTCTTCGGCCTCGCCCACGAGGACGCGGACGGAGAGGTCCATCGCTTCCAGGATCGCAAGGTTCGTCGCCGCGTCGCCTGTCATTTTCTCGCGCGGCCCCTCGACCATGCCCTTCGACGGGCTCAGGGCCGCCCTGAGCATGTCGAAGGGCGGCGCGAGCAGCACCACTTCCGCCCGCACGCCGCCCACCGCCGCCAGGTGCCGTGCCGCGACGAACCCGTCGCCGCCGTTGTTCCCCGGCCCGGCGAGGATAAGGACGCGCGGGTTCTTTTTCCCCGCGATCATCGCCCGGGCGGCCTCGGCGATCTGGCGGCCGGCGTTCTCCATCAGGACGATGCCCGCCACGCCGAGCGTCTCCATCGCCCACCGGTCGAGCGCCCGGATCTCGTCCCGCGTTCTGGCCGGCTCGTTCATGCTCCAGGCCCCTTAATTCTATAACACCATCTCAACGCAGAGATCGCAGAGGGCGCAGAGGGAGGATTGAGTAACAACGGCAAAGCCATTTCCGCCATCGGCTCACAAAGCATGCTGTTTGCCGTTCCCCTATCTTTGCCGTTCTCTGCGTTCTCAGCGTTCTCTGCGTTGAAAAACACAGCGTAGTAGACTAAGCGACGGCCCGGATGAGGGCGATGGCGTCGGCCTTCGCGACCGCCCGCGGATTCGCCTTCGTCGAGCCGCTCGCGAGCGCCTCTTCGGCCATCGCGTCGAAATCCTCCGCGCGGAGACCGTACTCGGTCAATCGCGCCGGCAGCCCGCACGCCGCCAGCAGGTCGCGGGCGTATTCCTCCGGCTCCGCACCGAACAATTCGGCCAGACGCGCGAACTTCTCCGGCGACGCCGGCCGGTTAAACTCCAGCGCCGCCGGCCAAAGCACCCCGCACGCCAAGCCGTGCGGAATCCCGTACCGCACGCCCAGCGGATGCGCCAGACCGTGCACCACTCCCAGCCGCGCGTTCGAGAGCCCTAGGCCCGCCATCGCGCTGCCCCATGCCGCCCGGGTGCGAAGCCGAAGGTCGTCGCCGTGGTGCACGACGGCGGGCAGCGCCGCCGCCAGTTCCTCCGCCGCACGCAGCGAAACGGCCTCGGTCATCGGTGTCGCGTGGCGCGAAAGGTACGATTCCACTGCCTGCACCAGGGCGTCCACGCCGCTCGACGCCGTCACTCGCGGAGGGCAGGGGACCGAAAGTTCCGGGTCCACCAGCGCCGCCGCCGGAACGAATGAATCGTCGCGGATGCTGGCCTTTCGCCCCTCGGCCCGGTCCGTGATGACGCCGTTATTGGTCATCTCGCTGCCCGTTCCGCTCGTTGTCGGGACGGCGATCATCGCCAGGCCGCGCCGCTCCGGAGCGCGTCCGGCGTGGAAGTCGCGCGTCGGCCGGGTCTCGTTCGCCAGGCCCGCCGCCACCTTCGCGGCGTCCAGGGCGCTTCCGCCCCCGAGGCCGATGACAACCTCGCCGCGCCCGGCCCGGAGGGCCTCGCGGCAGCGGTCCACGGTGGTGACGTCCGGCTCCGGCTCGACCTGGTCGAAAAGGTCCGCCGCCACGCCCGCCTTCCCGAGGATTGCGAGGCAGCGGTCGGTGAATCCGGCCTCGGCCATCGCCCGCCGGCCGGTCACCAGGAGCGCCCGCTCGCCGAAGCGCCGCGCCTCCGTGCCCAGCGACTGGATCGCCCCTGCGCCGAAAAGGAACCGCTCCGGGGCGCGAAACACCGATGCCGACAAGGTCGCCTCCTTGGCCCTTGGCCGATGAACGTGATTATAGGGCGGCCGCCGCCGGCTTCAACTGTTCCCGTGCCGCGCCGTCATTTAGCCCGGCGTGAATACACGCCGGGCGCCGTTATGCTGTTGGCACGGCGCCCCCGGTGTATTCACCGGCTAAGGCAACGGCGCCCCCGGTGTATTCACCGGGGGCTAAATAAAAGCGCGCGGCGCGGCGGGCGATTGACACGCCACGCGCGGCCGTGCTTAAATGCCCCCATGCTCGACGCCGACGAAAAGTGGATGCGCGAAGCCCTCTGTGTCGCCCATGCCGCGCTCGACGCGGATGAAGTGCCCGTCGGCTGCGTCATCGTCCATGGCGGGCGATTGGTCGGTCGGGCTCACAACCAGCTCGAGACTCTGCGCGACCCGACCGCCCACGCCGAGATGATCGCCCTGACGCAGGCGGCCGAGGCGCTCGGCTCGTGGCGCCTGGGCGGATGCACCCTCTACGTCACCCTCGAACCGTGCGCCATGTGCGCCGGCGCCATGGTCCTCGGGCGGATTGACCGCCTCGTGTACGGGGCGGCCGACCCGAAGGCGGGGGCCGTCGAATCGGTCTTCCGAATCCTGGACGAGCCGCGACTGAATCACCACATCGAGGTCGCGCGCGGCCTGCTGGCCGACGAGTGCGGCCAGGTGCTCTCGGAGTTCTTCCGGACCAAACGCGCCGCCGACAATGGCGACGCCGCCGGCATCACCGGCTAACGGCACAGCCGGCGCCGCTCGCCTCAGGGGGGACGGACAGTCCGAGCCGACCGCGGTACAATTCCCTCGCCGCCAAGCACGCGGAGAGATGCCGGAGCGGTCGGGAGTTCCGGGGTCAGGATACGGATTTCCGGACCCACGCCTGAACGCGGCCGAAATATCGTCCAAAGTTTACCCGCCGTAGTCCCTGTTCCCTTCGGACCCCTTTGGGGGCGGGCCGGGCCGCGCGCTGTCATCCTGAGCGCAGCGAAGGATCTCGCCGTGTGCCTTTTAAGGGGTGTCACCCCGAGCGCAGTCGAGGGGTCTCGCCGTGATGCCTTGCTTCCCTTTCCGGTTTCCTTGCTTGCCCGCCGGCTTCAGCCCCGCCAGGCGCGCCAGGTCCACCGCCCCCTCCGTCTGTCCGGCACGCACCAGGACGCCGCCTTCCCGCGCCCGGATGGGGAAAAAAGTGCCCCGGCCGGGCCAGGTCCTCCGGCCGGACGTCGTCCGAGACGGCCGCCTGGATCGTCCGGGCGCGGTCGGCCGCGCTGATGCCCGTCGTCACGCCCGTCCGCGCATCCACCGAGACGGTGAACGCCGTCCCGAACGCGCTCGTGTTCTCCAGGGCCTGCGGCGCCAGGCCCAGCCGGTCAATCCGTTCGGGGGCCATGGGCAAGCAGACGAGGCCGCGCCCGTGGGCGGCCATGAAGTTGATGATCTCAGGCGTCGCCTTTTCGGCGGCGCAGACGAGGTCCCCCTCGTTCTCGCGCTGCTCGTCGTCCACGAGGACGATCATGCGGCCGGCCCGCAGGTCAGCCAGAATTTCCGGAATGGGGGCAAATGGAGCGCTCATAACCGGCGATGGTATCCGGGCCAGGGCCGGGAATCAAGGGGGGCGGGGCTATGGGGCCGTTCAAAGCCCGGGGATGAGCGCAGCGAATCCCCGGGAAAGACCCCCCGCGCCACTTTGAACTTTGAACCTTGAACTTTGAACTCACCCCCGCCCCCCTCCGCGGGAGAGGGGCAGGGGTGAGGGGGCCCCCGCCCCCCGCGCGTTACGCCGTTCCCCCCCATTTGTCACCCTGAGCGCAGCGCAGCGGAGTCGAACGGGTCTCGCCGTGATGCCCTTCGCCGCCTGCCACGGCGAAGTCCGCCCTCCGTCCTGGCGGACGAAGACGGGTTCAATCCGCAATCGGCAATCGAAACACTCCCCGCCCCCCGCACGCACCCAAGCCCCCCGCACTGCGGGGGGATGCCGTTCAACGCCGGTGTCGAGGCGAAAAAGACTCCAGGTGTCTTTTCCCCGAAGGGCCCGAAGGGTGCTCCGCAGAAAAGACACCTGGAGTCTTTTTCGCCCCGCCGGTCCCTCGCAGACAAGCGTTTTTCAGGAGCCTCTCAAAATGGGTGATCTCGTGTGTCGAAATGTATTGGCAAAGCCCGACTTCGCCGCATATACTTCCGCTCGCCCCATAAGGCTTAGATGCTACCCCCTCTCCCTCGACGGGAGAGGGAAGGCCTGTCTGCCGTAGCCCTGCGTCCCGTCCGCCATAGTCCCGGCGCGCCGGGACGACGGCGGAAGCCTTGGCGGAGCAGGGGCGAAGGAGGGTCCGCATTGGGCGGGTTTCAATATGGATTATTCTTGTTTGGCCGTGGCCACCGAGGTAGGCTATCGGTATCCCGAGTCGGGAGCGGGGGCCGTCATGAGCCGACAGGCGAATCTGGGGGACTCATGTTCTCCGGTCCGAGAATCGCCTGGGCCGGCGCGTGCGTCCCGGTCTCCCCGGACGACCGAAGAAGATGAAGAAGACAACGAAATAGGGGAAGCGTCCCCAGATTTCGTTCGAAGGCGACAACCTCATGGCCGGAATGGGCGTGAGCGGAGGAGGCGAGCGCATCCGCAAGTGGCAGGCCGACCGCGTGAATCCGTGAACGCACACGGGAAAACAGGATTCCCTTGAAAGTGAGGGCGACAATGACTTTGACAAGAGCGATGATGGTCGTGGCAGTAATGGCCGGGGCTTTGATGTTTACCTCCGCGCGTGTGCCCGGCGCAACCCCCGCTCCGGCCGGCTCCGGCGGGGGCGGGCCAAGCGGGGTCCATGACAAAAGACCTCTCGAAGAGGCGACCGCCAAGTACCTAGACGCCGTGGATGCGGGGGAGGATCCGGACCCCCGGCCGCTGATGGCGAAGTACAGCAGTGCCGGAACCCGCTGGCCGGGCTCCGAGTTCTTTGCGGAAGCCTCAAGGCAGGCCCGCACGCGGAAGTCCGAAGCCGTAACCCTCCATCTGCTGGATAAGTCCATGCGCCTTCTTCCCAACCCGAAGCCGCTTCTCGAGACAGCCCGCGAGGCTCTAGACTCTCCGTCCGAAGCGCTGCGAGTGATGGCAGCCCGCTGGTGCGCGAAGCACAAGGGCACGGGTATTCCGGAGGACATGTTCAGGGAAGCCGCCGAGATCATCCGCCGACGTTTCGCCGAATCCAAGGGCGAGGAATGCTGGGGCGAAATGTTCACCATCAGAGCCCGCGAGGACGCCCCCATGGTGCGGGAAATCTACGAGGCCCATTATCACCGATTCCTCCCCCCCGTCATCGACACGCCGCTTGAGGATTATCGGCCCGTACAACCGCTGTCGCAAGAAGTAAAGGATGCCTTGCGGGCCATGCGGATGCTGCGCCTGTTGGCGGAACTGGGCGAC
>Ga0307379_10003999_pt1 | contig 21179 bp, 18 predicted proteins | sample UN2MG_FD_202237 | JGI IMG/M metagenome (GOLD analysis project Ga0307379, IMG submission 202237) | Soil microbial communities from Risofladan, Vaasa, Finland - UN-2 | ecosystem: Environmental > Terrestrial > Soil > Coastal area > Acid sulfate soil | place: Finland: Risofladan, Vaasa | collected... | reverse complement strand
GGGAACGACGGGCTGCACGCCGAACGCGGCTAGTATGACTATGAAAGAGCGGATGCTTGCCGTCGTGCAGGGGCGGAGGCCGGACCGGGTGCCGTTTGTGCAGTACAATGGGATTGGGGCACCCAATAGTGAAGTGTGGGAGATCATCGGGCGGGAGAATATGGGCCTGCTTCGATGGAGCAGCGTCCATCGGTTCGAGGCGCCGAACTGCCGGTGGGAGTCCGAAGACATTGAGATCGAGGGTCGGCCGGGAGTTCGGAATACCCTCCACACGCCCAAGGGCTCATTATGGGAGGAGAAGCGGTTCGAGCCCACATTCGGCACTGCCGCCACGAAGAAGCATTTCATCCAGGAGCGGGACGATTACCTGGTGCTGATGGCCTTCCTGGAGGATCAGGTGGTGGTCGAGGATTTCGGCCCATTCCTGAGAGATGAGAAGGAGCTTGGGGATGACGGCCTGCCGCACGTATCCCTCATGCGAACCCCTTATCAGCAGCTTTGGGTGCAGTGGGTCTCGCTCGAGAACCTGGCCATCCATCTGATAGACTACCCGGACGTGCTGGCGGATGTGACGAACCTCATGGGAAAGCGGATGAGGGAGATCTTCGAGATCGTGCGGAGGTCACCAATACCATACGCCGTATTCCCGGACAACATCACTGCCCCGCCGATCGGCGAGCGGTATTTCCGCGAGTACTGCCTGCCGTACTACCATGAGTTGGCCGAAATGATGGGCGACCGGCCAGTGTACGTCCACATGGATGGCGACCTGAAGCCTCTCTGGAGTGCGATCGGCGAATCGGGGGTTCGGGGGCTGGATTCCTATTCCCCTCCCCCGGATAACGATACGCCCGTGGCAGAGGCCGTCGCCATGTGGCCCGAGATGCGCCTGGGAGTTAACTTCCCCTCCTCCATTCACCTGGCCTCGCCCGAGGTGATCCGCGAGACGGCGGACCGAATCCTGGCGGAGGCGGGGCACACCGGCCGCCTGCAGATTCAGATATCGGAGAATGTGCCGCCGGGCGCGTGGCGGAAGAGCTATCCGATCATTGTTGAGACCATTCGGGAATACCATGGATAATGGTCAAGGGTCCATGGTCAATGGTCGGACGACTTTGAGTATCACCGGTGAGCCGAGGAGAGATGTGAGACCGGTGAGGCGTAAGAGGCTTTCCGTCATGGCGGAGAGCTTGGGCTGCTTGAGGGCGCGGTGGAGCATCATGGGCAGGAAGTATTGCGGGAAGCGGTCTGATCGCTGGAAACCGACCTCTTTGAAGACCCTTAGCAAGTCCCCCTCTCGGAAGCACTGGAATCGGCGGGTGTTCGGCTCCAGGCGCTTCTTGAGACTGAAGAGCTGGGTCGAGACGATGTTGATGCTCCGCACCTCGGGGTAGTCCACGATTACCGCCTTCCGGGCGACTCGCGCCAACTCCCCTATGAACTCCTCCCAGCGCTTGACATGAGCCATCAACCGCAGGCTGATCACAGCATCGAACGATCGGGCGGGATAGGGCATGTTCATCAGGCTGCCGACGTCGAAGGCGATCTGGTCGAGCCAGGGCCTGAGGCGGGATTTGCACTCCTCCGAGCTTGCCAGAACCGTCACCTGATAGCCATCCTCAACCAGGGCAGGCGTCAGTTGACCATGGCCCCCACCAACGTCCAGGATGGAGGCGTTCGGATAGGAGGCGAGCATCCGAAGGACGGCTTGCTCCTGAACCTTCAACATCCACTCCCCTACTCTGCCCGCATAGCGGGTGGCATAGTCGTCGGAGGAAGTGAAGATATCGTATGACTCTGAGAAGTTGCTTGAGGAATCCATGTCTTAGGGAGATTACCCCAGGAGAGGTGAGCGCAAACCGTTAGCGACTGGCACGAGAAGCGAGATGGCGGTCGAGATTGCCCAGGATGCGCTTGCGGAAGCGAAGGGCGTCGGGCGTGATCTCCAGCAATTCACCATCACCAATCCACGCCAGCGCCTGCTCCAGGGTAAAGGTCTTCGGCGGGGTGATGAGCACGGTCGCGTCCTTGGTCGAGGAGCGCATATTCGTGAGCTTCTTCCCCTTGCAGACGTTCGCGATCATATCATCGGAGCGCGAGTTCTCGCCAACGACCTGGCCCTCATAGACCTCGTCGCCGGGATTCACGAAGAAATACACTCTCTCCTGGAGTTCCGCAACAGCATAGGCAGCCACACGACCATCACACTTGGAGACCAGACTCCCCCGGGTGCGGGTGACTATCTCGCCGCCGTGCGGGCCATGGTGCTTGAAGACGTGCGACATCAGGCCGAGCCCCTTGGTCCAGGTTAGGAAATCCGTGCGAAAACCGATCAAGCCGCGAGTGGGGATATCGAACATCAGACGATTGTTCCCCACCTCGTCCTTGCTCATGGAGATTATCTCGCCTTTCCGACGAGCGACCTCCTCCATGATCGTGCCCAGGGCCTCATCGTTCACCTCGATGTGCAACTCCTCGATCGGCTCGCTGAGGACACCGTCTATCATCTTTGTAATGGCCCTCGGCTTGCTGACCGCGACTTCATAACCCTCACGGCGCATGGTTTCCAGGAGAACGGCGAGTTGGAGCTCGCCCCGACCCGAAACGCTGAGCGCATCCGGGCTGTCGGTCGGTTCGATGCGAAGGCTGACGTTCGTGATCGCTTCCCTGTGCAGCCGATCCGAGATATTCCGCATGGTAAGCCACTTGCCGGTGCGACCGGCGCACGGGCTGGTGTTGACGAAGAAGTCCATGGAGACGGTGGGTTCGTCAACGTGGATGATCGGCAATGCCTCGGGGTGCTCGGCGTCGGCAATGGTCTCGCCAATCTGGACCTCGGGATAGCCGCTGAGGAGAATTATGTCACCGGCCGATGCTTCCTCAGCTTCCAGCCGCTTCAGTCCCTGATACGTGAAAATCTTGGCGACGGCGAAGTTGTCCTGCGAGCCATCGCGCTTCATGATGGCGACCGTTTCCCCTCGATGGACTGCGCCTTGCAGAATTTTTCCCCCGAACATTCGCCCGAGATGGTCATCGTAGTCCAAGCTGGTTACCTGAAGCTGGAACGGCTTTTCGCGCGCAACCGCGGGAGGCGGTATATGTGAGAGAATGGCCTTGAAGAGAGGGTCTATATCAACCGGCTCTTGCCCGGGATCGAGAAGGGCATAACCCTCCGCCGCCGACGCGAAAAGATACGGAAAATCCAGTTGGCTCTCGGCACAGCCCAGGTCTATGAATAGATCCAGGACCTCATCCACGACCTCCCAGGGACGTGCGCCGGGGCGGTCAATCTTGTTTATGACGACTATCGGCTTGAGCTTCTGTTCCAGCGCCTTCTTCAGCACAAAGCGAGTTTGGGGCATGGGGCCTTCACACGCGTCCACGAGGAGGAGAACGCCGTCAACCGCGCTCAGGATGCGCTCCACTTCCCCGCCGAAATCAGAGTGACCAGGCGTATCAATGATATTGATCTTGACGCCCTCATAGTGAACGGAAGTCACCTTCGACATGATGGTGATCCCCTTCTCGCGCTCGAGGTCATTGGAATCCATCACGCGGTCCATAACCACCTGATCCGCACGGAAGGTGCCGCTTTGGCGAAGTATCACGTCAACCAGGGTTGTCTTGCCATGGTCTACGTGTGCGATGATCGCCAGGTTTCGGATATCCTTCCGTGTCTCGATCTCTTCAGTCATGGTAGTTGCCATATGCGTAAAAAAGGCCGAGGCTCCCAAGGTGGTCCTCGGCCGTAGGTTTTGGGTTTTTGCCAGGGTTATTATAGCAGTTTCAGACGGCCATAGTCAATCTCGCACGTCGTGGGTAACAGCTCAGATTCCATGAGTATGACTTGCGACTCTGTAGTTCAGGCCGGGGATTGGGATGCGATGAGCATGTTAGCGCAGCCGTCGAGTCTTGGAGTCTCCTTTCGGTTGGGTGTGTTTGCTAAGAAACGATTACCTGCTATGGAGGGAGGGCCTTTTTACTTCTCTACCCACTCAACGCGAATGCACCCTCGGCGATCAGCGAAATGCCTCTGTCTCCTCGTCTATGGAGATTCCGCCCTTCTTCTCATCGATTCGGATCTCGGTCACGACCCGGCCCGCACCCTGACTGAGCACCGCCTGGTGAGCGGATTTGATGGCATCGAGCACCTGATCCAGATCTCCCTCGACGGTAGTGCCCAGGGCACCCACTTGGTAGTTGAGTCCGGCGTGCTGGATCTCCTCGATGGCGGTGTCAATGAAAGGCGTTACGGGGCCTTCCACCATAGGAGTCACGCTGAATTCGGCGACGACTTCGGGCATGTGAATCACTCCTCTTTCAAGACTTTAGACTTTGGGAGGGGACTTCCAGAGGTGAGGTTACCCAACTCCGCAGGATTCTAGCCTTCCGGGCCGATGACCTCGACGCGGGCGCCGATGGGGGTCACATCATAGAGGGCCTTGGCGTCCGTCTTGGTGAGACGGTTGCATCCGTGGGAGGCAGGCTCACCGAGGAGCTTGTAGAGATTGGGACTCGTGGCGTGGATGAAGTGGCCGGAAAGATAGCGCATAGACCAGTACATTCTGACCTCATAGAGCTTCGACCAATGATTCGGGTTCTTGTCCAGCACCTTGAAAATGCCGGCATGATCGTGAGGCTTCTTGGGGTGTACATTCGGGGGATACCAAGAGTAGTTCTCCGAGGAGCTGGAGAGATAGGGCGTGGTGATGGCTCGGTCTTTCTGAACGTAAAGCCGCTGATTCTTCCTAAGATGGAGGTCAAGGAATATTCCATCCTCGAAGCGGTTTGCCATCACTGCCGGACGGAAACGGTATTTCTGCTCGCCTACCGAGATCAGGTGGCCTGATTCGTCATATCCTTTGGCCTTGAGAGTGAATGTGACGGCATCCACCCAGGGCATGGTGAAGGTACATTCGCAGTTCACGGCAGGGGCACTCTGGAGGATCACGATGTTGAACGACCCGCGTGACTTGCCGCCGAGAGGGGTGCGCTCACCCTGGAGTATGACATTGACGGTCTGAGCCCCGGCAGCCGACCACTCGATATGGTACGATTGGCCCTCGGTCAACTCCGTCTCCGGGAGCGGAGTAAGGTATATCTCCTGGGCCATGGCGGGCAGGCAGGCGATGATGAATAGAACAAAAAGATAGCACACACAGACCTCGAGATTACTTTACCCGGATTTTCGAGGAGTTCCTCTGCAATCTGCATTGTGCTCCGATCATTCAAGAAGTGGAGCCGCTTCGTCCACATCAATCTCTGCAAGCTGGCGCATTGCTTCGGAATCCTGAGCCGAACGATTGTAGGCTTCGACTTCCTGCCTGCGCTGATCTGTCTTCCTGTGCTCTTCTTTCATGTTCTAGGCCAGGCCGGCGAGGAGTTCCTCGTTGCTGGGGGTGTTGGCGATCATCTTGAGGAGCGCCTGCATGGCGTCCAGCGGAGAGAGATCGCAAAGGACTCGGCGGAGCTTGTAATGCTTTTGGATGGTGTCTTCGCCGAGGATGAGTTCCTCGTTTCGCGTGCTGGAGAGCTTGACATCGATCGCCGGGTATATGCGCGCCTCCGCCAACTGCCTTCGAAGGACGATCTCGCAGTTTCCCGTGCCCTTGAAATCCTGATAGATGAACTCGTCCATGCGGGATTCGGTCTCTATGAGGGCGGTCGCAGCGATGGTGATGGAGCCGGCTTCCTCCAACTCCCTCGCCGCGCCGAATATCCGTCGAGGGAGCTCCAGGGCGCGGGTATCTACTCCGCCGGAGAGAGTCCGACCGGGCCCAGTCTGAAGGAGGTTCTGGGATCGGCCAAGCCTGGTGAGCGAGTCGAGCAGCAGCACGACGTCATCCCCCACCTCCGCCCAGCGCTTCGCATAGTCGAGGGCGAGTTTTGCAAGGCGGACGTGGTTCTTGGCGTCCTGGTCGTTCGAGCTGGCGAACACCTGTCCTTTCACCGAGCGCACCATGTCCGTGACTTCCTCCGGACGCTCATCCAGCAGCAGGACGACGAGGCGGATGTCGGGATAATGGGTGGAAACAGACTGCGCCATTTGGGTGATCAGCCGAGTCTTCCCGGACCTGGGAGGCGAGACGATGAGCGCTCGCTGGCCCTTGCCAATCGGCGCAACCAGATCAATCACGCGCATGGAAACGTTGCCCGAGCCCGGCTCGAGGACTATCTGCTCGTGCGGATGGATGGGGGTCAGCGACTCGAAGTCCTTGACATTCCTCCACTCTGCCGGCGCGAGGCCGTTCACCGTCTCGACCGCCGAGAGCTGCAGCCCCCTCTCAGTCTGAGAGCATGATCCCTGGACGACCACCCCGTTCCTCAAGCGATTGGTGAGCGCGACAGCCGGGATGATGAACGCATCTTCCCTGCCGGGTTTCATTTCGACGGTCGCCGGGCGCATGAATCCCGACCTGCCGTCCTGAGTGTCAAATATTCCGGCGCATGATTGGGGCATGGGAATCCTCTAGTTGGTAGTCTGCTGTCTTGTTACGTACTGCTCCAGCGCCTCTCGAATGGTCATACCCAGCGGCTGGAATTTCAGATCCTTGAGCGCAGGATTGGTCAACGTCAGGAAGTCCTGGGTGCAGACGGAATAGACGGCGTTATCATCCACGGACTCGATTCCTCGGACAACCACTGTCTTATCCGACATCAGTAAGCGAAGCGCCTTGCCACTGATCTGTCCGGTCACCAGCATGTTGTCATACACGGGAACCATCATCAGATCGAGCCGAGTGACTGGCCCTTCCTTCAACCTGTTCTCACAGTTCCCGACCTGAGAGACGCCGAGTTGGGTCTTGCCGACGGAGTAGAAGGCATCCGCCATCCAGTCATCCATATCAGCCTTTGAGAGGGGCTTTCCCTGCATTCCGACTACCTTCTCGAACGGCTTTGAATATCGGCTGAGGAGCGACTCGATCTTCTTCGAGGGCTGGGTCCTACTGGTCACTGGAACCAGCTCGCCTGTGTAACTCATCACCTGGTAGTCATGCTCGCCCTGGAGGCGGAGAACGGCGGTCAGCTCTCCAAGGCACTTGCCCCATTCGCCGTCCTGGACGATGATCGGACCGCCGACCCAGAAGGCATCCTGATTGGAGGAGGCTCTGATCAGCTCGGGATGATAGAGCCAGGTATGCGAATCGCCGCCGACAATGATGTCTATGTCCGGGACCTGGGCGGCAAGCTGCTTGTCAAGGTCGTAACCGATGTGCGTGAGGGCGACTATAACGTCAGCTTCGTTCTTGAGAGTGGGCACGATCCGCTCGGCAGCCTGGATGGGGTCTTCTATCGAGAGTCCCTCGGCCTGCGGATAGGTGGCGGCTCGCGGGGCGGTAACACTGAAGATGCCCACCTTGAGGCCATTTTGCTGAATGATAGTAAACGGCGGCACGATGGGCTTGCCGGTATCCTTGTAGGTGCAATTGCCGCACAAGACGGGAAACTGCACCTGCTTGATCCGCTCGAACATGATCTTCTGACCGGCGAGACCCTCGTCGCCTTTGTACTCATTATTGCCGATGGCCAGGGCATCATAGCCGATGGCATTCAAGACGGCGATATCCGGCTCGCCCTTGTAGGCATTCGCGAGAGGACCTCGGGTGAATACGTCGCCTGCATCCAGCACCAAGAGCGCATCCTTGCACTGGGAGCGCATCTCCTCGATCATGGTCGCCCGGCGAGCCACTCCACCGACATCCTTCTCATCGCCATAAGAGAAAGGAAACATGTGGCCATGCACATCATTGGTGTGCAGGATGACCAGGCGCACGTATCGAGGCAGCTGGCGCTCAGCATCGGCATACGACCTCGCGCTGAGGTACGGGATCGCGAGTAGACAGGCCAACAGCCAAAGGATACCTCGTTTTCTTATAGACAATCCGGTGCATGATCTGTTCAATGTGGGCTCCCCATTGACAAAAGCTGTAAAGCGTGCTAAACCATAAGCAACTAGTCGGCTGTTCCGGAGGACTTCGATGAAAAGAGCGATATGGTTGGCTACCTTGGCAATTGTAGCAGGAACCATCGCCGGGTGCAAATCGGGTAAGTCGGTTTCCAGGGTCTTTCAGGCAGATATGGATACCACGTGGGCGGCTGTCATTCGAGTGGCCAAGAACGTCACTCCGGATAAGCCTTTGAAGCTTGATCGGGAAAGCGGAAAGATAATCACCGGTCTTGTTTATGGAGACATAGAGCATCAGCGCAACTCCGACTACCAGGTTGAGAAGCTGGTCGAGGTATGGCGGGGCGTTATTAAGCTTGAGCCGAAAGGCACGGAGACAAAGGTCACTATCAGGCTTCAAAAGGGCGATCTGTCTGTGGCGGATGACCCCCGCGTGGTCGGCACTAAGAAGCCCGAGATAGGCTTCGTTTTCTGGAGCAATGAAACCGAATGGCAGGATAAGTTCCTGAACATGGTAGGGGAGGAGTTGAGGAAGTAGCTACTTTCCAAGCTTCTTTTCCCACTTCAGCAGACGAGCCAGAGCGGTGAAGCTATCTACCCCGCGATTGATGTAGATCTTCCGGCAGGCCTCGTAGACCGCCGGGTCCGCCTGAGTCAGCGGAAGCCATCCCGTGATGCCGGTGCGAACGTACTTGCCGCTCGCCGGAGTTCCATCTATTCGGCCGTTCAACCCTGAGTAGTCAGGCCGAACAAGATTCCTGAGGAAGGTGTTCGCAAACCGGCGGAGGTCCTTCTCATCGAAGGCTATCCCTGCATCGGCGGCATTCATCACGAGCAGTATGTCCAGCGTGCCGTGGGAGTTGTCCTCCACAACGGGTTTTGGGGCCATCTGAGGGTAGTTATCGCAGAGATCGTCCGCGGAAGAGTATCCGCTGGTGAGCGGCTCGTACCAGTAATTCCAGACATAGAGGTCGCCGGGCATCAGCTTGAGCCGGTTCTTGAACAGATTCGCCATCCTCTCGGCATGCTCTTTGTAGACCGGCTTGCCGGTCAACCGATAGAGCGCGATCTCCGAGCTGACATGGCATCCCAGATAGTTGAACGGCTCGGGGAGATCGTCATAGGGGAATGGCCCACCTCTCTTGCAGGTGATGTAATAGCCCTCATCCTTGCCGGGGCCGTTTCGAAAATGATCCTGGTACTCGGTGTATGACTCATCGGCGGCTTTGATGAATCTGTCTGCGGGAGGCTGGAACTCCTTCAATGAATCATCCGCGCGAACCATCTCCGCCAACCTCAGGAGTGGGTAGTAGATAATCCCGACGTAGCCGCAGTATGCGAGCGGCAGCGACTGAAGGGTGAGACTCTGGGCCTTCGGGATGCCCTTGACGATAGGGATCGCTTTCAGAAGTTGCGAGTTCTCCGACGAGGCGTCTGGGCTTGGAGTGGGAGTCGGGTCATTGATGATGCGCTCGAAATACCTGGGACTCGCAGGATCAATGCTCAGGTCGGCGAACGACTCGTCTCGCTTCCAGTATGCGTTCGTGATTTTTAGCGAGAAGCTATTATCCTGAGCGGTAACCTCGCCCTTGGTCTGGTTGTTGTACGCATAGGGAGTCGAGCGCAGGCGAATCACGGGCTTACCCGATGTATCCATCAGCGTGCCCTCGGCAACAGTGTATTTGATCCCCATGCTCCAAGCCTTGTGAGCCTTGCCCGTCCAATCCTTGAAGCCGCGGACGTCGTCACGATGGGAGAGCATCCGATCGCCCCTGCTCACGACCTCCTTCAGGTACTTGGCATCGCCGGTGGCCTCATAAAGATCGAGCATGGCGTGGATGACTCCCGCCTCACCCCAAGCCAGTGAACTGCCATCCTGGGTCTTAAGCCAGGGATCGTCCTTCGGGAGCTTGGAGTACAACTCCTCGCATTTCTCGGCGGTGATAGTGATGGCTGCATGAGCCGGAACTACGGCGATGAGCAGGATAAGGGCGGGGATCGCAGTTCGCATAGCTCAGTATATCGCATAGCATGGAATCCGGCAAACCCCTTGACAGGCGTTGGCAAAGTGCTAGAATAGGTGTGTCTCGCCTGCGTTTCATCTCGGACATTGCTGGGAGGTGATGACGGTGGAAGTAAAGGTTGGACACGTAACTCACTATTTCGCACACATCGGGGTCGCCGGTGTATTGGTCGAGGCGGACGGGCTGAAGATCGGTGACATAATCCGAATCGCAGGTCACACGACCGATGTTACTCAGCAGGTCACATCCATGCAGCTCGAGCATGAGGTGATTCAGGAAGCGAAGCCTGGGCAGAGCATCGGCCTCAAGGTAGTGGAGCACGTGCGGGAGCATGATGTGGTGTACAAGGTGCTCCCTGCCTAGCCAGTCCCCGGGCTAATGTCCCGATAGGACGGCCGAGTCTTTTCGTCTGCCGTATTCGTATGCGTGCGTCATATCCCCCACCCTCCCAAGCTTGCAATCTCATGCATAATCGCCTATACTTTGCTAGATTCTAGACGCTAGAGGCTAGACTGTAGGACAGAATACCCCAGACCAGCAAGGAGGAACCAAGGGTTTTGAAGACTTACAAGATAGCGGTACTCCCCGGAGACGGCACAGGCCCGGAGGTCGTTCGCGAGGGATTGAAGGTTCTGGAGGCGGCCTCTAAGGCGGCCGGCTTCAAGTATGAGACCAAGGAATATGACTGGGGCGGCGATCGGTATCTCCGCACCGGCAACGTTCTGCCCGATGATGCCTGCGAGGAGATGAAGAAGTATGACGCCATCTTCCTTGGCGCAATCGGCCATCCCGACGTGAAGCCCGGCATCCTGGAGAAGGGCATCCTGCTGGCCCTCAGATTCGGCCTCGACCAGTACATCAACCTCCGCCCGGTGAAGCTCTATCCAAACGTCGAGACTCCCCTCAAAGGCAAAGGGCCGGCGGAGATTGATTACGTCGTCGTCCGCGAGAACACCGAAGGTCTCTATGCCGGCGCGGGCGGCGTCCTGAAGAAGGGCACGCCTGACGAGGTGGCAGTTCAGGAGTCCATCAATACCCGCAAGGGCGTCGAGCGGTGCATCCGCTACGCATTCGAGTACTGCCGGAAGCGCAATCGTGAGAAGAAGCTCACCCTCTGCGGCAAGACGAACGTCCTGACGTTCGCATTCGACCTCTGGGAGCGGGCGTTCTATGAGGTGGCGAAGGAATACCCTGACATCAAGACCGACTATGCGCACGTTGACGCCACGACCATGTGGATGGTGAAGAACCCCGAGTGGTTCGATGTCATCGTGACGGACAATATGTTCGGCGACATCATCACCGACCTGGGGGCGATGACTCAGGGCGGCATGGGGGTTGCGGCGGGCGGAAACATCAATCCCGAGGGCGTCTCGATGTTCGAGCCGATCGGCGGGTCAGCGCCGAAGTACACCGGCAAGAATGTGATCAATCCCCTGGCGGCGATTGGTGCCGTCCAGATGCTCCTCGAGACCATCGGCGAGCAAAAGGCCGCCGACCTCGTTGACAAGGCAATCGCCCAGACGACCCAGAAGCTGAAATCCATGTCCGCCGGCAAGATGGGCTACTCCACCACCGAGGTCGGGGATATGGTGGCCGGGTTCGTAAGCAAAGGGTAAACGAGTGCGGCTGAAAGCTCCGCTTCTGATCTTTTTAGTCAGCGTGCTCCCCGGGGTATCATTCGCCGGGAGCACGTTGATTCAGTATGCCACCCCTCAGGACTTCGGCGGCCTGAAGCTTTCGCATGCGAAGTGGGATGCTCAGGCCGGCGGGGTCATATTCGATGAGTCGGTCCCCGGCAGTAAGGTTGGGGCGATCGCCCGCGGGCTCATCGAGTCGCCTGAGATACCGGCCACATCCGGCTTCGACCATGCCATCGCCTCGTGGAATGCATCAACCCCGTCGGGAAGTTACCTGAGCGTTTACATCCGCAGTCGCGTCAACGGCGTCTGGACGAATTGGTATTGCCTCGGTCTTTGGACGGTGGACGATCGGCCGATGCCCAGGACGACCTTCAAGAAAGAAGACGCTTTCGGCATGATGGACACGGAGACCCTCAAGTTAAAGCAGAAGGCCGATGCCTTCAAAATCCGGCTCCAGCTCGAGTCCTCGGATGGCAAGACCTACCCCACCGTGCGCTATCTGGCCGTGAACCTGAACGATTCTGAGATCTGGCAGGAGGACATCCCACAGGTGAAGGCGGTTTGGGGCAGGGAATTGGACGTGCCCTATCTCTGCCAGCTATCAGTGCCCGGCGGCAATGGCTGGTGCAGCGCGACCTCCACGGCCATGCTGCTGAGCTACTGGTCGAAGAAGCTCCACAGGCCCGAACTGAACGTCGGGATCACCAAGGTCGCCAACAACGTGTACGACAAGGACTACGGCGGGACGGGCGATTGGTCGTTCAATGTCGCCTATGCGGGCTCGTTCAAGGGCATTCGCGCCTACGTCACTCGCTTCACGAGCGTCTCGCAAATCGAGCAATGGATTGCGAAGGGCGTGCCGGTGATAGTCTCGGTGAACCACGCCACGTTGAAAGGCGAGGTTGATCCGAACTCCGGCCATTTGATGGTGATCCGTGGGTTCACTAAGGACGGCGACCCGGTCTTCAACGATCCCTGGGCGCGCTTGGAGTTGGGCGAGAAGCTGCGCAAGATCTATACCCGCGAGCGCCTCGAAGCGGCCTGGCTGACCCCCGACGGCTCATGGGGCACGGTCTACATGATCCTTCCCGAGGGATTCCCAGGGGTGGATTGAAACACGGAGTGACGGAGAACTACCGATGATAGGTAAACAACTTGGCGATATTACCCAGGATGATATTCATGCGCTGATTGCTGATACTGTCGCGGAGTCCCGCACCCTCGAATACAAGCAGGAATTGCCTGGAAATGGCGATGAAGACAAGCGAGAGTTCCTGGCTGACGTGAGCTCGTTTGCTAATGCTTCAGGTGGCGACATACTATACGGCATAGTGGAAAGACGAGATGAGAACGGGCGACCGACTGGTGAACCAGAAGATGCTCCAGGACTCAATATCGCCAATATTGACGCAGAGATCAGGCGCCTAGATAATATCATTAGAGACGGGATCGACCCGCGCGTGCCTGTAATCCATCTGCGTCCTATCAATGGCTTTGCACAAGGACCGGTTGTCCTTATTCGTATCCTGCAAAGCTGGGTTTTGCCTCACATGGTCACATACAGAGGGCTTTCACGGTTTTACTCGCGAAACAGTGCAGGCAAGTATCCACTCGATGTTGCCGAACTCCGTTCTGCCTTTCTCCTCTCCAATGAATGGTCTGACCGAGTGAGACGATTTCGTGACCAAAGGATTGCCCGCATAGTATCCGGTGAGAGTTGCTGTCCGCTGTCAGAAGGAGCTAAGCTGGTAATGCATCTGGTACCGATAGGAGCAGCAAGCTCGGATGCACAGCAGTACATCGCTAGCATGGTTGAAGACGACTGGCGGCAACTGAGACCAATCACCGAAGGTATAACCGGCTACCGGCACAACATAGATGGCCTTGTTGTTTTTGCTAAGCCAGCACAGGACGAGGCGTACACATCATACGTCCAGCTCTTCAGAAATGGGGGGATAGAGTCGGTATCCGTGGGTAGAGATGGGCGAGATCCTGGTGTCATTGATAGCCAAGACTTAGAGGCAAGGCTCATCGGACGATATGACATGTATACCGAACTGCAACGGCGACTTAGTCTAAATGTACCTGTTGTTCTAATGCTGACCCTCATCGGCGTCGAGGGATACTCAGTACGACCCGGAGAACACTGGCGCTGGGATGATGAGGACATCGCTCGATTTCGGATAGACCGGGACCTACTGTTGTTGCCGGACATTATCATAGAGGAACGAGGTAGAGAACCTTCGGATGTTGTGCTACGCCCAGTTTTCGATGCTTTATGGCAAGCATCCGGTTGGGACTCGTGCAAGAACTACAATGAGAACGGTAGGCATTCCTCAGTTGCTGCAGCGTGAGGCGAGCGGCATTCCCCCTCCGTGTTTGAGAAAGGAAAATGAATGAGCAAGCAGATCACCGCAGTCATCGTCGGAGCCGGGCATAGGGGGCTGTGCTATGCGGAGTATGCCCTAAGGCACCCGGATGAGTTCAAGATCGTCGGGGTGGCGGATCCGAATGAGTTTCGGCGGAATCAGGCGGCGAGGATTCACGACATCCCGCCGGAGAACTGCTTCCGGACCGCCGAGGAGCTTGCCGCTCGACCGAAGATCGCCGACGCCGTCATCAACGGCACGATGGACCGGGAGCACGTCCCGACCTCCCTGCCACTCCTAAGGGCTGGCTATCACATCCTCCTCGAAAAGCCCATCGCACCCACCGAGGGCGCGGTCAGGGAACTTCAGGCCGTGGCGCGAGATACCGGGCGCATAGTCATGATCTGCCACGTCCTCCGATATGCGCCGTTCTATAGGACAATCAAGGAAAGGGTGCTGGCGGGCGAGATCGGGCGGCTGATCAGCATCGTCACGGAGGAGAACGTCAGCTACCATCACATGGCGGTCGGCTTCGTGCGCGGCAAGTGGAACCGCGAAGAGGTCGGCTCGATGCTGATGACCAAGTGCTGCCACGACCTCGATCTGATCACCTGGTTCATGAGCGGTGTCGCACCGAAATCGGTGAGCAGTTTCGGCGGTCTCATGTACTTCAGGCCGGAAAATGCGCCCGCGGGCTCGGGGACTCGCTGCCTGCTGGACTGCGCGATCGAGGAGACGTGCCCCTACTCTGCCCGAAAGCACTACATCGAGCAGGGATTGTGGAGTTTCTACGCGTGGGAGGCCATCGAGGGCTCGGACATGTCGGAGGAGACGAAGCTGAAGTCCCTGCGCGAGGACAATCCATTGGGCCGGTGCGTGTGGCATTGCGACAACGATGTGGTGGACCATCAGGCGGTGAACATCGAGTTTAGCGATGGGACGACCGCCGTTCACAATATGGTCGGCGGGGTTTCGAAGCCCTGCCGGACGATCCACCTGCTGGGGACTGAGGGCGAGATATATGGGTCGGTGGACGAGGGGGCGTTCGTCATTCGGCACCCCGATGCTCGTGCGGGGCATGAATACTCAGAGGAGACGGTTGACGTGCGGGTCTCGGGCGATGGTCATGGCGGCGGCGACCTCAGGCTGGCCGAGGACTTCGTCCGCACCATTCGAGGCGAGTCACCCTCGATCTCGTGCACGAGCCTCGAAGACTCCATCTTCGGGCATTTGATTGGCTTCGGGGCGGACCGCTCCCGGCGCGAGGGAGTGGTGGTGAAGATTGAACAGGGATGAACAGGATAGGCACGATGGGAGATTTCGGATTTCGGATTTCAGATCTCAGATATCAGAAGCAGATTGAGGGGGATGGACGCCTTCTCCGATCCTGTATATCCTGTCTATCGTTGCTCAGCCGATTTCCTGAACTCCAGCCTTAAGATCAGCACCTATTTCGTAAGCTTATCCCTTGACGACTAACTAATAGTGAGATATACTGTTAGACGACCCCGTGGCGCTTTTCGGTCTGCCATGGGCTTTCTCTGCTGACTGGAGGCCCGTACAATGCACCGAGAATTCCGAAGGTATCTAGATAATGCGACAGGACGATCAGAATTCGTTGTTGCGGTCAACGTCGATATCCGGGGCTTTTCATCGTTTAGCAAGACTGTGGAATCAACTGATAGTGCTATGTTTATTAAGCGCGTGTATGCTAGCTTGATCGATGGCTATTTCAAGGAAGCCTCGTTTGTCAAGCCCACGGGAGACGGTTTGCTTATCATCATCCCGTACACGGAGAGCACTCTACAGGAAACGGTGGCAGCCGTTGTCGCTGACTGCCTTAGTATATTGGTGGACTTCAGCTCATTCACAACAAACGATCCAATGGTCAACTTCGAGGTTCCGCAGAAAATCGGAATAGGGTTTACTCGAGGAAGCACTTGCTGCCTTCACTCCGGGAGGAAGGTTTTGGATTACTCTGGCAGGGTGCTCAACCTAGCTTCCCGACTGATGGATCTAGCGAGACCAAGCGGAATAGTGTTTGATTCGAGCTTCGGCATTGAACTCATGCCGGAACATATGTCTGACTGTTTTTCAAAGGAGACGGTATATGTAAGGGGCATCGCAGAGTCCGAGCCCATTGAGGTCTACTATACCCATAAGTATACTACTATACCCCTTCAGGCCAAGCAGCCCCTGGACGCGCTTAAATGGCGCACAGTTACCAGCAAGACGACTTTGAAGGAAATACGGGAGATTGGAGAAACAACCGGCGTCTTTTGCTATGAGTTACCGACGAAACCTGCTGACCCCAAGCAGATAAAGGTGAAAGTTGAATACCCGATGGTCGTGAAGGGTAGACGACGAGAAGGCTTATTGGGCTATGACGAGATTTCGGACTTTGCATATTCCTGTGAAACTGGTTCATCGGAGGTTGAATTAAAATTCGACGCCCTGGCCAAAATGCTTGATAAGGCAGAGGTTAAGGATTCGTGGAGCGTAGAAATAAGGATTTTCTACCCTCAGGGCTGAACCAGGCTAGTAAAGGTCGGTTCTAAGAGCCTAGCTGTGTGGAAGGATACCGGCTGATCCTGAATATCCTGTCTAACCTTGTTTGCCCAAGCTTCGGACGTAATACGCTGCCTGGTGGTACTCCTCCTCGGTGGCGAGGTGCTCGAGCATGAGGGGAACGTCGGTGAGGGTCCCGAGGGCGCGGAGGAAGGTCGAATAGTCGAGATTTCCCAGCCCGGGGCGGACCTCGTCCAGGTGGGTGGTGAGCCTCGGGGCGAGAAGGATGTCCTTCGCATGGCAGCTCTTGATGTGAGGGCCGAGCTTCGCGACGAACTCCCGGATGATCGCCCTGTTCGAGTAATACCGCTGGGGGCTGCAGATCAGGTTCACCGGATCGAAGTGGACGGCGAACCTCGGGCGATCAATCGCCTCGATCAGCTTCTGGTAGCTCTCCAATGAGTCGGGGTACATCCAGGGCATGGTCTCCAGGGTATAGAAGGTGCGGGTCGGCTTGACGGCATCAATGACGCGCCTCACTGACTGCACGATCATGTCGAAGGTCTCATCGGTGAGGTTGTCCGGATGCGGGCCGTCCCACTGATCGCCTCGCGAGCCGGCGATATTCACGCAGCACCTAGCGCCAATCCGATCCGCGAGGGCGAGCTGATTCGTGCAATGCTCGACGGCCTTGAGTCGGGTGTCTTTGTCGGGGCTCATTGGATTGCTCCATGCGCCGACCTCTGCGATGACGATGTCCGCCTTTCGAGCGGCCTCCTCATAAGCGCGAACGACATCATCGGCCGCATCGGCATTCACCGGGCAGAAGGCCGCCGAGTAACCCTCCGCCTTCAATGCTTTGATCCACTTCTCAGGACTTGATGTATCGCCGAATGTGGGTCCTCCGAGTCTCATGCTTTGCCTCCTGGCTTGCTCTATGTTAGCATTATACAACTTCCCGCCAACAGATTGGCAAGCGGCGCGTCTTCATAAGTAGGAGGGACCAAACAAATGGCACAACTGGTCAATAGCAGTCTACTCGATCTATCTTCACTGAAAAGCGTTGCCGAGCTTGGAGCTGACAAGATCATCAACACAGGGACATTGGTGGTTCCTGAACGACTGATGCCGGAGCTTACGAAGCTCGACTTCACTAATTCAGGAATTCTCATACCTGTCCCCGATGGAGTGAGAGTTGAGCGATGGCACGCGGACATGTATGCCAGCGGGGAAGACTTGGCGTCTGGAGACGAGAACGCTATTCTGTTCATTGCAGGAGCACTGTACGTGACCTCGCCAGTGGAGAGAGTCGGCTATCGTGAGATCAGGCCGGCATACACGACTTACATTCCCAAAGGGAGCGAGGATGTCATCCGGGCAAAGATTGGACATCTATCGGGACCAACGTTTTCCTACCGGTACCCTCCCGGGGCAAGGGCAATTGTTACCGACGAGACCATTGGGCGGGCGTTCCTCGAGATGCTGCCCGAGCCGACCCCCCTCATGGTGTGCAGGGAATTGACATTCTCAAATGATGTGACGGTAGAAGTCTTGAGGAAGAAGATAACGGAGATTATCCTGCTGGGCGGGACGATCTGCACGACTGCAAACCTCCTCCCTGCTATCCAGCTCTTGACCACCCAGAGGTATGGGGATGGAGCGATCAAATCCTCTGCTGCCAGCGTGGGCAGGGATATCTACAGCACAGAGACGATGTCAAGAGAGTACCTGGAACTGGTGGCAAATCCATTGAAGATTAACGTGTATGGCATGCTGACGATCGAGGCCGATGTGACCCCCGAATTATTCGATGCGAAAGTGATTGGGATTACAACCTACGGAGTGACCAAGGCGCCCAAGGTACTCGTTCCGCTCATCCAAATGAAGGGCGACACGTACGGCCAGGTACAGGGTTACTGATCTGCCATGGTAGAGAACGACGGCCAGCTTTTCGATGAGGCGTATCAGGGGCACGGAGGCTCAGTTCGGGCCTTCTTCTTCGGGCATACGCAGAACCACGAGGTGGCGGCCGATCTGACACAGGAGACATACCTGCGGGTTTGGCGGCACATCGAGACCCTGCGGCACATACCTGCCGAGCGGCGGAGGTTCTGGCTGTTTGCGATTGCGAAGAATATCCTGGCGGATTACTATCGCAGGCGGTCAGTTCGGGATCGGTACGAGATGAGAATGATGGAATCCGCCGGCGGTTGGGATACGCTGTTGGCGGTCGAGAATGGAGAGACCCTGACGGCGATTGACCAGGCGATCAAGCGGCTGCCGGAGAACCTTCGGGAAGTGCTGGCGTTGCATACCATGGGTGAGATGTCCAGCGAAGAGATCGGCGAGGTGCTGGGGCGTCCGGCGGGGACGGTGCGATATCAGCTCTCGCAGGCTCGGAAGATGATCAATGAGCTGCTAGGTTCTTCAGAGTAATGCCTTCTCCCGGCTTGATGGCGAACTTCCGGTGGAAGGATTTGTCGGCGGAGGTGACCTCGACGGTCGTGCGGGTGACGCGGACTTTGAGGTCGGTTCCGTGCCAGTTGAGGTACTTGACCTCGGCGTAGGAGAGGGCTTTCGGGAGATTGGGCGTGATGCGAAGGCCCTCGGGGGTTGCCTTGATGCCCATGACGCCGTAGAGGAAGTAGAGAGGCACCAGGCCGCTCTCGGGAAACGGGTAATCCGTCCCAACTGCGCCGGGAGCCTCCTGCTGGGATACTTCCCCTCGATATAGAGGCGAGCCTCCGCAGAGACGGTCGGGCATGCGATAGCGGTCCATGATCTCCATGAATCGCTTCCAGGCATTGTCCGCGCCGAGGTGTCGGGTTCGAGCCATCAGGTCGAAGAACGACGTGTAGAGTATCGCGCCGCCGTCCTGGCACTGATCGCCATAGGGAGTCCCCGGCCACCAGTAAGTCCACCATGGGGGAGGCGAGGGGGGAGGAGCGAGGAGGGAGGAGGGAGAGGGGTTTTGGGTGTTAGGTGTTAGGTTTTGGGGGTCCGGAGGGGAAGGGGCTTTGTCACCCCACATTGGGTTATGGATGGTGGTCGCCCGCGGGGCGAAAATGAATTTCGAGTAAGTGTCGGCCTTGCCGGAGGAAGTGGGCTCACATTCCATCCAATGGTAGATGCGCCGGGCCTTCTGCGCGTCGCCGAGGCCATAGTAGAGCGCCTCGAGGTTGACGAACGTGAAGCCGTAATCGTGCTTGACGCCGTCAATATCCACGCAGCCGATGAAGCGGCCGTTGTTCTCGTCCCAGAAGACCTCATCGTATCGGCGGTGGGACTTCTTGGCCAAGGCGGTGTAGATATCGGATTTCGGATATCGGATATCGGATGGGAGAGCATCCTCCATCTGAGCCATGGCCTCCAGGGAGGCATAGAAGACGGCGTTGGCGTAGGCATCCAGGTGGCCGAAGGGGAGGATATCCCAGTAGTTGTCGCTGAGGTCCTTGTGGCGGCCGGTCTTGCCCCGACGGTCCGGGGTGCTCGCTCCGGCGGCAAAATCGGGCGTGATGATGAGACCATCCTTGCCGTGCAACTGCTCCAACTGGTAGTTCATGGCGAGTCTGAGGCGATCAGCCTGCCGGCGGAGGAAGTCCATGTCGCCGGTCCAGAGCCAGTGCCGCCAGCATCCGAGGATGAAGCGGGCGTTCGTATCGAAGTGCCGGGTATCCCGATTTGGGACGAGCGGCCAGCCAAGCGAGTCAGGTGCGACATAGACATACCCCTCGCTAGTCATGGGATGGTCAAGGAACGCGTTGATGGCAGCCTGCTCGGTGAAGTTCTTCATCCATGAACGGGTGAGGGCGGTCCATTCAAGCCACTCGGATGCTCGATTCGGCGGATACGGATAGGTGAACCCGCGCTCCCACCAGAAGCGATTGAGATCGGCTTCGAGGGCCTTATCCGAGCAGGAGAAGTGCGGGAACTCCCTGGGGATGGAATCATCCCTCGGCTTGACTTTGATGGTGAACTGCGTCTTCCAGCCGTCGCCCGACTCCACGACCGGCGTATCGAAGCGGAGGGACATCTCGTCGGCGGTCATCTCCCAGTGCAAGTGGCTCGCAACCTGCAGGCCGAGGTCGGCGTCCGCATTGCCATCCATCTCGATCCACTTGCAGCCGTCGAAGGCCAGGCCGCCGTTCGGTCGGCGCTTGAGCTGTTGAATGGGCATGTAGCGCTGGTTGTCGGTGTAGAATCGGCTGAAAACTACCCCGACATTCGGGGTGCAGTCATAGCCGTCTTTGGTCCAGGTGGTCTTCCACCGCCAGGGGAAGGCCTTATAGGCCGAAGGGCCGGTGAGGTGGTATTCCGCTTCTACCCTAATCCGGCGCCGTTCCAGCGAAACGTTGAGTGTGCCCGTACCCATGCGCTTGTATGCGTTCACCTGGAGCGCGCGTTCCTTGCCATCCTTGCTGCTCCACCAGCCTATGTCGCCCACGGGGTCGGACAATTGGACGGTGTACGTCCCCCCGCCCAACGGTTTCTCCAGCGCCAACTCCGGCCACGAGTTGTCCTCGACATTCTCTAAGCGTTTCGAGGCGATGACCTTGCCCTCTTGAAGGAGGCTGAGGGTCGCGGCTGAAGTCTTAGCGTGCCAGGTCGGCAGCTTGACTGACAGAGAACTGAAAGTCATGCCGGGGCCGACTGTGAAGGTCTGCGTGAGAGTCTGGCCAGGAAGAAGTCTGTCGGGAGTATCGGTTGGGACTGGGGTGACGATCGGCTG
>Ga0307379_10003997_pt1 | contig 21181 bp, 18 predicted proteins | sample UN2MG_FD_202237 | JGI IMG/M metagenome (GOLD analysis project Ga0307379, IMG submission 202237) | Soil microbial communities from Risofladan, Vaasa, Finland - UN-2 | ecosystem: Environmental > Terrestrial > Soil > Coastal area > Acid sulfate soil | place: Finland: Risofladan, Vaasa | collected... | reverse complement strand
AATACCCCTATCCTAGTGTGGATCGCGTCTGGAGTCAACACCTGCCTTGACACTTCCCGAGGGATTTGGTACCGATGTAGCTTGGTTTCCGTTGCGAGCCCCAGGAGCATCGCGCCGTGACACCGCGAGAGAAAGCCATCGCCGCGTTCGAGCGCCGCACGTCCGAGGGGCTGGTGCCCCACGTCGAACTGGAGTTCCAGCTCAGCGAGGAACTGGTCGGCCGCAAGGCCCTGCGCCGTGACGACCTGAAGGACGCCTCGCCCGCCGAGCGCGACCGCCGGCTCCACGAGAACGTCGAGCATTGGCTCGAGGTGTGCGAGCGGCTGGACTACTGTATCCTCACCGGCCTCCACTGGCTCGGCGTCGAAGACCAGATCGAATCGTTCAAGATTGTCCGCGAGCGGGTGGGCGACCGCTACATGCTGTCGGCCTTCGTGGACGGCACAGCGGGCATCCCGAACGGCACGAACATGATGGAGCAGGCGTGGCGGATGGCCGACAAGCCCGACGAGGTGCTGGCCGAGCACGACCGCTGGGCGCGCGACGCCGCCGAGGTGGGCAAACGCCTCATCGGCGCGGGGGCCGAGGTGGTGTTCATGTGCGCCGATTACTGCTTCAACGACGGCCCCTGGCTCTCGCCGGCCATGTTCCGCCGCTTCGTCACGCCCTTCCTCGCCCGCAACATCGCCGAGTTCCGCAAGGCGGGCGCCTACCCTGTCAAGCACACCGACGGCGACATCATGCCCATCCTCGACCAGCTCGTCGAGTGCGAACCGGCCGCCATCCACTCCCTCGACCCGATGGCGGGGGTGGACATCCGCGAAGTGAGGCGGCTCTACGGCGACCGCGTCGCGCTGATGGGCAACGTCAACTGCGCGCTCGTCCAGGCGGGCACGCACGAGCAGATCGCCGAGAGCGCCCGCTACTGCCTCGAGCACGGCGGCGTGGCGACCGGCGGCTACTTCTTCACCACCAGCAACTGCATCTTCGCCGGCGTGCCGCTCGACAGCTACTTCGCCATGCTCGACGTCCGCCGCGAGCTCGGCAGGCAGCCCGCAAGCGCGTAGAGGCATGACCTGTGGGGAGGCCCGCTGAGCCCGACCCGCTATTGGCCTGGATTCCCTCGACGGCTTGACGCTATACGCTGACGACCTCGACGGAGAGGAGTTGCTTGACCTGGTGCTGGCCATCGAGCATGGCGTCAATGCTGTCGAGGGTACGGGCGTGGAAGTAGCGCTCGCCACACTCCTGGCACACCTCGGCTTTGACATTCTCGACGATGTAGAGCTTGCCCTTGTGCCAGTGCTGCTTCTTCACCCTCCGAATGGCCGTGTCGCCATCGCAGAATGCACACTTCATGGGAGTCACCTCTTCGCGTAAACGGTTATGATCAACAGGGTGCCAACCTCATGGAACCGGCATACGACGTGCATCAGCCGGCCGTCCCTGGCTGGCCCCTCAATTCGGTAGCGAGTGCCTCTCGGATCACGAGTCATCTTCCTCTGGACAAAGCCGTGCAGAATCGCATGCTCCACGTCCGGGCGCTCCAAACCGTCGTCCGCCATCTCGTCTTCGGCATGTGACGACAGATGGTATTCGCGCTCGCGGACGCTCCATCGGATTTCGTCAATCGCTGGCACAGCACCGTCCTCTGGCAACCACGGGGCCGCGTCAGTTTCCCTGACATTATAGCGCGCCGTGGCCGCGCTCGCATCCGCAAATGCGCCTGTTGAGCGAAGTTTGACAGCCCGACGCGGATGTGGTAACGATGGCAGAGGAAGCCGGCTACGCATGCAGGGGCTGCCTCTTGTCCAGAAAACGGACCAGTGCTAGGCGACTCATTGTGATCATCGTCGTCGTCATTGCCGCGGTCTACGTCGGCCTCTGCCTCCTGGTGTACCTTGTCCAGGCGCGGTTGGTGTACTTCCCCATTCGGGAGATTGAGGCGACGCCGCGTTCCCTGGGACTCAGTTACGAGGAGGTCAAGCTCCAGGCGTCGGGCGGCATTGAGCTGTCGGCGTGGTTCATCCCGTGCGAGGGTTCGAGGGGCACCGTGCTGTTCTGCCACGGGAACGCGGGGAACATCTCGCATCGCCTGCACATCATCCGCATGTTCCACGACCTGGGCTTCGGGATGCTGATCTTCGACTACCGCGGCTATGGCCAGAGCCAGGGCAGCCCGACCGAACACGGCACCTATCTCGACGCCCAGGCCGCGTGGGACTACCTCGTCGAGCGCGCGGTCCCTGCCGAGAGGATCGTCATCTACGGGGAATCGCTCGGCGGGGCCGTCGCCGCGTGGCTGGCCAAGGAGAACGCGCCGGGGGCGCTCGTCCTTCAGTCCACCTTCACGTCGCTTCCCGACGTCGGGGCGCGCGTCTACCCTTGGCTGCCCGTGCGGCTGCTCTCGCGCTTCCGCTACGACGCGCGGAGCCATGTGCAGCAGGTCAAGTGCCCCGTCCTCGTCGCCCACGGGTCTCGCGACGAGATCGTGCCCTACGCCCTGGGCCGCAAGCTCTTCGAGGCCGCCAACGAGCCGAAGGAGTTCCTCGAGATCTCCGGCTCGCACAACGACGGGCTCGCACTACCCGACATCACTGGCCTCGATGCCTTCCTGTCAAAGCACCTCCCGCCGTGACGAAGACGCGGGGAGTGGTCTCGGTCAGAACTCGGTGAACTCGCGGCGGCGCCCGTAATGCCACCTGACGTCACGGATCAAGCTCGGCCACCGGTTCTGGCAACCGCTTGAATCCCCCCCTTCTCGTCCTCGTCATCCTCCAGACTTCAGATGACATGATCAACTCCCCGCGTGGGGATTTGATCATGTGAGGAATCCGCACGCCTTTTCGCCAGCGTGACTTTTGGCTTTGAAAGCGTCGTTCACATGATCAGCCGTGTCGCCCAGCCCTCAGCCCCCTGCCGACGCAGAGCAGCCATGCGCTACTACGCCGCCAATCTCCCCGCCCCTGGGTTTGGCGGTCTAGTGTACAGCCTAAACCGTTGCGTTGCCTGCACTTAGGTCGCCAAGGCCCCTCTGCTAGGCCGCCAGATCCCCTATCCCGTGCTCTTCTCTGGCTACGGATTACCGATCGCGGGTCATTAACCTCCACCTCTCGGGCGGTGGGCATCTGGAAGGCTGGACGCAGGCCTGCCCTGACCACTCGAGGCGTAAGCCGTTAGCTTACAATCACTTATGGGTTCCGTGGCTGCCCTCCCCGATCACCCTCTGTCACCGGCTTGGCTTCGCCCGCTCTCCGCCCTCGAGATCGTAGAAGCATAGCACCGGCCTATCCGATGGGATCAGCGAATCGTATCGTGCCATCACACACGTCTGCGAAACCGGCGACCAGACAGGAAGGGAAGTCCAAGCCACCAATGGCCAGGATTGTCGCAGGTCGAAAGCTCGACCCGAGTGCGTATCCAGGATGCGCACGCTGTTCATTGGGTAGGACCTGCGGTGCCGGGCCTCGAAGAGCCAGAAATGCCTGATGTCGGCGACATGCCGGCCATCGAAGGACACCGTTGGGCTACAGGGATCAGGGGCATCTTCGCACATCAGTGATGGGGCGACATCAATGGCCCAGCCGGCAGGGGAGAGCTTCCCTGAGGATAGGTCCAGAAAGGCCCGTTCGCCGTCGTTCGTGAGGAGGAGTCTCCCGTCCGACAGCCAGGCATTAGGCCACCAATGGCGAAGCTGCCCAGGGAGGCTAAGCTGCCGCAGAACGGACAAGTCGAGGAGTTCGGTTCTTGTCCGCGGACCCCCTTCGTCCCACAGAACTCCCCAACGGCCGCAGGGCGAAATGGATGCCTGGGGCCGATCGCCAGTCATGCGGCGGACAAGGCGCGGCTCGGGGCGCCCGGGCTGCAGGAGCCAAAGAGCGACCTCATCGTTGCACGTTTCGGGAGACGATGGTCTCCGCTTCTCGGTGAGCAGCAACGCGCCATCGGCTCGCCAGCAGGGGGACTCGAAATCCGAGAAGTTGCCCCACTCCCCGACCTTGGTCACGGACCCGTCGCCAAGGTCAAGGACATAGAGCCTCTGCGTGCCGTCCGAATGCCCGGCTCGGAAGGCCACCCTTCGATGGTCCGGAGAGAATGCCCCTTCGGCACGTAGCTCGATTCGCTCATCCGCATGCACGGGCCGAGCGGTGTCGTCCGCCGTGTCCCAGACCCACAATTCCCAGTTGTTGGGGCGGTTGCCGGTGATCATGACGCACGCTACGTGCCGCCCATCGGGCGACCCGGCTAGCGCGAAAAACAAGCTCCCTGGGATGCACCGCTCTCTGAGAAGGAGGCCCTTGGGGTCTACGGCGTAAAGCGCAGTTGTGCCTGTTGCCCAACTCGTCCATTCGTCGCTGACGGCGCACACGAGGCGCCCGTCAAGGGACCACTTGATCTCCCCGATATTCGTCGGGAGGCGCTGCGTGCGCCTGCTTGGCAATGGCTCGCTACGAGCGAGATTCCACCCGACGACCGTCGCCGCGAGGACCATGGCTGCGAGGGCCGAAGCGACATGCCTCCCCCTCGGACGCCAAGGGAGGCAAACGGCGAACGCGACAAGCATCCAGGCGAGGCAGCCTGCGTAGCCGGCCACCAGGAAGTCCGCCCTGCCGAACAGGACCGCAGGGATCTGGCCGAATTGCTGTGCGGCGACGAGAGGCGCCGCGGCGGCCACGAGGGCCCACTTCCAACGCCACTGCCGATCCACCGCTCCTCCCACTACGGCCGCCATCAGCGGCGCCAGGGGTATCCAGGCGCGCAAGCTGTATCGCGGCATGCCGTAAAGCCAGGTATCGGCTAGAGCAGCCACTACGACGCTTATTGCCACGAGTTGGGCGAACAGGATAGGAAGGCGGTGCCGCCACGACACCCGATGCGGTGCATTCAGGTATGCTTGCACACCACTGCTCAGCCGCGCATGGGGAGCGTGCGCGGCTATCTGGCGGATGAGGCCCTCGAGGTCATTCAGAAACCCGGACAGGCAAGGTTGGAGGCAGGTCGTCATCTCCCCCATCACACTGGGTCCAGGCTCCACACTGAGAACCACCCTGGGAGAGAAGAACAGCCCAAAGACTCCGCCCTGGAGACGCATCCCCTGGATTTCGTCCCAAGGGAAACGCTTCCTGCGGAGGAGCGTCCTGTAGTTTAGACCATCTTCCCCTACAGTCAGGCGCTGCCACGCCAGTGCCAAGGCGAGAAGGACAAGCCCGCAAGAAATGGCGCCAAGGAGCCAAAGCGCGTCCCAGGCCAGCCATCGCCTGGCCCGCGCCGCGATCGCAAAGCCGCTTATATCGTAGAATTCGAATGGGATGGCGAACTTGCCGCCGTACGGGCTCTTCTGCACCGACAGGATCATGGCGAGGTAGAGGACGGCCAGGGCAACGCCGAAGGCAAATGCCCCCGCTACGAAGAGGATCGTGTCGTAACGGGTGCGATAGGTTAGTGGCTCGGCCATGTGCCGCCCTTCCAAGGCTCGGCCGGTCTTCCGTGCGCCGAATCCCAGGCCCTCGATACGGCCTGAAGGCCGCACTACGAACTCGGGACACGCCGTGGCAGCAGTCGAGCCGTCCGGGACCTCACAGGTGGCCCTTCTCGGAGGGTGCGCCCGGTTTGGCCTTGAGGATGTTGAGCCTCGCCGCCGCGACGCGCATCTTCTCGCCAGCTTTCACGCGCTCATGAACCAGCAGGCATTCTCCCGACGGCCCGGCCACGAGGCACGGGGCGTTGGCATCCGCGCCCGCCCCGCCGGCCACCCTGCGGTCAGTGAGCGTGACGGCCAGGGTCTTGGCGTCCATCCCCCGGAGCCAGACCTCGTAGCCGGCGAGGTTGAGGCGGTCGGGCTGGATCTTGCCCTTGACCCAGACGAAGAGGAACGAGCCTTCGCCGCTCCAGGCGACGCCGGGCTTGCCGTGGGGCCACAGGCCGTCGGCCGTGCCTTTGAAGCCTCCCGGGGCGCCGGCCTGCCAGCGGTCCGAGGTCCCCCACGTCGCCGTGTCCACCACGTTCGGCACCTTGCGGGCGCACACGTTGTTGAGGTAGTAGCCGTAGTTGGTCGTCTCCTCGGGCGCCGAGCCGTCGGCGTTGACCCGCGAGCAGAGGACGGCTCCCGGCCCGGGCCAGCCCCAGGGATTGGGGAACGACTCGCGCGCCGAGACGACCATGAAGCCGCCCGCGCCGTCGTGCGCGATGGCGATGTCGTTGGGGCAGCGGGTGTTGACCTTGCCCTTGGCTCCGACGGCCTTCAGCAGCTTGCCGCTCTGCGCGTCAACGAGGGCGCCGGCAGACGCCTGGCCGTCGGCCCAGGCGACGAGCGCCTTGTCGCCCGAGACGCACACGGCGGGGGCCGCGCCGCTCTCGGCATAGACGACTGGCTCGGCGTCCAGCACTTTCCCTTCGCTGGAGACGCGCACGCCCATCACCGCATACGTGTCGCGCCCGCGAAGCTCTTGCCACACGACGAGGAAGTGCTCCCCCGTCCAGGCTGCCTCGGGCCTGGCCTGGTTGTGTGGCCGCACGGCGATTCCGAAGTCGGGGGCCGCAACCTTCCCCGTCCTGGCCTCCACGATGGCGCCGCGCACATCGTGGTCCTTGCCGTTGCGGAAGTCCTGCCACACGACGAGGAACGCGTCCTTGCCCGCGGCGATGGCGGGCCGCGACTGCGCTTCGGGCGCCGCGCACACCTTGATCGGCGCAGGGTCCAGCGGCTTGAGCGTCGCTGGCTCCAGACGCACGGCTGCGATGTCGGCCGTGGCGTTCAGCCCCGGCCAGCCGTCCTGCCAGGCGACCAGGTAGACGCCCCCGGCAAAGGCACCTCGCGGCCGCACCAGGAGGTCGCCCTCGACGAGAGACACCTCGTTGCCAACGACCGCCTCGAGACCCTGAGCGGCGGCGAGGACGCCGCCAAGGAACGCGATGGAGAGGAAGGCGAGGAGCTTCATCGGTTGTCCCCTTTGCGCTCGGCGGGCCTGTAGAGGCGCCCGATGCGGCCGGTCCAGCCGTGGCCGCTCCAGAAGTAGATCTCGTGGGGCGGACGCGGGTCCAGGGCGAAGGTGCCGCACCAGCCGATGCGGGATTCCCTGGCGGGGCCTTCGAGGGCCTTGCTGTTCGGCACGCCTCCGGCGATGGTCCGCATCTCGCCGTTCTGCCAGGCGCGGAGGCCCCAGTCGTCCACGCCGTTGGTGTTGAAGCGCTTGCGATAGGGGTCGTAGACGATGTGGCCCGGGGAGTCGTGGAAGCCGCAGTTCTTCTCGGGGCCGTCGCGGTAGCCGGTGCCTGGGCCGACGGCGATGGTGACCTGCCTCGCGGCGAGGTCCACCTTGCGGATGCAGTGGTTCCAGCGGTCGGCCACGTAAAGGGCGCCCTCTGGCCCAAAGCACATGCCGCCGCCCATGATGAGGCTGAACCGTGCGGACTCCAGAGGAGCGTCGTCGGGCTTGCCCGAACCGCCCTGGGGATTGAGCGTCTCGACCTTGCCGTCGGGCGTGATCCGCCGCAGGAAATTGTCGTCCATGATGAAGGCCGTGCCCTGGGCGTCGGCGACGACGTTGGAGTGGAGGTACTTGAAGACGGCCTCCCTGCCCGTGCCGTCCACGGGCTTGTCCTTCCACTCGGGCTTGGATGGGTCGCCGGCGACGGTCTCGACGATCCAGCCGCCGTCCTTCTGGAGGAGGCGTCGGATGCAGCGGTTCGAGCGGTCGCCGATGTAAAGGCCGCCCTTGCCATCCAGACAGATGCTGCTTTGGAGGCCCAGGGTGGCGCGCGTCACTGGCCCGTCCTGGCAGCCGTACATGCCCGGGAGGCCGGCGAGGAAGCGGAAGGTGCCTTCCTTCGAGATGTGGAAGACCACGCCGCCCGTGGCGAAGTATGCCTCGCCCGAGGGAAGAAAGCAGAGGGAGCCGTGGTGGTCGAAGCCGGCCTCGAGCGCGGGGCCTTCGAGGATGCCGCCGGGGTTCGCCGACCCGGCGAAGACCTCTACCTGCCACTGGTCAATGTCGCCCACGTAGCTCACCACGCTGCCCGCTTGGGCCAACCGAAGGCACAGAACGACCAGAACAGCGGCGGCGTGGCTCTTCATTGCTGTTCCCTTACTTGGAGAGTCTGTTCGAGACTTGGGCAGCCACGTGGTAAAGCGCTCGCGCGCGCTCCGCGACGCCCGCCGCGTAGTCGAGCCAGCTCGCGTCCGAGCCATACGAGAACATCGGGCTGCGGTCGAGCTTGGCATTGGCGATCTTGCGCACGCGCTCGTCGAGCAGGCCCTGGGCGCGCGCGGCCAGCTCGTCGCCCAGCTTCGCGCGCTTCGCGGGCTCCTCGAGGGCCTTCTCGATGAAGATGCGCGCCTCGGCCTCCTGGACGCCGAGGCGCAGGACCTCGAAGCGCACCGTGGCCACCGGGCCGTCCTTCGCGGGGAAAAGGAGCGAGCCGTGGGTCATGGGGGGCGAGCCCGGGCGGTCGCGGTAGCCGTAGCGGGCCGATAGGGGCAGCAGCTCGCGGCGCTGCATCTTCACGACGGGCCAGAAGTCGGCCCCCAGGTCGTTCACGCCATCGTAGCCCGATGCCTGGTAGCCCTCGAGCAGCGCGTGGTAGACGCCGACCGGCGAGGTGGGGTTCACGTGTCCCATCGAGCCGGCGCCGTAGCGCGGGAACACCGTGGTGATGATCGCGTTCTTCCAGCCGTAGCGCTTGAGCTTATCGTCGGAGGTGCGTGGCTCCTTCACGCCCCACACGTGCGCGGCCTCGGCGACCGGCTGGCCGGCGAACTTGAGGGTCAGGCCGTGGGCGTGCACGACCCAGCGCAGCTCGGGCGCCACCGCCCGCAGGTCCTCGACCGTCTGCTTGCTGGGTGTGAAGTCGCACACGAGCCCAAGGGCTGCCGACTTCTCAAGGCCGCGCTTGGCGAGACGCTCGCGCAGCCCGTCGAACACGGGCTTCCAGAAGGGCACGCTCTGCGGCGTCCCCCAGTCGGGCGCCTCGCCGTCTTGCGCCTGCCCGGTCGCGGGGTCGAGCACGGTGATGGGCGTGGGCTTTTCGTTCTTCGGCTTGTCGGGCGTCGCCCCCCAGGCCCCGCCGCCCTGCGACGGCATCCACACGTACCAGCACACGAGCGGGCCCGTGCCGAGGTGCTTCGCCACCAGGTCGAGGTATCGCTCGACAACCCCGAAGTCGGGCTTCAAGGAGCCATCGGCCTGCTTGACCCAGCGGACCATGGACTGGTCGTTCCCGCGATGGGTCTTGGCAACGACCGGGATCAGGACCATCCTCACGCCGACCTGGCCCAGATGCGCGAAGACCCTGTCGAGGAGCTTCCAGTGCTCCTCCGACCAGAGCGGCACGCCGTACTGAAGCGCCACGGATTCGGGCGATTCGGCAATCCCCGTGAAGCACGTGTAGCTCCTGGGCTCGGGCAGGGCGAAGTCGGCGACGGAGAGCTCCACGGGCACCTCGGCTGGCGCGGCGGCGTTGACGCTGACGCGCAGGACGCCTTTGTACTCGCCCGGCTTCGCGTCGCCTCCCACGCGAACGGTGAGCCAGACTGGGACGGCGGCTGCGTTCTCCGGCGGCGCCTCGGCCAGGACGCCCAGGAACGCCGCCCCCTGCGGGCGGCGGCTCGCCGCGCCAACCGGCGGCGCATCGCCCGGCACGGCGAAGCGCACGCGCCACGCGGAGGCGGGGATGACGGCGTCGCCATCGGCAAGCTTGAGCGCGCCGGGCTCCACCTTCAGGCCCTTCACGGCCTCGGGGCTCCGCACCATCACCACGCCGCTGAAGGCGCCGTTGCGCGCCCCGGCCAATCGCACCGGCTTGCCCGCCATCCCCGGCTCGCCGGGGTCCGCGTCGAAGACGTCGAGCAGCGGGTTGCCTGGCCAGACGGCGAGCGATGCCTGCGGCCCCTTGCCCCCTCCGAGGCTGAGCTCCTCAAGCCCCACCATAGACCACTGCGGCTTGTCGCCGCGAGGGGTCTTCGGCACCACCGCCGTGTAGAGCAACTCCGAGGTCGGCGCGCGGTGCAGCTCGACGGCCAGGACGTTCAGCCCCTGCCGCACTGCCGACGCCGGCACCTTGTGCGAGAGCGTCCGCACCCGCAGCTTCATCCCCTCGGGCTCCGCCTCTCGCGGCGGGGCGAACAGGAGCTTGCCCTCGGCGTCCACGTAGGCCGCCTTCGGATACGGCTCCCCGGGCGCGCCGGGCGCAATCGCCCCGGCGGGCAGGTTTGCCCGCACCAGCTCCTTGCCGTTGAGGTAGACGATTGCCCCGCCGCGCCAGGAGAGCGCGAGCGTCAGATCGGCAGGCTCGGCCAGCTCGAACTTCCCGCGCAAGAGGATGGCCGCCAGGTCGCGGCGATGCGGGGTATGCACGATCGGGCCGGGCGAGCAGGCCCAGGACGAGTCGTCGAACTCCGCCGCCGTCCAGCCGCCGGGCGCCGCGGCCGACGCCTCCGGCTTGCCGTCCACCTTCTCAATCGGCTTGGGAGCGCCCTTGACGCTGCGGAAGCGGGTGAGCTCGCCGGACTCCCACTGGACGAGTTCCTCCTGCCACACGAAGAAGCACCGCCACTGGCTCTGGGTGCCCAGGAGCGGCGGGCCGGTGTCCGCCGCGTGCGCGCCTCCCGTAAGCCAGGAAAGCAGACTGAGAACGCGAATCCACTTCATGCTATTGCTCCAACACGACCCCGTGGATCTTGAAGCGGCCGACACCCGCGTGGCGGGAGTAGACGACGAGCGACTTGCCTCCGCCCAGCGACGCGAGCGCGGGCTGGCGAAGCTGCACGCCCGGCTCGGCGGCCACCTGGACGCCGGGCGTGGCCTTCGCCTTCGCCTCCTTGCCGGCGGGGGTGTGGTAGACGCTGCGCAGATCGGTGAGGTTCGCTGCGGCGGGTGTGCCGCCGGCATCGAGCGGCCGGGCGTCGGCCGGGTCGAGCCGCGTGGCGACGAGGCGCACCGAGACCGGCTCGTGCCTCGGATTCTCGCCCACGAGGCTCGACTGCTCGACGACGGCGACGAAGCTCTTGCCGTCGAACGCCGCGGCGCACCACAAGTCGTTCCGCGGCGGATGCCGCTCCTGGAGGCCCAGCACCGCGTGGCGCGCGCCCGACCCGTCCGGCTGGCACACGCCGGCCAGGTACCAGACCTGGTAGCTCCCGTGCTCGCCGCGGGCGTTGCTCCACACGAGGAATCGCTTGCCTGCGGGGTCCGAGGCCACCGAATGGGTCCAGCCCAGGAACGGGGGGATCTTCCAGGGCTGGGCCTGGCCGTCGGCCGAGACGCGGATCGCGTAAGGCAACGCAGGCTGCCAGCCCGGGACGGCGTGGCCCGCCACGATGCCGAAGCCCTCGCCATCGTAGGCCACGTGGGGAAGCAGCAGGGAGCACTTGTCCCTGGCCAACTCCTTGCCGCCCGGCTCCACAGGCTTGCCGTCCTGGACGAACGAGCCGTAGAGCCGGTAGAGCTCCGGCGGGCTCGATGGCCGCACGTCCGACCACACGACGAGCGAGCGCTTGCCGTCCGAGGCGACGCTCGGGTAGATCTGGTTCCCCTCCACGGCAGCAACGGCGAAACCGTCGGCATCCAACACCTTGCCCTCAGGCGTCACGCGGGCGGCGTAGGCATCCCAGTCCCTCTTCCCCCGGTAGTCCTGCCACACGACGAGGAAGTTGGCTCCGTCGAACGAAACGGCGGGGTAGCTCTTGAGGCCATCGGCCCTGCACACGGGGAAGCCCTTGGGGTCGAGCGGCTTCCCGTCGGGCGCCACGCGGGCGGCGAGAATCTGTGTGTCGCGCACGCCCGCCATCGCCTCGCCTTCCTGCCACACGACCAGGTACACGCCGCCTCCGGCCGCGATGGCCGGCCAGCGCTGGTCGCCGGTGGCAAGCTCGGGCGTCAGGTCGAAGGGCTTGCCCACCGTGAGGCCCTCGCCGGCAAGCCCAACAGCCGCAAGGGCCAAGAGGAAGACAATCGAGGACGAGGGACGAGGGACGACGACGATTGGGGAGATCATCGCTCGCCTCCCTTCGCGTCGAGGCGTCGGATGCGAATCCAGGCGCTGCGGCTGTGGAAGGGGCCGGGGGCATTCCCCTCGGCTATGGATCCCTCCGCGTTCATCGAGAGCGATTCGGGCGGGACGAAGAAGTCCCTGGAATCGGCCGGCAGGAGGCCCCACGCGAGGTCCTTCTGAAGCACGAGCACGCGGTCGGCCTCGTAGCGGGTGCGGGCGAAGGGGATTTCGTTCTGGAACCACACGACGCCGCCCGCCCCGACGCCCCAGCCCATCGAGCAGTGCGGCTCGTAGCACGCGGGGTCGCCCGGCCCCCAGCGGGTCTTCATCACCTTGTCCTTCGGCGCGTAGTTCACGAGGGGCACGAACTGCCCGGCGGCGGTCACTTTCCACGCGGACGGCCAGGTGCGCCCGCCGCCGTAGACCGAGCCGTCGGCCCACGCGATGAGGCCCACCCCCTCTCCCACGCCCAGGGCGATCCTGGGCACCTTGGCCTCGGGCCACTTCTGCTTGTAGACCGCCGCCAGGTCGGCGTTCACCTTTTCCGGGGTGATCAGCCAGGCCACCTGGCCATCGGGCGAGGCACGGACCAGTCCGCCGTCCATCGTGAAGTATGCGTTCCCCTTCGCGTCCATGCCCAGCCCCTTGCCGATGCGGCCGAGGTCGCCCATGACCCCGGTCTGGCCCGGCGGCAGGCGCTTCGTGCCCTTGCCCGCCGCGGTCTCGACGGCCCACGTGCCGTCGGCCCCGCGCTGGATGCGGCGCAGGCGCCCATTGTCGGCCACGTAGACCGTGTGACCGCTGGCGACCACGCCGTCGTGGTGGCCGCCGTAGACGCCGCTGTAGTGGAACTGCGCGTGGATGGCCGGGCCGTCGGCCTCGCCGACGTCGCCCATCCCCGCGATGGGCCACACCTCGCCCTTCTCGAGAAGCCAGAACTGCCTGCGCTGGTCGCTGAAGTAGATGCGGGTATCGGACTCCCTGTCGCCCGTGTAGAGGCGTCCGGGCTGGTCGGCGGGATAGGCGGCGTAGGGCAGGCATCCGCCCACGGCCCAGCGCGCCGGCCCGCCCACCGGCTTCCCCGTGTGGCCCTGCGTGAAGGCCACGTGCTCGAGCGTCCAGCCCTCGAACCCCTTCGTCTTGAACGGCTCGAACGGCGGCGGGGGCAGGACGCCCTGCTCCCCCGCCACGGCCGTCGCGCACGCCAACACGATGCCTACCCAGCCTGGGAGCCTCACGGCCACGCCCTCGATGATATGGCCCTCACCTCGCCACGGCAGTATAGCCCGTCGCGTGAGGAATGCAAGGGGGGAAACGGGAACGCGCTGGACGCCACTCAGCCCGAGGCAGGACGCGGCAGGGCTGAGGAGGCGTCGAAGGCTGAGAAAGATTTGAACGGGGCGGGCGGCATCTGTATACTATGGGGCCTATCCGTACGTCCCAGGACGAGAGAGGAAGAGCATGTCGAGAGTGTGCGAGCTGTGTGGAAAACACACCGCGTTCGGGCGCAAGATCGCGCGGCGCGGCCTGCCGAAGAGCAAGGGCGGCGTGGGCCTCAAGACCACGGGCATCACGCGCCGCACGTTCCGGCCAAACCTCCAGAAGGTCCGGATCCTGGAGAAGGGGCACGCGCGGCGGGCGCGGGTGTGCACGGCGTGCATCCGCTCGGGCCGAATCCGCAAGGCGCCCTAGCGCGGCCGGCGACGAGGCAGTGTCCCCTTCACCCCATCGCTCGGAGGATCCGCCGTGGACCAGCAGGCCGCGACCGGCGAACGCAGGGCCGAGGACATCGAGGCCGTCGAGAAGCTCGGGAAGGCGCGTGACATCCTGGTCCGCGAGATCCATCGGGTCATCGTCGGGCAGGACGCCGCGATCGAGCACCTGCTGTGCTGCCTGTTCCTGCGCGGGCACTGCCTGATGATCGGGGTGCCGGGGCTGGCCAAGACCTTGATGATCAGCACGCTCGCCCGCGTCCTGAAGCTCAAGTTCAACCGCATCCAGTTCACGCCCGACCTGATGCCGAGCGACATCACGGGCACCGAGATCATCGAAGAGGACCACGCGACGGGCAAGCGGTCGTTCCGTTTCGTCAGAGGCCCCGTGTTTGCCAACGTGATCCTCGCCGACGAGATCAACCGCACGCCGCCCAAGACCCAGGCCGCCCTGCTCCAATCCATGCAGGAGCATCAAGTCACCTGCGCGGGCGTGACGTATGACCTGGACCCGCCGTTCTTCGTCCTGGCCACGCAGAACCCCATCGAGCAGGAGGGCACCTATCCCCTGCCCGAGGCCCAGCTCGACCGCTTCGCGCTGAACGTGATCATTGACTACCCGACCCGCGACGAAGAGCGCGAGATCGTCAAGACCACCACGTACGACACCGAGACGGAGCTGCAACCCGTCCTCCGCGGCTCCGACATCCTGGCCATCCAGAAAATCGTCCGCCGCGTGCCCGTCTCCGACCACGTGGTGGACTACGCGGTGAACCTGGTTCGCGCCACCCGCCCCAAGGACCCCACCGCCCCGCAGTTCGTCAAGGATTGGCTGTCGTGGGGCGCCGGCCCCCGCGCCTGCCAGTATCTCATCCTGGGCGGCAAGGCCAAGGCCATCATCAACGGCCGCTACAACGTCTCCTGCAACGACGTCCGCACCCTCGCCATCCCCGTCATGCGGCACCGCATGTTCACCAACTTCAACGCCGACGCCGAAGGCGTGAGCACCGAGGACATCATCAACGAACTCCTCCGCGTCGTGCCCGAGCCCGACGAGGCGGCCTACGCCAAGCGCCCCCACGCCACCGCCCAGCCCGCCGCCGGCGCCTGACCGCTCTCCGAAAGGAGCCGCCCGTGCCCGACCTCACCTACGACCAGTTCAAGCAGATTGACCTCCGCGTCGGCCTCATCGCCGCCATCGAAGACCACCCGAACGCCAACAAGCTCTACGTCCTGAAGGTGGACATTGGGGAGGGTGTGGAGCGGCAGCTCGTGGCCGGCCTGCGCCCCTACTACCCCGACAAGGCGGCCCTCCTCGGCAAGCGGATCATCGTCGTCGCCAACCTCGCCCCCGCCGTCCTTCGCGGCATCGAGAGCCGCGGCATGCTCCTCGCCGCCCAGGATGGCGACCGCGTGATCATCCTCACCACCGACGAGCCGATGGCCCCAGGCTCCAGGGTTCTGTGAGCCTGGATCCCCCTGTCGCTATAGCTGCGTACACTGCCCGCTCGGCCGAGTGAAGCGCGCCGAGCGCCGCTCCTCCTCGTGCGCGAGCCTGTGGTGGGACACGACCCGGCTCTACACCACAGGGGAGATTTCCGTGTCGGCCCAGGCGGCGGCCGTCCCTGAGCCGTGCAGCCGGAGCCTTCTTGCCCTCGGAGGCGTGGGCCTGCTGCGGCGCAGGCGGCGAACGTAGCCGCTCCAACCACAAGATGGGGCTATCCTGACGCGACCCCAGTTTGGCCACTCGGCGGTTGGAAGCCCTGCAAGGGCGTCATGTGACAGCCCAGTCTGAGCAGGCGCGCTCCCAGCCCCGCTAGGGGCGTCAGGTGGTAGCCCACGGCGTAAGCCGTGGGATCGCCAGGCACCGCACAGGCAAGCCCCGTAGGGGCGACAGAACGCCCGGTGCCGAGATTTCTGCCGCCCCTACGGGGCTGTGGACCTTATGCCCGCCTGAACCCACGGCTTACGCCGTGGGCTACCCTCTGACGCCCGCCCTCGGCGGGCTACGGAGCCCGAGATGTGTGCAAAGATGAGGGCGTTGCCCTGGGCTGTACCATTTCGCCCCGTTGTGGCTCAAGAGAGGTCGAGCAGCAGAACTGGGGTCGCGTCAGGCCGCAATGGGAAGCACTCAGTTCGCGGTCGGGAGGGGGAGGACGGGGCGCATGAGGCCGTCGGCGATGTCGAAGGCCAGCTCGCCGTAGTGCAAGGCGCCGCAAGCGTGGAGCCAGAAGGCGTTGAGGATCGCCGCCGCCGTCATCAGGTTGGCGAACAGGAGCTGGGGCACCGAGGCCACGAGCTCCGTGCAGCTCTTCTCGCTGGGCGCGTGGTCGGCGGGACGCTCGATCTCAGGGTGGTAACGGGTGAGCGTGGGCGAGAGGTCCTCGCCGCCCCGCCGCAGGTAGACCTGGCAGTTGCCGTACGTGCCGCGCCGCGGCCGGCCCGTCGCATCGTCCTCCACCCCATCGTTCCCGCCCGAGATGAGGCAGACGTTAGCGAGCTGCGCGGCGCAGAACTCGCCGACCAGCTTCCGCGTCGCGTGGTTGTCCACGGCCAGGAGCACGATGTCGCTATCGTGGATCAGCCGGGCGAGGTTCCCGGCCTCGACGTAGGACGGCACGGCGACGAGCGACAGGAGCGAGTCGGCGAACCGCCCGGCCAGCTCGTCGCGCACCACCTCGGCCTTGTTCCCCGTCCCAGAGAAGAGCATGCGCGTGGCGTTCGACGGCTCGAAGGCATCGCCGTCCACCATCACCAGGCGGATGTCCTGGTCGAGCGAAGCGAGGTAGACGGCGAGGTACCGGGCCACGATGCTGCCGACGCCGCCGAGGCCGATGAGCTTGACGCACGCGCCCTCGGGCAGGCGGGGCTTGAGCGGCAGGTGTTTGGGCAGCGGGGCGGCGCTCATCGGCTGCGGGCCTCGGGGAACTGTGGGGCTATTTCGGACTTCGGATTTCGGATTGCGGGTGGCGATGCGCAGCCGGAGCCGACGGCGGGGTATGTGCTCTTCAGGGGCGGCCAGGGGGCCGGGGGGATGACCTTGATCGCGACGCGGTCGAGCCAGCGGCCGGGCACGGCGCGCCGGCGGCGGGCGTAGCCGCCGAACACCTGGGCGGGGTCGAGGCGGAAGCGAATGCCGTCCACCGCGGCCTCGGCGTGGAACTCGGGCGGCTCGCGATCGAGCCGCCCGACGACGAGGTGGAGGCCGGCCCGGTAGTCCTCGTCCGCGCAGTCCGTGTAGGACGCGAAGGCGGACATGTCGGCGTGGCTGTGGATGTCGCCCATGAGGACGAGGTTCTCGGGGAGGCGCTTGGGCAGGTCGTAGCGGACGCCCAGCGGGTAGCGGCGGCCCTGCGAGGTTTCCTCGACGGTCGCGCGCTGGTACGGCACGAGGAGGCGCACGTCGCCCGTCGCCTTGTCCCAGGTCAGGAGGGCCGCCGCCTCGGCGCGGTGGACCTCGGCGACGCGCGCGAAGAAGCCCACGACGGCCTCGAGCACGCTCTGCGGCACCGTGGGGAACCGCGGCGTCAGGCCCTCCTGCTGGGGCGCCAGCTCCCCGGGCCAGCGCCGCGCCGGCACGCAACTGCGGAACAGCGGGTGGTTGCGGCACATGAACAGGCCGTTCGACGCCAGGAGGAAGAACACGTCGTCCTCCGGCCAGGGCATGTCGGCGGCGGTCTTGTGGTAGATGGGGGTGAGAAGGCCGGAGGGTTCAGGCTGCATCGTGGGCACCTCGCTTTCTGGCATGAGCCTTGTTCTCCCCGGGCACCGCAGGGCTACACCTGCACGTCCGCCACCGCCCGCGGACCATAATTGCACACTTGTACAAGTGTGCAATTATCCTGCATGCTCATTCCCCCCCGTGGTTGAAGACGAGGCGGGCCGCGTCGCGCGCGGTGGCGAACGGCACGTCGTGCGCCCGCGAGTGCAGGAAGATGCGGTCCAGGACCTGCCGCAGGCCGAGCCCGGTCTTGAGCCAGGGCACGTCGAGCACGAAGAGCGGGTCGTGCTCGGTCGCCTTCTCCCAGGCCTCGACGGAGGCGATGCGGGGGTCCACGCGTGCCGACTCGGTGAACCAGCTCGCGCCCTCGTGGTGCTCGCTGGAGTAGTTGAAGCCGGTCTCGAGCAGGCACTGGAGGAGGGCGTGGAAGCCGGCGCGCAGGCGTTTCGGCGTATCCGGCTCGCGGGCGATGGCCGCGCGGTTCATCTGGGCCGTGCAAATCCACGACAGCGGCTTGCCGTGGGGCGGCGTGAACTTCGAGCAGTTCAGCAGTGCGGGGAAGAGCAGCTCGTCGTCGCCGCTCGACAGCGGCGCCACGCGGAAGAAGCACTCGTTGCGGCCCGAGAGCTGCTGTGCCCCGCGCCCGTGAGGCTCGAAGACAACCAGGACGATGAGGTACGGCAGGGCGATGCGCACGATGCGATACTTCGTCCCCTGCCCGAACGGCGCGGCCGAGTCGCCCGCGATCCACTTGAAGCTGTAAACGCGCGGCGGGGACTCGTGGACCCACACGCTCACCGGCCCGCGCGACTCCAGGAGCTTGACGCCGTCGGGCAGCACCGTGCCACAGGTGCTCATGCCCTGGCGGGCGAGGAGCTCGGCGAGGCGCTGGAGGCCCATCGTGGCCACCTGGCCCTCGGGCGATGTCGCGCGGATGGTGGCGCCCTGGATGGTGAGTGCGATCTCCTGCGGGCCGGGGGCCGCGGCGACGTGCGCGGCCACGACCCCGTCGAGCGTTTCCACGGCCATGGCGTGGCTCCTCAGTGACAGAGCGCCGCGACGCGGGGCCGGGCGAGGCCCTTCTCGCCGGCGCGCCGGGCGAACATCAGCTTCTGGCCGCTCTGGACCACGACGTCGTCGCCGACATCGTGGCCGTCGAGCACGGCCTGGCTCACGGGGTCAATGTCGAAGCGGTCGCGGAAGCGCGCGCGGATCCGCGCGATGCTCATGCCGCTGAGCGGGAGCTGCTCGCAGTAGGGGCCGTGGCTGACGGTCACGGGGTCGGGGGCGTCGCCGGGCGTGGCGAACGGGCTTCCCAGGGCGCCGGGCCCCGGGTAGCCGCCCTCGCGGGAGGGTCGCATCTGCTCTCTCATGGAGAATCACTCCTTTCCTGTCCTGGGTCCTGGGAGGCATCGGGCCATTCGCCGCGCGGCGCGGCGAAGACGTCGTCGGGATGGATCACGTGGTCGCCGCGCCAGGCGGCATCGGCAATGGCGGAGCCGAGCAGCCCGAGCGAGGCGGCCGGCTCGGCCCCGCCGCGCTTGGCCGCCAGGTTGAGCGTGGCCTGCACCACGGTGGGGTCCGCCTCGAGGCCGCGGGCGCGGGCCAGGTGCGCGATGGCTTCGCGGACCTGCGGGCGCTCGAGCGGCTCGATCTCGATGGCGAGGATGCGGCGGGCGAGCGCCTCGTCGCGCTGGAGCCGCGCGAGGGCGGCCCCGCTGCGGGCCGTGGCCAGGAACCGCAGCCCGCGGTCCAAGGCCCCGCACAGCAGCGACAGGCTGGCGGGCGAGCCGGTGACGCATACGTCGGCGTCCTGAATGAGCAGCAGGCAGTCGCCGAGGGCGACGGCCTCGGAGAGGACGCGGAGGAGCGCGCTGTCGGCCTCGGCCTGGAAGATGCAGCCGGCCGCGACGAGCCCCCCCGCGATGCGCACCACGCGCGGCACGCGGCGGCCTTCGAGCAGCAGGTGAGCCGCGGCCAGCATCAGGTGGTCGCGCCCCGCGCCGGGCGGCCCCCACAGAACAACGCTGTGCGGGTGCATCGGGCGGGTTACGGCGGTGGCGAGGCGCAGGGCGAGGTCCTTGCGGAGACACGTCTGGTAGCTCTCGGCGGCCAGGGCGGGCGCGATGCGCTCGCCGACGGCGGCCAGGACGGGGCCGATCTCCAGGTCCGCCGCGGTGGGTGGCACAGGCGGGATGCCTGTGCCACCGGGCGCGGCGTCGGCGGTAGCGGCCCGCGCGTCGGCCGCGATGGGCGAGCCGAGCAGGTCGAGCACGGCGCATAGGGCGTCGGCCAGCGTGCCGGGGACGGGCGGGATGCGGAGCTTTCGCCAGTCCCTGTGCGACGGGCCGACGAGCAAGCGCAGGAGCGCCGTGTCGTCGCCCACGTAGGCCAGATCGCTGTCGACGTAGACCGCGCTGCCGCCGTTGGGCGCGGGCCGCTGGACGAGCAGGTTGGTCCGCGGCTTGCTGAACTGGTCGGAGACCGGCACGGCGGCGAAGCGGACGGTGCGGGGGTCTACGGGGCTGGCGGCGACGCCGTGACGGCCGAGGAGGCCGACCAGGGTGTCGCACAGCTCATGCCACGGGGCGGGCCGGGCGCCGGGGGCGGCCCGGTCGCGTGGCCGCGTCTTGTCGGTGCTCATTGTGCTCATACCTCATTGCCCTCGGGCGGCCGCGCGGGGCGGCCCTATGCGGTGGCGGAGCCGGCCCGGGCGTCCAAGCGTCTGGGCCGCATCAAGGCGACGGGCAGCGGGCCCCTGTCGCGTGCCACGCGGCGCACGGCGGTCAGACGCTGGCCGTCGGGAAGGTCCAGGTAGCTTGCGGCGTTGTAGATGTCCAGCCTCTCCGCCGTGCTCTGGACCTGCTCGTCGAAGCAGGTCATCAGCAGGTCGGCGGTGAGGCCCACGGGGGTCTCGCCGCGCCGCGCGGCGCGGCTCGCCGCGTCGGCCGCCTGCTGCACCGCGCGGTCCACCAGGCCCCCCGTGAGGAAGTCCCGGCGGTAGCGGGTGACCGGCGCCGCCGCGTTGGCGAACATGAGCTCGACCTGGCCCCGGTCCTCGCCGTTCGGGCTGTAGAGCCAGGTCGTGAGCTCCTGGACCACCGAGCGCAGGCACTCGGCGGGGGACTTCGCGCCGTTGCGGGCGACGATGGGCATGCCGTCGAGGTGCTTGGTCAGGACGGCGGCGAAGGCGCGGCGGTCGAGGGTGCCGAAGTGCTCGACGGTGGCGCCCACGCGGCGCAGGAGCGCCGTGTCCACCAGCGACTCGACGTTCGTCGTGGCGACGAAGACGATCAGCCGGTCCTTGAGTTCCTGGCGGGTGGGGTCGAGGAGCTGGAGCAGGGTGGTCATCACGCGGTCGTAGACCGCCTCGGCCCCGCGGGCGCGGCCGAGGCCGTCAATTTCCTCGATGATCACGAGCACGGGGAGGGTGTGGGCCTTGCCGTCCGGGGCGACGAAGCTCTCGTCGGCGAGCTGGAGGACCTCGCGGAAGCAGCGGTCGAGGTTGCGCTCCGACTCGCTGAACCACATCGAGAGCACCTGCGCGGCACGGACGCGGACGACGCGCGGCGGGAGGTCCTCGACGGGCACGCCGGTGACCTCGCTCATCGTCTCGTAGAGGAGGCGCCAGAGGGCGTAGACGCTGAGGGTCTTGCCCGTCCCGCTGCGGCCGGAGAGGAGGCGCATCTGGCAGCGGCGCAGCCGGAACAGGCGGCGGCAGGCGGGGTCGGTCATCTCGGTACGCACCGCCTCGGCCAGC
>Ga0307379_10003996_pt1 | contig 21184 bp, 33 predicted proteins | sample UN2MG_FD_202237 | JGI IMG/M metagenome (GOLD analysis project Ga0307379, IMG submission 202237) | Soil microbial communities from Risofladan, Vaasa, Finland - UN-2 | ecosystem: Environmental > Terrestrial > Soil > Coastal area > Acid sulfate soil | place: Finland: Risofladan, Vaasa | collected... | reverse complement strand
TAGCTCTCGAATTTACTCCCGAAGAGAGTTTGCGGCCTCAGATATTCGCTCATTTTGGGATCGATGAGCCATTTCGCGCATTTATTATCTATGACCGTAATGAAATCCTCCTGTGCAAAACCTTCAGCTAATCGCGCCTTGATATGAGCTATAGTTACTTTTGATTTTGGAGAAAATTTTTTACCAGTTTTTTGATTCAGGTAGTCGAGAACTTTCTCGACAAAAGAGGGTATCGGTAATTTCCTAGAAAGAGAGGGGGGGCTATAGGGGGGTATATTAGTTTCTGTTTCTGTTTCTGTTTCTGTTTCTGTTTCTGTTTCATGCTTCCCTGGAATTACCAAGTAATTACCAGGACTGTCGGAGTAATTACCGGGGAAGTTTTCTTGAATTATCATATACCTAGCATATCTTTTGCCGGATTTATATTGTCTGATTTCATACGTGATCCATTCTGGAAGGGGAAGATGCGGAGGTGAAGGGTAGTTTAAAGCCTGGTGCTCCATCAACCGGCTTAGCCAATGATATTGATTTCCATTGACCTCATAGGGGATGATATGGCCGTCTTCTATCAGCTTCTCATCGAATTCCTTACATTGCTCCGGGGTAAAGCGGAGGACTCCGGTCTGGAGTGCAATATCGTCGTAATTAGGTTGGTATCCTCCCCAATCTTCAGCTAGTCCCCACAGGCGAATGTAATAATGCAGTCCTTCAGCGCCGAGTCTTTTGTAAAGAGCGCTGTCGAAATACAACCGATCCGTGTTGATCACCCTTTTGCGGCCCACACCCCACCTCTCTCTCCGCTAACTCTTTCAACCACTCAAAAAGTTCATCCCCAAGGGCCTCCCTCAAGGTTCTTTCCTGCTCTTGTTCGATATTACAGCGCATAACTACCTGAAATTTTTACGTATACCATTTGCACCTAATTTCATACCAAGGTATACGTGACACCCTAAAAGCCTTCCTTTAAAATCTGCTTGAGGGATTTGTTTAAATGCGGTTGGGTAAGGAATATCTCCGCAAGATCCCTCTGCATTCCTTCCAGCACGTAGCGATAAATGAGATTCGACCTATCAGTGTTGACAGTGCCAACCAGGAGATCCAGAAAATTTTTGAAATCCTCAGAGCAGGTAAACGAGATCCGCTCCAGTTTCTTGCTCGTATCAACGTATTTTGGCCGTTTTGAGAAATCAAATTTGAGTTGCGACATAGTGTTCCTCAAAATTATGCCCAGGGATTGATCCCGAGGGCGTTTAGCTCACGTTTCATTTTTTCGTTAGGAGTTCTGTCGCCTTTGAGGGCCTTATAGAAAAAATCGCGGGATATTCCGCAGGTTTTGGCGAGTCGGGAAACTTGTCTACCGTATAGACGCAAACAGAAGGGCACACTGTAGACCGGAGAAACATCTTGTGATGTCAACAACTCAAAAATTAAAGATATTTTTGTTGTATTCAGTGTAGACCTTTGCTATTTATTTTTAGGATTGCGGAGAATGTGACCCCATAATTTCATAGATAAACTTTTAATCGAGGCCTCCCATGGAAATCTTAAAATCATTGATTTTGGGGTGGTCAATCGTCTTGGGTGGTTCTTTTTTTGCTACAGCCGGCCAGACAATCCAGGGTGTATCTATAAGTCTTTTGGGTGTTGGTCCAACGCTCACGCCGATATATGTGTTTTTCATTTGGCTTGCCGGATGCGCCTTTTTGACTTTACTGGTCTGGGCCGGCTATCGAATCCAGGCCACCTATCCGATCTTCCGGGTAAAGTAACTCCATCCTGGTGACTGCACCCTGCGTAACTTCCTCAATCTTGAGGGCAAGTTCGGGGGAAGGCCGGCGTTTTCCATTTATCAACTGCGTCACATGAGAAGGGGTGACGCCTAATAATTCAGCTAAGCGTTTGTATCGCAGCTTTTGTTTTTCGCAATACCATTTTAATTCCATGGGAGGCTCTTAACATCGTGTTAATCTATTGTCAAGAGAAATTAGCATGGCGTACAGCATGAATGAGAAACAACAGGAGGCTTTTTGGAAGAATCTTCAGAAGGCTTTCCAAGAATCGGGGCTAAGCAATAAAGATTTTGCAGGAAAAATTGGGATTACACCGCCATATTTGACGGCATTGTTGAAACGGAAACGATTAGGCAAGAATATTATTTTTCAGGTCTGCGAAAAACTTGGAAAACCTATCTCAGAAATGCTCGGAGAGTTTAAACCGGAGGTGCATGTGATTTTGAAGTATGCCGAAAAAATGGATTCTGAGCAAAGACAGGATTTGATTTGCTATATTCAAGATGAGGAACACCGTAAGGAAGAAGAGCGGTTGTTCCAAGAATTCAAAAAGCTCCGATCAGAAAAAAAGATTTAACCCATCCTACCTCGGATCCTACCGTTAAATTTCCCAACTTTTTTTTATAAAAAAAATGAACAGGGTGTAAATTTCTTCTTGACATCTACTTAACACGATGTTAAGTACTGTCTCAACAATAACCTGACCCTGCTAGAGGAGATATGAAATCAGGAGGTAAGAATGGCCGTTGAACGAAAAAGAGGTTGCGGTTTTAGACGTGTAGGCGGCCTCTATTTAGTCGGAGAAGGCCTGGCAGAGGACTGTGACCGCTTGCCGGTATCTCTTTCCGTTTGTCCCGCCTGTGGCCAGGGTATCAAGTTTAGCCGGGGATGGACCTGGATCGAGCCGGACCAGCTCCTAAATGGAGATCATTACATTGATCATAAGTTATGCCTTGATCACAAGTGTCCTATCTGCCGGCCTCACTACTTAAAACCTAGAGCCGGCCTCCTTTGGGTAGGAGAAAAGTTCTATACACTGGGGACTTTCCTTCAGGAAGCCAAAGAGATGGGAGTCAGCAAGCGGATCCATTGCGTCCCTCGTGATTTTATCCTCGGGGAGACCTGGGTCCTCCTGGCGCATATCAAAGGCGCGATCGTGCCTGATCCCAACAATGACGTCTTCCCTGTCGAGGTCCCCGCCATTTTCTACGCCTTTAAACCTCAAAGGATTGAGAAGATCGTCCCGGAGAGCCAGACCAAGGATGAAAAGGAAATGGCCAGACTAAAAAAAAGAGGCATTACGCCGGTAGCGGTACCGGATCATGACAACGATCACGCTGCATAAGGAGGAATCGAATGCCCGATATAAAAATAAAGATTTTAAAAATGATAGGAGAGGACATGAGAAATGATGCGAAAAACTTTGATGGCAAGCCTTTTAATGGAAGAACAGTTGCAGAATATTTTGGGTGTCAGGGGGCAGCAATAGAAGCATTAGCAAATATTATGCAATTAATTTTAGAAGAAACAAAAGACAAAAACCACGCCGCATAAAAGGAGAATCATTGGGAAAGCAAACGCAACTAACAGAGTATATCGGGGATGGTGTGTACGTGATTTTTGATGGATTCGGATTTTGGTTACATGCCAACGATCATGAATGTCCAACCGATAAGATCTACCTTGAGCCGTCTGTCCTGCAGGCCTTAAACCGTTTCGCTAAAAGCGCGATTGAAGTCTATAGGCATGCGCTAAAGGAGGAATTGGATTCCAATGCAAAAGAGATCGGTCAGTAGATACCGTTTGGGAGCGCTCTGAACGTCCTCGCCCGGGACTCGCTATACGCTTAAAGGGGAGGAGGTTTCGAGGTCCTTCTCTCCAGGGCAGGGGGTGAATCGATGAACATTGGAGTACAAACGATAGACGAAATCAAGAACCAAATAAGAAGGCATCTGGACCACTACGCAACCGCGCTTAGGGACGTCTATTCTGACCTGGAAGAGGAGGAGACCATGACTGTTTCTTTCAGCGTCAAAATTGCACCAAAAAAAGGCCAAAACGAGGTCAAAACGGCGATTTCTTTCGTCACCGGGAAAGTCAAGGATGAGATCACTTCTCAGGTTAACGAGGGGCAAATAGGCCTCTTTGATGGGGATCGCAGTAAAGAGGACGTTTCCCTTCCCAGTTGTGCATGAAAGGAGGTTGAGCCATGTATAGCATCGAAAAGATCCTTGACCAACTTTCAGAAAAAGGAATGGATCCCATGATTTTGATTGTTAAGGCAAATGAGGGCTACAGTGCGGTTCATGTGAGCAAGGAGGATTATACTCCAAACCTCTTACTGAAGCATCATCATAACGGGATCAGTGCATTGAAAGCAGTCCAAAAGCTATATGGCGCGGTAAGAAAGAAGAGAGGTTAATCATGGTTGAAAAAGCCAGACCCAAAGTGAATACAAAGCCTGCTTACTGTCCGCATTGCAAATATTACCTCCAGGATTGCACTCCGGATCATGAGGACTGGGATCTTGGTTGTGATGCCTTTGAAGAAGGGGAGGACGAGGGATAATGGGAGAAATCACTTTAGCAAATCTACTTCTGAGAGTCCTCCTGGTCATTTCTCTGGTCTGCCTGGCTGTAGCTATCGGTTTGCAAACAGGAAGGATCTTCAAGAAAAGGGAAGAGAAGGATGATCATTAGAGTCTTTATTTTTTTGCTGCTATTAGTTCCAAGTGCGATTGCCATGCCGCAACCGCCAAAGCCGCTAGAGATAGTGGCTCAGTGTATACGCTGTGACCGGCCAGTCAGCAACCGAGGCTATGTATGGCCGGGGGTATTTGTCTGTAAAATCTGCCAGGAGGAGGCAAGTCATGAATAAGTGTAAAGGTTGTGGCGCGGAAATTAAGTGGATCCTCATGGGCAAAAGTGGCGCTAAAATGCCTGTAGATGCAAAGCCGCTCCAGATGATCCAGGTAAAGGAGGAAATCGGGGAAATGATCCCGGTTTATACGGCGCATTTTGCAACGTGTCCTAAAGCCAAAGAATTCAGGAAAGGAGGATCATGAAAGAGTTGAAGGACTTGCAAAAAATTCCTATCGCGCCATTCATTGAGCCAGGGTTCTACCCGCGTTATGCAATTAGCAATCTCGCCTACCACAATGGCCCCGGGATCTCCAAGACAGACCTCAGTCTTCTTCTCCGGAGTCCTGCTCATTATCGGGCAAAGGATCAAATAGTCGAAACGCCTGCTATGGTTTTCGGAGGAGCTTTCCACACTTATATCTTGGAAAGGGAGATCTTCAATGATCTCTATTTGGTTATGGATCCGGGGATAAACAGGACGATGAAGGCCGGGAAAGCCTTGGTTAATCAGAGTATCATGGAAGGGAAAATAGTCCTGAGCTACAAGGATATCCTGACACTTAAAGGCATGCACGACTCTGTTTGGGCTCATCCCATAGCAAAGGAAATCCTCTCGGATGGAATGGCGGAGGTATCCGGATACTGGAAGGACCCGGTTCACCCGGAGATCTTATGTAAGATCCGGATTGACTGGCTCAATACCAAACGCAATATCCTGGTAGACCTTAAAAGTGCCGTAGACGCGCGGCTGGAAGCATTCAGAAGGATAGCGTATCAATTAAGTTACCATCTTCAAGCTGCTTTTTACCTCTATGGGGTGACACAGATCACAAAGATAACGCATAAATCCTTTTATTTCATCGTTATAGAGAAAGAGGCACCGTATGCAGTTCAAGTCTATGAAGCAGTACCAGAATTCATTGGCGAAGGTGAAATAGTAGCCACCAGAGCAATCCAAATTTATTTTGAATGTCTTGAGTCTGGCAAATGGCCTTCTTATTCTGATGAAACAATATCTTTAGGATTGCCTCCCTGGGTGAAACGAAAGGAGTTTTATGAAATCTTTGATTGAAAAGATCCCTATTGGGTATTGTCAATGTGGTTGTGGAGAAAAAACAAGACTCTGTAGGCAAAGTGATACAAAACGAGGAGATATTAGAGGGATGCCACGTCGATATCTTCCTGGTCATTGGATTAGAGATCGTAAAAAAGAAAAAGCGATTCATTGGAAAGGTGGACGGACAACCGTAAATGGAAAATATAATGCAGTTTTATCTCCAAACCACCCAAAAACAAATGAGAAAGTTAAATATATTCTGGAGCATATAATCATATGTGAGAGTGTACTCGGGAAATGTCTTCCTGTTAACGCTGAGATTCATCATGCAAATCATGATGGTCTTGATAATCAAAATAGAAACCTTGTTATATGCGAAAACAGAGCTTATCACATGCTTCTTCACAGAAGGGAGAAGGCTTTGAGAGGTGGGCAGAACCACAACCAATATTTGATTTAGCCTAAAGGAGGTAATCATGACAGAAGATCAGCAAGTAAAAACTGCGATTGAGGAGGCAAAACCAGCACTCAAAAACATTATGTTCAACCGTGGAGTGATCATGCCCACAGATTACGAGGACGTGATGAGATTTGCGGGGTTGGTTCACGCCTCTGGTTTGGCGCCAAAATCTTTTGATACAGCCCCAAAAGTTGCTATTGGGATCCTCATGAATATGGAACTCGGCCGTCCGATTATTACCGGGCTCCAGGATCTTGCCGTTATTAACGGCCGGTGCAGGATCTTTGGGGACGCGAAACTTGCGAAGGTTATGGCCTCCGGATTGGTAGAGGAAGGGTACCCTATAGAGACAGAGACAGGCCAACCTTATAAGCCAGGATGGAGGTTCACCTTTACGATCAGACGGAAGGGACGGCCGGAGAAAACCGGAGTATGGACATGGGAGGAGGCCATCCGCGCCGGCTTTGATAATCCTCAGACAAGGGACGGAAGGGATGATATCTGGAGTCCCTGGAGACGTTTCACCAAGCGCATGATGCAATGGAAGTCAAAGGGATGGGTGCTCAATGATGAATTCGGGGATATCCTCCAGGGACTCCCCACAGTTGAAGACAGTCACGATTACATTGAACTTGAACGGGATGAAAAGAATCAATGGTTGAAAAAGGGGGAAACCATTGAGAAGGTCTTAGAAGAAGGACGTGGAGTAGCTAACTATGAGCTCAAAGACCTTTCTGCGGAGACTCAGGCTCAAATGGCCAAAACAGCGAAGGAAAAAGAGGAAGAAAAATCCCTTTCAGGATCCACAGAAGAAAAAAAGGACGAAACGGAGGATCAAACAAAGGCAAAGGAGGCTCCAGGAAGAGATACGGCTAACCAGGCTGAGAAATCAGCGGTAGAGGTGGAAGTTACTACCTGGGACGGAAGGGAGTTGCTCTCCGTTGATATTACCCCTGAATATCTGGACAGAAAAATCCATTTTCTTAAATCCTCCGGGATTACGCGTTTCGAGGAACTTCATCATAATCCCCTGGATGGTATAAACCGCATTGAGAAATGGAGCCCCGCGTGTCAACTCGTATTCACAAAAAAATGGAAGGACAAGACAGGCCATGAATACACCGCTGAAGGACAACCCGGGTATAAGTCCCCGGAGCCGGTTACTGAGGACCCGGTAGTTGATGCTGAATTCCATGGTGAAGAGGAGCCACCAGGTGGACCTCCAGGTCATGAACATGAAGCAACCACACGGAGAACCTGGTTAGAGAAACTCGGCAGACTGAAAGGTGAACTTTTTGCGCTTACGGGATCTGAGATGGAATTTTATAAAGTCATTAAGGATCGAGGCTACTCTGCAATAATCCAGGTCGATAGAGTAGACGCGGCGGAAAAGGCTGTCTTTGATGCTGTGGAGGCAGTGGTCATAAAGGCACGAAAAATCAATAAAAAGGAAGACTGCATCGTTTGTCCATTGAAAGGCGAAAATGAGGAGCCGGTTCCTGTGAGCAAGTGCAAAACAGATTGTCCTCGAGGGTCGGAAGGAGTGGAAGGTGGTCCGCGGTGTGAACCTTACGAGGAATATTTGTACCTTCTAAGGGAAGAGAAAAAATCCCTTGATGAATCTGGTGGATGATTTTTTCTCTTGTCACGATACTTGAGCACAACGCCTCCCGGTCCGCCTGAGCAAAAAGGGGAGGCATCTTTTTATGATCTTAATTGACCGGATGGGCCACATGGTAAGCACCCAAAATGCTGAAGAACTACATGCCTTCGCAGATAAATTAGGCCTCAAACGGAGGTGGTATCAGAGTGCTAGATCCGGAGAGCAGCATGCACATTATGATCTGACAAGCAGGCACATCTATAAAAAGGCCGTAAGGTTTGGAGCGAGGCAAGTAGATCCTTCTGATTTAGTACGTTGCGCCTGGTGGAATAGTTAACCAGAAAGGAGGAGGAGGATCATGTCAGAATTGACAATATTTGAACGACAAGCATTGGAAGCCGTGAAGGATGGCGGTGATGTCTTTTCGAGGGGGACTGCTGTTCTACTCCGAGGTTTGGAACAAGAAGGTCTTGTTGAGATCTGCGCTGCACAAGGAGACTATGACGGCAAACTTTGTCTGCCTTATTTTGGCGCAATTATTACGGCCAAAGGGAAAGAAGTTCTGGCCAAAAAGGAGGCAAAAAATGATCACGCAACGTAGTGCTCAGATCGCAATCCATGTTCTCCAGGGCTACTCTTATTCTCAGGTAGGTAGGGTATTTGGGGTAAGTCCTCAATGGGCAAGCGATTGCGCCTGCCATTGCTGTAGGAAGGTTGCTTATGATGTTTGGGAAAAGGCTCAGTATGTAAAAGGTTCTCAGTTGGCTTTTCTTAGAAAGCATAGATTTACTCTGATTGGTCTTATAAAACACAACCTGGAGCAATATGGAGGAGTTTGAAGGATAATATGAAAGCAGCTAGTTTATATCAGCCGTACGCATCTGCAATGGCCCTGGGGTGGAAAAAGAACGAAACAAGACCCTGGGGAACTTCATACAGGGGTCCCTTATTGATTCATGCTGCCAAAAAGATAACGCAATGGCCGTCAATGGAGATCCAGACTTTATTTGATGGGATAGCTTCCCAACCTTCAGACTTGCCGCTAGGTGCCTTACTTTGCAAGGTTGATTTGGTGGACTGCAAAAAGATATGGATCAATAACCTTCCGGGGAGAATTGAAAGAATCTTAGGGAATTATACCTATGGACGGTTTATTGACCGGTATATGTGGATCACTGAGAGTTTAAAGACTTTCGATCCAATACCATTTCGCGGCCGGCAACGAATTTTTGAGGTACCGGATGAGATCTTACCAGATGAAATTTTCGAGGAGCAAAAGCGATGAAGACATTTAAACCGTTCAAGTTCTGCGTGAATAAGGATGGAAACCCCGTTTGTCCCCCATCAAAAGTCCTTTGCAAATCGTGCCTTGATAAAATATCTCGTGATCTTGAGGCGATGATAAAGGATTTAAAGGATCAAAATGAGGGATATAATTCATGACCGACCTGAAAGCTCATGACTGGGTTGAAGTCCTGGCTCCGGATCCTGATGGAACAAAGAACATAGCGGGAAAGCCCAAGATGATTAAGAGAATGGGCCGGGTTGTCGCGGTGTGGGGTGGCTACGTTAAAGTGAGGATCTCACTAGGGAAAAGAGTGAAACAGATCTGGTTTGGCAAGATCTCTGACGTTAAAAAAGTTCAAGGAGGAGGATCACTAAATGAGCTTTCATGAATACGCTGTTGCAGCAAGGCTTTTTCGAGAAGATGTCCCCTTCTATGCGCTGATCATGGCTGCAATGAGCAAGAGCACATGCGGCAGGCCCACAGCGGATCCCGATAATGCTTACAAACTCAGGACGATGTTTCCGGACGTGTGGGATGAATTACATGAAAGAGATCGTACGCCAGGAGGAAGATTGAAAAATGAGTAAAATCGACAGAAGAGCCGCATTGAAACTTTTAGGAACTATAATTGTATGTCTAGGAGGAAGGCCAGTAAGAGCAGAGGAAATTGGTACAGTAAAGCTAGACCAGCCTTCTTGGCTTGAGGCAAGCAGTTTTCAATTTGATGAAGGTGGACTAAAAGACATTATAATTATCCGCAAGGATAAAAAGGAGATTAAAATCCCCTTCAGCGAAATTGCAGATGCTCTAGTTGAACCAATAATAGACTGGGGACCAGTCATAAGCATTGATGGAAAGCGGTACCCTTTTATGCGCTTTCGATCACTGGAACTTGGAGCCAGAAGTGATGGAGTGGTAGTCTGGAGGAAAGTAAAATAGGTGGAACTCAATCATAAAGATTTGAATGCCTTAGCTGCTCTTATAGCCAAAGAAGTAGAAGAGGGTGTATTAAGCAGATTATCTCCGGGCCGATGGCTGACCCTTCAAGAGGCCATGGACTATGCGAAGGTCAAATGTCCTAAAACCTTTTTGAAGTGGATTGACAGGGGCCATATTTACGGGTTTAAGCGTAGCGGTCAATGGATCATAGACCGGGTATCTATTGATGATTGGTATGGCTCCGAGAAGGTTGATTGACATGGGGACCCCCTTTCGCTATTCTTGGCCCACCATGGCTATCCTCTGGAAGCACAAGAATGGAAGATATTATGTCCTGTGGCGCGATCAGGGCAAACCTCGCCAGAAATCTTTCAAAACCACCGATAAACGGGTTGCCACACGGCTCTTTAACAACTTCCAGCGCGACCTTATTGCCGGCAAGATAAAACCTATTTCGATTGGGATCCGGCAAACCCTTTTCCCTTTCGTTGATGAATTCCTCGAGCATCTGTCATTTAATCCCAACATACAGATATCAACCTATAGGGTCTATGAAACAGCCCTTGAAAAAGCCAAATCCTGTTGGGGTGACAAGCCCCTTTCCCATCTCAGCATTAGGGACATGGACCGTCTTTTAACCGACATGTCCCGCTCCGGGCTTAAACCCACCACAATCAATAAAAATTATCGGCACATTAAAGCCAGCATCAAAAAGGGTTTCAAATGGTACAAGATCAAAAGCGATATCGATTTTCCACCTCAACTCAGGGAACAGACTCAGGCCCGTTATTTCAGTGTTGAGCAACTACGGAACCTGTTATCCGTTATAAATGACCGTGAATTTGCCGATCTATGTCTTTTTAGCGCTTACACAGGTCTGCGCTCGGGGGAGACCGTTCGCCTTACCTGGCAAGACGTAGACAACCCGGGAGGCTATCTACGTATTGATTCCAGGCAAAAGAACAAGACCGAATCCCGCATTTGGATTAACAAGAGCGCCCGCTCGATCCTGGATTGTCAGAAAAAAAGATCACTGCATTTAAAAATTTTTCGCTTTAATACAACCAACTGGATCTCACAAAAATTTAAGTCCTACGCCAGATCCGCTGGCCTGTCCTGGGCTCGCTTCCACGATCTTCGGCATACTTTTGGAAGTCACCTGGCTATGGCCGGTGAAAATCCACAGACTATCGCAGAACTTATGCGCCACAAATCTCTGGCCAGTACGGCGATTTATATGCATCTAAGCCCGGCCCATCTCCGCCAGGCTTCAGAAAAACTTAATTATGGCCTCATTCCAGTAGGGAGAAATAAATCAAAAGAAATTAAGAAATAGAGGGTTATGAAGTGATTGAAGTGGTAGGTAACACATTGAAATCACTTGCGGGTAAATGGTATTTTAAGTCCCTTGCGTCTACCTATTCCGCCACCCAGGCACACCCTTGAAATACTTGATTTTTTTATTGATTTCCTCTTCCATGATTGATTTGCCAAACCTGGAAAGCAAGGGAAATCACGGGAATTTCAATCAAAATCGATTGAAATTCGATTGAAATCTTAATAGCAGATACAGTCACGTGCTGTCAACATTAACTCGCACGATTTTGGATCTCTGGAGGCTGATCCTGGAGTTTAAGTTTATTCCTACCCCATGCTGTGATCCCCAATATCCCCCCTGGGATTGCGAATAAAGCAGTGAAAGCCCCTATGACGATCGGGATCATCCCTATCGCATTGGGATCTTTTCCCGTAATCGCCCTGTAAGCAAGAACGCAAACAAAAATGCAAACAATCAAAAAAGCGGTCCCGGAAATTAGGCCCCAATAAGGCCTCCAAAACCACGTTGGCCAGTGTTCACTCTTTGCTTCGTCTTGCATGGTCTTATTTACAGCAAGGATTTGTTGAGTCTCTAAAGCCTGCTCCTGTAAACCTCCTTGAATCGTTAGTCTCTGCCATTCAAGCCTGAAATTTAGATCGAGCTCCCGGAGTTTCACGGCATGCTCCGGATCCATCTGCATAGCCTGATAGAGTTCTTCCGGTTTTGGATCCGGTGATTTAATCCCGAACTGGCCAGCCAGGATTTTAACGGCAGTGGCCACGGCAGCCCCAGGAGGTCCTAAAAAAACTCCCGCCATGGTAGGCGCAAATTCAAGGACCTTTCCTCCAAACTCTTTCCAGTCCATATCACTCCTCCGTATCCTGAATAATTATCTGACTAGGAAGTCCGGGCTTCCAGAAAATCCACCATCCCATAGGTTGTCCATTAACGATAGCATCCGTTTTATCTGTAGAGTCAGCCCATACACTGTAAAGATTAGCGCTTTTGTGTGACCGGACGCGATACTTGAAATGGCCTGTCCTGGGTTTTGAAATAAGCGCCTGACACTCACTTGTACGACCAACAAAATACTCAACTGGAGTAGAAGGATCGATCCAGAGAGCCTTGACTTCATAATACATGGCCTCTGCAATACAATCCCAGGCGAGAGTCAGCTGCTTTGTGGTCGTATACTCTGCACCCACCAGGATCCGGATCCGGGTAGGCTCAGCTAAAATTTCAGCTCCTACAATAGGCTCTTGGGCAATGGAAACGTTACCCAAAAGGAGCAACAAACAGAATAGAGCGGTAAAGTTCCACCAAAGCCTTTTGAAGAAATCAAAGATCATGCTTACACATCTACGACAATAATATCTGAAGGCAGCCCAGGCGGAACGAAATCGAAAGGGAATGGAAATTCGCTAATCACAATGTCAGTCTCATTTCCCATATCGTCAAGAGCCGTCACGCCTATATAATAATCTCCTTCAATATTTATGTCGGCGGGAAAATCATCGGGTAGCACGAGTTCGCAAGCTGGCATATCTACTTTTTGATATGGGGTGGTATCATAATTAATCGCACCTTGAGAGATGTAGACTTTATGGGCAACTGCGTCACTTCCAGGAGTCCACTGAATCTTTTTACGCCTTATCTTTGCCATACGATTTCCTCCTTGTTTAATAAAGCCATGAAACTTCCTGGTCTTTTTGTCGATCTATATCCAGATGCAGAAAGGTCTTTCCTATGCCAATCCGCGTAATCCCCAATCTTATTGCGATCCTCATAATCTGGAAGCGGAGCCTGGAAGCCGCGCATTTAAGATCAACCGCCAGGCCTTTAAGGTGGCTGGAGGTTTTACTCCCCCCTTCTTTCAGGTTATGCTTCTCACATCTATATCCAGAAGTAACCACAAGGGTTTGTTTCAGTTCTTCTTCAATGACTTCAATATAATGGATGACCCGAGGATCCATCATATTTTGGCCGCAACAAGAACATTTAAATCTATCGTTTTTATCCACCATGACCTCTCGAATAAACAGCTATAAGAATATTGATTATGGCTGCGACAAGGGTTAAGACCACACCCAATAAGGTATGAAAACTCCTCTTCTTGATACCGTTGATCTCATCCCATTGAGATTTATCGGAATTCGACAAATGGGTTATGTCACTTTTCACGCCGCTATGGGCTCTACAATCCGGACAGGCCTGGTTGCCGTTCATTGTGAAGATCTCCTGTCAACCTTCCTCATTTGGATTTAGGTTTAGTCTTCTTGGGATCCTTTTTGGCATCTACCTCTTTCTTCTTCTCTTCCGCTATGCGCTTCTTTTCAGCGGTGTAGGCATTGAACTCTTGTTCTGCCATAGGGATAGTCCGTTGAAGTTCTCTGAATCTGGTTTGAATTAATTGCATTTCGATTCTCATTGCATTTAGCCTTTCCTGAAGGAAGGCCTCTTGATAATCAAGGCCAGCCGCCTGTGCGAATGAGACTAAAAACAAGACAAAGATGATTCCTGCCAACTTTTTCATAAAAATACCTCTTTAAGTTTAATCCGCGTCGGCCAATAAACCTATCGTGGCTAACGCGGTTTCAAGTTCGTTTACTCTTGCCTGAAGGTTTGCGATAACTGCTAAGGTTGAATTCATTTCATCCGATGTGCTAAAGCCAAATCCTGTATTTTGGACAGGTGTTGCTATTGCATAGTCCGGAGCCCCTGGAGCGTCATGAGTAATCGTCGTCAGTTCATCCGTGATCTCTGCATAGGTATAGAGTTTAATGAGGTTTCCGGCCTCGGTGTAGAAGTGAGGCGCGGCGTTTCCGGCCACTATATCAGCTGAATAAAGCTGAAAACTGTTGGTCACCGTGGACGAAGCAGCCGTCCCGTTCAACATGGCCATTCCACCTGCAAGGTTCCCTGCCTCTACAGCCCCATTGATCAAGAGATTCCCGGCAAGAAGCAATTTGCCACTTAGGTAGCTCTGAGTTGCTCCGGTTATGTAAATCCCCCAAGCAGTTCCAATCGTACCGACATATTCTCCATAATAGAGATAAGCTGTGGTTATGACTCCGGTCCCTCCTCCAGAAGCGTATTGTTTCACATAAGAATAATTTCCGTAGGCAGTAGTTATGGTACCCCCTTTGCAGAAAACATAATTTGCGTTTGCGAATGCCTCAGTCATGGAGCCGGTATTAGTAACATCCCCCATCACTACTTGCCCAAAGAAGCCATAACCCTTGGTGACCATTCCTGAACCAAGATGAGTGAATTGATTGACAGTTCCGGCCATACGATAATTATCTAGCGTAGTGGCAGCGTCCACGATGACATCACTAATCAGTCCATAGACTTGGTAAGCATTCCCTCCCTCATTGATGTTTATGTTAATTTTGTTGCCATAGATTTTCGTATTTATAACGGGATCGGCACTATATCCAACACTTGAAACATCAATGTCTATGAAAAAGCCATGGATGGTTCTCGACGTAGACATTGTTCCACTGATATCATGGTTTATGAACATGACAGTTTCATCGGCATCCCCAGTCTCCCGATGCAAAAGGAGATTCGTAGCGTCCGCATAACTTCCGGTAAAACCATCCGTTGTGCTAGACAAGGGAATATAATACTGAGTCGTGTTCAGTAAGACCTTCAGATGATTGCTTGAAACCGGCTCCTGATCGTAAGCCGTTTCATCGAAGTAGAGCAGCTGACTCCATCCAGAGCTGGTCGTCTCAAAGCCAAAAACAGCATCCGGTTTACTCCCCCCAGTAGTAATGAAAGCAGCATATTCTTCCATGCCGGAGCTTATCCCGGAGCCGTTCAGTTGATTGTCTAACCAGATAGCCGCGACCCTTGACCCGGAAGTAGTTATGGCTCCCTCAACAGCTCCTACCTTTGCCCAAATCCCGTACATACCGTCAGTAGAACTTCCAAGAGCAGCCAATTTAGAAGTGCTATCCTGGAGCATGGTAATGAACTGTCCGGCCATAGCCTTGGTTGGACCGGCTCCGGTCTGAGCCTTGATCTCTGCGAGGCCTGCTATCGGAAAGACGGCCTTTGTTCCGGTTGTTTTTTGGCAAACAAAGACCCCTCTGTCATAACTTGAACCATTCGCGGATGTTGTAGAGTAAAACCGTATCATTCCGCTCTGGTCTTCGTCTGAATTTGATAGGGGTGAATCGTAGGTACCAGCTCGAAGAAGAGCAGGACCATTGGCTCCGGTATAGTCTAACGTAATATTAGAGAAATCAATGACACTGGCTGTTGGCGATCCGCTCGCGATAATATTTTCAGTTTTTATAACATGAAAAGTCCCATATCCATGACCAGTTACGACAGATTCTTGTTGCCATAGACCTCTAGTTCTGCTTGAGATGAGAAGGCCTTCTTGCCAAACAGTATCTCCACGACCTGCGTAATAAAGCCAAACATCCCCACCGGTTAAGTCAAGGGAATTTCTGTTTATATCATCTGTTAAGATAAATGGCGTATCTAAGGTATTATTATCCCAATCAGAAGATGACGTGTTTAAAATAACCCCTAGATATTCACGTGTTGCAGGGTAAAAAGTAGGACTTGAATCTCGATAAAGTTCAAATTCGACATGGGCATCATCATAAGTATAATGGGGAACTATTAAATAATAAAAATTTTCGTGTTTGAAAGCGAACGGGCAGAATCTGCCTGTGGTAAGAATGGGGTTATTAGCGTCTTTAGTCCAGCTGGTAAGATTGGTCGAGGTAGCTACGCCGATTTCTCTTCCCGTTCCTCCAGTACCCTCAAAATAAGCATAGTAAGTAGAGCCAACTTTAATCACTCCCCATACTTCTGCCCCTTGAGAATCTTCAATTACAGGGTTGCTTCCTGATTTAGTCCAAGAAACTCCATCTGTAGAGGTTGCTAAACCGACAGCATCGCCTCCTGAATTCGCAGGTTTGCCTCGATACATCATATACCAAGTGGTACCTTCCTTCCAAACCATAGGAACGCCTACATCGGTACGATCCCAACCGGAAGCACCCTTTTCCAAGACTGGATTATTGGCAGTATCCTTAGTCCAGGTCTTTCCATCTGTTGATGTGGCGTGTCCGATCACAGATACGGATGAAACAAGATAGTGATAATACATGTGGTAGGTACTTCCAACTTTCAGTACCGACCCAAAAGTAGTATATGTTTCCGCACCTTCAGGCGCTAAAATTGGATTTCCTGTATAGCGAATGAAAGCCCCAAGATGTGTATGAGGATCAACCTCAATGGCATGGTTATGAAGGGCCGTCCTCCAAGTATCCCAACCACCGTTTCTTGCAAAAACTCCGTCTGTGGAAAATACGAGAACAATGAAGGCGAGCAATAATACCAACCAGGTTAAAAACAATTTTCTTTTCATTTCATTACCTCCTTTCAGATCATTGGATCTGGATATCAAGGGTCATCACAATACTTGCCGCTCCCCCTGTTTCCGTAACTATAATCTTCATAGCGTTGGCAAGTTCAGGGGAAAAAGACAGTTTGTCACTGCCGGCCGTCAATCCGGATGCTATGTCTGATCCTTTGGATGGATCTCTCCAGTTCACTTCATCATCTGAAACAAGGTACTCAATTTTTGCCGTTCCACTTCCGGCCAGGGTATAGTTGATTGCAAAAATTCCTGCATTCGCTTTCCCCTGGAGTTGGATCCCTTTCCGGCGAAGCGGATAAGTTGCACTTCCACTCTTGGCAATCGTGACGGCATCAAAGAGTCTTTCTGAGTAAATAGGGTATTTTACTGTCATGGCATTTGCCCTCCGGTCTTAAGTTTTTCCCGCGCTCCTCGTAAGGTGAGCGGTTCTTTTGGTTGTGTAGTTTCAAATCGACCTTTCAAACGTGGCGCATTAAACGGAGGAGGCCCTGGGGATCCCTGGGGCTCTTCTTGCGTTAATTCCTGCTTTGTGTGCGCTTTAATCTGCTCATAATCCCGGACCATCCTCTCTATCACTACGGCTTTTTCGGCATTGCTCTGAGCTGACAAGAGAGCCTGAAGATAAGTATGGTTGTATTTCCAGGCCAGAAGTTTCAAGGCGCTATCAGGCAAGGAGTCTGCTTTTTCAGCTAGGGCCTGAACCTCTTCCTTTGTTGGCATTTCTCCCTCAAGGACCTTCTCTAGTCCTTCTCCGGCTGTCAGCGAAATCTCCGCCATGATGCCTTTGACTTCCAACTTTGCCTCCCGGAGTGTCTCCTGGAGGCCAAGATCCGTAACCTTGACAAAACGGCCTACAATGTTACTGAGTATTGGCCATCCCAGGATCTTTTCGAGGTCTGTTTTCACTTGTTCCGGTCGATCAGATCCGAATCGATGAATAATAGAAAGGCCTGCCTGATCACTTAGCCATCTGGCAAAGATTTTATGCGCTCTTTTTCCACCTGCAAGCATGATCTGCTCGGGTATCACATACCTGCTTCTAAACGCATCATAAGGGTTCTTTCCGCAAGCATACTCCACGGTAGCCCCGATAAGATTTATAATGGGATGCAGAGTGGGGGCCTGTCCAGCAAGGTAATCCAGAAGCGCACTCCACCATTTGAACTTTTCCCTATTGAGTAGTTTCCAGAAAACTCCCCCTATAAGTCGGCCTGTTTCATCCTGAGGTATTCTAAGGACGACTGCTTTCCCGCTAGGAGTGATACCAATAGGAACGATGTCATAATTTGTACCGTCATAACTCGATACCCGGTCCATAATTTGTTTTGTTTTCCATCCCAGGAAACCTAAGGCAGCTCCAAACATCAAGAGTTTTGGCAAAAGGTAATATTTTGCAACCTTCCAGGCGATTTCTGCCGGTCTTTTTCTGCCTACTTCAAAGTCCCCCCTCCAACCTTCCTTTTGAGCATTAGAGAAGATCCAAAGGTTATTGTAGATAGGAGCCCCGGTACCTTGCCTTAGAAAAGCAGGGGACCCGGCATTTGCTCTGATAAAATGGGCCTTTTCTCCTGGAGGCATATCCGGAAAGTGTTTTGACAGATAGATATCGGCTGCAAACTTAGGAATTCGCTCGAGTCCTCTTCCTAAGCCTGAAAGATAGTAAAAGAACGTATGGAAAGGCATGAAGACCTTAGCCTTCCAGATAGAGGGGATAACGTTAAAGCGCTTGAGAAGGCGCTCTAGCATCAAATCTTCAGGAGCATCGGCCCTATAATCAGTAACGGAGATGAGAGTCTTGTCTTTAAATGCGCGCTTTGCGAGTTCATCCGCTTGGCCAAGGACACTACGCATTGAAGGTCTAATGGCGTCCATATACGGCTTGAAAACCTTCACGTAGGACCCTCCAGGAAGGTCCCTTGCTAACCTTCGATAATCCTTTAGAACATTGTAGGCCATAAATCCCGGATTGAGTTCCGTGAAGGCCATCTTGAAAGGCCTTACTGTGATCCGGAGGATCTCTGAAATGAGCCATGCCTCCACCGGATTCTTATGAAAACCCTCAGCTATATACCGAGGCACGTAATAACCATGGGCCTTACCGTCCACTACATCAACCAGGAGTCCTTGCTCCGGATCCTTGGGTTCTAAGATCTTATGAAATTTGCCGGTCCATTGCGTTTTGGCATCTTTGATTTCATCCGGAAAATGTCCTTTGAAAAAATTCGTTACCGCTCGAGTTGCTGCGACTCTGTTTGCAGCTCTCATCATGGCAATATCTTTGAGGATCGTAGCTGTGAAAGGGGGACCGGTAGGCCTGAGGGTACCTATCTGCCTGAAAACATGCGCGGAGGCTATTCTTCCAAAGTTCTGATCCGCCCATCCCACAATATCAAACGTGGCATAATTCGGGTTTTCGACCATGAATTTGAGGAGTTCCGGATTGTGCATCTTGAGGTCTGTGAGTTTATCAACAAGCCATTCCTTGCGGACTGCGTTGAATTCATCGGCCATCTTTTTAATGAGTGGAGTTGCCTCCTGGAGCTCTTTAAGTTTTGCGCTCGAGAGGTCCGGCGTCCATCCTAAAGGATTTGCCAGTTCTGCTCTCTCCGTGGAAACTCTTCGATGATAAAGGTAGACATCAAGACTTCTAGGTGTGAGATTTTCCGCCTCGAGAGGAATGAGGATTCTGTTCTTGATATCAGTGAGATACCCTTCAACCTCCGCCCCTGTATGGACCATTTCCTCTATCTTGTAGCGAGGATTCAGGTGATCCGGGATATTGCTCTCGCCTACCTTTTTGACGCGGCTGATCGTGGCGTAATAGCGATCGATGAAGGTCATTGCCCAGGCGTCTTTATCCAGGATATCCTTCCAGCGACTCTTGATAGTTGCGCCATATTCCTTTTCTCTCTTCTCAAAGCCTTCGACCAAACGCCTGTCTCTTTTCTCCGGATTCGCTCCAAGTTCTATTTCCCTTTGGATCTGATCATAGATTGCTTTGACTCCGGGTTTCCTCTCGAGATAGTTGAAAAAGCCTTCATACCAATTAGGAGCAAGGCCTTTTACGAGGTGGGGAGTATTGATCAAGGCGCTGAAAGCATCGGCGTAGAGTTCGACTCCGCTATATCTGTATTTCGTGAATGCAGGATTTGCTCCGGGATCAAAGGGTTTCCAGGCGCGAGAAACGATCTTCAACTCGTTTCTCATTTCGTCGGCCTCGAATACCCTTAATTTCCTAATCTCTTCCGCTACCAGCTGCTCGTAGCGTTCTTTTATCTCGAGGTCTGAAGGCTTGTAGGAAATCTTCTTACCGGTCGGGACCATCACCACTTTTGCGAATCTCTTGATTTCATCCGGGATCCGATCCCTTAGGGCCTCCTTTACAATGGCTTTCTTCAATGCGCTATCCAGACTTTTGATATAATCCTCGAGGTCCTTGTTCTTTGCCGCGGGATCCAGAGAATTCCAGATATTGAGGACGTCCTGGGGGGAGACCGGGAAAGTCTTCTTGATAACCTGATCGATCATCAAGTCTTTATTCTCTGCCTTGAGCATCTGAACGGCTTGTTTCCGGAGCCGTATCCGGTCCTCACCTGTAAGTTCACCTGAAACTCCCGGAGCCCTGGGAAGAGTTTGTTTCATATAGTTTTTCAGACTTGCAATACGGCCTAAGATGTTTCCTCTGGCGAGGGTCTTATCCGGGAGCCAATCTACAAAGTGGCCAATCTCATGTGAAAGAACGGCCGCGGCCTCTCCAGGATTCGCGAACATATCAGCTACTAATTTGATCCGGGGAGCTCCTCCTCCATGATAAAACGCGCCCCTCCATCCTATATTTCTTAACTTCTTCACTATTGCCGGATATTTTCCTTTCAAAAGGAATTCCGCAATTTCGACTATCTCAGGCATTTCGATTATTCTAGGTAGGTTTGTCGCATACCCGCCCACATCGGCGGTACCTCTAGGAGGTTTGAAGATAGGAGGAATGTCATGTTCCACGTGAAATGTGGCGTAACCGCCTACATCGGCGTAGCCGGCTTTGCCGGCCATCTTTATGTTAGGGATGGTCTTTTCTCCTTTGTAGACAAGAGAGGAAAGCATCCCTACGACTTCGCCTTTATCATAGGCAATCAAAAGAGGAGTGGCTTCCTTTCCTTCCCCCTTGAAACCTATCTTGTAAGTTGCCTCCGGATAACGGTTCCTGATCACGTTAAACTTAAGCATGTCAAAGGCACGTCTGCGTTTTCCTACCTTGAAGACAACCTGATTCCCGACTCCTCTTCCGGTCTCTCCAAGAATAGCAATCGGCTCCTTTGAAATTCCGATATCCCCCTCCGGTGATGTCGTAGTGTAATACCGCAGACTGGCCGGTTCTTGTCCCGGTACCTCCAGCCATTCTTTTACTACGCTCCATGGAACAGGTTTCTCATAAGGTTTCATGCGTGTATGCGGAGGAGTTCC
>Ga0307379_10003995_pt1 | contig 21189 bp, 20 predicted proteins | sample UN2MG_FD_202237 | JGI IMG/M metagenome (GOLD analysis project Ga0307379, IMG submission 202237) | Soil microbial communities from Risofladan, Vaasa, Finland - UN-2 | ecosystem: Environmental > Terrestrial > Soil > Coastal area > Acid sulfate soil | place: Finland: Risofladan, Vaasa | collected... | reverse complement strand
AAAACAACCAATTACAAGTGATGTTATAGAAAAATTTGAGTGCATTTTCTCAATTGTGTTCAATTTTTTGGTTTGAGATATACCACCACATTTAGTACAAATATTCGAATTCTTTTCCAGTAACTCATCGCAATGTAAACATTTTGTGTTCATTTAATATCACTCCAATTAACTAATTATAATATTGTTATTTTTTATAATAAACAGTCTCTTACGAATGTTTAGAAACAGTTTCAAAACGAAAAAGATGAAGAAATCAAACAACAATTCTTCGTTACGATCTAGAAGTCCAGTTCGGTAAAGACACACTTAGGTGTATTGAATTTTTTAAATTAAAAAATATAAAAAATGAAGAAGGAAGAAATCATTTCTTCTTTGCTTTATGTATTTCTTCTGGGACAATACCTTCTATAGGTAAAGCTTGCAAACATACGGGGCACTTACCCTGCGTTTTTACCCATTCTTGCATATGGATTAAATGACCTTTAGTTTCACATAAACTACAAGAACCAACAGTTTCACCAAAAGAAATAGGAAGTTTGCAGACTGAACAGACAAGAATAGCTTTATTACAATCAGGACATGATTTTGTATTTTGTTCAATAGGTAGACCACAGTTATAACAAGTATAGTGCTTTAATTGTAATGGACTCCTTAATTCATCCAACATTTTCTGCGATTCTTTATTTCGAATAAATACTTGTTCTAATTTGTGATATTTACCAAGATGAGGTTGCTGTTGGATAATATATGCTAATACTTTTTCAATCTCTAAAGCAGGTATATTTGTAAGTTGAGCAATACATTGAACGGTTACTGGCACGTACGGTTCAAATTTCGAGAGATACTCTAAAATAGTATTTTTCTTTTATTAAAAGTAAAATCAGCTCAAAGGCATTGCCAAAATGCTGTACTTAAAAAAACATACATTATTCCTGCATCCCCTAGGTTTATATCTACAAAAGATTCGTCGAATTGCATAATAAATGGTGTATTTGGAGATTCATCATTTTGAATCCAAATTGGTTTTCCACCAATATATCCAGCATTTAAGAGGGCATTATTTAATTGAGTGATCAAATCATCTTCATCAGGTTCTTTCTCAAATGGAGCGAAAAAAATATTCTCAGGTACTTTAATTGGGATTAATTGAAAGGTTATTGCTTTTTTAGGCATTTTCTTTGGTAAGTCTCCTTGATACTCACCTTTACTCAAATCGTTTTTTGAAAGAGGAATAACTTTTGCGTGTTTGCTGTTTGGTTCCCAAGCCTTATTGTAAACACAATCACTCAAGAATACAGCTATAGCTTGAATATTCGCTGGAATGTTTAATTGAAGGTCTTGAAGATCAAGCGTAAAAAGATGAACCATGCGACTATCACCATCATATTCTATACTTGCTTCTTTAGCGAGATTTTTCATTCCTTTATAAATAGGCCAAGAATCATCATCAATACCAATAGGGGGACCAAAAATACGATTTATAGATTTGGAAGAAGGAGGGTCTTTCTTCCTATCCAATAAATAAACCGTTGTTGAAGGTATATTATTTTTAGTAGTTAGTATTTTTTGGACCAAATCAAGGACTTTCTTATTTCTTTCGTTCATTTACTTCACTCTTATATTTTATTAATAAGAGAATTAAAGTAAAAAATGATTTGTTTCTCAGATTTAATCAATATTTATTACTTTAATCTTAAAGAATAACATACCATTTAACCAAATAAACTATTTTTTTATAAATAGAGAAATATGAGCTTACTATCAAGACTCAATTCACCTGTTGTTGATAATTCCTAAATAATTCCAAATTTCAATTGCAAAATCAGAAAGTCTCAAAGTAGCAATTTGCTGGTAATCCAAAGGGGTAACCAAGTACTTCATCATAATCTCCATTTACCTGTCCTTTGTTCCATGTTTCAAGGTAAATTTTATTATTGGCATCTTCAAAAAGGTAATCGTATTCAATACTATGTCCTAAATCCTCGTATTCTTTCAATTCAGTAACTAGTAAATTTCCTGTATCACATAGAAAAGACCAATTTTCTTCAGCAGGCTTAATATAGGGGTAAAGTTTCAAATAAAAGCCTTCTTCAAAATAAGCATTATTCCAAGAGAGAATAAGCGCATAAGTATAATAAGAGGCCATTGTAAGAAGGTCAAACAATGTATGCTTTATATAATCCATTGAATAAGAGTATAATCTAGAATTATCACCAATTGATAAATTAGCAACAAAACCATCACCAATAGAAGTGACATACACATCAACAATTGATCCTACTGGATATTTATCACCATAAAAATAAATTCCTCGAGATTCAACAGAATTTGAACCTACTAACGCTGAAATTCTTGATGAAACAACTTTATAATGATAAGTATCACCAATAGTGACAGCAACACTAGTATTTTTTGGTAGAAAGGTAGACATTAAAATTATGAGTATTAGTATCATCGAATATTTTCTTTTCATAAAATCATCCCTATAACCTATTTTTTTCTGTTTTTAGTAGAATCAATTCTTTTAATTAGAAAACTAGGTGATTTTATAAGTTATGAAAGACGTATCAATAATTCCCAATATTCTTGAGATATAGGTAGGTGAACATAAAGCTTTTCAAATTCTCGTTTCAACATTTGATTATTCTTTTGATAGTATTCTAAAAGGATGGTAGCTTTTTGGATATCGGTCATATATCGCATATTTGAATAAGCACAATTGAAAAAAGCATAGTAGAGAATTAACTGTTGTTTAGGAACAGCTGAAGGATTAAGGAGAGTATCCATTACTTCCTCCAAAAAAGAGAATACTGGGGGAAGTTCCATCAATAAAGCTAAAGGAATCAAACCATTATAATTAAGCAGCTGTTTTGGGGTTATTTGTTTCTCTAAGAGAAGCTTTTGGAGATACTTAAAGTAATAAATAACAAATTTATTACAAGTCATATTAAATGGAGTCTTATTGACAATAAAAGAAATTTTCTTCCCTTCTTCATATGGGAGAGAGAATTGTTTGTCCAATTCTTCTTTGGTATTGAGTGGAATTAATTTAGGACCAAAAAGTAAAAGGTAAGGAATCGAAGATATATTCGCCAGAATTATTGCTGCTTCTTCTAAAGAAAGTTCGATTTCTTTTTTAAGGGGAAATTCCTCAAAAAACATATCTTGAAAGATCACTGGTTTATCTTTTGTGAAATCCAAAACAAAGTCTAGATCAAAGCAACGATAACAACCAATATACTCACCAACATGTTCTACATAACCAAACAACTTGAATTGCTTCTTATCTAAAGAATAATTTTTACCATTGAAAAACTGTTGAAAAACAGATGGAAAAACTGCTAAAGCCTGTTCAGATTGCATGAGCTCAGTTAGAAGAAGAAAGGCTTTCGCAAAATCATAACTGGTTAAATTTAAAGGATCAAAACCAAGTATCTTATTTTCTATAATATAGATTATGAAAGGGGGATTAATATGTCCAAAAAAGGGGATGGAATCATGTGAAAGCGTCTTCATTGAAATAAATCCTCTGATATTTTAATATTATTTCATGGTATTAATAACTAAACAGAAAAATAAACTAATTGATGCAACGGTCACACACTTCTTCTTTAAGGTCTAGAAGTCCATTTCAGCAATGACACATTGTGGTGGTACGTACGAACCGGTTGAGCAATACGCCAGAAGATTCACAGGAAGTTATGTAGAGTAATAAAAATGACTTAAAAATGATTTGAATACAAGATTTTAAAATAAGTTATAAGTATATTATCATGTGAATAGTAAAGATGTCAAAAATAACCTTTACAGCGCTAATTTGGGAAGAAGAAGGGGCCTATGTTTCGAAATGTCCAGAGATTGGAGTGGCATCAGCAGGGGGGACTCCTCAAGAAGCATTAGAGAATTTAAAAGAAGCAATTGAGTTATGGCTTGAAAATGCTAGGGAACTGGGATTTCTAGAGGATTACTCGCCAATTTTTTCCTCCAAACAAAAATTCACTAGTCAGATAGAGATGGATATATGACAAAACTACCTGCGATTTCTGGTACAAAATTGATCAGAAAATTATTGAAAGCTGGTTTCCAAGAAGCACCAATAAAAGGTAAGGGGAGTCATCGAGCTCTAGTTCGAATTGACAAGGAAGGGAAACCTCACTTAGTAATTATACCTTTACATAATCCTATAGCTAAAGGAACATTGTTAGCTATCATTCAACAAAGTGGTCTTACTAAAGAGGAGTTTATCCTACTACTAAAATAATTAATTGGATAAGGATATCTAACAGCCACTCCTTCAAGTATTTTAGAGAAATAGATTAATCCAATTAAAAATAATATACTTGAAAACATCATACTAATTGAAGCAATAGGACACACACTGCTTCTGTAAGAGCTAGAAGTCCAGTTAGGCAATGACACGCTTAGGTGGTAAGTACAGGCTGGCTGAACATTTTATCTGAGGACTTATAAAAAAAGGTTTAATGCTCTTTGAACCAATAATTACTTGAAATTTACTTGTAGAATTGAATATAAGAAAAACTGTATAAATAAGCAAGAAGTATCTACAAAAGGGATTACTTAGCAATGTTATCATCGCTTACCTTTTTTATTTAAGGTTTTGATTATTTTTGGTGAAATATTTTTCAATTCATTTTTCAATGTAGAAATTAATTCGCTTGTTATTTCTTCCTTTATATTGAAAAATCCATCTATATATCGATAAGCACTGATTTTTCTTACATCAACTATATCTTTAGCTGTATCTTGTATTGAATCACAATCCTCAATAATTCGTTTAACTTCTATTGAAATAACATAATTCATTTTATCAGTAAACTCTTTTTCATCGATAATTTTAGTTGTCAAATTTTTTACTTGTTCTCTTAAATTTTTATTAAAAATATTCAGGTTATTTTTTACAATCATACTATCGGTAGGGTTCAATCCATCAATCAATTCTTTTGCTAAAAGTGGTATTAAATTATCTATCTGAATAAGTCTATCAATTTCATTATCGATAATTATTGCTTGACTACAAGTTTCCTTATGAATCAAGCATTTTGCATAAAGTATTAATGTTGCTTCTGCTTTTTGACCAATTGAATCCTCAGAATAAAAAGTAAACTTTAATCTTGTTTGTTCATCATAATCTCTTTTTGAAAATTTAGGACATAGTTCAAAGTCATTCATTTCAGTTTTATCGATATTTTTAGTCATTAAATGCCCAAATGATTGACCTCTAACAGATTTCTCTATAGTTACTTTTCGAGTAATAACATTATAGAGTCTTCTTTCTTTTATTTTACATTTAATTGGACCATTGATATAACCCCACTTGATGGTAGTATTACAGTGATCAAGTGGGCTCTTTACTTTATCAAAAATTTTAGATTCTACACCTAATTCCTTTATTCTATTTAACAAATTTCCAAATTTATTGTAATCAATTAACTTATTTAATAATTCTGAGGGGGAGTTATCTATAACTAAAACGCCTATATATGGTGTTGGCATTGTATCATGCGGTTCTTGTTTGTCAGTATATACAACAATTCCCTCATTTACATAACGAAGTTGACCTAAGCAATCATTACTTGATGGTACTAAACCAACATAAGGTGTTAAGCAGATAAATGGTTGACTTAATTCTATAGGTTTACTTTTATTGTTGCTATTCAAATCATTTAATGTTATCTTTACTGTTCTTTTATAAGCATCATTTTCAGTTGGGTTAATTTTAAAATGAACCATAACTTCTTCCTGATGTTCACCTAATCTTATTTCCTTCACATCATATGTGCCTGAATCAGATCCTGTGGGATTTGTATAGCTAAAAGTATATTTGGGATTTTCAACACGATCTTCATAATCAATATTAATCTTTTTCCTTACCAATAAGGTAATTAAGTCAATTAAATTAGTATCTTGATCAATAGTCATATGTGTTACATTATCATCACATAAATCATAGTAATTATTATAACCACATTTGTATTTGAATATAATACTATATTTATCAACACGTTTACCACCCTCAAAGGTACTTTCATGAAAAATAGGATCTAAAATATCTAAATTTTCGCAGGTAATTCCTCTTTTAGCAATTTTACTTACACCAACTTTATTTGTCATATCATATTTGCGAGTTTTAACATTGATATTGATTTTTTCCTCATCAAGTGATTTACCATCAAATTTAGCAGGATGACCACATTGGTGGGTTCCACTTCGATAATCAATTTGATAGAAATTAATTAAATCTTTTACATTATTTTTGAATACCAGAAGCTGGTTTTTATTATCATCAGGATTTTCATTATATTTTTTATAATGACAAGCTACCCAGCAGCTCATATCAACTCCAATAAATAAATCAATATCACGATTCTTTTCCTTTAACCGTTCATGTACTTTATGTAAAATACATCCCCCCAAACTTTTACCTACCAAAATAATTTTAGGCGTTTTCCCATTTCCAACCATCTTTTCATAAATTTTGTTAATCTTCCATGCAATATAGGGATCATTTCCACTTGTTTGTACACCATACCAATAGTAGATTTTGTCTTCATAGGTTTGATTTATTTCAATAATATTTTTAGCTAGATCAGCTATTTCATCATTATAATGACCACTTGATCCTCCAAAAGTACATAAGATTATTTCCTGCGTTTTCTCATAATCTGATTTTATAGGCAAAATCTTCCCTCCAAATAAAGAAAAAATTACAAGCTAACATCTTTAATTATCATATAAAAAAATATTTAGAAAATTATCCGACAAAAATCGTTTTTCCTATTTTCCAAATTTTTTCTTTTATTAAAATAAAGCAAATTAGTTAATACTCAAGAATAAATTTTATTAAAAAATAAAATCGAAGACAAGATGCAATGCTCACACACTTCTTCTTTAAGGTCTAGAAGTCCATTTCGGCAAAGACACGCTTAGGTGGTAAGTACAGGCTGGCTGAACATCTCACCCGAAGAAGATAAATATAGAAAAAGACGTATATTTTATTTAAAACTTAAATTTTAATCAAGGTAAATAATTTGTCAGAAAAGGAATATACAATTGAATTTGATTCATTAATAGATTCATTGAAACAATTAATAACAAAAATTTTTACAGCTATAGATGATAGTATACTTATTGAATTTAGAGATACCAAATTTCATATCCCTGTTAGTATTAAATCTGAAGTAATAAATATAGAAACACTATTAGAAACGAGTTTAATTGAAGAATATTTGAGTTCATTAAAACAAAACTATAGGATAGAAGATAATTCGATTTTATATAATGATAATTATTATGAAAATTTATTACTAGGTGAAATATACTACGAAATTTTTTCTTTTGAATCCACTGATGAAGGTTTTGATTTATTTACACTAAATGATAAAGAAAATAATATTGTATATGAGATATCACCAGTATCAAATGAATATTTCATTTTAATATTAAAAAATATAGTAAGTATTATAGAGAATTTTAAACCAAATACAGCGTATAGATTAACATACCCATATTACATTACTAAAACTAATCGGAATAAATATCTTGAAAAATTCGGGTTGTTAACCAATTTACGAGTTTTGTTTAATTCAATTAAAATAAGAACTGGTAATATAAAAGATTTAACTAAAAAGAAGAAATTAGCTAATAGTTTTTGTTTTAAACTATCAACTTCAATTGATCAATCCTTTATTCTCTCAAAAAATCTTTCAAAGATTTATGCAAAATATTTGGGCTCATTTTCTGCGGATTATGATATATTAGTTCCAAAAAAGATGTTCAATGAAGACTTGATTTATTATTACCAAATGGGTCTTTCATCACAGCTACCTGTATTACAATATCTATTTTATTATTTAGTTATTGAATATTATTTCGAAAAAACCTTTTCTGAAGAATGGATAAAACATTTTAAGGATAGAATAAATGATCCAAATTTCAAAAGAAATGAAGATAATAATATAAAAATATTAATGGAAGAGATTTACTCGAAATTTAATTATAGACCAAAATCAATTGATGAACAAAAAGCATTAGAATTAATTTTAGAGAAATTTGTTGATATTGAAAAACTAAAAGAAAATATTGAGATATTTGATAAATCATATTTTGAATATTTAAAGAACAATATGCCATCATTTGCATTAAAAAATCCAAAAATTAAAAATGAATGTTTAATAGACTTTTGTAAATCAAATGTATTTGCTAGATTAGCTAAAAGAATTTACTTAATAAGAAATTCAATTGTACATTCAAAAGAATCTTTTGAAAATAAATTTAAACCTTTTGAAGATGAGGAAGAATTATCAGAGGAAATTCCATTAATTCGTTTAATTGCTGAGGATGTGATTTTAAATTCTGGTGAAGATATTAAATAAAGAAACATGATTAAGAAGATTCATGTAATTATTTGCTGAAAGCAAGATTTTTTGATAACACCTCCTCAAGAATTAAAAAAAATTAGAATAAATTTGTCAAAATAAAAAAGATAAAAACAATAATGCACAATTAATGCAACAGGTCACCCACTTCTTCTTTAAGGATTAAAAGTCCAGTTAGGCAATGACACGCTTAGGTGGTAAGTACAGACTGGCTGAACATTTCGCCCGAAGACTCAACGCTTACACTGCTCGCCTTTTAATTAGTAAAATAATTGTTATCAAAATTCCTAAACCAATTAAAGGTGGAATAATTGTTACAGAAAGAAAAGCAGATTTGGAAATAACTGGTGATATTAATTTTAAAATTTCCAAACCATCCCAACCATCACATAATAAAATAAGATCATTTAGAATCATTACATCTTTACTTAAACCACTATATTCAGGTCTAAATTGAATAATTTCCTTTATATTAGCAGTGTCAGATATTTCAAGTATAATCAAACCATTCGCATCTCGAGCAATGTAAGCTTTTGTTCCATTAATAGTCACCTTACACGGATAATTAATCAAACCATTTGAGAAAGAATCTAATCTGATAGGTGATTGAATATTTTCTAAATCATAAATTACCAAAGGGGAATAATCTGTTGTTAAGTAAAGGTATCTTGAATCATAATAAAGATCATAAATGAAAGCATTAAGTGATTTGCTCGAAAGTAAAATAGGAAAATATGGATTTGATACGTTATAAATTGCATAACCACCAAATTGATTCCAATCAACAACGAACAACAGATCTTCTTCTATTTCAAGATCAATAGTATTAAAACCTGTAATTTGCCTAACAATTTCAACTGGCTTTAATGGATTTGTTATATTTAGTATTGAAAAACTATTTTCACCATTCCCTGTAAAAAGCAAGTTATTTATTTTGTCAATGGTTAATTGTAGAAAATCCATGTGTAAACTAGTACTGTAAACACCAACTAATGTAGGATTACTAGGATTCGAAACATCTATCACTTCTAATGAATTATTACTAGGACTACTACTAATTGATATATAAGCTATATATTCATCAACTATTATGTCGGTTATTTGACCATTACATCTATATGATCCAACGAGGAATGGTTGGGAAGGATCAGTAATAGAAATGATTTCAAGATTGGTTTGAGAAAAGAATTCCTTTGAAGTGCAAAGATAAATCAGGTCATTTTCTTCTGCTAAAGTTATAGCTTGCTGTCCAAAGTCAAATTTAGTAATTAAATAAGGACTAACTGGATTAGAGAAATTATAGACAAGTAAACCATTTATTGTATCAGCACAAAATACCAGACCATTATGATCAAGTAAAGATTCTGATTGCAATGCAAGCTTTTTCTCTGATAAAGCCAATCCAGGAATTATTATACTACCTTCAATATAAGGTGAAGCTATATTAGTAATATTGATTGCATAGATTTTCTCATAAGTGGCAACATAAAGATGGGAAGATGAAACAACAACACTTTGTATAAAAGTACCACTTTTTTCAATAAAACAGCCACCAGTAAGATTAGGCTTAAATGAGTTAGTTAAATCATAGATTTGTAAACTATAAGTAATATCAAACAGGTTTTGTTGATAGGTTAAACAAAACAGTAAATCATTGAAAACGACAATTTTCGTGCTTTGAAAATTAGTTATTTGACTCATTTTAACAGGTTCTTTTGGATTAGTTATATCAAAAATTAATAACTCAGTTGAACAAGCAAGAAATAAGAAATTGTTAAAAACAGCAAAATCACGAATCATTTCTGAAGAGAATAAATCAATATTAATTGAGCTTAAAAATTTAGGAATTAAAATATCTGAGACATCTAAAATAGTTATCTTCATAGAACCAAAAGTAAAAGCTAAGTTTTCATTTATGAAAATGTTGTTGATACTTAAATCATCTTGATAAGAACCTACTTTTCTAGGATTGGAAGGATCAGACACATTAACAATAACTAAACCATTAACTCCATCAGCTAAATACGTTATATCAGAACAAACAAAGAGACCTTCCATCCGTGGTACCCCAGAATTCCATAATTGTTCAAGGGAAATAATTCTATCCTCATCAAAAACACTAACTAGAGTCAGATTATTTAATGTTGATATATTCAATGTCAAAAGCCCTGATTGACTGGATGTAGTGTACAGATAATTGCCTAGAACAACTAAATCATTAATAGAACCATAACCAGTGTCAAAATTACCGATTTTTGATAAATTATAATTTGTCTTGGTCTTTGATGGATTGAATTTTGCTGAAGCATTATTTATAAAAGAAAATGGGACTAAACTAAATAAAATAATAATCACTTGAATTAAAGTAAAAATGTTTTTCCTTTCTCGTTTCAAGATATACCCAGCTTCTTCCTCTTATAAATTATATTTAGTTTATTTTTTAATAAATCCATCTAAAAAAAAATTTAATTAATTTAAATTTCTAATCAGATTATCAATTTCTTCAATATCGCTTTGTGAAAAGATTTCATAGTTTATTAATTGTTTAGTTGCAGTAGCCCATCGTTTTAATATTTGAAAACATTTCTGAGAAGTTAATTTGCTATAAAAAGTGAAAAATAAAAGCAAATCGAATTTTGGCAAGACTCTAAATTCTTGTAATTTCTTAATCATTTCCAAAATAAAATCCTGAACAATAGGTTGATCTAGCAAATAAAAAAGCGTTACATAGCCATTATATTTCAATACTTGCAGAGGAGTTATCTTGCCTAAAGTAAGCTGTTTTTTCATCCAGTCGAGATATTTACTAGTGAAATTAAAGGCATCCAAATTTAGGTCATCCAAATTACCAGGTGGCTTTGTTAGCACTGCTACATTTGAGTTATTGGTGAAATTATAAAGATCAAAATATGCAACACAATTATTAGCAAATAAAAGAAAAGCTTGCAAAGGCGTTAATGATAGGCAACAATCTAATAATTTTTCTCTTTTGTTTAAAGGTTTATCATCTTCTCGAATGTGGAATAAAGAACAATATGATAAACGTATAGGTTCGTTGTTGTTCTTTGGGATATCTAGTGTATACTTTAGTGAGTAAGTATCTTGAGCTCCGATAACCATAACTAAACAAAACAAGTCATCTTTATCATCACTTAAATTCATAGACTGGTTTTTATTATTTCTAGGTAAAACCACCTTTCCTTTGAGAATGTTTCTAAATTCTGGGGGGAAAATATCAGTATAGTTATTAATAAGTGTTAAAAGAGACAAGTAAGAATCTGTAATATCATACACTATTTTCCAATAGTGATGATTGAAAACGACTGTATCATTTATTATTGCAAAGATATTATCTTCAATATTTGGTCCACCAGAAATAAGTAATGGAATGTAGGGTATTTCTTTCATTTAATCAATTCCTTTTCATTTTCACCTTCAAATAAAAAATAGAGTATAAATAACACTTCTTCAAGCTTTGATAAAACTAGTAAAAACTAATTAAATTAAAAAATAAAAACAAATAATGCAATTTGATGCAACAGGTTCAATATTGAAAGGATGGATCACTAAATCTAATGATTTTGCTAGCAATCCACAATTTAACTATAATATCTCAGATGATAGTATAAGATTTTACTCAGGAAAAGCAGGCATTTCAGTAAGAACTAGTACGTCGAGCTCAAATCTCCAAACATTTATAGATGCTGTAAAAATAAAAATAGTAACTATTAGTAAAGTATTTGGTTCGAATGATGGTCTTCAATATGCTTATACAGGTGCTGATGGAGGTCATTATTGGAATTTAAAAACAGAAGTAGATATAGAAGGTGTAGGCAATTGGCTGTTAGCAAACAAAGGATATCTTGTTAGAATATGTATAGCAAAAGAATTCTATGTACAAATAAATAGTGAAACAAATCAATTGATTACTTCTATAGTAACTTATGATGCATGGATTATAACAAAAAGCGATACATACAATTACCTTCATATGGAAAACTATACTATTGATGGAGAATCTAGTGATGACGAATATGAACCGTTACTTAATGGTATATATGATATACTCGATACAGACCCTGTTCTTAGTGGTGCACTTATTGGTCTTGCTACAGCGTTAGGAATTGCATTAATTGGTTATGGAATTTCAATGTATCAGTCAGCTAAATATTGGTTAATAGTAAAGGTTACTATAACAGAACTTGGTGCAGCATACTTTGGTGTTGCAGCAGGAGGACCTTATTATTTATGTATAGCAACGTTTAATTATTTACTAGGAATAGCTGGAATAACGTTGATATGTATAGGAGTAATAATTATCACGTTACTGTTAGTATATATAATATATGGCTTATGTAATTAGGAGTTGATTATTTGGAGATAATTCCTTCAGAAGAATTGAAGCAACAACTGAAAGCAAAAGAACAATTTGATAAAAAACAAAAATTCTTTAATATAAGTTTATTTATAGCAACTTCTATTACAACTATAATTTTTTTTATTGAAGCAGTGCAATTATTTGAAGTGAATTTAATGGAGTATTTGCTAAACGCTTTATTATTACTATTATCACCAATTTATTTTGTGATAAGTCTATCTATCTATGTGAGTCCAGTTCTAACCTATAATCTTTTTAAAAAGACTAATAGAAACAAAATTACCAATTATATTTCTATTGCAAACCAACTAACAAAACCAACAACAGCTAAATATAGGGCAAGAAAGGTCTTTTTGACCTTTTTTTATATCTTAGGCATAGTATCTACTTTAGGAAATATTACATTATTCATAATTGAAATATTGCTATAATCTAAACAGCAAATATTTGCTGTTTTTTCTTTTTTAAATATCTTAAAGAAATTTATAATAAATTAAAGTTCTTAAAAATGATCTACTTTTATTTACATATTTAAGTCAAAAACTTCAAGTAATTCCTTATTAAATCAAACATATAAGAAACAAATAGATAAAAATAGCAAAAATAAGAACATCTTTTGAAATGTTTTAGAATTTATACTATAGGAATTATTGTTTAAATATCGTTATGTTTTAAAAAATATAAAATAAATAAGAAATTATTACAAAATCTACAGTCATTATTTATTTTTTAATTGATAAAAAATTCATTTAATTTTTGAATAAAAGTAGAGTCATTGTTTTTTCGCTGCTAAATCTACTAATTTGATGCTATTAGTTAGATTATTCTCTGTAAGATATTTCATGAATTCTTGAAAGAGATATTGAATATGCTGGTCCAGCACTTGAAGATGATTAGCAGTAAGATTAAGGGTAAAATCCACTAGATTAGGTATCAAGCCTTTTTGCACTAATTCATAGTAGAGCTGATTAATCTTTGTTCTGTAACTAAGATAAATGGAGATTTTAGTGAAAAGCAATAATTTCTCAGTGCTTTCGATTTTCTCACCTGTAATGAGGAGTAATTGATAGGTTGTAACCTTATTCTTTTCTTCTTGACCAACTACTGAATTATTAGCTAGATCATTACTAAAATCCCTAATCCAAATATCAAGATGATCACATAACGATAGCAAAAGATTTTTTTGTCCTTCAGAAAGCGTTGATCCTTTAGGTTCTTGTAATAATATCAACTCATAATAAGGTCTTATAGGTACTAGGTAATGAGCGGTTTGACCAAATTGTTCCATAATCTCATGATATACGTGCTCCTTGACTGGTTCCATCTCAGTCGATTTAGTGAAGGAATAGTCTATTCGTCCATCAAAGAGATATTTACATGTCTCCACATTGCCAAACTTTAATTTGGTAGGATCGGTTGGTTTACCTAAAGTAGCCAGACCAATACCTGCTCCAGCTAATCCCCCTATCGCATAGAGAGCAACTGCTGAGGCAACTGCTTTTGCTTCTTTATTATCACTACCTCCAACATACAAACGGTGGACATGTTCATCAATAGCATACTGAATTAATTTTTCATAGTTGCTATGTATAAGAGTCTCACGTTTACCTTCATTTGTTTCAGAACGAAGCATAATTTCATCCTTATTGATGACCAAACCAAGGTCAGGAGCACTAGCTTTTAGTTGATCTTCAGATACTTGACTGATAATTGCTACCCAGCTAAGCTTAGCTTTTTTCTGTTTCTCTATTAATTCTAAAATTTCCTTTTGTTTCTCTTCAGAAATTCCCAATATTTCCATTCTCCAAGAAAATTTAATCCAGTAAAATAGATTAACTAAATTAAAAAGAATTTCCATTGATAATGCTCACAAAAGCAATGCTGCAACAGGTCACACACTTCATCTTGAAGGTTTAAGAGTTTATTTCAGCAAAAAAATTGTTTAAATAATTACAGATTAGTTGAATATTTTTAAACCATTTTTCTAAACTAATTAATGTCATTAAATCGAATTATTTCTTCTCTAAAAGTTTAAATCTCTTAATTATATCATAAATTCACTATAATAAAAATTTATATTAATCAATGATGGGATTAGTTATGAATGAAGAGGATTATGAAAAATCGATTTTAGAGAATTTAGCTATAGATACAAACTTAACGAATAGGTATGCAGGTTTTACTCTTATTGATATGTACACAGTTATGCTAAATGAGATATTAAGCAGATTAGATTTGAAGGAATATTTGAAAAAGGATTTACATAAGAAAAAAATGATAATAGAGATTTTATTAGGAGTTACAGACGAACATTCAAAAATATTAGATGACCTATGGAATAAATTTAGAGGAAGTTTAGCTCATAACCACCAGTATTTTCCAAATAAAAGTGAAATTATGGTTTACTTTGATTATTATAAATTAATAAAAAAAGATTTGATAGCTAGAATTGACAAATTAAATAATAAACTAAACGAAAAATTGAGTTTTGAGGTATTATTTCATTATTTGTTTAATGCAAGATTAAATGTTTTAAAATCACGTATAAATAATTTAACAAACAATGATGATTTACCATCACTAATAATCCCCATACCATTATTTGATAAGACTTTAAACGATTTAAAAAATGGCATATCACCAACTTATGATACATTATTAATTTATGAGAGATTATTATCATCATTATATGAAACATATACTGATAATAATATTGGCAATAAAATTTCATCTGAAATAAAACGTCTAACTACAGATTTATCACGATCTTATATTGAAATTTATGAGTGTATTAACTGCAAAAAGGGTTTTATTTGTAAAGAGAAGGACAATACACCTGGTTTCAAAGAAAGCACATTTCGATGGTGTAAATATTGCTTGAATGAATCTAAAATAGGTGAATTGGTATATTATTATGATTTTAGTCCAACTAACTTACCAGAAGCTATTCCAAAAAAATATTTGGAAAATATGTTAATAATAGCTGAAAAAAGTGATTTAGAATTAATGAATAGAATCTGGGAAAACTCAAATGCAATTATTAGACCAGGTGGCATTTTATATGTGGATAAAACAAACTCAAATATAAATAATGAAATATTACAACAATATTGTCTCCTAGATTTGGCAATTGATTCTCTTGATGATATAGATTGGAATAGTTATGCTGGCAAACATCGAAATTTTCTACAAACTAGTGAGGGTAAAGAGAAATTTAAGAAAAAGCTAAGTGAGGGTGGTTATGGGAGATGCCCAATCTGTAAATCCTCTTTGTTACCTATTGGTAGAAGAAATAAACCATATATAGCAAGTCTATATCTGGTATGTCCTTGTACATTTGAAGTTATAACACATATTAGTGAAATTGATGGGGCAATATATGGTACATGGTATAATTCCGAAAATAAAGATTACATTTGGGTAAATGATTTAAAACAAAACTGTTCCAATCATAAGAAGGATGATACATAATTGGTAATAAAATATTACAATAATTATGTTAGATATTAAATGATCCTCTTTAAGATTATAATATATTAATTCAGAGCATTGTATTGATTATCGTCCTCTTTAATCTCAGATTTGATTGTATCTTAGCTAATGATTTTATTTAATAATTACATCTTAACGAATGTATTATTTATAAGAAATATTCCCAAAATACTTCTCCAAGAATTTTAAGACTAGTTAAACTAATCAGGCTAAAAAACAAAAAATAAAATTGTACTTTTTATTGATGCTACGGTCACACACTTTTTGTTCAAAACTTAACTACTGGATATTGAATTGGTTGATAAGATCCTCTAGATTGAATTTGTAAGCTCTTACATGTTTGTGCATTTTAAATCCTAGACGGTTATTGATGGATAACATAGGAGCATTATTATTTGCATTTCCAGTGCTAATATAAGTAACTTCTGGATATCTTTTACTAATTTTTAGCAACATGTCAGCTTTCAGCCACTTGCCTAATCCTCTCCCACAAAATTTTCTTTTGACCCCAGTCATACCCTGGTAGATAATGGTAGGTGATTCCTTCCGAACGGTTATTGTAGTCAAACCGCTTATCTGACCTGTTGATTCAAAGGTAATCGAGATAAGAAATCTATCACCCAGAGTCCTTGAACGCTGCATACTTTTCCGATATGAATCAGGAGAAGCTTCTACTTGTCCTTCCAATTCACTTCTTCGTTCTTCTTGTCCTGCATTATTAAGAACAGAACAAAAATCAACCAAATATTCATCAGGAAGTTCTTCGAAAGTCTCAAGAGAAACACCTTCTTTTTCTGCTAGAGCTTTCCCTTATTTGACCCAGCTAGTAACTAAATCCCAATTGATATCCTTGATATACAAGCGATTTTCAACTCCTTCTAAAACCAATGAACCTTTGTATTTTTCACAGAATTGTTTCCCAGAAATATCCCGAGCTGATGCTTGTATAGTTGTGATATCTTTATGTTTCTTTAATTCAGTAAGACACGTTTCTAATTGCCACGTTCCTAATCCTTGCCACCTATATTTTGGTAAAATAGTAATAGAACAGTAAGCTAAATGCTTCAATTGATCATGATTTGGATTATCTTGAGAGCTTATCCAGACAGATGAATAACCAATCACTATACTTTGCTGTTTAGATAGGATTACCCAAGATTTGGTAGTATAATTTGGATCTCTATTTCGTTGGAGCTTGAGAACTGCTTCTCTATCTTTCACTGGTTCATCAGGATTCCAAATTTTATTCACAGCTTCTTCCCAGTCGAGATATTTTTCTATTAAACTCTCGTCCGCATTTTTTGGATCAAATTCTATAATTTGGAAATCATCTACAAGCAAGCTAAAACCCAAATTATCATATTTTTTTCAGCTTTTAAATAAATCCCACACTTCTTCTGTAAGGTCTAGAAGTCCAGTTTAGTAAAACACAGTGGGAATTTTAACAACTAATGTTTAAACAAATTTCTAGCAAATTTTCTAGAGGTTGAATTTAACTAGGGATATGGGGGATATATTTTTCGTTTTAAAAAATTCTGACTAACTTCATTTTCATTTAGTATTACCGCATCGTGAAATGCCATAATTTGTGTACTGAATTTTGTTCTTATTTCAAAAAGTATCTTTATCCATTGACCTTCCTTTAAATGTTTTATATCTATGAAATCAGGTATATCTACATATATCAATGCAAATTTTATTTCGGGTTTTGGTATCCAAATAGCGATTTCATCTTTGAGAATACCATGTATTTTACAAATTTCGATAGTAAATCTTCGTCCTTTATAATCAAATATTCCAATTTTATTGAAATCACTCAATTTAAATGTATCATTTTCACTTTGTAAATCGATTTCTTTTGATCCCTCATTGTTATAAAGCAACCTAACTAATTGATTTGTATTATATATCATTATGTTCTTATAATTAGCTAGCCAAGTTGTAGGTGAAAGAAAAATCCAATTGATATCAGATGTGTCTAATTTTAATTCTTGTAAACCAATCTTAATTTCAGATTGTTCTTCATGAAATTTCTTCAATTCCTTTAGTAATGACTTAAATGTTAAAACTATATGTGTTTTTGCTGAAATAATATAAACTTTTTGTGTTTTATTCCCTATAAAAATTAAATCAGCTAGTTCCTTAACATTAGAATTCAGATTAGGGTTCTTAACTCTTAAAAGTTTAATACCATTTAGCTCACCTGTCACATTTATTGTTTCACAAAATCCAAATATTTCATCCTCAAATGATAAACCACGTCTCGTTGAAGCTTCACCACTTTGTATTTTCCCAATCTTAATTTGTATAATTTCATTTAAGAAATAATTAGAGTAAAATAAAGGATATATTTTATATGTGTTATCGAATTTTAATTGGATAAAAACATTCGGAGACCATTTTATCTTTTCATCAAGATGATAATTGCCAATATTAATATAAGGATTTATTTTTTCTAAAAATTTGCTACCAAATATTGCAATAAATTTCTTATTAGTAAGTGATTCAATTTCAATATCATTTAGATTCATAAGTTTTTGAAATAAGTTTTTATAAATTTTAGCTAATTCCTTTACCTCATTTTTATTTTCAGAAATTAGATATCTTGGTAAACCTAAACCATGGGACATATATGTACCTAATAATCCTAAGTAAAGAGAGTAAAAAAAGTTCACATCAACAAAAGAGTGCAAAGTTTGCATCATCTGATCAAAATTAAAATCATTTTGATTTCCTAACTTTTTTTATTTTGTTGATTTAGGATTTCTATAGGTGTATTATAAATTGGTTTATCAGGTGGAATGACTAACTTTTCTTCCAATAATTTTGTTTTAAAAATTTTTAAATTTCCATTTTTTAGCTTAAAGAGTATAAGAATGTTTTTTTGGAATTGTTGAAGTTTACTTAGAAAGTGGGCATATTTTTCACCAATCTCAATAAACGTATTATCGAATTCCTTAATTTGCTCTTTTACTATTGATAAATATATAGAATATCCAACCCATTTTTCTAGTTTAGACAAACCATTTTCTAAATCAAGAATTTGATCTTGTAATTCTTTAATTTCGATTTCAACTAAATTAAGCACAATCCAAAAAATCTTGGAAGGTGATAATTTTAGTGAAATCTCATTTAAGTCACCTATTAATTTGATGATTAATTTTTTATAGTCAACAATTTTAGCACTAGTTATATCTGTCCAATTATTACAATTAGTGCAAATTAAATCCTCTGACGTTGCCATTAACTCGTTTTTACATTTCGGGCATATAGCTTCATTAAATTTCATTAAAAAACGTCCTTTACTAATCTTGAAGTAAATTTAATTATATAACTCATAAAATTCTTGTATACTAACTTTACAAATACCACATTCCATTGATAATTCAAGCTTACCATCTCTCGTAATATAATTTTATTTCCTTTATTTAATTATGAGATACTCCAAAGATAATTAGTTCTATAGATTTCCACTTCATCATATTTCCATTTAAACTTGTATTTACTCCACATATTTACATGCTCATTATTCTTCTCACAAAATATTTTATCAGATTCCAAATTAGAATATATAGCTTCTGAGATACCTAAACAGTTTGGCTTGCTGAGTCGATTAGCAATTCCAACAGCAAAATTTACACATTTACCAATATACACCAAATCATTATTGTTATTAGCAGATGTTATTCCTACACTTAAAATATAAATATCACCAAAATCAATTCCTATTCCATAATCAATCCCACCATAAGTTACAAATTCATCTTTTAATTTTTTTGAGAAAGTAAGTCCTTTATTAGTAAAAAACAAAGAAAAAAACTCAAATCATGAATAATTTGCTATAATGAAAGAATGAAAATAAGCGAGTTATCAAATTATCTCCTTCTGTAACCTTTTTATTTTGTCGTTAGGAACAGAATGATAGGCAAGAGATTACTATATTAATTTAGATTGTAAAAAGCACTTCTTCAAGATTTAAAAAACACTAGTGGAATCAAGAAAAATAAAAAACAAAAAAACAACAATGAACTAAATTGATGCTCAGGTCACACACTTCTTCAAAATCCAGAAAATCTATTCTGCCTAGAGAAGCTAATAGTGGTTTGTATTTTTAATCAATAAAAAACATAATTAGAAAAAATTAGTGAAATCCTATATCTTCCAGTTTAGAACTTCCCAGCCATTATCAGCTTCATATACACTAATAATACTAACATTTCCTTTTTGTACGAATTTTGTAACGCCTGATCCATTTAGTCTGGGCTTGAATTTAGCTATCATTGCGGATTCATTATATTTGATCATAGAAGTGGTCAGTTCTTTACGAGTATCTAAGTATCCTAAGCCTAATACTATATTTCTATCTTTAAAATCTCTTAAAGCTGACATTAGTGCATCATGTTTATTTAGTAATCTCTCTGTTACTATATTTGTTGTCATGCCTATATACATAAGTTCAGGATATTGTAAAAATCCTAAACCTTTTTTCAAAAGAATCATATACCAATGATATTTTTTATTAAAGCCTTCTTTTAGTCCTTCTACAAAATCAAAAGTTTCCCATTTCAATTGCCAAGTTTCCACCAATAAAAATCACCTATTATCAATATAATATTACTAATCTAATTTATTTACTTTACTTTAAAATAAAAATTACAAAAAAAACACTTCTTCAAGGATTCAAAAATACTAGTGAAAACTAGGCAAAAATAAAAACAAAAAAACAACAACAAATTAAATTGATTGATGCAACAGGTCACACACTTCTTCTTTAAGGTCTAGAAGTCCATTTCGGCAATGACACGCTTAGGTGGTAAGTATAAATTGACAAGTCTTATTTAAAATTAAACAATAATACCAAACTTAACATTAATTCAAAAAATATAATTGAAGTAAAAGAGTTAATAAAAGTATAAAGGG
>Ga0307379_10003994_pt1 | contig 21191 bp, 21 predicted proteins | sample UN2MG_FD_202237 | JGI IMG/M metagenome (GOLD analysis project Ga0307379, IMG submission 202237) | Soil microbial communities from Risofladan, Vaasa, Finland - UN-2 | ecosystem: Environmental > Terrestrial > Soil > Coastal area > Acid sulfate soil | place: Finland: Risofladan, Vaasa | collected... | reverse complement strand
ATTTACCGATCCCAACTGGTTGTGGGCTGAAGCCTACAGGGTTGATATGATGTCAGGTGCCCTGTTGAGGCTGCAATGGGCCGACATTCTCATTCTTGCCGCCTTGTTCCTGCTGTTCGTTGAAGTTCTCAAGGCGGCACGGGTGGGCAGTTTCACCATCATCGACCACATCATGTCGACGGCCGTGTTCATTGTGGCGCTGGTGGAGTTCCTGCTGGTCGAAGCAGCAGGGACAGCGCCTTTCTTTGTGCTCATGTTCATATCACTCATTGACGTTGTGGCCGGCTATTCGATTTCCATCCGCTCAGCCCGGCGTGATGTTGCCTTTGGCGGAAACGGGCCTGCATGAACCCGCGTGAAGTCATAGAATTCTGGCTGGGTTTGCCGGACGAAGTGTCGTTCGCCGCAAACCCGGAGTTTGATGCGCAATTGCTGGCACGGTTTGGTGATTTGCATGCAAAGGCGGTGGCTGGTGCGCTGGACGATTGGGTAGAAACACCCGATGGCAGGCTGGCGCTTATCCTTCTGCTGGATCAGATGAGCCGTAATCTCAAGCGTGGCACACCCCAGATGTTTGTATCCGACCCGAAGGCTCTGGCGCTAGCAGCACAGGTCATTGAATTGGGTGATGATGCCCCCGTACTGCCATCGGTAAAGCGGTGGTATTATATGCCGTTCATGCACTCGGAAGCATTGAGCGATCAGGAGAAGTGTGTCGAACTTTGTACCCAGCCGGGCATGGAGGCCACGTTGGCATATGCGATTGACCATCGTGACATCATTGCCCGGTTTGGGCGCTTCCCCCACCGCAATCTGGTGCTTGGGCGAGCAACCACTGTCGAGGAGCAGCGCTTTCTGGACGACGGCGGATTTTCAGGTTGAATCTGTAGGTTAACCTTGCCGTGTGAAACCCTCAACAGGGCTGTCATGTTGGTACGGTGATTGCTGCATGAAGCGCGAAAGGGTTCATTCTGGAACGCTGCTCCTTATGCAAATGCCGCTAAAACCATTGTCGGGTTCAAAAGCTGCTGATCTGTCTGATCTGGCTGGTGACATTGGCTGGCTGTCAGTCCATGCCCTTGAACCAAACTTTACGCTGATGCCGCAGTGGGTGCTTCCCCTGGCAGAAATCTGCGGTCCAGGCCGCAAGCTGGTTCCCGTTCATGCATTGACCGGGGAAGGCCGCCCCGGTGCATTTTCCGTGTTTGAAACCAGACGCTGGCGCTGGGGTTTGCCGCTGGCACATGGCGAAAGCTTCCTGGGTGATTTTCCCATATCCGGCACCCCGCTGTTGTCGATGGCAGATCCGGTAGGGTCATGCGCTGCCATGTTGCAACAGGCATTTGACAGCCTGAAGGTTTCAAGCCTGATCATTCCCTATCTTAGCGGTCATCATGCGATTTCGAGCGTCATGGTTGATGCCTGTGCCGAGATTGGCGCTCCCATCTGTTTCCTCGACGATCGCCAGCGTGCTGCGCTTCGTTGCAATGGCGACTATGATGCATGGTTTAAAGAAACATTCTCGCGCAAGCGCCGCAAGGAATTCAGGCGCCTTTCGGCCAGGCTGGCAGAAACAGGCGACTTGCAAACGCACACCCGTCAAGCTGGTGAACCCGGCCTTGAAACCTGGATTGATGATTTTCTGACGCTTGAGCAGTCGAGCTGGAAAGGCAACCGGGGAACCGCCATCGCAGGATCGGGTGCATTGACCAGCTTTCTGCGCAACGCGCTTTCAAGGCTCGATGCAGCAGGCAAGTTGCTGTTTTGGCGCATGATCGTCGATGGCAAACCGGTGGCCATGATGTTTGGTGTAAAGGAAGGCTCGACCTGCTGGATTGTCAAGATTGCCCACGACCAAACCCTTGCCCGGTTCTCACCCGGTGTCCTGCTCGTTCTGGCTGCCACCCGCACCATGTTTGAAAGTGATGAACTGATGTTTGCAGACAGCTGCGCTGAACCGGGTCATCCGATGATTGATCACATCTGGAAGGACCGTCTCAGCGTGCGCGATGTGATGATCGGAAACCCCTCGTCGTCCGCAGCGGTCTTCAGTGGCCTGAAAGCCATGGAGCGTGCCCGGCGAAAAGTCCACGCTTCGCTAAAGGCGCTTCGCAACTCCCTGCGCAAAGGAAAAGCCAAATGATCTCAACCGTTAACCTGAACAGGGCAGACAGCAGCAAGCTTTACAACGCACCATTTGCCATGAAGCATACGCTTCAAGATCATGAGTTGTTCCAGTTGCCAAGACTTATAAAACTTGCCCGGTCGATGCCGCGCGATCGTATGGAGTATAATTCCGGCGATGTGCCGCCTGGCGTGAAGCCGGAAGATGTCCCGGGCATTGAGATGACGGTTGATGATGTCATCGCCCAGATTGAAAACTGCCATGCCTGGATGGTCATCAAAAACGTCGAGAATGACCTGCAGTACCTTGCCTTGCTTGAGACGTTCGTTGGCGATCTCTCGGCCGCGTCGGGCCTCCCGCGCGACCAGTTTTCCGATCTGCAGGGTTTTGTTTTTGTGTCATCGGCTCATTCCACAACGCCGTTTCATTTTGATGCCGAGGAAAACGTGCTTGTGCAGATACGGGGTGAGAAATTTGTTCACCTGTTCGACAATGCCGACCGCGCGCTGGTATCGGAAAAGGCGCTGGAGATAGCCCCGTCCAAGCATCGCAACCAGCACTATGATCAAGCCTATGAGGAGCGCGCTCAGGTGTTTACCCTCAATGCAGGCGGTGGCGTGCATATTCCCTATACGCATCCGCACTGGGTGCGCACCGGTGATGAGTACTGCATTTCCATGGCGATGACATGGAAGACGCCTGAAGTTGTCCGGTTGAACAAGGTTCGGCTGATGAACGGTACACTGCGGCGGTTTGGCTTGCCGCAGTCAGCACCGGGCGTGCGTCCCGTCATGGATGGCGCAAAGGTGATTGCCCACGACGCGGCACGCGCCATCATTGAGCCTCTGCGCAGGTCGGAAACGATACGCAATGTTTTGCGCGGCCTGATCTATGGCCGCAAGGCAAACTACTATCTCAAAGATGGCGGGAAGGCCTGAAGTCTATTCAAGGCTCATGATGTAGGTGGCAATCGCCAGCCTGTCTGCTGCGGGCAGCTTTGACATGTTGGTTTGCACGGCTGCCATGCCGCCTGAAGACATCTTGTCGTAGCCCAGCGTTTCACCAAATTCGAGCGCGGTGGCCAGGTCATTTGCGTCCTTGAAGCGACCGCGCGCCTTGAGACTGCGAAGCGACGGCACCTTGCCGGCGCCTTCCGGATGGGGGCCGCCTTCCATCCACCGGGTCTTGTCCATTGCCATGAACATGTTGCGCGGCGTGTGGCACTCTGCACAATGGCCAGCACTTGCTACCAGGTAGGCACCACGGTTCCAGATTTCATCCTTCGCCTGGTCGGGCTGCCACACTTCAGGCTTGAAGCCTGCTGCTATTTTCCAAAGGCCTATACCCCTGCGCAAAACCGTCTCGACCGGCAGTCCCAAAGGCAGGTCGGGGTCACGGTTTTCAGATGTTACCGGAGCAAGAGTGTCGAGATAGGCCTTGATGTCGAGCACATCGGCATCGGTCAGGTTTTTATAGGAAGTGTAGGGAAAGGCCGGAAGGAAGTGTTGCATCTCGGGAGAAATGCCACGCTTTACAGCATTGATGAAGTCTATGCCGGTCCATGTGCCAATGCCGGTTTCCTTGTCAGGCGTGATGTTGGGCGGGTAAAAGGTGCCAGCAGGCGTCTTCAGCTCATGACCGCCTGATGGCAGTGACCTGTCGGCTTCCTTGTTGTCTTTCGCAGGCAGATGACATGACAGACAGCCACCTGCCGTAAACAGCACCTTGCCGTTTTCGACATTGGGCATATGTGCTGCAAGTGGAGTGGCTGGCAGCGGATCCGGGGCGGTAATTATCCACCCGGCAATGGCGGCGAAACTGCCTGCCATGATCCCCGCCGCCAACAACCGTTTCATATGATGTAAAACCCGGCCTGGTTACTGCTTCGGACGCCGGTAGTCTTCGTGACAGGCCTTGCAGGTGCCGCCGAGTACGCCAAGTGCAGTGCCAAAGTCTGCTTCGTCGGCGACAGCGGCCATGGCCATTGCAGCCTCTTCTGCCTTGCCTGCCTTGGCCTTGAAGTCGTCCATGTTGGCCCAGATTTCAGGCTTGGCCCAGGTTTCTGCAGTTCCACTCTGGCTGCCTTCGGGAAAGTCAACCAAGGCTTCCTTGACCTTTTCGGCAATGGTATTTCCGCTGGCGCTGACAACGGCAGCGTCAAAAGGGGCCTCTTTCTTTGCTATGGCTGCAAGTGCGCCCATGGCCTTGCCAACAGCTTTCATGTCTTCCTGGCGATCGGTGATGGAATCAGCGGCGGCGGCTGCTCCAAAAGCAGTTATGGCAATCGTGCCGATAACCATGGCGCGGGCAAACTTGGCAATCATATAGGCTACTCCTTGGATGGTTCTATTTGGAAACGGTAAAATTAAAGTATATAGATACGCAGCGACCATACAGTCGAGATCAATCACGTCAATTTGACGACATATCATCCGCGCAACAGACGGCGTATCACCTTGCCTGTCGTGGTCAACGGCAATTCATCCCGGAATTCAATGATGCGTGGGTATTCATGGGCAGACAGACGGTTGCGTACATGCTGCTGGATGTCGGCCTCCAGATCGGCGCCTGCGCTGAAACCCTTGTTCAACACGATGAACGCCTTAACGATTTCGGTGCGTACCGGGTCTGGAATGCCAACAACGGCAGCCAGCTGAACAGCGGGGTGCCGGCTGAGGCAGTCCTCAATTTCAACCGGACCGATGCGATAACCGGATGAAGTAATCACATCATCATCACGACCGACAAAATGAAAATAGCCTTCATCGTCGCAAAAACCCTGATCGCCAGTGATCAGCCAGTCGCCGCGGTATTTTTCCTTCGTCGCTTCCGGCTTGCCCCAATATTCGAGGAACATGACAGGGTCGGGTCGCTGAACGGCAATATTGCCTGTCTCGCCATCCGGTAAAGCGTTGCCCTCATCATCGACGATTGCAACAGTGTGGCCGGGCACAGGCTTGCCTATGGCACCAGACTTCCATACGCCGATGGCATTGCAGCTTTCCAGCACCAGGTTGCACTCGGTCTGGCCATAAACTTCGTTGATCTTCATGCTGAGCTTTTCAATGGCCCATTCCTGAAGTGCGGTGCCAACTGCCTCGCCGCCGGAAAAAATGGTCCTGAGGCTCAATTTGCTGACATCCTGAGGCGTTGATGCGCGCATCAGCTTCAAGGCGGTCGGTGGCATGAAAACGTTGCGAACCTTGTGTTGCGCTATCAGTTCCCAGGCCTGAGCCGGGTCAAACTTGGCGTAGCTGAAAGCCAGAACAGGTGTACCAAAATACAGTGATGGCAACAGCGCATTCAGCAAACCGCCTGCCCATGCCCAGTCGGATGGTGTCCACATCAGATCATCTGGCTGCGGGAAGAACTCATGCGCGAACTGAACGCCTGGAATGTGCCCCGGCAGGACACGATGGCCGTGTAGTGCGCCCTTGGGATGGCCGGTGGTGCCGGATGTGTAGATCATCAGCGCAGGGTCATCGGGGCTTGTGTCGGCTGTCTCGCAGCGGGTGTTCAGTTTACCGCTTGCATCGTGAATGTGCGGCGCGAAAGGCAGGACACCATCAATGCAGAAAACCTTCTGAATAGCTTCGAGACCCGGTAGCACTTCAGAGACGTTTTCCTGAGACGCGGTAGACATGATCAGCGCCCTGGCGCCGGAGTTCTGCAATCGGTACTGAAGTGCTTCAACGCCAAACAGCATCGCAAGCGGAACCGCAACTGCGCCGATTTTGTAGGTCGCCACATGGGCAGCAGCGGTTTCGCGGCATTGTGGCAAAAGCAAAGCAACCCGGTCGCCCCTGCTGATACCCGATTTGATCAGCAGGTTTGCAAAGCGGTTTGCCATGGCTTCAAGTTCGGCAAAGCTGGTGCGCCTGACAGGTCCGTCCTGCATTTCCTCGATTATGGCCGTGTTGTCGGGCGTTTCGGTTGCCCAGCGGGTACAAACAGCGTCAGCAATGTTGAAATGATCAGGAATTTGCCATTTGAAGTCGCCGACAAGCTGATCGTAGGTTTTTCCTGGCTCAAGCATGATTTGGTCTTCTCCGTGTCGCATTTCCGCCGGGAATGAAGCCTAGATGAGGCGCGCTTGTGAAACTCATTTTCAGGACGGCCTGCATGTTTAGGGCTTCGTTAGGGTCCGCAGGCGTAGACTATTCAGATTGATTGAGTAAAGGGCTGGGACACATGTACAGCGTAAACCGAATTGATGAACAAGACTTCCACGCGGGCAAGAGCAAATCAATGCCAAAACCCGCAGTGCCGCATCAGGACTTGTCGCCTGAACTGCGAGAAGTCATGCATCTGCTTCAGATGATCGAAACCGGCAAGGACAAAAAACCGTCCTGATCAGGCGGTCAGGGTATTTCGCGTGGAATTCTGATGGGTCAATCATTGCATTTTGCAAAGGGTTCCTTCGCAATTTGCAAAGATAACGCATCCGAATTCACGTTCAATTGTGCGTAATTCCTCTTCAATACAACCAAAAACCTCAGATTTTCTGTGCTTATGTGCTTCGTTTGATGATGGCGCAAGTTTTGCTGCGTGACAGGTCAGAGGCCAGGGGCCCATGTACCTCAAAGAAGCCAGTAAAGGCTCATGGAAGGACAAGTCCCCGTGAACAACAGGGAGTACATGTCATGCCAGGTATCGTACCTGCCATTCCGCTTGCGCTTGACCTAAAGCCGGGATCCCGGCTGGTTGATCATTTTCCGGAAGATGCTGCTGCAAAGCCGCGCCATCACAACTGGGGCAGCGTTGAAACCCTGTCGTGCAGCGGCGGGCACCGGATCGAGCGCATTGTTATCAAGGCTGGCAAGGAGCTGCCCGCGCATTACCACAAGCGCCGGTCAGAGCACTGGACCGTGGTGGAAGGCGAGGCTGAGGCCATGCTCGGCGATGATGTGCTGATCGTGTCGCCTGACCACAGTCTCTACATTCCCGCTGGCGTTGTTCACGGGGCCAGGGCAAGCAATGTTGCAGCAGTGAAGATGGTGGCAGTGCACTACGGCGAGACTGTATCGGATGTCGATGACATGTTCGCGGCTGTGTAATCCCTTGCGTGTCAGGCAGGTTTCGCTGCCCAGGTCTCACGCTTGCGATATATGGTTGACGGGCTGATGCCCAGTGCATCAGCAGCTTTGGGTACTGACCCTGCAAAACTGCAGATGGCCGCTTCGATGACTTCGCGTTCTATTTGCCATAGCTGGCGACCGGTATGTTCCAGACCGGCAATCGCCGAGTGCGTCTGGCCAACGGATATGTGATCGGGAAGCATGTCCGCCGTCAGCAAGCCGCCATCGTTCAGTACAACTGCTTGCCGGACCACGTTTTGCAGTTCCCGGATATTACCCGGCCACCTGTAGCTGCTCAGGGTTTCGATGGCGCATTCGCCAAGCCCGGCAAACCGGCGGTTTTCTTCTTCGGCAAAACTCGACAGGAAAGTCTTTGCCAGCTCAATCACATCAGATCCGCGTTCACGCAGCGGCATCAGATGCACGGGCAATACATGTAGTCGGAAATACAGGTCTTCGCGGAATCTGCCCTGCGCAACTTCGGTCTGTGGATTGCGGTTGGTGGCACACAGAATGCGGATGTTCACCTTGCGGGTGTGAGCTGATCCTACCGGTTGAATGGTGCCTGTCTGAAGGAATCGCAGAAGCTTGATCTGCAATGCCAGGTCCAGCTCGCAAATTTCGTCAAGGAACAATGTGCCGCCGTCTGCTGCTGCTGCTGCACCTTCGCGATCAGAAATGGCACCGGTGAAAGCGCCTTTCAGGTGACCAAATATTTCAGATTCCATAAGGTCATGCGGGATGGCACCGCAATTGAGCGCGATAAATGGCTTGTCCTTGCGGGAAGAAAAATCATGAATAGCTTGTGCGCACAGTTCTTTGCCGGTGCCACTTTCGCCGGTGATGAAAACAGGTGCACTTGATGGCGCTATCGCCTCGATTTGCTGACGTATTCCGGTTATCGCGCGCGACGATCCAATCATTGTGGCATGAGATGCCGGCGCTCGCCTGACAGGGATCCCAGCTTCTGCTGTTTGCAGATGAGGGGCTGAGGCGGAGGCATTTTTCAGTGTGGTTGTGAGGCGGTTGCGTGAAACGGGCTTGACCATGTAGTCCCAGGCGCCTGCACGCACGGCGTCCACTGCATCATTGATCGACGCATTTGCTGCTATGACGACAATAGCTGCACCGGGCCACTGGCTGGAAAGCCCGCTGATGCTCGACAGGTGATCATCACCTGCTGCGTCCAGTGACAGGATAATCGCACAGGCGGACTTGTCCTGATGGCGCGATTGTGCCGACTTGATGTCTGATAGCAAGACGCATTCAAATCCGGCAGTTTCCAGATGGGTTCGATAGACGTTTGCCAATGAAGCCGTGTCCTCAATGACAAGGACCAGATTACTCTTTTGGCTCAATACTGACATCTTGCACGCCTGACCAGACACACGCGAGGTTTTGCGATCAAGGATCGACAGGCCGCTCGCAGTTACACTCATTACCGTGAAACTTCACAATGCACGAATATGGTGAACAATCAGTTTAGATGCAGATTCCGAGCTTCAGTCAGCCTGCAGGGGCTTGCCCTCAAGAATGCCGCCCCTGGCCAGGTGTTGCCAGGCCTCTTCTGCGGTATCGGCATATTGAAACAGGTTTTCATCGCCGGGAGATATGGTGCCTGCCTCCAGAAATGCATTCAGGTTTACAGCGCTTTCCCAGAACTCGCGGTCAAACAGCACAATGGGTATGCTTTTCATCTTGCCGGTTTGAACCAGTGTGAGAATTTCAAACAGCTCATCCATGGTTCCGAAACCGCCGGGAAACACGCACAAACCATTGGCGCGCATGGCAAGGTGCATCTTGCGCATGGCGAAGTAATGGAAGTTGAAGGTAAGGTCCGGTGTGGACCAGGCGTTGGGTTCCTGCTCATGCGGCAGCGTGATGTTGAAGCCGATTGTGGGGGCTCCTGCTGCGATGGCTCCGCGATTGGCAGCTTCCATGATGCCGGGCCCGCCGCCTGTGGCGATGACGTTGTCGCGCTCACCGCCGTTGTGGTCCAGTGCACCACCGCGTTCCGACACGATGCGGCCCAACTCCATTGCCGAGCGATACCAGTGGCCGCCTTTGCCTTCGTCGTCTTCCTTCACCCGTGCAGAGCCGAATGCCACAATCGTGGTGCGAATACCCCAGTCGCGCAGATGCTCTTCCGCTTTCATGTATTCCAGCATGAAACGGATGCCGCGCGTTGAGTCACTCAGCAGGAACTCCTGATCCAGCGCAGGCAGCACATAAGACTGGGAGGCCATCTGCTTTCTTGATGATTTTGGCTTTGGCACGGGCAGGTTCCTTTCGCCAGATGCAGAACATTGTCATAAGTGCCATGCAGCATGTGGCATGGCCGGAGCGTATCATCCCGTATACGATTGGTGTTGATTCAACCAGAGATGTTGGCAGGGGCGATTATCACGATTATGCGGGCAGCAAGTGACAGACCATGGAGTGCGAACATGCAAGGCATGGTCTGGATGGTTGCGTCCGGGCTGATTTTTACCGTCGTGATGATTTCAGTGCGCAAGGTGGGCCCGGACTTGCCGGCAGCCGTCTCCGCTGCCATCCGTTATGCTATGGGCATCGTGTTTCTGGCGCCGTTGCTGATGCGGGCCGGGTTCCGGTTCCCGGCCGGCAAGAACCTCAAGCTGCACATATGGCGCGGCATGTTTCACGGGCTGGGTGTTTTGCTGTGGTTTTATGCAATGGCGCGCATCCCGATGGCCGAGGTGACTGCCATCAGCTATACGGCGCCGATTTTCATGACCATTGGTGCGGTGATGTTCTTCGGCGAAAGGGTCCAGATGCGGCGTGTCGGGGCGATCATCGCCGGCCTGACCGGTGTCTTCATCATTCTGCGCCCCGGGTTTGAAACGCTCTCCAGCGGACAACTGGCGCAGCTTCTGGCAACCCCCATATTTGCCGTTGCCATGCTGCTGGTAAAAAGGCTGACCCAGAGCGACAGCCCGGCGATGATTGTGATCATGTTGAATTTTGTGTGCCTTACCGTGCTTTCACCAATTGCGATCATCACCTGGAAGACACCTGAAGTCTGGCAACTGGGCTGGCTGGCGCTGGCGACTGTTGCGGCAACAGGGGGCCACTACTGTCTGACGCGGTCCTATGGCGCGGCTGACATCACGGTCATTCAGCCGGTGACCTTCCTGCAACTGGTATGGACGTCCCTGTTCGGATTCCTGCTCTTTACCGAAACACCGGACATATGGGTGTTTGCAGGCGGCGCGGTCATCCTTGCTGCAACCACCTACATTGCCCACCGGGAACGTCAGCAAGCCATAGTCAGGTCGAATGAGGTTAGCGTGCCTTCTCAAGTGCCTGGCGCAGGCGTCTGACCAGTTTTGACTTGTTCTTGTTGCCGGCCAGTTTTTCAACGGCTTCATTGATATCGAACATGAGCTGGGTGAGTTCGTTGTTGAAGTCCGGCATGCGCGCAGCTTCCGGCGGATCAATGACCCGACGCACTTCGCTGTCAATCCTGACGGCGTTTTTGCCATCCAGCACGAAGGTGTCGTCAATGTCCGGCTGCAGAATGTGCGATTCAGGCATCAGCTTTCTGGCGATGCGGGCGGCCAGTCCCGCCATGCCTTCCTCTTCGCCATGTATCAGGAACATGTTGCGATGAACCGGCAGGCGTTCGGATATCCAGCGCTCCAGCTCCGGAGCATCGGCATGGCCAGAATAGCCGTTTATCCGTTCAATCGAGGCTTCAACATCAATTTCCTCGCCGTGGATGCGCACCTTTTTTGCCCCGTTCAGCAGGACACGGCCAAGTGTGCCATTGGCCTGATACCCAACCATCAAGACAGTGGCGTTGCGGCGGTAGAGGTGATTTTTCAGATGATGACGGATACGCCCTGCATCACACATGCCGCTGGCAGACAAAATGATGTGAAAACCCCCCAGGCGCCCTATGGCCTTGGAGTCCTCAACCGTTTCCGATATGCGCAGGTCGGGCGATTTGAGCGCAGCCTTCAAGGCATCAGCATTTGCCAGCAGGTTTGCGTGTTTCTCGAATATGCCGGTGGCGCGTCTGGCCAGGGGACTGTCAATGAACACCGGGCATGCCGGGGCTTCACCGTTTGACATGATCAGCATCAGGTCGGTGAGCACTTCCTGTGTGCGTTCAACTGCAAAAGACGGGATCAGCAGAACGCCTTTCTTGTCTGCTGCGACCCGGACGTGCTTTGCCAGCAGGGCGCGGCGTTCATCCTGATTTGTTTCAACCCGGTCGGTTGCCCCGAATGTGGATTCGCACAGTAGATAGTCATAGCCGGAGGGCGCTTCTGGGTCGTGTTGCAGCAGCTTGTGATCAGGGCCGATGTCACCTGAGAAAAACAGCCGCATTAGCTGTTCACCATCAGCTTGTGACACCTCAACCTCAATCGAGGTTGAGCCGAGCATATGTCCGGCATTCCAGAACCGGGCGCGGATATCAGACGTAACCTGGATCCACTGCTCGTATTCCACATTGGAAAACTGCTGCACGGTCTGTAGTGCGTCCTGCATTGTATATATCGGCTCAACCTGCTTTCGCCCGCGCTGGCGGTTGCGCTTGTTCAGCCGCTCCACCTCGGTTTCCTGAATGTGGCCTGAGTCCGGCAGCATCACCGAAGACAGGTCCGTCGTTGGTGCGGTTGCATGAATCTTGCCTTTGAAGCCGTGCCGACACAGCTTGGGCAACTGTCCGGCATGATCAATGTGGGCATGGGTCAGCAAAACAGCGTCAATATCAGCAGGCCGGAACGGAAACGGCTGGTAGTTAAGCTCTCGCAGGGTTCTTGACCCCTGGAACAATCCGCAGTCAACGAGGATGGTTGAGTGCGGGGTTTTCAGGCGAAAGCAGGAGCCGGTTACGGTTCGTGCCGCACCATGAAAAGACAGGTTCACACTCATTTCAGGTTCTCCACCAGCGGCATATCACAAGCTGTCAAATCAGATTGCAGCGCAGTCTAGAACATCATCCGGGCAATTGGAATTATTTGCCCGGATAAGGTTGCTCGATTCCATCTCGTTGCGAACGCAAACTAAGGTTGCTTTTTATTATATTATGCACCTATAAAGTGTATTACGGTTTGACAATCCTTCGGCAAGCGAGGTGAGGAAAGTTTATGAACGACACAGCACAATCCACAATCCCGGCATGCCAGACCTGGTCAAAACCGGTGTTGCAAAAATATAACCTGGCCGGATTATCGAAGTCCGATGTACTAAAGGCTGGATCGGTGTCCGCTCTCAGAGTGCTGTCGATGGCAAAATCGCGCCAGAACATCATCCGCTGAAGATATTGCCGTAGGTCTCGCGCAGGATGTTCTTCTGGACCTTGCCCATGGTATTTCTTGGCAGCTCATTCACCACATAGATTTTCTTGGGCTGTTTGAAACGGGCAATCTTTCCCGCAATCGCCGACATGATGGCGGCTTCGCTGACGACGTGTCCGTTGGCAGGCACTATCACGCCCACGACGCCTTCACCAAAATCAGGGTGCGGCACGCCAATAACGGCTGATTCAAGCACGCCATCCTGTTCATCCAGCAACAGCTCGATTTCCTTGGGATATATGTTGTACCCACCTGAAATGATCAGGTCCTTGCCTCGACCGACAATGTGCACATAGCCGTCGTCATCCACCTTGCCGAGGTCGCCTGTTATGAAGAAGCTGTCTTCACGAAACTCTTCCCTGGTCTTTTCGGGCATCTGCCAGTATCCGGCAAAGACGTTTGGTCCCTTGACCTCGATCATGCCGATCTCGCCATGGGGAAGTTCAGCGCCTGTCTCGGGTTCACAGACGCGCAACGATACACCGGGCAGGGGGAAGCCCACCGTGCCTGCACGCCTGTCACCATCATAAGGGTTTGAGGTGTTCATATTGGTTTCGGTCATGCCGTAGCGTTCAAGGATGTGGTGGCCGGTGCGCTTTTCAAACTTGACATGGGTTTCTGCGAGTAACGGCGCAGAGCCGGAAATAAACAGCCGCATATGGCGGGCCAGTTCCCTGGTGAAACGCTCATCGCCAAGCAGGCGGGTATAAAAGGTTGGCACACCCATCATCGCGGTTGCCTGTGGCAACAACTCGATGACCCGGTCATTGTTGAAGCCTGGCAGGAAGATCATCTGCGCGCCTGCCGCCATGATGGTGTTGCAGGCGACAAACAGGCCGTGGGTGTGGAAAATGGGTAGTGCGTGAAGCAGCACATCCGAACGGGTGAATGCCCACAGATCCTTCAGCACCAGTGCATTCGACAACAGATTGTCGTGTGTCAGCATGGCTCCCTTGGAGCGCCCCGTGGTGCCGGAGGTATAAAGAATTGCCGCCAGATCATCTGGTCCGCGACGGACGTTTGTGAACTGTGGTGAGGCATCCGTGCCAGCATCGAGCAATGTGCCGACACTGGTGTCGGGGTTGTCCCACACACCCATTGTTTCAAGTGTCACGCCCAGCTTTTCAGTCAGCGGTTCGTACGCTGTCTGACTTGCCGGGTCGCAAATGAAAATGCGGGGAGTGGCGTTGGCCAGAAAGTAATCGATTTCTGTTGGCGTATAGGCGTTGTTCAACGGCAGGAAAACACCGCCTGCACGCACTGTCCCAAGGTACAGCATCAAGGCTTCGATTGATTTCGGGATTTGCGCGGCAACCCGGTCGCCCGGCTCAAGTCCACGCTCCACCAGCATGTTGGCAAAACGGGCAGATACATCCATGACATGCTGGTAGGTATACCTGCGACCATCATCCAGTTGTGCAAAGGCACGTTCAGGGTCTGCATTCTTCAGCAAGCCATCAAACAGGTGATTAGGGTCCAGACCCTCAGCCATTGCCCTGTTTCCTCTTTGGTTCAGCCAGTTTTGGATCAAGCAGCGACTGGACATCCCGCGATGCAATGACATTGCCATCATGCGAATATGCCTCGTGGTTTGCATCCACGGTTTTCAGGTCATAGAGGTAGTTGACCATCATGCCTGCAGACTGGCGCAATCCGTTTTCAGAGCGGTCTCCCATCCAGTGTATTGCCTTGAGGCTTGCCCCATTGCCCAGGTGGAATCGGGCAACCGGATCAATCGGGCCACCATTGCTGCGTTTTTCCTCAATGAAGTAACGCGCTGCGAGCGACTTAAGTCCGGCAATTTGTTCAACCGGTGTCTGGTCACAGTTTTCCGGGGTCAGCTCTCCCGCCATAATATAAAGATCAGCCAGCTCTGTGCCAGGTGACGCCTCGGCAGCGCCTTTGAGCCAGCTCATGAAGCCGGGGATGGGGGACAGGGTCACAAACGTCTTGATGTTGGGCAGGCTGGCCGACAGGTCGGTGGCAACCTGCTTGATCAGAAAGTTGCCGAACGACACTCCGCGCAAGCCTTTCTGGCAGTTTGAAATCGAATAAAACACTGCAGCAGCAGCCTCCTGTGGACGTACAGGTTCACGGGTTTCTGCCAGCACCGCCTGAATGGAGCTGGGGATTGCAGCTGTCAGTGCTATCTCGACAAAGATCAGCGGTTCGTCTGGCATTGCAGGGTGAAAGTAGGCAAAGCAGCGTCTGTCCGGCGGCTGCAGCCTGCGGCGCAAATCATCCCAGTCATTGATGGCGTGAACAGCCTCGTACCTGATGATTTTTTCAAGAATGTTGGCAGGCGTCCGCCAGTCGATGGGTCGAAGGACAAGAAAGCCGCGGTTGAACCATGACGAGAAAAGATGCTCGAAATCCACATCGAGTCGCCCGAGGTTTCTGTCTGTTGCCAGAAATCCCAACAGCTCTTCACGCATACGCACGAGCTTTTCGGTGCCACCGGGCACACTGTTCAGTCGGCGCAACAGATCCTGCCGTCTGGGTTCAGAGACATCCTGCAGGCGGGTCAGATTGCCGGGTGTTCGATTCGTTGCATAGGTTTTGGCCAGTTCAATCAGCTTGTCAGTGTCGATGTCAAAGTCGTTTGCAAGCGTTTCGAAAAATGCCCGTTTGTCGGCTTTGTCAGCCGTCGCGAATTTGTCCAGCAACGCTGCGCCCGACTGCAAACCCGACACTTCACCGGTGTCTGATAGCAATGATGTGCAAAGGGCCAGAAGATCCCTGGCGTCTGGCTGGGCCGAGCTGCCGGGGCGGCGCTCGAACAAGCTGGAAAGAAGCTCCTGAAAGTACGATATGCGACTCATACAGCAGTCCCCATTACAGCATCCGGTAACCAGGTTGCGAGACTGGGCATGAAACACAACAGGATTATGGCAAGCACCATGCAACCTACGAATGGCAATGAACCGACAAGAATTGTGCGAAGCGAAATCTCCGGCGCGATGCCATTGATGACGTACAGGTTCAATCCGACCGGCGGGGTGATAAGGCCGATTTCCATGTTAATGGTCAAAATGACGGCAAACCAGTAAGGATCAAATCCGGCCGCGAGAACAATCGGCAGCAGGATAGGGGCTGACATCAGAATAACGGCAACAGGCGGCAGGAAGAAGCCTGCCACCAGCAGGAATATGTTGATGGCAAACATCAGCACCCAACGGTTTACGTCCAGTGTGCCGATCCATTCAGCTATCGACTGGGTAATGAACAGGGATGACAGCATGTACGAAAAGACAGCCGCTGATGCGATGATGAACAGGATCATCACGCTTTCGCGGGTTGCATCCCGCAGCACCACCCAGAGCTCTGCCGGATTCCACAGCTTGTAGATCAGGATTGCGACGACAATGCAAAGAAGTGCGCCGACGGCTGCCGTCTCGGACGGGGTCGCGACACCGCCGTACATGGCGAAAAGGACGCCTGCGATTATGGCCAGGAATGGCAATACCCGTGGCAGGATCTCAAACCGTTCAGACCAGGTGAAAGAGCGGCCTGAAATGGCATCCATCGAGCCCTTGCGCCATGTGTCGTAAAGTGCCCACAGCATGAACAGGGTAACCAGCAACAGGCCAGGGATGACACCTGCCAGGAATAACCGGCCAATGGATGTTTCAGTGGCGATACCGTAAACGATCATGGTGACGGATGGTGGAATGAGAATGCCAAGAGTTCCACCGGCCGCAATCGAACCTGCCGCCACACTGTCAGGGTATCCACGCTTGCGCATTTCCGGAATGCCCATCTTGCCGATGGCAGCGCACGTAGCTGGCGATGAACCTGACATTGCGGCAAACAGGGCGCATGCACCTAGGTTCGAGATGACAAGCCCGCCGGGCACACGCGTCAGCCAGCGGTCAAGCGCTTCATAAAGATCAGCGCCAGCGCGGGTTGAAGCAATGGATGCGCCCATGATGATGAACATGGGTATCGACAACAGGGCAAAACTGTTGAGATCGCCAAACAGGATTTCAGGCAGCAGCGGCAGCGACCGCGCGCCATCAAAAATCAGCAGGAAGGCAAACGAGACAACCAGTAATCCCACGGCAACCGAAATGCCGGAGAACAGCAATGCTATTGTGGACAGCCCGACCAGAACACCAAGAACAAGCGGATCCATTTACTTTGCCCCGTCATCAATGTTGAAGGGCTTGTCCTGCCCGGTGAGGACTGCGTAGAGGTCGCCGGCCAGTTGTAACAGGAAAAGCCCAAAGCCAACCGGGACGCAAAGATAGGGTATCCATAAACGCACGACCCAGACGGTGTCCGATTTCCAGTTGCGCTCCCAGGCAGTGTGCCAGAATTCGAAACCGTAAAATGTCATCACGGCGATGATGGCGATGGACAGGAGCAGCGTCGTGATGGCCAGGGCTTTCCGCGCAGTTTTGCCCATCATCAGCGGCAGCAGGTCGACGTTCACATGCCCGCGCAGCTTTTGCACGTAAGGCAGGCCTATCAGGGTGGCCGTCACCATCATGTAGGTCACTGCCTCGGTGTGCCAGACGGTTGAGGCATTGAGGAAGTAGCGCACAAAAATCATCTGGCAGGTGATCAGAACCGAAATGACGATGAGTGCGGCGGAAAACCAACCGCACAAGGTTGATATCTGATCGATAATCCTGAGTACGCCAGTGCGTGCGGGTTGACCGGCTGCAGTCGTGTTTGTTCCCGAAGCCATCGCGGCCTCCCCTGCATGAATGTTCGGGTGAATTGAGAACCGGAGATGTCTTATGACACCTCCGGTCGAGCTGTTTGGGGCCGCTTATTCGACGGCGAGTGCCATGTCGAGCAGGGCCTGGCCGTCCTTGGCGTTTTCGAGGAACTTAACGTAGGACGACTTCTTGGCAAGGTCACGCCATTCGTTGAATTCTTCCGGTGTCATGTTTTTAACCTCAACGCCTGCTTTCTGGAACACTTCAACCGAAGCTGCATCTTCCTTCTTGGCCTCTTCGAGGTAATAAGCCTGTGCTTTTGCAGCAGCGGCATCAAGTGCAGCGCGCTGCTTTTCATCAAGGCCTTCGTAAACTGACTTGTTCATCAGCAGCGGCTGATACATGAACCACAGCGCAACGTCGCTGGTGGCTGGAGTATAGCACTTCACCTGCTCATAGAGGCGGAACGACACAAACGAAGATGATGAGGTGTTCACAGCGTTGAGAACGCCTGACTGCATGGCCGAGTAAACTTCAGAAGACGCCATTGATGCAATTGAAGCGCCTGCGGCTGCGAGCATTTCTTCAAATGCCTTGCCGGCAGCGCGTGTCTGAAGGCCTTTCACATCTTCCGGCTTGGTGATGCACTTGTCCTTGCCGGCAAAACCGCCAGCCAGGTAGCCGTGCACAACCACACGGACATCATCGGTGGCCATGATCTCCTCAATCTTCGCCATGAACGGCGATGCGTTCAGGCGCGCAGCGTGATCGTGGTTCTTTACCAGGCCCGGCATCAGGGTCAGGTTGTATTCAGGGTGCTGTCCGCCAGCGTAGGAAAGCGGGAAAACTGTCATGTCCAGCTGGCCGGCTGACATTGGCTTGTACTGTTCCTTGGCCTTGAACAATGAGCCTGACGGGAAAATCTTGATTGTCAGGTCAACATTGGCTGCAGCCACATCGTCAGCCACCATCTGTGCCACGTTGTGGCGGATGTCCTTGGTTGACCACTGATGAGACAGGCGCAGTTCCTTGCTCCATGCGGCGCCTGAAAGAGCGGTGGCCATTGCCAGGCCAGCGACGAGGGATGTCAGTTTGAGCTTCATGGTATTCCTCCCGGTCCGGGCAGATTTTTGCCGGACGCTTCACGTGTTGAATTCGTTGGCAGGGCGATGCCTGCTCTTTCAGACTACGGCATTCTTGAGCAGAGTCAATATTCTTGTATACAAGAATTTGCTTGTTGAATGCACATTGTTCGCTTTAGAGTTGTGGACACCATGAACGAAAGAACGGCAGATCACATACGCGAAACGCTGGAGCAAGCCATCCTGACGGGTGAGTTTGATGACGGTGTCCGGCTTGACGAGATCAAGCTCTGCACCCGGTTCGGCGTGTCGCGGACACCTGTGCGTGAGGCACTCGTCCGGCTTGCTGCTTCCGGTCTTGTAAAGGCTATCCCGCGCCGGGGGGCGTTTGTGCGCATGCCGGGTTTCGTTGAGGTCGTCGAGATGTTCGAGGTGATGGGCGAGCTTGAGGGCATGTGCGGCAGGCTGTCGGCAAAGCGCATCAGTGACAAGCAATTAAAGGCTTTTGCAACTGCCTGCGAAAAGTGTGAAAAGGCTGAGGCGGCTGGTGACACGGACCGCTATTACCGCGACAATGAGACATTTCACCAGATACTCTATGAGGCCAGTGGCAATGAATATCTGAGATCACAGGCTGTTCAATTGCAGAAACGACTGCAACCCTTCAGGCGGCTTCAGCTGCAGGTGCGTGGCCGGACACGGCAGTCGCTTGATGAGCATCGAAAAATTTTGAAGGCGGTTGAAACCGGTGATCAGTCTGCAGCAGAAAAACTGCTGCGCGACCACGTGACTGTTCAGGGAGAGAAGTTCTTCGACCTGATGCGCGGATTGAACAAACCGGCATCGCGCAAGGCGGGATAAGCCGCGCGACAATGAATTGGTTGGCAAACTGAACTCAGCTTGCATGATAGCGTTGGGATTTTCGCTATAAAGCGATCAATCAGGGTGTCCACGGTGCAAGATCAGGGTTTGTCAAAGCATACAGGTGCGCGGAATGCGGGTTTGGCTCTGGGCTCCATTGGCGTGGTTTATGGCGACATTGGCACCAGCCCGCTGTATGCGCTGCATGCGCTGCGTGAAGCCATCACTTTCGCCGCCCGTGACGGGCTGACCGAACCGGAAATTCTCGGCGTGGTGTCACTGATTGTCTGGGCGCTGACAATTGTCGTGACCTGCAAATATGTGATCCTGATGTTGCGTCTGGACAATCAGGGCGAAGGCGGGATTCTTTCCCTGCTGGCGCTTGTGCAAGGTGCTGCGGGTCGGCGAATGGGATTGCTGTTTCTCGGCATTGCAGGCGCAGCACTGTTTTACGGCGATGCCATTATCACCCCGGCCATTTCAGTTCTTTCCGCAGTCGAAGGGTTGAGTCTGATCAGACCCGAACTCGGTCATTGGGTTCTTCCGTTGACTTCAATTATTTTACTTGGTGTGTTCTGGTTGCAAAGCCGGGGAACATCCGCCGTTGCAATGTGGTTTGGACCGATCATGTTTTTATGGTTTGTGGTGCTGGCCGGGCTGGGCCAGTACTGGATCGGGCAGGCACCGCAAGTTCTCTGGGCATTGTTGCCAACATATGCAATCAGGTTTTTGATTGAGCATGCTGCAATCGCCACTGCTGTCGTTGGCCTGATATTCCTGGCTGTGACCGGTGCCGAGGCGCTTTATCTTGATCTGGGGCATTTTGGCAAGACGCCCATTCGCATGGCGTGGTGTTGGGTGGTGTTTCCTGCCCTTTCGCTCAATTATCTGGGGCAGTGCGGTTTGATCCTCTCCAATCCGGATTCCCATACCAACCCCATGTTCCTGATGCTGCCGGACTGGGGGGCTGGTCCCGTTTGTCCTGCTGGCAACTGTGGCAACGGTCATCGCCAGCCAGGCCGTTATAAGCGGGGCGTTTTCCATCACCCGTCAGGCGGTTCAGCTTGGTCTTCTGCCAAGGCTGAATATACAGCACACATCAAAAGCGCTTGAGGGCCAGATATATGTGTCTGCCGTAAACTGGATGCTGTTCGCCTGTGTGATTGCGCTGGTATGGTCGTTCGGCAGTTCACAATCACTGGCAGGTGCTTATGGCATTGCAGTGTCAGGCGACATGATTGTCACGTCCATGCTGGCTGTCATTGCGCTATGGAAATTCAGAAAGCTGGACCTCTGGATTTCAATGCTGATCATCGCTCCGTTCTTTCTGGTTGAACTGCTTTTCTTTGGGGCAAATCTGCTCAAGGTTGCGGACGGCGGTTACGTGCCGCTTATGGTGGCCTGCATCCTTGGCCTGCTCATGGTGTCATGGCTGCGCGGTGCCAGCCTGATTTCCGAACGCTCACAGCGCAACTCCGTTCACCTGTCTGACGCTACCAGAATGCTGTCAAAATCGGCTATTGGCCGGGCCGGGGGAACAACGGTGTTCATGACGGCTTATGCAGACGTGGCGCCGGCCGTGCTCATGCATAATTTCAAACACAACAACATCATCCACAACCAAAACGTCATTGTCAGGATAAAAGTGGAAGATGTGCCGCGCATTGCGTCGCGCAACCGGGCGACTGTCTCCAGGCTGAATGAGGATTTTCATTGTGTTGAACTGCGTTACGGGTACATGGAAACGGTCAACATTCCAAAGGCCCTGCATGCCTGTGCCAAGTATGGCATAGAGTCAGAACCGATGAAGACGTCCTATTTCCTGTCTCGCCGGACAATCAAATGGGCAGCGACTTCACAAATGCCATCGTGGCAACGCGCAATATTCATTGGGCTGACCAGGGTGGCGAATCCCGCAACCACCTATTATCGAATACCGCCAGACAGGGTGATCGAACTGGGGCAATACATCGCCATCTGAATGTCAGAAATATCTCTCGGCCCCGGGCCATTGCGCTTGCGTGTATCTGTCGCCATGAGCAAAACCCGGC
>Ga0307379_10003991_pt1 | contig 21196 bp, 6 predicted proteins | sample UN2MG_FD_202237 | JGI IMG/M metagenome (GOLD analysis project Ga0307379, IMG submission 202237) | Soil microbial communities from Risofladan, Vaasa, Finland - UN-2 | ecosystem: Environmental > Terrestrial > Soil > Coastal area > Acid sulfate soil | place: Finland: Risofladan, Vaasa | collected... | reverse complement strand
TTGCCGCCGGTCTACACGATCCCGGCACCGGAGTACGTCAACGTGGCGAGCGACCAGTATCGCTCGGCCATCTTGTTGCGTACCGACCCTACGACCGAGTATCTGATCTGGGCTGCCAACACCGCCAATCTCGGAACCGTAGACAGCTTCACGATTTCCAACGAAGGCACCGGGACTATCCCTGAAGGTGAACTGGAAGTTGCCAACACCAACGACCCGTCCGAGCCTTTCACTGACGGAACCACACGTCTCGTCCTTGTTGATGATGCCAACCGAACCATCTCGGTTCTGACTTCGGCCACCGTCACCCGTGGAGATAACGGAGTAGCCGTCGATGTTACGTCTGCTCCTTTCAACCCGGTGACGGGCGTTCTGGACATTTCGACCAACCCCGTTCTCCTCCTAGCACTGGGTGGTGGGTTCTCTTCAGATCGAGGCGACCGTCTTCAAAGCGTCGAATACTCGGTAGCGCCTCCGACCTTCTGGTGGACCAAGAACGATCTTTACGAGCTTCGTTTCGTATGGAACGGAGCCGTCCAACGATGGGAGCCTCTCAACGGGACTCCTCCTCGTGACCTGGGCATCTTGATTTCGGGGGAAGAGTATCTCCTGAGTCCTGCACCGACGGTGACGTTGGGTGAGTACCTTCCAGGGGACAGCTCGGTAGCCGATAGCTACTCGATGGTCCGCATTGGATCTCGTCCCGACAGTTCGTCGATCCCTGTTGCTCAGCCCGTGGCGGGCTCTGGCTTTGGAGGTCTGCTTGTTGTCACGGACGAAGAGGCCGATGAAGAGTACGACTTCTCGACCAACCCAACAGATGCGGGCGTTGTCGGAAACACCACCGGCAAGATCCAGTGGAACCCGACGTTCCTTGACGAGTTCGCGGGGCAAACGGTTTTCTATTCGTACCGTGGTTTCGTTGACCAGGATGAAGTCGAATCGTTGGGTGCTTTGAGCACCGCCGATTTGCAGCCCTTGTTTGTGGCACCGATCCCTGGGCCAACCGACTACCCCTTCATCCGAATCGGATCGCGCAATGCTTTGGAAGCCTTTTTGGTGGAAAGCGATGCAGCATTGGGGAATCAGGTTGTCGTTGAGGGGCAAGTCGCCATCAGCCTGACCACTGGGCGTATGAAGTTCAGTGAGGCGGACATCGCCAAGACCGACCCGGAGTCGCTTTCTTTCAACAAAAGCTACCTGGGCGCTGAAGTCTTCTTTGACGGTGTGAGCCTCTCCCAGCGACCCATCACCCTGAGAGCCCCTGTGGCCCTCGTGGACGGGAACGGCGACCCCGCACAGATTGCTGGGGACAGCCCTCGATACATCCCTGACGCGGCCCCTGTGGTCACTCCTGGTATCTCAGGAGTGCAGTTCACTCCTGACACCACGGGCACCCTCCCCAACACCACAACAGACCCCTCCATCCGGCCCAATCCTTCAGGACTTGTGCGGGATGTACGCGGTCCTTGGGACTTGATCCTGTTCGGTGAGGCGGGGCAGTTTCGCACGATTCGTTTGGTGGACGACGATGACGAAATCCCCAAGTTCGCTTTCCGCATTCCACGAGGCGTTGCCATTGTGGATTTACGTGAGGGGAATGGAGGGTCTCGTGTCTATTTGTCCAAAGAAGACCAATCGCGGTTCAGCGGAGAGCTTCTTTACTTTTTGCAATCTGGTGTCGAACCCGCCGTATGGGCCAACCAGACACAGATCTTTTCTCGGGTGCGTCAGGAGTTTGTTCTGGTGGGCACCGAAGTGTTGGTCTTCAGGATCGGCAACAGCATTTTCACTTGGGATGCTTCAACTGATCCAGGTGGCGTAGCGACATCTGCTGGTGGAACATTCACGCCCGCGGACATCGCCACCAGTCTCGATGCGGTCATCACCAACGCGGGTTCGGCGGTGGTTATTGGAGACAGGGTTGTTCTTCAAGGAGCCTCCCAATCCAACGGAGTGTTTTACGGGACCATTGAGATCGGTTTCGGTCCCAACGGAGAGAAAGACCTATCTGGCCCCACGGCTTTGGGTTTTTTGCCGGGTTGGATTGTCCGGGTCACTTCCCCATCGGTAGTCAACCCGCCGCCGGACCTGAACTGGCTCCCCGACTCAGGTACGAACCTTGGTGTTTTCCGCAGTCCGCTCAACCTGAACGGCAGCAAAGACGACATCAGCGATATCAACTCCATCGCTCGGTTCGACAACATCGTTCTTCAGAGTCAGATCCCAGCAAGTCCTATTGTCTTGTTGCCACGAGTGCCGCTTGAAGATGTGGCCGGGTACGACGAGAACGTCTTTTTTTCGATCCAAGACGGTTTCAACCAACGTCTCCTGAAAGACTACGAGACGGTCTTTTACGAGTTCGGGTTGGGCAAGTTCTCATGGACCACGACCTCTCGGGTTTTTGGTCAAATCGAACAACCAACGCCTTCGCTCCCTCTTGGGAACGCGGGCATCATCCCGACTTCGTTCCAGTGTCCCGGCAAAGGGCTTCGTGTCTCTGAAGGGGGACCGTTCCTTGAGAAGCAACTGGGGGTGGACTTCGACCTTCTTGATGGGGGAGCTTCAGGGCTTGCTAACCTCATCAACTCCGTGGGGACCTCTGTGGTCCTGGGCGGCCGAGGATCGTTCACGGCTGGTGGAACAACCTTCACCGACCCCAGTGCGGACATCGACTTCGTGGCGTTGGGGGTCAAAGCTGGCTACCAGCTTGAAATCGAGCGAGGAGACGCAGCCGGGGTCTACATCGTCACGGCTGACGCCACGGCAACCAACTCCCTGGAAGTCTCTCCAGCGTTTGCGGTCTCCGGCGAGAACCTTCCGTGGCAGTTGTTTGAGGGCATCGACAAGGACAGCTTCGATCCAGGCATCCTGGCTGATGTTGTCTATTCGGCTTTCAACCATCTCCCTGAAGAACCTTTCCGTATCCGGCAGCTCTCCAGCGTAGGAGACCTTCCTGCGGATGCGGCGGCTCAAACAGCTACCCGTCTTTCCGCGTACATGGCGGATGCGCTGTCCTCTGGCCGCAGCATCAACATGCGCTTCGGACTCCCCAATGCGAGTCCCACCTCTTCTTTGGTGGGGTTGACGCAAAGTGTCCTTGGAACCTTGGCCAATGACACTTTGGTTGTTCCTAATGTGTCGTCCGAACGGTTTGCGAACGGCAACTTCGACATCCGGGTCAACACCAGGACGTACACGTTTGCTGCTGGTGATCTCATCAAAGTAACCACCATCACGCCAAGTTTGGCTGGGGACGTTATCGAGGTCCAAGAGTCCGATGGTCTGCTGAACTTCGGTGCTGACGTGTTCGTGCAGTTTGAGGGTTCGGATGCGGTGTACGCCCAAGCGTTCCTCGATCCCGACCTGAGCCCAGTTGAGCTTCCACAGGGCACGACCGAGTACAACCCTGCGGATGGGCTGTTGAACTTCTCCGCAGCCGACATGGCGCAGTATGGCGGAACGACGACGTATTTCGTCGAACAGATGATCACAACCAACAACCAGGATGTGACCATCAACGCCATCCAGGGATCGTTTGCCTTCTCCAAGCCCCTTCGTGAGTTCCAAGTCGTCGAAGTCGATTATTTCTTGGCGAACAGCGGAAGTGGCACCCTGAAGCTCGTCGATAACCCTGACGACCCCGAGACTCCACCACAGCCGGTCAGGATCATTGAGTTCCTTCCGTTGTTTGTTCGGGAAGAGGTCGCCACGCCCACAACCACAGGGGAGGTCCAGTATTGGGACTTCAACCCCACGGAACGAACCACCCGAGCGGACATCGACACCCTCGTTTGGATCGGTGGCACGTTGACCAACATCGGGTCGAGCCCGGAGTCCATCACAGAGTTTGAGACAAGCCGAATCAACTTCAAGATCCCGGTTCCTGAGACTGAGGTTGTCAAGATCAACTACGCCGTGCTTGAAGCTTTCGGTGGCGAAGAGACGTACACCTGTTCGCAACAGCCCGTCTATCGTCCGCCTTTCTTCATTGAAGCCAACAAGACCAGTTTTGAGTTGGCGGAAGACCGGACTGATGATGTCCTCCCTGGGCAGCTTCTTCGGTTGGGAGCGGCTCCCTTCTATCTGACGGCTGTGACCTACGACGCTGCTCTGGATGTCACGACCGTTGAGTTCATCCCTGAGACCACACAAGAAGCAGGGTCGCGGAACGCAGGAGATGAAGCTCCTGCTTTGTTGTCAGGCATCCCTATTGCCAAGGACTACAACCCAGACGCTCCCAATGGTTTCTGGCAAGAGGTCACGGCCCCATACCAGCCCGTCAACCGTGGGTACGTCAACATCATCTTCCTAGGGGACTTCACGCAGCTTGCTGTGACGGAGCACATTCTGGAGATCTCAGGTCTCCCGTTTGTCATCACGGGTTCGACGCTCTCGGATGATGGGACCAAGACCACGATTGACGTGTCGGCTCCTTTCCCTCGTGGGTTTGGCTTCGGTACCGACCCCGTTCGTATCTCGGTTCGTCCGATCTACGCGATTGGGTCCACGCAGTTCTTGGGCCGAGGTGGTTTGTTCCCAGGGTCGGCGTTCGATGCAGTCTTGTTTGGAGAAACCAGTGCGGGTGTGCCCCTTCCCGGCAGGGTTCTACGTCCGGCCATCGACTACGAGATTGACGCAGACACAGGGGAGGTTGCGTACCTCAACCCTCCAGAGGGCCCAATCCTCCCAGGGGAGACGCTCTATCTTCGGCACATTCAGGTCGCTCTCCTGTCGCCGTTTCTCGACAACGACGTAACCATTGTCCCGGCGTTTACGGCTTCGTACACAAACGTCATCGTCCCTTCCGACGACAATGGCATCGCGGGTCGCATCCTCAAAGGGACGTTCACCTTCTCCAACCCGGATTCCTTCTTTTACCGGGCAGTGCCTCTCCTTGAGTACATCGGTGAAGTCGCTGAGAACGTAGCTCGGGACATCTCTGCTCGGCTTCCTTCACAGGGACCGGCAGCGGCAGTTCCCCCTCCGGCGAACAACGCCAACCAAGGACGACTTGGACTCAAAGCTCAACTTCGGGATTTCCAAGACCAAGACCGAGCAGGTCGAGTCTTCTTGGAGTTCTACAACGAAGTCATCGTCCCGTTTGAGCAAATCCTTGAGACCATCTCGGGCAACATCGTCGGCGACCGTGATGGGAAGTTCCGTTTCTTCATTGGGCGTGGCAAAGAGATTCCGCCTCCCGGATACGAAGACGCCATCACGGGTGATCTCAACGAACGTAATGCGTTCACGGAAGTCTTTTTGGCTTTCAACGCAGCGTTGTGGTTCCTGACCCGCGACCCGGTGGTCGATCCCGCATCAGCAGTGCTGGCGGGAGATCAAATCGAAGGAAACTTCCCCGACTCCGACCTCCTTGGGGACCTCATCGGTGAGCAGCGTCTGGTGGTTCAGAACGATGTGGACGACATCGTGCTTATTGGGCGAACCCGTAAGCGCATCAAGAGCCTCCTCCCGTTCAAACTCCAAGCGTTTGGTCGCTTTCGTCGAATGGGGGAGCCAAACCGGTTCTCCCGGGTTTTCCCCGAACGCACCGAAGCTTTCACGCAACTTGATCCAGGCATCAATTCGGACCTGGACGCGACGCCCATCAAGAAGGGCGTGTACTCGTTCCGCAAACGCATCAGCCGACTGTCGTTCAAGGGCGGCATCTCGTTGCCCAAGCGAGCCAGCACCTTCAAGAAGGCGATTGGCCAAATCGAGAACCCCGTACTTGGTCAAATCGAAAACGTCTCTTCCGTAGATGTTGTCCTTCGATACCCTCGTGCGCGCATCTTCGCTTACTCCAACATCGGATTCCCGGAGTTGGATGACGACATGGCGGCTGCGGGCTTCCCCACGTTCACCGATGACCCCCGTCCGGCAGTGATTGCCACGGTTCTTCCGTTTAGCGAGTTCCCGCTTGCAGACAACGGGTTGCCAGACCTGTCGCAGCTCATCGCCAATGGTGGCTCCTTACCGGACTTGTCCACAGGAGATCCCACTTTGTTCACCCCTCCGTGGGAGACCATTGCGGACGCATCACGTAAACCGATGGTCTCGTTCGGTCGCCCGGATGGTCGCATCATCGACGTGGCCACGTCGGACAGCTTCTCCTATTCGTTTGGTGGCCTTGATTTCACGGTCACCAAGAAGGTCTTTGTTGGTGAAGTCGCACTGGGTTGTGTCATCACGTTCACGGACCAAGACAACTCCGGGCCTCTCGGACCCGGTGCGGTTTTGGAGCTTAGTGAAGACCCGGCATCGACCGACGCACCCATCGAGCTGTTCCAGGGCGACACAGTGTTCGTCACTCCCCCAGATGCTCAAGTGGCTTCGGATGTGGACGCGGCACCTTCTCAGACCGAGAAAAAAGAATACGCCACCGGTCTTCCGGGATTTCGTATTCAGTTTGATCTACGGGTGGATCGCTCAGACGGTGAGTTCCAAGACAACTCTTGGCCCTCTTACGACGATCCTTCCCTCTTTGGTCTCAAAGAGATCTTTGGACAAGACCCTCCCAAGCCGATGGACTACATCGACGCGGATGTGAAGTTCCGCAATGGGAGCATCACTCCGGCACCGATTCCAGCACTGGTCGGCGGGTTCACCAATGACAGCGGCGATTACACGCTGCCGTACCTGTACGCTCAGAACACGGAGATTGACCGTTTGGGTCAAGCGGCTTCGGCTTTCCTTCAGCTTCTGACCCCGGACACGTCGGTCCCCAGTGCAGTGTTCCCTGATGAGATCCTGGGTTCTGACGGAACCATCTTGGGCACCTTCTCAGGTAGCAACCTTCCCGCAGTGCTGCTGACTTCTCAGGATGCACAGCCTGTCATCACGGCTGGAGCCTACACGCCTCACTCGGGCATCGGGAATGTCGGAGCCTATGACTTTTTGTTCGTCGAAGCAGGACAAGCAGGGATTCCCAACGGATCGCAAGGGATGTTGTCCGTCGGCTCCGTGGTAGGTGGAGCCTCCGGTTCGGTCATTAGTCCCCCACGGTTTGTGACTCATTCGGTTGTGGGGGACAGGTTCCGCTATCGCCTGCGAACGGCGATGTCGTTTGTGAATCAGAACGTCATCCCGGCCCCGGCAACCGTGGGCATGGTCATTGACCGACCGTTGACCGTCACGCGTTTCAACATCACGTCGGTGTCGTCCGGGTTGGTTGTTTTCAACGACGGTTCGGCTGGTGGTTTGACGGGAGGGTTGAACAACATCATCAACCCCGGCGCTCCTTTCGCTTATCCGGCCAACGACAACGCCATCACCATCCATGTCTGGACTGCGGATGATGGGGGCGGCTCTCCGTACTTGCAGACGGTCATCCTCAAAGGGTCCGGTGGTGTTTGGACGGCTCAGACACAGGTTCCGGCACCTGGCCCTCTCATCCCCATCGTGGGTTTGCCGACAGCAGACGACAACTTCTTGACGGTGGACACGGCAGTTCCGATCTTCACCATCGCTCCTGTCCCGGCTCCCGGTGATTTGCCTGAGAACCCTTTGAGTCCCGGACAGTCGGTACCGTTGTGGTTCACCGTTGATGTCGATACCTCTTCGGCGGCGACGGTTGCCGACCCCGCAGCCAGCTTGACGGGTTTCATTGCTGTTGACCGTCTGACTTTCGACGAAACTCTTGATCTACGAGGGATGCTGCCCCGCGATGAGGTTTCACCAGATGCGGGTGGCCCAGATGTTTTCTCCGAACTGGAGGTCTTCTGGGTAACTGGAGCAGCTACGGATGTCTTAGCAGTCAACGATCCTGCTGAAGTCAACGGAGGTGTGCCGTTCACCTTCTTGCGGCAAAGCGACTTCTACCCCTTTGCTGGAAGCACGTTTGATTCTGTTGGCACAGGCGGAACGGGCCGGGGCACGGTCAAGGTTCCAGCTTTTGAGGGGCATGGGAACACTCCCATCGTGACGGGCGACGACATTACGTTTTCGGCCATCCCTTCGTCTTCACGCGACGAAACGGGTTTGATCTCAGGGGGCACCGGCACCGCAGGCATTTCGGGAATTACCCCCGAGATGCAGAACTTCCGTTTGCTGTCTCCCAGCTTCTCGGTCGAGACGGTGTTGCCTGGTGACATCCTGACCATCAGGGGTTCGGCGGACGCTACTCCCAAGGGTTCGTCAAAGGCCGGAACGCATTTGGTCAAGCACGCTGTTGAAGAGACCGTGCCTGGGGCGCGTGAGCTGGAGTTGACGACAACGACGTTGCCTTTCAACACCGGGGTCGGGTTCACCCAAGTCCGCTTCCCGGTTGTCACAGCTTTCAACGCAAATGCGACCAACCGCATCACCGTAGACAACGTGTTGTTGGCCGACGGAGTGACTTCAGCGTTTGCCCCGACAGGTCGTTTGTACGTGTTGACGGTATTTGACCAAGAACTTCCTGCAACGGGTTGGTTGGCCAACAACTATTACATGGACTACACGGCGGTGAACACCGTCACGGGGGAGTTCACCATCAACCCCGCAACCATTTCGACCTTCGGAGGGACTCCGGCTACGGTTGCGGATTTGGATGCCTTGGCTACGGGAACCACGATCGTGGCTGGGTTCAACCTCATGGACATCCAGTTCGACAAGGCTCCTGAAGAGGTCTTGCCTCGTAACCTTGTTGGCTTGGCAACAATACCTGGAACGGTAACGGTTGGGTTCACATCCCTTGAATTGGAAAACAGCAAACTCGCAACTTCCGTTCTTAAAACAGCAGCGGCGGGAGAGATTCTGGAAGTTGGTGGGGAGATCAACGTCACTCCGGCAACGCCCATCCCGAATGGCACCTTCGTCAATGACGAAAATGCCTACGTCTACGACAGCATCCCAGAGCACATGGAGCTGGCCCTCCCCGCAGTAGACTGGAACACTCTCCACACGACTTCGCCAGCAGGAGCCATCCTGGCTCTCATGCCCGGCGACTCCATCACCACAGGGGGCGCGCTCGGGTACTCCGCCCAGGCAGGTATCTTCCTTGAGCCTTCCGTTCCGAGGTCCACACAGGATCTCAATGGCCCGGATGTCCAAGTCGTCGATGCGTCACATTCGCTGCCAGCGGCTGATCTAGGGTTCCGCTCCAACTTCGGAGATGCGCCAGGAGCAGTTCCTGTCACCTACCAAGTTCGTCGAATCCGTCGCTACCACGAGCAGCTTGCAGGCATTGGTGAGATCCTTGAACCCCTCAAGTTCGCTTACTTGATTCGTCGAGGCACGGTGACGACTTTTGGGTCAGCTCCGGTTTCGCCCAACGGGGATGTCTACCCTTACGTCATCACGGCAACGGGAGGCACCCAACTGGGTAACTTTGACAGCGAGGACGTGAACATCAACCCCGGAGACACCTTCCGTCTTTTGGACGATGACGGGACGTTGTTGGATGAGGTGGAGATTGCCGCTATCGAAGACGGTGAGACTCTGGCCCTCAAGTCGCCTGGCTTCACCAAGGTCGCTGCCTCCGATGTGGCTGGCAAAGCGTTTGAGGTGTACATGCGGACGGTCCCGGTCCCACATGAGCAGAGCAACGAGCAGCTTCGTTCTCAGATCACGCAGGAGGTCATCTTTGACCGTTCAGCGGACTACCTGACGCAAGACGGCGGATGGGTGCCTACTGAGTCCAACCCGACAGACGCACGTCGTCTTCAAGACACTGACACGTCCATCAACTTTGCTGCCTTGGGTGTCCAAGTGGGCGACATCCTCCTTGTGGACCCCGCCGGAGAGGTGCAAGGACCGGGTGGGGTTCCCAGTACAGGACAAGAGCGAGGGTTCCGTCCTTTTGGGGACCGCAGTGTTCCACAGCGCACTTCAGCTCAACCCGGACAGGAAGTTCCTTTTGAGGCAGGTGGTCCGGCTGAGCTTGATGACAACCGTGGTTGGTATCGAGTCACCGAGGTGCTGGCTGATTCGGTTGTGGTGTCTTCGGACACTCTGTTCTCCCAAGAGATCGCCACAGGCTTTGTCACGGCGGGTTCTGAAGCGATCTACGCGGTGTACCCGACGATCTCCAACTCAGGAGCGCCCTTCTCTTCTCCGCCCATCGTAGGAGTCGAAGGTCAGATGGACTTACGACCTACGGCGTTTGCGGGAGAGTACGGGTCGGGCAGCAACTCGTTCAAAGACAACCTGTTTTCGATTGCACCTTTCACGTATCGGATTTTCCGACCCAGCGGATTGTTCAGCGATGAAGCCATCGACCTCATCCTGATGCACCGTGAGCGTATCTTCAGCTTCTTGGATGTCTTCGGGGTGTTCTTCCGGGGGGACAAGTACGGCAACTACTTCGTCTTCCAACGTGATGAGCACATTTCTGACCTGGGTAACCCGACCATCCCCGACGAAGGATTGGGTGTGATGTCCAACGCTCTTGTGGAAGGGGCGGCTGGTTTGGTCAACATTTCGCCTTACGCGAACAACTCAGATGGGCTTTCGGTGCTCGATCGTCGGTTTTGGGTCAATGACTTTCGCCTTGATGGGGAGTTCCCACCTTTTCAGGCCGGCGTCCCCAGTTACTCCACATTGGAGAGCAACACCAACAACCCCTCTGCTCCTGATGGAGATGGTCGACCAGTCCTTCCCGACCTCATTGACGACGTGCTCAACAACAACGACCAATTCCGCGAACTTCGGCTCGCATGGCTCGATTTCCGGGTGAACCGGGAATCCGGCACTCTGGAATCGGCCGAGAGATTCGCCAAAGAGCTTCCCAAACGCCGTCGAGAAGAACTCAAACAGATGCGACTCGCCGAGTCCGTGGAGAGCATCAAATGAACATCAACTACGAGTACGACAAAGCCAACTTCGATGTCTCCAAGATGACGAAGGAGGAGATCGAGCGTCGTCTCAAAGAGATGGGCTTCCCTGTGGGGGATTGGAATCCTTCGGAGAAGGACGAAGACACAATCATCAAGACGTTGCCGACGTTCAAGAAGCAAGCGCTCCTATTGCAGAAGTTGGGTGAGCTTCTGGGAATGCAGATTGCGGACGACCAGAAGACCATCAACGCGATGGCGGAGAAACGTCAGCGTCTTTTACATGGGGGAGGACGGTAAGTGCCAAACCCCGAAGGAGGACCACTCGATCAAGTATCGGGATCGTGGGGAACCATTGAGTTCGTCACGCCGGATTTCTTGGAGCCGGTGCGTGATGCGGTCAACACCTTCTTCTCGATCCTCATCAACATCCTGAACATCCTGCTGGCGGTTCTGGAGGTTCTCAAGGTCTTCATCGGGGCGTTCCTTGACCCCATCATTGCGATCATCGAAGCCATCCTTGCGCTGATTCAGCAGATCCTCAACGATCTACGCAACGCGGGCCTTTACATCCACGGCGACTTCTACATCATCAAGGGCCCGGATTTCAAAGAGCTTCGCGGAGGGTTTCAAGCCTACGAGCAGCGCATGATCACTCGGTTGGTGGACAAGCGCGACCCCAACCGCCCGGACATTTCGCCCTTCTCCGCCTGCATTGCGGTGTTCCTTTACGTTGGGGCAGATATCTCCAACGTGCAGCGCATCACCCGATTGCTTCAGGGCATCCTCCAGCTTTTCAATCGCAAGCCGCCCAAGATGAAGACCGTCGGCCAGGTCACTCAAGTCCAAGCCAAATACGGTTTAGATGGCGCAAGCGTTCTCACTTTTGGGAAGGGTTTGTTTTCTGCGGTCAAGAGTGGAGGGCAGTCTCCGTTTGATGCAGTCAATCTGACCTGGGCGATGGCCCCGGTGCCGGGCAACTTCCTCACAAACTTCGCTCAGTTCGCTCCCAAGGGTTTCATCATCGAGATCTCGACCGTCCGAGACGGGCTTCCTTTGTGGTTCGATCAACAGGTTGGGCTCCCCACGTTGGAGTTGACTCAGCAGCCAGGCAAAATCAACGGTGGCATCATGTCGGATCCCAACGGAGACCCTGCCTTGTTGACCGGGGGCTACGATCAAATCGAAACCACCGGACTCATCAACTTCAATCAGGCGGTAGCGAAAAGCAAAATCAAACCGGACGGTGCTCGGGTCTATACGTTCAAAAGTATTGCGTCCCAGGCCCCCATCGACCTGGCTCAACTAAGGGACAACGACTACTTCCTTCAGCGTTCCTTCTACGTCCCGGTTTCGGCTAGTTTGTTCTATCCGGGACGCGGATACGGCACGACCATCCTGGCCAAAGATCTTCCGTTTGATGCGGATTGGGAGCAAGACGGAAGCACCGGCAAAGTCAAACGAGGGCCGAAGACCAAACCTACTTCTTACTTTGTCCGTGTCCGAGCCGTTTCGCGTGCCATCAATAGTGTGGAGGATCGGGCCTGGAAGGTGGACAACACTATTCTTCGGCAACCTCAACCGGCGGTTGCGATGGACAACCCGGAGGTCACTCAAGGAGACATCGGAGATCCGTCATTCCCGGTTGAGATTTCGTTCCCCGACGCCAACACCGAAGCGTACCTCCAGTGTGTGACGGAAGCTTTGGCTTTGCTCGTTCTGTGTCGTGCGGACATTGATGTCCTTCTGGGTGAGGGCGACACCGAACTCTTTTTCCCACCAGAAGAGGGGATGAAGGATGCCGATGGGAACCCTATCCCGAGCAACTGGAATGGGTTTGTTCCCAAAGCACGTCGGGCTACTCAGTTGGAAACCAAGGCCCAGGTTCTGATGCCTCGGTTGACGGGGCGCCGTAAATCCGCCAAATACTTCAACCGTACCAAAGTCAACCCTGCGGGATGGCGTCGGAAACTTCGCAAAGCTTGCCTCAACCTGGCGAACGAACTTATTGCGACAAACAACCCTCCAGCTTCGTTGTTAAAAGCTGTGGTGGATCGTTGTGAACCGCTCCTGAACTTCACATTTGGAGGCTCCGCAGAAAACCCACCGGTACACCCCCCTCCTGGTGAAGTGACAGGGTTTTCTATCTTCGATGCTCTCAGCGACAGCAACACGCTGTACGGGCTTGCGCTGAACCAGGCATCTTTGGGGTACGACGGTGACAAACAGGTAGCCCAAGCCTGCTGGAACATTTACGAGAATAAGGACCGCCTTTTTGCCGGGAGTCATTTTTTCATAAATCCAAATGCTCCTGACAGCTCCAGTGACAGTTCGGTGGAGTTCGCTCCTGTTCTCTACTCACGAGCAACGAGCGCCACGAATTCAGATCCGTATGCCCCCGTTTTTGTTGAATACGTCAGGAATTTGATTCCCGATGATGTGTTCGCTGCTGCGCAGTTTGCCCTTCAGGTAGCCGCTGGACCGATCCAACGTCCTCAAGAAGAGGGCTGGATCGCTATTCGGCTGTTCCCCCAAGGGCTGCCAGACATTGACCGTTTTTTCGACCAGCTCCTTGCTCTGCTCAAAGCCATCCAAGCAGCCATCCAGGGGCTTGCCGACCTCATCAACAAGTACATCGAGATGCTCCAGTCCCGCATCATCGAGTTGCAGGCGTTTCTCAACCGCATCAACGCCATCATTCAACAGCTCCTCAACCTGTTTATCTCCATTCCTCCGACTTCAGGATTGGTTGTTGTAGCCAATGGCACAGATGGGGTGCTGAGCGCTCTCGTCAACGCTGACAACAAACCTTTCGATCCTCCTGAGACCTACGGCGGTGGTGTCGTCCTTTTGGCTGGTGGTCTCCCCACCATTGCCCTTGAACTGTTCAAGGCTCTTTTCTCATCGAGCGAATAGATGTCTTTTTCGTACCTTGGTGTTTTCCGCCAGACTCAGTGGAAGTTCTTTCGCTCTTTCGTCTTGAAGGAGCGACAGGCGGTTGATCCACGTCTGGCTGTCATCAAAGCAGAACTCAGACGAATTGGAAGCATCACTGTCAAATACCAAACTTCCTCCACGGTGGTTCGAAATGAGGACGGGAGTTTGGAAACGGTGCCTAAAGTAACGGAGCAGCGAAAAGCGCTTATCGTTAGTGCCGGATCTAGTTTGGAAAAACTCCTGATTGCGTATATCGCTAACGGAGGAAACCCGACGGATATTTCGTTGTTCTTACAACCAGACACTGTGTTTTTTGATGGAGGTAGCGATCCAGAGGACAACCCGAACGATGATCCCAACGCTGAAGTCACGGTGGCACACGTACCTGGCGTCACGGATTTGCAGCCGTATTACGGCATCATCAGTTTGGAAAGCACGACGGGGTACGGGATCGGAGGCCGCAACCCGATGGGTCTTTCCACCTTCAGCCGGGATCCCAATCGGCGTATCGGTCGGGACATCGACATCAGTGACGCAGCAGCAAGCATTGTCATCAAAATGGACTATGCGCGACGGTGGACACGGCAAGCTATCCAAGAGAAACGAAATCTGATGGAGCAGAGGATCATCAAACTCATGGATTTACGGGAACAGCTTATGGAGGAACAAGATGCGATTCTTGTTCAATCCGTAGGTGGGACGGTGGGACGGATGCCTGAACTACCTAGCCCTGAGCTTTTCCATCGAGAGCTTCATTTGTGCAAAATCGTCGAAGCCATCGACGCCGTGTTTTATGTGAAAAACGAAGAGGGCGTCCCGGACATGAACTCCGTCAATCTCGGAACGGGTGAGGACCCTACGGGGTTGTCCATGTACGACACGCTCTGGGCGGACGACCCGGACGACGACATCTTCTCTACTGCATAGAACGCCTATACCCCACCCCCATTGAGGACATGAGTTTCGATTTCCAGCTTGGGCACGAGTGCCGCCACCTAACCATTGAAGAGGTAGTCCCTCTCGGTGAGGACAGGCGAAGTTTGTCTACGCGTCAACCTGTAGCTTCTGCCAACATGGTGAGGATCACGGCGAACAACGTCGTCAACATCCCACCGGAAGGTCGTTTCTCAGCCGCTACTTTGACGGCAGCGAAGTCGGGCCCCTACAGCATCGACAAATGTGCGAACACCCTTACCATCGGGAACCGCACGATGTCGGTAACCGGCATCGTTCTCCCGATTGGGCCCCGTCTCCCAACGGAGCGTATCGTGTCGGTGTTGAACGCTGCTCTGATGACGGCCGGCGTCAAAATCACAGTGACGAGTCGGGACGGCGTGTTGGTGATCCAAGACCAATCTGAGCTTGGTCCCTCTTCGCGTGTTGTGGTGAGCGGGGATGCCGCCAAGACTTTGGGTCTTGATTTCCAAACCAGGGCTCGTGGGCGTCAGGTTTACCCTTCATGGGGGATGGCGGAAGCCACGGAAGTCACCAATCTGGCCAACATCAATGACCTCAAAGTCATCACGACTCGGTTTCCAAAGTTCAACGAGCCGATCCAGGGCAACCCCGTCTTCAAGGTCAGTTATGTGACATACATCCAACGATGTCGTCGATGTCGTGCTACGGGGATCGAGAACGACATCCGGTTCGCTGCAACGGGAGAGCCTCTCATCGTTCGTAACGAAGATTTGCTCAATCAAGAAGTTCTGAAGATGGTCATCACACGGAAGGGGTCCAACCCTTTCCACCCACGCATTGGCACGACGCTGATGGAACGTATTGGGTCCAAAGCTGGAGGAGCCGTGCGGATGTCCATCAACGAAGATGTGACCCGCGCTGTCACCTTCTTCCAGCGCCTCCAGACGCAGAAGGCCAAACTTCAAGAGATTACGCTCAAGGAGCGGCTCTACAACATCGTCTCGGTGACGACCAACCCGGCTGCCAGTGATCCAACGGTCTTCCAGACCAACATCATTGCTCAGAACGCTTCAGGCGAGCCGGTGTTCATCTCCACAGTCTTCGCAGCTCCCGGCGCTGCTGCATTGGTTGGCACGAACGGTCTGTCACTGGGTCTTGCGCCTCTCGGGATTCCAGGGTTCTAAACATGGCCACCACACCACAAGTCTACGGCCCCGACGGCGTACTTCGTGTCACCACGGTGTACTCGACGACTATCCCCAACCAGTTCTACAAGGGAGTCGTAGACAGCGATACGGTGGACATGGAGATCTCCATCCGTGGGGGTCCTTTCGTTTCCGACCCGGACTTCATTGTTTTTGAAGGAACCGAGTTTCAGATCCCCAACCCATCCGCTTTTGCAGATGGTCTTGAACTAGCCTCGGGTGAGAACATCATCCGTATCCGCTCCATTTCGTTTTCAGGAGCGGTGTCCGCTTCTGCGGAGATCCGGGCCACGTTGGTTCAGCAGTCGGACATTGGCGTCATCGCTACGGTGCCGACCAACTTCACTGTCGAGCGCACCAACGACAGCGTTGTCCTTCGTATCCAAGGAGTAGACGACTCCCGGTTTCGTGGCATCAACTTCTATGCGTCTCAGTTCAGTGGCGGTGGCGCCACCGGATACCAGCGCATCAACATCGACATTGCAGCGGATGGTGCTCCCGAATTTGAAGCCCAAACTCTGGCTTCGTTTCAATCGGACAATGCGATTGCCACGAACGCCGATGGCACGGTGGCTGCGGACCCCCTGTACGTCAAAGTCCAAGAGACTCAGACTAAAGGCGGCGACATCATTGAGCGCCTTGAAGATGTGACGCTCACCCCTGAGCTTGCAGCGGCCATCACAGAGAACGAGCAAAAGAATTTGCTCAAGACGGACTTCGTACAGCAGTTTGAAGTCCCTGAAGGCACGACGAGTATCCGTTCCAGCTACGTGTTGGAGACGGTGGTTGAGAGCTTCTTCTATTCATTCAACCACAACCGTCTGGCAGGTCCGACCAACACCCCCGCTACGGTTCCCATTGGAGGATTCGCTAGCCTTCCGACAGATCAGCCGTTGTTTTATGTGGCCCGGTCGGTTTTTTACGACGAAGAGGCACTCACTGAAATCGAATCTCCGAACTCCATTGAGGTAGCCGGCAACCCGACCATTGTGACATTGACTGTCGGATCTTTCCCCACGGTCTCCCAGCTCCAGATCCAGCAGAACGTAATCACCGACCTCCAACGAACGACTCCTGAAGTTTCGTTGCAACCAGGAGCGGTTATTAGGGACGTGTTCGTGGACCCCTTTTCTGGGGAGACTGTCCGGCTTCGATTCCTGACGGACTTCCTTCACCGTTCGCAGTCGTTCGACACGTTGCTCGCCATTGATGGTTTGACGGCAGCCGGGAACCCTATCCCCGTCACCCAGTCGGCGTACAAGACAGCCCTTCAAGCTGCGTTTGCACTTTCGCGCCCAGATGACGCGCAGTTCATCATCGACCAGACTTTCGATCAACTAGCTGCGAGGAACGGGAAGACACGTCTCAGTGGCAAACAAGCCCGTGGCATCGTCACCTTTTTCACGAGGTCTACGCCCACCAGGACGTTGGTCATTCCTTTGGGAACTCGGGTTTCCAGTGGCAGCGTCACGTATGCCACAACGCAGGATTCACGGATTCCTGTTGAGAACTCGGCGGCCTTCTTTGATCCAACGACCGGGCTCTATTCGGTGGATGTGCCGGTTCAAGCCGAACAGACCGGAACGGCCGGAAACGTCAGTCGTGGCCAGATCGGTTCCATTGTCAGCAACGTCCCTGGACTTGCTGTTACCAACCAGAACCGCACGTTCGGAGGCGAGGGGGTTGAAACCAACATCCAATTGGCTACTCGGGCTCGCTCCGCCCTGGCATCCGTAGATGTTGGTACGGAGCAAGGCATCCGTCAATCAGCAGCGGATCAACCCGGTGTCGAAGAAGCCAACGTCATCGAAGCCGGAAACGCGCTCATGCAGCGGGACTTCGACCCCACCAACTCAGTGCATGTTGGTGGGAAGGCGGATGTTTGGATTCGTGGCTCCGCTACGGGCACAGTGTCCGACACGTTCGCTTTCATTTTCCAAGAAGCATTCGACGTACAGTTCGTCCTCATCGGCAACCCGTTGAGTTTGATCTTCCGTTCGCTCGACCCGTCGTTGACCGAAGACAACCCTCTGTCCGAGATGTTGGATTTCCAGTCCCTTGGGCTTGGGTTGCGGAACGCCAGCAGTGGGAGCTACTTCAACCTGGACGGGTACACGGTTCTCGATTTCCGAACCATTCAGTTGGCGCCCACACAGCCCTCCGTTTCTTTGGGGGATGTGGTTCTGGGGGATTACCGTTACGTCATCAGTCGTGACTTCGTGTTGCCACGTCAGCCGGTCAGTTCGGTGGTGTCGGTCACAGGGCAGGTGTCTGGGCTTCTCCCGGCGTCGTCCGTGCAGTTGTGGCGTGTGTCTGATCCACTCGTTCTTGGACGCAGTGCCCAAGCAGGAGCGTTCATTCGCATTGTGCCGACGGAGGGTGTCCCGTCGGGGAACTTGATCCCCATCACGTCGGAGTCTCACGTCATCATTGGTGAGTTCAACGAGAACTTGAACAACTTGGGGGTCAGTGTTTTGACTATCCAAGTTTACAACAACACCCGAACGATCCAGTACCGTGGTCCCAACGATCCATCGGGGGTCAGCGACTACACCATCATCCCCGGAACCGAATCGACCTCGACAGCGATTCGTCGCATCCCTGGTGGAAACATCACGTCCGGCCAGGTTCTTTTGGTGGATTACTCGTACAACGAGAACTTCGTCGTTCAGTACACGACCAACCAAGTCATCGTTACGACTCAAAACGCCATCGACAATCTCAAGGGTGTCACTTACGACATCCTTGTCAAAGACGCGGTGGCCTCCCCTATCGACATTTCAGCGACTGTGGTCAAGCAGACGGGGTTTCCGACCAACGCGATCCAGTCCGGGGTGCAGACCAATTTGGAATCTTTCCTCCGAGGGCTTCCGATGGGGGCATCCATTCGTCAGTCGGACATCATCACGGTCATTGATTCGACCAATGGTGTTTCATTCGTTACGACGCCTCTGACCAACCTGGCGCGTGATGCAGGCGTCGTGGTTATCCGTGAGCCTCTGACGACAGCAAGCAAGGGAGACAACACCATGCTTCTGGGGACCGACAACCAGCCGTACTCCTCTTCGACTGTGAAGGTCTGGCTCATTGAGGACGAGTTGAGCGCAGCCACGACAACAGGTGGTGGCCGCGAAAATGATTTCCGAGGTGTCTTTCAAGATGAGAAGGAGATGACGCTTCAGACGGCGGACCCTGCTTCGTTGCAGTCTGCTCCAAACAAAGCGTTCATCATCGGGAACGTGGGGCTTTCGATCCCTGGGTTCTCAGACGATGCCACGCTAGAAGCCCAGTTCCCCACCGCAACGTCGGCGGAGATCGCAACGAAGCGCCAGGAGATCACTCAAAACCGCATCTTGGTTTCGTTGTCCAACGACGACCGTCCTTCAATCCATGCCTACACCGTCACATACGTCGTGTCTGTGGCGAATCAAGGTCCACGGAACATCAACGGCGGTGAGTTGGAGTATTTCACGCTTGGTGATTTGGTGCTCACCGTGGCTGAGGATGGATAATGGCGAAGGACAAAACCCCTAAGAAGCCGTTTCTTCCAAACGCCATCCCGCAGAACCCGGCTCCCGTTACCCTGCGGGGGCAACAGACGACGACAACCAAGCAGAACATCGTCGATGAGATCCTCACGACGTTTCGACGGGTACTTGCTTCCAACTACGTCGCACAAATCCCTGGGCCGTATTACTACCTCCAGTTCCAAGCGGCTGCTGAGACCCTTGCTGATCTCCAGATCCTCCTGACCGAAGCTTCGCTTGATAGCGATGTGGATTTCACCCGGCCGGAGTTCCTCTGGCAGATGGTCGGCACACTGGTGTTCCCAGATGTGTCCAACAACCAGTTCCCGATTATTGACGGAGACCTGACGTTCCGGTGCTTTTTGAAGCGCATGATCGAGTTGTTGCTTCAAGGTGGAACGCTGCCCACACAAGAAGAGGGTCTTGAGCTTCTGACGGATGCTCGGATCACCGTGTTGGAGAAGGTAGCGTTCCAGTACGATCCCAACTCGGCGTGGGGACTCAACGACCAACACACGTTTGAGATCAACGTCGAAGACAAGACGACGTGGACTGGTCCCGATGGCGAACTCATCGAAGGAGAGTTCGGGACGGGATTCCCGCTTGACCCCTTCATCCTTCAGTTCAACAACGGGTTGATCCTACGAGCGCTCAAGCCTGCCAAGGCGTTGTTTGATTACCGGCATCTGTTCCGGGAGAACTTCGGACAGCTTTTCGCGGATTCGCCCTTTTTCGATCTTGAGCCCTGGTACTACGAAGATTTCCGCAAGTTTTGCATTGGGATGAAGGAGATCCTGAGCAGTGCTGGCGAAACCATTGCTGCTTCGGACCTCGTGCTGTTCACGGATGTCACGTTGGATTTTCGTTCGGTCTGTCCTGGCGCGATGCTTGAGATCTTGGATGGTCCAAACGCATCGGCTACGAATGGTGGAAACGACTCGTATCGTTTGGGTGTTCACCGGGTTACGTCAGTTTTGCGGATGCCTTTTGGCGCAGAAGACGTGGTGCGTCCCTATACGACAAGCCCAACAGGACTTTCGGGAAATGTGACCATTGCTGCGGACGGGGAGTTGGACGATCCCAACCAGGATTTCTCCAATGCGGTGGAAGGCGAAGTCCTGACCATCACAACCGGGCCAAACTCCGGCAGTTATCGCTTAGATGTGCTTTTGGGAGCCAATGGCGGCCCGATTGCGCAAGTCCCGGCAGGTTCGGGGGTCACAGGTGTGCAAGTCGCGCCCTGCATCCTCCAGCTCAACAGTCGCATGATCCAGCCAGCGACAGGGCAGTCTTACCGGGTTTCGGTGGAACGCTTGGGCACTCAGGTGCCGTACACCGTGCTGGGAGAGGACGCATCGGCTCAGTTCTACTTGTGACTCGGTGGCGGGCCTATAGGTCCGCCTCATGTAGAGCCGCCGACTTCCCGGCTAAGGGATCGATATGACCGCACTTATCCAAAGCCTCGTAAACGGCGCAACTCCGGTGGTCGGGCAAAGCCGCAACGATCTCCGTGCGGGCGATACCGTTCAATTGGATGCCCTCAATCCGGCAACCAGTTACTCCTGGTCCATTGCGTTTGCCCCTGAAGACAAAGACGGTACGCCGTCGTCAGCTACTTTGGCTGGCAACGTCTTCGGAGCCGGTCCTCTCACTTTCCAGGTTGACTATTCCGGCGCCTACCTCATCCGCCTTGTGGTTGATGTGGGGCTCCCGACCCAAAACGAACAGTACGTCCGTCTTCGTTACGAAACTCTTTTTGGAGACCTCAAACTCGTAGCCGCAGGTGAACGGCGTGACGGCACCGGGATCATTCCCGTTGATGTCTCCGCTGAAGGCTGGGCCAACGATCAAAACT
>Ga0307379_10003990_pt1 | contig 21206 bp, 17 predicted proteins | sample UN2MG_FD_202237 | JGI IMG/M metagenome (GOLD analysis project Ga0307379, IMG submission 202237) | Soil microbial communities from Risofladan, Vaasa, Finland - UN-2 | ecosystem: Environmental > Terrestrial > Soil > Coastal area > Acid sulfate soil | place: Finland: Risofladan, Vaasa | collected... | reverse complement strand
AAAACGTGAGCCGGGCCGCGGTCTTGTGGCCGATCCCCGGCAGTTCGGCAAGCTCTTCGATCATGCGGGTTACTGGAGCAGGCGTCGTCTGCATCGTCCCCCCCAACTACAACAGGCCCGGGATGCCCAACCCGCCGGTGAAGGCCGACATGCGCTCCGCCAGGGCCCGATCCACCTGCTCCAACCCCTCGTTGACGGCGGCGACGACGAGGTCCTGCAACATCTCCACGTCTTCAGGGTCCACGACTTCCGGCGCGATGATGAGCGACTGCACCCGCCGCTCACCGGTGACGACGGCGGTCACCGCACCGCCGCCCGCCGTCGCGGTGACAGTCATCGCGGCGATCTCCTCCTGCGCCTTGAGCATGTCTTCTTGCAGGCTCTGCACCTGCTGGAGCATCCCACCCTGGCCCATCTTCGGGCCGCTGCGCTGTTTGATCTTCCTGACCAATGCAACCTCCCGCAAAAGGCTCGTCTACGAACCGCGCCTGCTCAAGCCCCCGCTTCAGGCCGCTGTACGACCTGTGCGCCCAGGTCCTCCACCGCCGCACGCACCACCGGGTCCATCTCTACCGGCGCAGTGACCTTGCCAGCACTGGATGATTCTGGCGGACGCGCCGCCGGCGCCGCGGCGTGCTCCTGGCCCGCCAGCACGCATCGCACGCGGTACCTCTGTCCGACCAGGCCGCTGAGTACGTCCTCGACTAGCCGTTTGTTAGCCTCCTCTTCCACCTTGCCGCGATGAAAGTTGTGCACAAACCCCAGCAGAACGACGTCCCCTTCGACTGCCACCGGCTCACACGAGCGCATCAGTGCCTCCAGCGCCAGGTTGCGCGGGCGGAGGACGTTCAAGAACTCTGGCCAACGACCCCGCAACACCTCGGGCGTCAACGAGCCGTCGCCAGGCGGCGGGCTACTGGCAGGGTTACTGCTGTAAACCGGCTCGGGTTCTCGGGCCGCTGCCGCAGGCCGAGAGGGAGCCGGGGACACGGAACGGGCAGGTGCAGGCCCGGGCCTGGCCGGTGAGGACACCGGCGCGGGCTTCGGCGAGGGCGCCGAATGATGAGTGGGCGGCGGCGTGCGAGGGGCACTCTGGGCCGGCTGTGGAGGGGATGCAGGGCCTGCCGGTTCAGGCGGTAGCGCAGCCTCGACGAAGGCCATCTCCAGCGGCAATTGAGGCTGCCATCCCCCCTTGGCCTCGGTCGCCGCCTGGTTGAACAGGCGCACTGCCCGTGCCAAGGCCCGGGGTGAAAAGGCCGCTGCCTGCTCCGCCAGGCGTGGGCGCATGTCCTCCGAGACGTGAAGCAGGACGGGGCCCGATTCGAGCCGCATCATCAGCAGCGCTCGCAGGTGCTCCACCATCTGGCGTGCAAACTGCCGGGGATCGGCTCCCTCGTCCACGGCGGCGTTGATCGCGCCCAGGCCACGCGCCACATCGCCGCCGGCCAGGGCCTCGGCCACCTGCAAGACCGTCTCGCTGGCCCCCGTCCCCAGCGCCGCGCGCACCTGGGCGACGGTGATGCCACCTCCGTCGTAGGAGGCCAGTTGGTCGAGCAGGCTCTCGGCGTCGCGCATGCTGCCGGTGGCCTGGCGGGCGATGAGGGTCAACGCCTCCCGTTCCGCCACGATGTGCTCCTGCTCGGCCAGCCGCTCCAGGCGGTCCACGATGTCGGTGACGGGAACACGCCGGAAATCGAAGCGCTGGCAGCGCGAGAGCACCGTGGCGGGGATCTTGTGGGACTCGGTCGTCGCCAGCACGAAAATCGCGTGGGGGGGAGGCTCCTCCAACGTCTTCAGCAGCGCGTTGAAGGCGGCATTGGAGAGCATGTGCACCTCGTCAATCACGTACACCCGGTAACGCGCCTCGCCGGGGCTCAGGCCGATGCGTTCCCGCAGTTCTCGCACGTCCTCCACGCTGTTCTTGGAAGCAGCGTCAATCTCGAACAGGTCGAGCAGCCGCCCTTCGTTGACCGCCTGGCAGATGGCGCACTCGTTGCAGGGGCGCTGGTCTTCCGGGGCCAGGCAATTGACCGCTTTGGCGAGGAGGCGGGCCGTGGTCGTCTTGCCGGTGCCCCGCGGGCCGGCGAAGAGATAGGCGTGATGGATGCGCCCGGAGATGAGTGCGTTGCGCAGCGTACGGACGACGTGCTCCTGCCCCACCACTTCGTCGAACGTGCGCGGTCTCCACTTACGGTACAACGCCTGCACTGCCATCGCCGCCTCCTCTCGAGATCGGCCATAGTCTATCACCGTCGGCTCAGAAAAGCAAGTCAGTTGAAGTTATAGCAAGGTGTGATATAATCCAGGCAAGACTTACGAGGAGGGAAAAGACATGTGGAAACCTGGAATCTGGGAACTGGTGATCATATTGGTGATCGTGCTGCTGATCTTCGGTGTGGGACGGCTGGGTAAACTGGGCCGCGAACTAGGACAGGGCATCAGTGAGTTCCGGAAGGGCATTGGGAGCGACAAGGAAGAGTCCACCCCGGAAGAGGCAGGGAAGACGGAAGAGAAAAGCGAATAGTAGGACAAACTATAGAGCCAGACGACGTTCCGGTACGCCAGGCTTTGTCCTACGCCCTCAAACCTGTGGCCTTTCGGCCACAGGTTTGAGGGTTTTTGTCATGCAACAAGAAATCCCTTGGCAATGACCTACTCTCCCAGGGGGTTACCCCCCAAGTACCATCGGCGCTGGCGGGCTTAACTGCCGGGTTCGGGATGGGACCGGGTGTACCCCCGCCGCTCAAATCACCAAGGGATTACTAGCGCGATATATGATTGTCAACTGAACAGCGCGAAAACTCCAATTTCTCCGCACCACGGGCTAAGCCCTCGACCGTTAGTACAGGTTGGCTGAACGCATTACTGCGCTTACACCTCCTGCCTATCAAACCGGTAGTCTTCCGGCGGTCTTACCCGGTTAACCGGTGGGGGACCTCATCTTGGGGCGAGTTTCCCACTTAGATGCTTTCAGCGGTTATCTCTGCCAGACGTAGCTACCCAGCGATGCCCCTGGCGGGACAACTGGCACACTAGAGGTCTGTCCACTCTGGTCCTCTCGTACTAAGAGCAGCTCCCCTCAAGTCCCCTACGCCCACAGCGGATAGAGACCGACCTGTCTCACGACGGTCTGAACCCAGCTCGCGTGCCACTTTAATGGGCGAACAGCCCAACCCTTGGGACCTTGTCCAGCCCCAGGATGTGACGAGCCGACATCGAGGTGGCGAGCGAGGCCGTCGATGTGAACTCTTGGGCCTCACTACCCTGTTATCCCCGGGGTAGCTTTTATCCGGTAAGCCACGGCCCTTCCACTCGGAACCGTGGGATCACTAAGCCCGACTTTCGTCTCTGCTCGACTTGTAGGTCTCGCAGTCAAGCTCCCTTATGTCTTTACACTCTATGGCGGGTTTCCATTCCGCCTGAGGGAACCTTTGGGCGCCTCCGCTACTTTTTAGGAGGCGACCGCCCCAGTCAAACTGCCTACCAGGAACTGTCCCCCTGCCGGATCACGGCCAGAGGTTAGGGTCAAGACTTAACCAGGGTGGTATTTCAAGGACGGCTCCACCGAGGCTAGCGCCCCAGCTTCATAGCCTCCCACCTATCCTACACAGGCCAAGCCCTAACTCAGTACCAAGCTGCAGTAAAGCTCCACGGGGTCTTTTTGTCCTGCTGCGGGTACACGGTATCTTTACCGCGACTTCAATTTCGCCGGGTCCCTCGTTGAGACAGTGCCCCACTCGTTACGCCATTCGTGCGGGTCGGAACTTACCCGACAAGGAATTTCGCTACCTTAGGACCGTTATAGTTACGGCCGCCGTTCACCGGGGCTTCAGTTCAGAGCTTCACCTTACGGTTGACCCTTCCCTTTAACCTTCCGGCACTGGGCAGGCGTCAGCCCCTATACTTTCTCTTACGAGTTAGCAGAGACCTGTGGTTTTGGTAACCAGTCGGCAGGGCCATTTCACTGCGACCCCCTCAGGCTCAGTATTGCTACATCACCCTAATGGGGTACCCCTTATCCCGAAGTTACGGGGTTAATTTGCTTAGTTCCTTAACGAGGGTTCTCCCGTTCACCTTGGTATATTCTACCCGTCTACCAGTGTCGGTTTGCGGTACGGACACCCAAGAATCAACGCTTAGAGGCTTTTCTTGACAGCATGGCTCAACCACTTCTGGCTCAAGGCACCGCCATCACCTATCAGGCTCAGGGAACGGATTTTCCTGCCCCCCTCATTGCCCTACAGGCTTAGCACCCGAATCCAATAACGGGCTGGCCTACCATACTGCGTCCCCCCATCGCTCCTCTCAGGTGGTTCCGGAATATTAACCGGATGTCCATCGCCTACGCCTTTCGGCCTCAGCTTAGGCCCGACTAACCCGACGCGGATTGACCTTCCGTCGGAAACCTTAGACTTACGGTGAACACGGTTCTCACGTGTTTTACGCTACTCATACCAGCATTCTCACTTCTGCACGCTCCACCGCTCCTTACAGTACGGCTTCTCTGCCTGCAGAACGCTCCCCTACCACCCCCGCTGACGCGGAGGTCCGTGGCTTCGGTGTCAGGCTTGAGCCCCGCAAATTTTCCGTGCAGGATCGCTCGACCAGTGAGCTGTTACGCACTCTTTGAAGGATGGCTGCTTCTAGGCCAACCTCCTGGCTGTCCGTGCAATCCCACTTCGTTTCCCACTTAGCCTGAACTTTGGGACCTTAGCCGTCGGTCTGGGCTCTTTCCCTCTTGACTACGGATCTCATCATTCGCAGTCCGACTCCCGCGCTCTGGAGTACCGGCATTCGGAGTTTGGTTGGGTTTGGTAAGCTTTAAGCCCCCTAGCCCATCCAGTGCTCTACCTCCGGTACTAAACGCGCGAGGCTAGCCCTAAAGCTATTTCGGGGAGAACAAGCTATCTCCAAGTTCGTTTGGCATATCACCTCTATCCACAGCTCATCCCACCCTTTTGCAACAGAGAAAGGTTCGGCCCTCCACGAGGGGTTAGCCTCGCTTCAGCCTGGCCATGGATAGCTCACCTGGTTTCGTGTCTACTCCCTGCCACTCCTGCGCCCTATTCAGACTCGCTTTCGCTACGGCTTCGGCTGTAACTGCCTTAACCTGGCGACAGAAAGTAACTCGCTGGTTCATTCTCCAAAAGGCACGCCGTCACACATTGCGCTCCCAGCCCCCCGAAGGGAACTGACCTCTGAGCCTCTCGCTCAACCCCCGAAGGGGGAGCCAAGGCCAAAGGTAACAAGAGACGCCATAGTGCTTCGACCGCTTGTAGGCATACGGTTTCAGGTTCTATTTCACTTCCCTCACCGGGGATCTTTTCACCTTTCCCTCACGGTACTTGTACGCTATCGGTCGCCAGGTAGTATTTAGCCTTGGGAGGTGGTCCTCCCTGCTTCCCACAAGGTTCCTCGTGCCCCGTGGTACTCAAGGTCACCGGCAGGAGTCTGGTCCGCTTTTGCCTACGGGACTGTCACCCTCTATGGTCTCCCTTTCCTGTAGAATTCGGCTAGCAGCCAGATTGATAACTCCTGTGGACTCATGCAGTGCCCAGCCGGGCCTTACAACTCCGATGTCACATAGGTCTGCATACCACTGAGTGACACCGGTTTGGGCTGTTCCCCTTTCGCTCGCCACTACTCAGGGAATACTCTCTTTTCCTGTGGGTACTAAGATGTTTCAGTTCCCCACGTTCCCCCCGTCCCGCCTATGAATTCAGCGGGCGGTGCCTGGGTAAGGTTGCCCATCCCAGGCGGGTTTCCCCATTCGGGCATCCCCGGATATAACGCCTGCACACGGCTCCCCGAGGCTTATCGCAGTGTACCACGCCCTTCTTCGGCTCCTGGCGCCAAGGCATCCACCATATGCCCTTATTAACTTAACACGTGATGCGGAGAAATTGAAGTTCTCGCATACTGTTCAGTTGTTAACGTGCTCACGTTCGTACTACAGGCAACGAAACGGCCTGGCATATCTCCCAGGCCGTGTTACCGCCCTCTGATATGTCCACGCTAGGTTATTCAGTTACCGCCTCGTGGAAAATCTTTGGCATATAGACTTCGCATCCTCCTGGATACGTTAGCCAGTATACCTCAATTGGTCGTTCCTGTCAAGCACCCCTGGTGGAGATGAGGGGATTCGAACCCCTGACCTCCTCCGTGCAAGGGAGGCGCTCTCCCATTTGAGCTACATCCCCAGACATGGTGGGCCTGCCTGGACTCGAACCAGGGACCACTCCCTTATCAGAGGAGTGCTCTAACCAACTGAGCTACAGGCCCGTGTGTAAAGGTAAGTCCCTTAACAACTGAGCAGTGACAGGAAGGGGCAGAACTCGGAGATGTTGTAGGTCGCCAGCGTGCGGACGCAAGTCCGTTGACGCCTTTGACCGTACTCCCTAGAAAGGAGGTGATCCAGCCGCAGCTTCCGCTACAGCTACCTTGTTACGACTTCGTCCCAGTCACCAGCCCCACCTTTAACGGCTGCCTCCCTTGCGGGTTAGCCCACCGGCTTCAGGTGTTGCCAGCTCCCATGACGTGACGGGCGGTGTGTACAAGGCCCGGGAACGTATTCACCGCACTATAGCTGACGCGCGGTTACTAGCAACTCCAACTTCATGCAGGCGAGTTGCAGCCTGCAATCCGAACTGAGACCGGCTTTGTGGGATTGGCTCCGCCTCACGGCTTGGCAACCCATTGTACCGGCCATTGTAGCGTGTGTGTGGCCCTGGATATAAAGGCCATGCTGACTTGACGTCATCCCCACCTTCCTCCCAGTTGTCCCGGGCAGTCCCCTTAGACACTTGTAACTAAGGGTAAGGGTTGCGCTCGTTACGGGACTTAACCCGACACCTCACGGCACGAGCTGACGACAGCCATGCAGCACCTGTGCAGGCTCCCCGAAGGGTCGTTCTGCTTTCGCTTCACTACTACCTGCATGTCAAACCCAGGTAAGGTTCTTCGTGTAGCATCGAATTAAACCACACGCTCCGCTGCTTGTGCGGGCCCCCGTCAATTCGTTTGAGTTTTAGCCTTGCGGCCGTAGTCCCCAGGCGGGATGCTTAACGCGTTAGCTTTGGCACGGAAGGATTCTATACCTCCCACACCTAGCATCCATCGTTTACAGCTAGGACTACCGGGGTCTCTAATCCCGTTTGCTCCCCTAGCTTTCGCCTTCAGCGTCAGGAACAGCCCAGGAGGCCGCCTTCGCCACTGGTGTTCCTCCCGATATCTGCGCATTTCACCGCTCCACCGGGAATTCCACCTCCCTCTGCTGCCCTCAAGCCCTGCAGTATTGAACGACGTCCCCGAGTTAAGCCCGGGGCTTTCACGCCCAACTTACAGAACCGCCTCAACGCTCTTTACGCCCAGTAAATCCGGATAACGCTCGTCCCCTACGTGTTACCGCGGCTGCTGGCACGTAGTTAGCCGGGACTTATTCCTGGGGTACCGTCCTTGCTCGTCCCCCAGAAAAGGGCTTTACAATCCGAAGACCTTCATCGCCCACGCGGCGTCGCTGCGTCTAGCTTTCGCCCATTGCGCAATATCCCCGACTGCTGCCTCCCGTAGGAGTCTGGCCCGTATCTCAGTGCCAATGTGGGGGGCCGCGCTCTCACGCCCCCTACCCGTCTTCGCCTTGGTAGGCCATTACCCTACCAACTAGCTGATAGGCCGCAGGCCCATCCCGAAGCGCCGGAGCTTTACTCGACGAAATGGATCGCCGAGCACATCGGGTATTAGCCACCGTTTCCAGTAGTTATCCCCGTCTTCGGGGCAGGTCACCAACGTGTTACTCACCCGTCCGCCGCTGATGTGCCCCCGAAGGGGCCTCATCGCTCGACTTGCATGTATTAGGCGCGCCGCCAGCGTTCATCCTGAGCCACGATCGAACTCTCCATAGATTTACCCGCGGTTCATCACCGCGGTTGTTTAACGTCGGCCCGAATTCCGCTTACCTTCCTATCACTCTTCAGTTGTTAAGGTCCTTCGCCCACACACGGTCTAACTATAGCACATCCATCGTTCTTTGTCAAGAGGGACAATAAGACCGATGCTCCTACTGCTAGCACCGGTCAGACAACTTCCCAAGACTACACTCCCGGGAGTCTTGTCCCACCCTATCTACTTGTACGATTTTCTCACTAGACCAGTGAGCGAAATCTCATCTTGCCTACATTATAACAGACTTTTCCATCTTGTCAAGTGGGAAACGCTCTCAATCCCTCTCTGACTGGGCCATATTATAGCAGGTTCTCTCCCTTTGTCAAGTCGGGTTTTCGGGCCAACTTTACCCCGTCTTCATCTCAATCTCTTTCCCTTCCCCATTCTCTATCCGCCATCTGTCAGGCAGACCAAATATTCTTTCACCGCCCCCGCATAAAATGGCGCCACGACGCCGTTAAAGTGCTCAGCGCCGTGAGGCGTAAGGCGCAGGAGCGGGCCGATGGTTTCCATCAGCCCGTGCTGGAGCACGAAGGCGACCTCGCGGGGAAAGTGGTCCTCCAGCCGGACGCCGAACCTGGCCCGAAAGTACTCCAGGTGGATCTCGCCAAAGTAGAACGAGACGGCGATCATCTTGGCCATCGCCACGTCCAGCGGCAGGTGGTGCACGTCCTGGATCGGCAGCCGCCCGGCATCCACTGCCTGCAGGTAGGGCTTGAGCGTTTTCGTGGCCGCACCCAGGTTGTACGATAGCGTGCAAAGCGAGAATGACTGTGCGCCGAGCCCCAGGCCCAGGTAGGGCGTGCCTTTGACCACCCGCTCGCTCAGGTAATCGCTGGTCCCCACGTCGCCCGGCACCTTGCTGTAGGTGTTCTTGCCCGGCGTGCCGGCGTACCCGGCGGCCAGCAGGCGGTCCCGGGCGATGGCTGCCAGTTCGTTGACGGCCTGCCGCGTGACGCGGGCAGCCTGGTCCTGGATGCGCGTGCCCTTGTAGCGCATCTGATAGAGTGTGACGTACTCGGGACCCAGTTCGATGGTCTGCTCAACCGTGGTGCGCCACGCCTCCGGCGACTGGTCGGCAAAGCCGTACATCAGGTCTACGTTGAAGCGGCGGAAGCCGGCCTGGCGGACGTTGCGCACCGCCCGCTCCAGCATGGTCAGCCCCTCGTACTCACGGTTCAAGGAGCGCGCCAGCCCGAAGTGCGTCGTCTGCACGCCCATGCTGATGCGCTCGATGCCCATGTCGCGGAAGGCGTGGAGTCTTTCTGGCTCCCGCTCGGCGATGATGGGCGTCGTTTCGATGCTGATGGCCATGCCGGGCTGGAAGCGAAACGAGGCCCGGGCGGCCTCGACGACCCGGCGGATGTGGGCCGGGTCCACGAACGCGGGCGTCCCGCCGCCGACGTCGAAGCCGATGAGCGCCTTGCCAACCGTGCCCACCCGCTGCCGGTAGAGGTCGAATTCGCGCAAGAGGGCGTCAAAGTAGGCCTCCTCGGCGCCGTTTCCGGCCTGCTCTACGACGGTGTATTCGCAGTACTTGCAGCGCGCCTTACAGAAGGGCACGTGCACGTACAGGCCGAGCGTGTCCACGTTCTGCCAGGCGGCGATGGCTACAGATTCGGCCTCGTCACCGGGGACGTGATAGGGGCGCATGGTCGTCTGGTGGTGGATGGGGTAGGCGGTGTTGGCGATGTGATGGTGGCGCAGGCCCGCCTCAAACACGAGTTCAGGCGGGAACGAGCGCTGGTCGGCCGCGGCCAGTACGTTCCACTGCAGACTCTTCGTTGTAGGTTCCACGAGAGGCCTCCTTGTTTAGTGTATGTTTAACACTAATAGGCGGCAAAAAAGAAGAACGCGTCGCGCGCCCATTAGTGTATATTATACACTAATTATACCAGAAAACAGAGCTCTTGTCAAGTGTTGGTCTCCCTTAGGGTATAGTTCATAACTTTGGGGGACTTTGGGTCACCGGGCGAGGGTAGGCCTGCCGCCAAGCCCATTGGAAACGTCCACTGTGTAACTCGCCAAGGGCGGCTAACATGGCTTGGGCATTGTCCCGCTCCCACCCACGTCCAGGCCGGCGCATCCTGGGCTGAACTACGTTCCTGGCCCCACTCTCTACTGTGCCACTCCCGATGGGATAGCCTGCGGCTCGAAATTCGTCGTACCGCATCCGTTTGTAGTTGTTCCGAAAGTAGCCCGGTGCCTGTTGCACTACCTCCGGGTAGGTGGCCCGCTCCAGGTTCAGGGGGGCCAGCGCTTGAATCACGCGCTCCACGTCCCCTCCCCACAGTTCGTCCTTGCGCCGTTCTACCCAGGCAGCGGTTTCCGCTTGGCCTTCCCCATAGACCGCGTTGGCCACCGCCCACAACCGCTGTGTGCTATGGCCCCAATCCACCACCTGGATGGCCTGAGAAAAGTTCATCCTCGTGATCCGCTCGATCCACGGCGCCCCATCGTTCACTGAGCTGCACCGTGGCAACAAATCGAACCCTCGCCTCAGCCCTTCCGCGTACTGATACGGTCCAAATATGTCGGCGTCCCACAGTCCGGCACAGTAACTATGGGCACTCAGGCGGACAATCTCCTCTCGCCCGCGCTTCCCCTCCTGCTGTGCTCGCCGCCGCTTCTCACTGTCCGGCTCTAACACCTCCACCTGCGAGAACGCCACCATCTTGACCTCTTTCCACCCCTCCCCGCGGATCAGAATCTTCGTCCCATCACTCGATACATTCCCTACACCTTGAATGGGGTCCTCCAGCGCTACTCGTCGTACACGCGGCGATTCCCCCACCGGCCCAATCGCCATCGCCCGTTCCGCTTCCTGCCTTTTCTCCTCCGCCAGTTGTCCCCCAAATCCCTGGGTCACCCGCCTCACACTCGACCCCGATATGCTGCCCCCGACCGCCTCCGTATATGCTTCTGCCGCCAACTCAAATGAGGGCTCCCTCAAGCCATGCCGGGCAGCCACCTGCGCCGCCCCTTCACTCCAGTGATCCGAGCGCAGCCGCAGCTTCTGATCCAGGGGGAAAAAGCGTCTCCCCCTCGCACTGTGGGCAGACGTAGTAGGCTCGCTCTAGCCTGGCGTCCCCTTCCAGGCCATATACCATCCAGGGCAAATAGTCCCTGAACTCCATCCAACCCCCACACTTGCGACACCGCACCCCTTCCACCCGATACCCGATGTCACGCCCGTTTACCACGATCTCTAAGCCCTTCCCCATCAGCGCACGTCGTCTCCTCCGCGCTTCGGCCTCAATCTCCTCGAATGTGGCCTCGGGGTGACTATCGTACCAGCCTTCCAGTCCATCGTACATCTCACTCGCAGCAGTGAGAAAAGTCTCTTTCCGCTTGCTCCTCGACATCGGGCGGGTCATCTCTTGCTCCTTTCGTCTTCTGCACTATATCCCCGGCAACTGGCGCAAGTATACCCGCCCTCTCTCAACGTGCAAGACCCCGATCTCTATTTCCCCCAAAATTCTGAACTATACCCTCTCCCTTATTGCTCCTACAACCGATTCCGGTTTTTCTCCCACCACCAGTCAAAACTGTATTGTGGCTTCCAGTCTAGAAATCTTTCTGCCTTCCCAAGAGAGTAGACCACTGAGATGTCCGGAGGGAGTACTCTGCGCTGGGAAAACCACTGGCGCACACCCGGGTAGTACCGTTCCGCAAGGCCCCACGGGTCACCGGCCACATCCGCATCCTCTGGACCATAGGGTAGCCGATTCGTGATCAGGAAAGGCTCGAACCTTGAAGGCAGGTTTTCTGCTCTCAGCGCCGCAACGTGTGCCTCGACTACGTCTTCAATGAGGCTAAACGTACCCAGAAGCCGTCTCCCCGTCTCAAGTTCACCCTTAGGCATGAAGGAGGCTGGGCGAAGTACAACCGTCGAGATCCCGCCATACTCGGCATAATGCCTCGCCACCAGCTCCTGGCAATGCTTGGTCAGCGAATAGAGATCGTAGGGCGTTGTCTCGGTCTCTTCGGTGACAGGCCACACTTCCGGAGGAAAGCTGTGTCCCACAACGCCGATACTACTTGTTAGAACTGCCCGTTTTATGCCCAATTTCTTCGCGGCTGCATATACGTTCCATGTGCCTTTTACGTTGACATCAAGATATTGCTCATCCGTGTATGCTTCTGAGGGATGGATAGATGCACAGTGGATGACAACGTCGGCTCCTACCAGGGCACCATACGTATCTTCCAGGTCACTGAGGTCTGCCTTCCTTGCCTCGCCCGGTCCTTCAGGGAGATCGAGCAGATCAATTCGTACGAGATCCCATTCCTTGCTCTCGGCAAGACGGCTGCAGAGATGCCCTCCGAGACGGCCTGCCGCACCCGTTATCGCAACTCGCATATATACCTCCCGCTCCACCAGTTCCTGCGCTGTCAAAGGGACTCTCAATAAGCCGATTCCGTTGCCAGGCAAATGTCTCTAAAGAAGTTGGAGTGATCGTAACCCTTTCTCGGCACTGGCAACTATCTCCGGTGCTACTTCGAGGAGTGGAGGACGTACACTGCCTCCCCGCAACCCACGGAACCCTAACGCCCGCTTGAGCAGAGACAAGCTCTGCCCATTCTGTAATAACTCCCGAACTTGATCCAACTGCTCCTGCTGTCGAAGAGCACCAACAGAGTCCCCGTGCCAGAAGCAGTTGAACAACTCGACGACGACCTCTGGAAATACGTTGGCATTGCCAGATATGCTCGCACAGGCACCGGCTTGCAGCGCTCTCAGGAGAAGCTGATCGTTGCCGCACACCACTTGAAACCTGCCGCCATCCAGGCTAGTGAAGCCCTGTAAAGTACGCAAGTCCCCCCCGCTATCCTTGATACCGATTACATTCGGGCAGCGTGTGATAATGCTCTCCACGATTAGTGGGGAAATCGCGTTACCGGTGTTCTGCGGAATGTTGTACAGGAATACGGGTGTGCTTGCCACAGCATCGGCTATTCGGCAGAAGTGTTCGGTGAGTGCCTCGCCGGACAAATGGAAATAGTAGGGCGTGACAACAGAGACAACTTCCACTCCCAGTGCCTGCGCATGGCATGCCAGCTCGACTGTCTCGTAAGTGGTCACCGCACCCACGTGAGCGATTACGGGCACCCGATGCGCCGCTGCTTCACTCACCACTTCGAGTACCCGTTTGCGTTCTGAAGTGGCCAGTAATGGACCTTCTCCGGTGGTGCCGCATGGCATCACCCCGCGGACTCCCTTTTCGATCAGCCAGGTTACGTGAGCCTGGAGTGCATCCTCATCTATATCTTTACCACCGTCGGTGAGTGGGGTTACGAGGGGTGGAATGACACCCCGAATAACAAAGGATGTATTCATTAGGTTGCTACCCTAGCCTTTCAGTCCTGTCAAGGTGATGCCAGTGATGAACTGGCGCTGGCAAAGTAGGAATACTAGGGTCATTGGGATCAGAGCAACCGTGTTGGCTGCCATCAACAAAGGATACTCAATGCCCTTATGTGCGTCTTGGAAGAAGGCCATGCCTACCTCGATCGTGCGCATTTCCGATCGAGTAGTCACGATCAGGGGCCACAAGAAACTACCCCAGCCGGATGCAAAACTGAACAGAGCGACCACCGTAAGGGCCGGGATGGACAGAGGCAGCACAATGCTGATAAGGATGCGTAACCTCCCGGCTCCGTCAATTCGAGCGGCATCGTCCAGGTCCTTTGGGATTGTTCGAAAGAACTGCCGGAGAAAAAAGAGATTATACGCACTGACGAGATTGGGCACGATGAGCCCTTGATAGGTATTGAGCCAGCCCAGCCTTTTGGTTATCAGAAACAACGGAATAAGGGTGACCTGATCAGGGAGCATCATCGTGGAGAGAAGTAGTGCAAAAAGGAAATTTCTCCCCGGATACTGCAGGCGTGCCAAAGAATAGGCAGCCAACGAACACACTACCAGCCTGCCAAAGACCACTCCCATAGCCAGAATGGCCGTATTGAGATAGTAGCGCGCGAAAGGCGCTGCCTCCCAGAAACGGAGATAGTTCTCCCACACAATCGGCTGGGGAATCCATTTGGGCGGCCAGATGAACACCTGGTCGTAGCTTTTGAGAGAAGTAGTAAGCATCCAGACGAAAGGTGCTGCCATCATAATGGCTATGCCCGTCAACAGGACGTAGATCAGACCATTGGAGATTGCCGATACCCAGGACCTTCTCATCCTCAAGATCCTCCCCCCGTTTACATTGCCTTGCCCGGCATATTCCTGTTCAGACCTCGTAGTAAACCGAGCGACGCCCGACCCAGAACTGGAACAGCGTTAGCACTAGAATAATGCCGAATAGGATGTAAGCAAGGGCAGAGCCATATCCCATCTGAAAGTACTTGAAGGCGCGCTGGTAAATCAGGAATACCATGACCGTGGTACTTTGAGCAGGACCGCCATTTGTCAATATGTAGATCGAACCGAAAACCTGAAAGGAGCCGATAATGGATGTGATGAGTACGAAAAAGGTGGTGTGGCTGAGTAATGGTAGAGTGACAAAACGGATTTGCTGCCAGCGGTTGGCGCCATCAATCTTGGCAGCCTCATAGTATATGTCAGGAATCCCCTGGAGCCCTGCCAGAAATATAACCATCTGATAACCAGCATTGGCCCAAATGCTCATGATTATGATCGCTACCATGGCCCAACCGGGCTCATACAGCCAGTTAGGCGTCGGCAAGTGGAGTCTGCTGAGCACATAGTTCAGTAGTCCCCAGTTACCATCCAGTATCAACTTCCAGACAATCGAGGCGGCGACGGTGGGGGCCACGTTGGGCAGATAATATACTGTGCGGTACAGTGCTCTGGCTTTGAGACGTGTGTTAAGTAACAGTGCCAGCAACAAGCCGACAACCATAGTCCCTGGCACTACGCCAAGAGTATAGTAGAGAGTTTGGCGCAAAGCTCTTCTGAAGAGCGGGTCCTGGATGGCACGGGCATAGTTATCCAGGCCGACGAAGTTTGGGAACTTGGCAATGCCATTCCAATCTAAGAGACTAATCCGCAGGGCGTAGAGAATCGGATAGTAGGAAAAGAGGCCGAAAAGGAGCAGCGCGGGCAATAGAAGAAGATAACCCAAAACGGTCTCCTCGCGGAGCCCTTTTCTCCTTATGTCGCGACTAGCACGACGTGCTTGAGTATGCATATACTTCCAGACCTTTCAGTGGGTAATGGAAGTGCCTCTGTGAACACTATCCAGTGCTCTCTCGAAGCGCAGCACGACCAGCACGACAATTCCGGCATCTATGATCTGTCTGCCTATGCAACGTGCTGGTCGTGCCACGGGTGCTATGAGGCTGGTTCGCCTTTCATACGTGTCACGATGATGGCACAACCGGCTACTTCTACACCAGCAGAGCGTTGGCTTCAGCGGTCGCGTCATCAAGGGCTTGCTGTAAGCCTTTTTCCCGCCGCAATGCGAGGTCCATTTCTCGCTGCAGGATGTCTACGGGCTCGTCTCCTGCCTTGGTTGTCTCCATAGTAGTCCACTGGCCCTCTAGCTCGACCAGGTGCTTCATCACGGGGACGTTGTCCAGCCAGGATGCGTATTCTGGGTCAGCGGCAACCGATTTCAGGAGCGGATAATAGTACCCGTTCATGGCGACCTGTTTCTGGTAATCCCGGCCGACAAAGACCTTGAGCCACTCCCAGGCGGCTTCCTGTTCGGCCTCACTCGTTTTGTACATGAGCACCATGTCAACGTTCGCTTCGACCAAGGGCTTCTTCTTCCAAGGGACGAGTGTGACGTCGAAGGCAGCTTTGGCAGCCATGTATCTTTCTATACGCCAGGGGCCACATATCACCATCGCGACGAGGCCCATTTCGAAGCCTTGTGCCACAGACCCCAGCGGGACAGCGTGAAGATCATTGAAGAGAGTGTCCAAAAGCCCCATGGCCTCAACACCCTCCTGTGTGTTCCACAAGAACTCTGTCCGGGCTTCGTTCACGTACTCACCGCCATTGTTGCGGTGAAAGTTCAGCCAGTACCATGCGTCATCCGTCGCAAGCTCAATGCCCCAGCGATCAACCTTGCCATCGCCATCGGCATCTCGGGTCAAGAGAGCGGCAACTTCTAGCAACTCTTCCCAATTGGTCGGGACCTGCGCCCCCATCTCGCCGAATGCATCCGTGTTGTAGTATAGTACGTAAGGGTGATAGGTCTGCGGCATGGCGACGATTTGTCCCTTCCACGTGGCGGGGAACCAGGTTGCATCCTGGTGGTCGTCTTTATCGAACCCCGCATCACCGCTGATGTATGCATTGAGTGCCACTGTGGCACCTTCGTCGTAGAACTTGGTAGCCCACTGCGGAAAACCAAAGGATAGGTGGGGAGGCGCACCCCCTGCCAGGGAAGTGATCACCTTTTCCAGGAACTCACGGCTGCTACCCATGTACTCACATCTGACGGTGATGTTGGGATGCCCCTCATGGAAGGCAGCAGCCAGATTGTCCATCCGTTGCTGGACTGGCGCTTCTCCCGTGTTGTGCCAAAAGATAACCTCAACCGCTTCCTGCTCTGGCGGCACTTGCGCTGTTTCCGCAGGCACTTCTTCTGTCGGTTGGCTAGGTGGCACCGGTGCACACGCTGCCAAAGAAAGCGCTGCGAATGTTACTGAGCTTGCTTTCAGGAAGTCACGACGTGACAGCCTAGTTCTGTTTCCCATTTTATTCCTCCTGGTAATTTGATCGAATTCAACGCGCGATGACAAGACCGATCCCTTCTCTCTGCAGTTCAGTCCTTTTCTACTGATCCATTTGCGTCATATCACCTCCTCTCTATAGAACGTGATTACCATTCTCACCGTAAAGTCTTCCTGAGATATTCATCTGCTCGGACCAGATCTGCGGGTGTATCAATGCAGGGGGCACCGCGGCCATGTTCCGTTTCAACCACGCAGATAGGAAACCCATGCTCCAGTACCCGCAACTGCTCCAAGTCCTCGGCCCGCTCCAATGGAGTTGGGGGCCACTGCACGTACTCAAGCAAGAACGCCTTGCGATAGGCGTACAGCCCCACGTGCTCACGCCACTGACACTGCTCTTTGTGACGGGGGTAGGGGATAACGGAACGGGAGAAGAGCAAGGCGTTACCACGTTGATCTGTCACGACCTTGACCGTACCGGGGCTCCCTAGACTTTCCTCGTCAACGATGGCGCGACTGAGCGTAGACATCACCGCCTCGGAATCGGCCAGGAGAGGGGCTACTACTTCTTCGATCATCAAAGGGTCAACAAACGGCTCATCACCCTGCACATTTACAACGATCTCGACACCAAACTTGGCTGCAACTTCTGCTACCCGCTCCGAGCCACAACGATGGTCAGTACGTGTCATCATGGCACGTCCCCCGAAAGCCTCGACAGCATCAATTACACGCTGGTCATCAGTCGCTACAATCACAGTGTCAAGCGCCTGGCAAACTCGTTCGTAGGTATGTTGGATGACGGGCTTGCCACCCAGATTGGCTAATGGTTTCCCTGGGAGACGTGTCGAACCATAACGGGCTGGAATGACCCCGATGACATTCATCATACTGCACATGGTGCCGCTCTCTCCTTTCAAAGATTGCGGGCAGCCGCCAACATATGCGCCCGGCAGACTGGGCGTATCTGCCGTACGATTTCCTCGCGCATGGCCTGCCCCTGTGGCGTGGACTGGGGATAGGACAAGAAATCCAGCTCGACTCCGAGCGCCTGTGTCACGCGAGCTGCTAGAAGGGGCCAGGCTACGCCGATGTCCGCTACCACCGGCAGGCTGCCAGGCAGCCGGGCGAACCCGGACATCTCCATGCGGAACGGTACACCCATCAGCTTCGTCTTGGGCAACCCCTCGGCAATTGCGCGTGAGACGGAACCCTCCGAACGTTCGTCTTGCCAGGCCAACTCGAGGTTAGGATCTAGATCAATGCGGATGAGTTTCTTTTCAGCCAACGAATAGGTCCATTGGCCGCTCCACTCTGCCCAAATGCCATGGCCTGTGTACGTCTCAAAGGGACCGTCGTGGATTTCCTGTGTGAGAGCCACTGCGGATTCGATGACTACATCGGCACTATCCAAAATGTGCGATACGCGGCTGGACCGTTCGGTAATCGTCATGCAGTCACCGATGGCAAGTCCTACCGCTCCGCCGCCAATGAGCTGTGGTACCCCCACGACAACGGGTGCACCGTAACGGGCGCCTGCGCCGATCATGGTCATCGGATCAGCCCCCAGTCCAACTATGGTCTCCAATGGCACTCGCGCGGCCACGGCCAATGCCTGGGCTTCTCGTGCCAATCGCTCAGTGCGAAGCCCCAGGGGATAGGCCAGGTTGGCGGCAGCTTTGATGATGTCTGTGCCAGGGGCTGCCAGCAGGTCCCGGTAATACACTGCATCGAATGGTATTTCAGTGCACACCTCTTCGAGTAAGCCTTCGGATATGATACTCGCTTCGAGTATGCTGTTGTGCGGTGCTGTCAGATTCACTTTGGGCACGTGATTCATGGGAACGCGGTGCACTCGCTCCAATGCACCACCCATCTCGTGGCAAATCACCGCCGATGAGGTTACGACCCCATCAACGATCCCCTTCTGGATGAGCGCAGCGATGAGCGTGGTGACACCTTCATGCAAGTTTGGCCCACTGCCCACAACTACGGCTACTTTCCCACCATCTTCCTTGGTGCGCACGATGGTCGCTACGGCTTGGTCCAGGCGAGCACGTGTACGGTCACTCAGGCTTTGCTCAAGAGAGTTCAGAGTGTCTTGATCGGGCCGCATTGCCTGTCTCCTTCAGATGCCAGAGCGTGCTGCGTTCTGCAAAATCCATGCCTCGTCCAAAGCTACATGTTTGATGCAGCGATGTGCCTGGTAGCTATAGGTGATGTGAATGATCCCGGTCTGGTCCACAACCATGCTGGGATAGTCGAAATCTCCCTCTGCTGTCTCAATGTTTGCTACAGCGGTCCAGGTCTTGCCATCATCTGTAGATAGTGCTACGCTCAGAGGAGTGCGGTATATGCCCGAATTGTTGAAGGCCAGCACCAGGTGTCCGTTTGCCAGGTGGATCACATCAACGGCAGCATCAGGGTTAGGGAAAGGCATCCGTACAGATGGTGACCAATTCCATCCGCCGTCTGACGACCGTGATTCCCAGATGTATGCGGGTGCCTCGCGTGTTCGCATAAAGGCTATGAGTGAGCCATCGCTTAGCTCTGCCAGTGCTGCCTGCTCATTGCCCGGTCTTGTGATAATGTCGCCACCTAACTCCCATATCGCACCACCGTCGCGAGAGATCAGGAATACCGAACGGCCCTTGTGTTCATCATAAAGCGGTAAGACGATGCTACCGCCGCGCAGGCAAAGTGGGTGGTTGCGTGGCATATACCCTAGGAACTCTACCAGTACCCGCCGTTCACCCCACGTGACGCCGTGATCACTTGAATAGACAATGTGTATGCGGCATTTCTCCCAATCCAGCGGCAGTACCATCTCGACGTAGATGAGCCAAAGCTGGCCATCAGCGCGTTGGTAGAGGACAGGATTCCCTTGCGCTAGCTTGCCGCCGATCAATGCACGCGGGGATTCCCAGTTGTTCATCCCATGCGGCAGGCGAGTCAGGAAGATTGTCTGGTCGGCAGTTTTCTCCTCAGTAGCCGCATACCATGCACATAGCAAGTCGCCGTTCTGCAACTCGATCAAGGTCGAGGCATGACTGTAAGGCAAGTTCGGAATCGGGGCCGATACAAACTGCTCATGAAACATAAAAAACTCCTTCAGTGAATAGTTAACTGTGCGATGTCCTCTGAAACGTGCCGCCTTCCGGCCATGTCTGCATGGTCTTCATTGCTGACCCCAGTGGCGGGCCACTGTAACCTAGACGGCGAGAGATGGCCTCAGCAACCCTCATCACCTCAGGTGCAAGTTGGGCGATGCGTTCATCGGTCATCCGGCCTGAGGGTCCAGAAATGCTGAAGGATGCTGTCACAGATCCCGTCTCGTCCAGGATAGGCGCTGCCATACAGCGGATTGCGATTTCGTGCTCTTCGTTATCTACTGCATAACCGCGCTGTCTTATCAATGCCAACTCTGCTTTGAGTTGATCGGGATCGGCAATTGTGTTAGGGGTGAATCGTTTCAACCCAACGCGCTGGACGATCCGATCTACCTCCTCTTGCGGCAGGCAAGCCATCTTTGCTTTCCCCACAGCCGTACAGTGGAGGGGCACTCGCTGACCAAGAGCCGAGCGGGCTACGGACCGGCCAGAGGCTTCAATCGAGTATATGTAGATGGAATGATCATCGTGCAGCACTGTCAGGTACACGGCCTCACTGCTGTAATGAGCCAGCTGGCGCAGTAACGGTGCAGCCCGATCCCGGATTTCGATGTTGGCTCGCACAGCCTGGCTAAGTTCAAGCACCTTGACCCCCAGGCTGTAGCGCCTGGTCTCGGGATCCTCCTCGACATAGCCACGGCTTCTGAGGGTCGCCAGGAGGTTGTGGGTAGTGCTCTTACTGAAACCAAGGCGTTTGCTCAGGTCGGTAACGCCCAAGACGTATTCGTCCTGGACAAACGCCTCCAAGATATCGAGCGCCTTGAGCACAGAGTGAACCAGATGGGACCCTTTGGCGGGTGATTGGTCTGAGTTGTTCATCATTGCTGAACACCATTCTGTATTGATGAACATATTATACCATGGATATAGCCTGCTGTCAAGTCCATGCCCGAGTCGCCTCCAGCTCGACATTTGACATAATAGAACTCTTGTGCTACGATATATCTGTGGGAGGCAATCGGCCCTGAGGTAACCTGCCGGACAATCTGATTTGCCGTGCTTATCTCTCTCCAGCTTACGTTGAGACTTCCGAAGCCTGGACCCCACGCGCTCCCAGAGCGTTGAAACTAGAAGATCATGACAGATCCTGCAACGACCGTGACTGACTATAGACCGGGTGTCACACTCTCGATTCTCAACCGCCGGCCTTCAACCTCCAGGTGCCTCTTCAGACCTGGTGCACCTGCTATCCCCGCTGCGCCACTGGCCCGCTACCGGACCATTCAGCCAGTCCAGGCAGCAGGGTTGTACGTCGAGCGGTTCACCCGCCCCGGCGACCTGGTCGTGGACCTGTTCTGCCAGGGGCCGACGGTCGTGCGGGAGACGGTCGCCGCGGGCCGCCGCGCGCTGGGGCTCAGCGTCAATCCCCTGCTCCTCGTCGCCGCGCGCCTGGGGCTAGACCGGCCACAGCCCCCCGCGCTCAACGCCGCCTTCACC